>Ga0315282_10018028_pt1 | contig 10139 bp, 7 predicted proteins | sample YL17G07_20_MG_FD_203693 | JGI IMG/M metagenome (GOLD analysis project Ga0315282, IMG submission 203693) | Sediment microbial communities from Yellowstone Lake, YNP, Wyoming, USA - YL17G07_20 | ecosystem: Environmental > Aquatic > Freshwater > Lake > Sediment | place: USA: Wyoming | collected... | reverse complement strand
CTGCGTCGGATACATCTCCATGAAGCCCACCAGCGTCACCGGGTGATCCATGACCACTCCTCCCTCGAGACCGCCTACGCAAGAGAGGATAGAGAGCCCACCGGACGTAAGGGGATGATCAGTCTCCTTTGGAGCAGACGTGGGCGGCAACCATGATGCACGCCCAATCGTCGGCCTCTTCGAGGCATGCCTCCGTGTAGCGGTCTCCTTGGGGAGAGGTCGCGTCGATGTCGTGGACTCCGCAGTCCCCGATTACTCGGTCGATTCTGGCAAGTGCCGTTCCCGGGTCGAAGAGGCACAGCAGATGGACTCCGTCCTTCGCAACGGCCTCGAAGCCTGGCAGCACAATAAGACCAGCACGTGATGCGGAGTCCATCAGGGAAGCTGAGGAGCCTATGCGGTAGTGATCCGCCACAGCCACCACCTGGACACCCGCACCCATGAGCGCCTCCACCATCGCCGAGTTGAAGGTAGCCTCATCGGCAAAGGCCCCAGCCTTCCCGTGCCTAGCTAGGTAGTCGAACGGATTGACGTGCAGAGCGCACTTGAAGTAGCGAGCCCCATTCGGCAACTCGGCTACGGCACTCTCAGGCGTTCCCTCCGCAGTTTTCACACGTGGCTCCCCCTCGCAACGGCTTGATTCATCCGCGTCACAAGCCGACTCGAACCCTACATTGCACGAAGGACGGATCCTTTCGAATCGCCACCAAGCTGAAGGAAGAGGGCTGATGGCAGGAGTGCGCCGAGACTAGTCGCCGTCATGTTGTGCGTCCTCACAGCCCGATCGAGCTCCGCAGCAGTGCGGTCGAGGTTGCCCGCGATGCGCGTTTGGGCGGCGACGGACAAGCAGTCCGGGAACGGGATGTCCATCACCGTTTGTTGCCCTATCTTGACCATCGTTGGACTCGTGCCTTTCGCATTTCGACGGACATGCTCCCGTACGAGCGGGGTTTGCAGCCAATACCAGACGAAGCGTGTGTGTGCTTTGCTCTCGTCGAGCCGCAATCGCATCATCAGGTCGGAATAGATGCACGGGTGCGGCGACCCCTGGTAGATGGCTGCGTGTCCAACGAGCTCAGGCGTGTTGCTGCGAGTCATGAGCAGATCACGCGGCGATAGCCAGTAGTGTGCGGCTCGCTGCGTTGGCAGAGAGGTTAGCTTGACGGCACTCGGATCAAAGGTGAATCCCGTGACCGCGCCGAGTGTCAGAACTGGCACGCCGCCAAGGACTCCATCACACCGAGCTGACCATCCGTTGCGTGGCTTCTCGACGAGGACATCTCCAAGCCTCCTGGTGATCTGGAGATGAAATGAGAGAGCATTGAGCCGGGCCCCCAACAACGCGTGCAACGTCGCGGTCGATGATTCTCGGAGCCTCGTGGCTTCGTCGACCAGTGCGGCGAGTTGTTCGATTCTTCGAACAACTCGCCGCTGTTCTTCGATGGGCGGAAGCGGCATCTTGCTCACGAAGAGAGCTTCGGGATTCAGGGTACGCCGCCGATCGCCCATGCCCTTGGTTCGCCTGCCGAGCTCCTCCCAGAACGCCGGTCGGCGCATGAACCAGCCGAGATAGTGCGGGTCGAGCCGTTGGGGATCCGTACGGAAGGTCGGGAACTGCGGCGACACGTACTTGCCGGCGAACTGGTCGGAGCTCACCGCAAGGGCGCCTTCCCAACCGAAGAGCTGGCTCATCACGATGTGGTCGGCGTCGAGACGGTAGAAGACGCGGTAGCTTGTGCTCGTGCCGTCGACCGGCTCGCGGTCGAACAGGCCGCGGCCGAACGAGTAGACGCCGACCATGGGATATGTGACTGTCGGGTCGACATCGACCTTGTTGAGGTCGAGCCGCAGCACCTCCCCCAGCGCCACCTCCGGCCAGCGACTCACGCCGGCGCCCCCTCGTCCTCCTCGTCCCAGCTCGCCACGTCGGCCTTCATCTCTTCCAGGATGGCGATGATCTCGTGCTCCTTGGCGAGGATGTCCTCGATGAGCTGTTCGGGCGGCAGGTGCTCCAGCGACTCGGCGGCGTGGGGGTTCTTGATGTCGAGGTTGACCGAGACCGGGCCGTCGCCGTCTTCCCCGTACTTGAGCACGTCGGCGGCCGGCACGCGCCAGGCGTGCTCGTTCTCCTCGCGCTTGTCGCGGGGCCACCAGGCGATGACGTCGGCGAACTCCTCGTAGGTCAGCGGCTTGGTCTTGGTGTAGTTCTTGCGGCCCTCGGGCAGCGGCAGCTCGTAGTACCAGATCTCCTTGGTCGGGCCGCCGCGCTCGAAGAAGAGCAGGTTGGTGGGGATGCTCGTGTAGGGAGCAAAGACGCCGTTGGGCAGGCGCACGATCGTGTGCAGGTCGAAGTCGGTGAGGAGCTGCTCCTTGATGCGCGCGCAGACGCCGTCGCCGAACAGGGTGCCGTTGGGGACGATGACGGCGGCGCGGCCGGGGCGCGCAGCGCCCGAGCCGCGCCGCAGCTTCCGCATGATGAGCTGCAGGAAGAGCAGCGCGGTCTCGCTGGTCTGCATGTCGCGCGGAAAGTTGCCCCTGATGCCTACCTCCTCCTCGCCGCCGAACGGCGGATTGGTGAGAATCACATCGACGCGGTCTGAGTCGCCCAGCTCGGTGATCTTGTGGCGCAGGCTGTTGCCGGGGTCGATCTGCGGCGCGTCCAGGCCGTGCAGCAGCAGGTTCATCTGGCAGAGCAGGTAGGGCAGCGGTTTGGCTTCGCCGCCGAAGAGGCTGCGCTCCTGCAGCATCTGGCGGTCCTCGACCGCCTGGCACTGCTTCTGCAGGTGCGAGTAGGCCTCGACCAGGAAGCCGCCGGTGCCGCAGGCCGGGTCGAGCAGCGTCTCGCCCAGCCGCGGGTCGGTGACCTCGACCATGAAGCGCACCACCGGCCGCGGCGTGTAGAACTCGCCGTTCTGGCCGGCGGCGTCGCGCATCTCGCGCAGCATCGTCTCGTAGAGGTGGCCGAGCGTGAACACCTCTTCCTTGGCGAGAAAGTGGATGCCGTCGACCTTGTTGATCACGTCGCGCAGCAGATAGCCGCTCATCATGCGGTTCTGCACGTCCTTGAAGACGGCGCCGATCACGCTGCGGCGGTTGCGCGGTCCGTTGTGCAGGCTGCGCAGGTAGGGCAGCAGGCCGAGGCCGCGGGCACCGTCTGGGCGGGTGCACTCTTCTTGTGAGACGAAGGCGAGCAGCTCGGGGCCGGTGACGCCGTCTTCCTTGGCCGCCCAGTCGCGCCAGCGGTAGGGCGGGTCGATCGCCAGCCGGTATGCGGAGGCCGCGTCGGCACCGCCGAGCTGCGCCCGCTGCTCCTCGATCTGCTCCATGTCGTCGAGGAACTTGAGGAACATGATCCAGGTGAGCATCGGCAGCCGGTCGATGTCGGTGCTGAGGCCCTTGTCCTTGCGCATAATGTCGCGCGCGGACTTGATCAGGCTGCCGAGCTGCTGGGCGGTGGTGAGGGGTTGCTCAGACTTCTTGGTACGCGGCATCGGCTCAACCGTGCGCGGTCGGCGGCTCGGACGGAGCGGGTTGCGGTTGTGCCGCCACGGTGGGTTGTGTCTGTTCCCAAGCCTGATAGGCCGCCTGAAAGTGCTGTTGACCCACCGGCGATTGCCAGAAGTCCCTCTGCATGCGTTCAGTGACATCTTTCACCACGATGGTGCGCGCCAGCATGTCGCCGATGCGCTGGGATCTCCTCGAGAGCGCAATGCAGAGAAGCGTGATGAGAGAGCCGCCAAGGCCGATCATCTTGAAGATGTTCCGAATCAGAGACTGCCACAACTTCACCGGACGCTCGCTGTAACGCAAGACCCGGTTGCGGAAGATCAGCTTGCCGACCGTAGTTCCCATGCGCCATTCGAGCACGACCCAGTAGACGAATACCGCGCCAAATATGACAGCGACGGGCCAGCCAGGTGCATCGGGAGCATTCATGTCAATCCCCGCGACATCGAGCGCGGCAAACAGCGGAATGCCTACGACCATAGCCACCATGATGAAGTCGAGGTACGTCGAGATCATGCGCTCCCACCACGGCGCAAAGGCGTACACGCGCTCGTAGGGAATGGTGTTGCCACAGTTCGGGCACGTTCCCCCGCCAAGAGGGATCTCGGCTTGGCACTTCTCACAGGCCTGGTAGTCCTTGAACTTCGTCGCAATCCCCCTATGCCGCATACAACGCGGCCTGCAGATCAGCAACCGCGTCTCGTAGCCCGTCCGCCCCGCCGAACAACCCGGCGATCTCGATCACGTTGCCGAAGCGGTTGATCGGCGGCACTTCGAGCACGTCCGGCAACAGGAACTGCGTCGCGCCGTGCTCCGTGTACTTGTCGAGCAGCTCGTTGAGCACAGCGCGCGCCTCGGAGCCGTATTGCTCGAAGAAGTCCTTGTGGTCGCTGCGCAGCCGCTGGGCGCGCTCGCGGCGGGTGCGCAGGGGCGCGTTGAAGGCGAGATGGCAGAGCAGGTCGAGGGGGTCGGCGTCGGGCTGGTTCGAGGCTGCGGCGAGGTGCTCGAAGTCGATGCCGCGTGTGGCCAGCGCTTCGAGCACCTCGCCGCGGCGCACCGGATCGGCCCACTCCTCCTGCAGAGCGTGGGCGCTGGCGAACAGCGTCCGTATCTTGTCGGCCGTGTAGTCGGTGAACTGCACCACGCCGAGCTGGTGGCCGTCGGGGTCGAGCTCGTAGACCAGATGGGCGGCGATCTCGACCACGCCGTCGTCGACGTAGAACTTGCGCCGCTCGACCTCGCCTTCCTCGTCGGCGGGCAGCTCCACCGGTCCACCGGCCTCGCCCTCCTCCCCCTCCTCCGGTGGCACGTCCGGCTCCACCGTCTCCGGCTCCGCTGTCGGATTCCCTTCCTCGTCGATCGGCTCGGTGATGTCGATCACCGGCTCGCCGTCGAACTCGGGGTCGGCGAACAGGCGCGTCGCCGAGCCCGTGTAGTCGAGGATCGTGAAGAACAGCTTGCCGTAGTCCGAGCGCACCCGCGTGCCGCGGCCGATGATCTGCTTGAACTCGGTCATCGACTTGATGACCCGCACCAACACCACGTTCTTGGTCGTCGGCGCATCCACGCCGGTGGTCAGCAGCTTGGAGGTCGTGAGGATCGCCGGCGTGCGCCTCTCCAGGTCCTGGAAGTGACTCAGATGCCCCATGCCGATGTCGCCTTCGTCGGCGGTCACGCGGCAGACGTAGTCAGGATCCTCCTTGAGCCGCGCGGCGCTGAGCAGCGAGAGCTGGTGGCGCATCTCGGCGGCGTGCTCCTGGTCGACGCAGAAGATCATGGTCTTGGCGTACGGATCGGTGCTCTCCAGGTAGTCGGCGAGATGTTTGGCCACGGCCTTCGTTCGCGCCCGCAGCGCAACCACGCGCTCGAAGTCGCCGGTCTGGTACTCCTCGTCGGGGATCTCGCGCCCGTAGCGGTCCAGCTCCCCCTTGCTCGGCCGCCAGCCTGCCGCGTCCCACTCGGTGATCACGCGGTGGACGCGGTAGGGCGCGAGGAAGCCGTCCTCGATGCCCTGCCGCAGGCTGTACGTGTAGAGCGGCTCGCCGAAGTAGCGATAGGTGTCGACATTGTCGCTGCGCAGCGGCGTGGCGGTCATGCCGATCTGAAAGGCCGGCTCGAAGTACTCCAAGATCTCGCGCCAGTTGCTCTCGTCCTTGGCGCTGCCGCGGTGGCACTCGTCGACGATGACCAGGTCGAAGAAGTCGCGGGCGTATTCCTTGTAGAGGCCCGGACGGCGCTCGTCCTTGGCGATCGCCTGATAGATGGTGAAGTACATCTCGCGGCTCTTGGGCGCCTTGCCGCCCTCGATCTTGCAGCGCGCATCGCCGAAGGGCGCGAACGTCTTGCTCATCGGGTCGTCGATGAGGATGTTGCGGTCGGCCAGGTAGAGGATGCGGGGGCGGCGCGCTGGAACGCCGGCGGCGTTCCAGCGCGCCGCCCACAGCTTCCAGCAGATCTGGAAGGCGACGTCGGTCTTGCCGGTGCCGGTGGCCATGGTCAAAAGGACGCGTTTGCGGCCCTTGAGAATCGCCTCGATCGCGCGATTGATGGCGATCTCCTGATAGTAGCGGGGCGTCTTGCCGGTGAGGCGATTGGACGGCGTGAGCAGGTCGTCGCCCTGCACCGCGCTGAGGCCTTGGTGGTCGAGGAGGCGGGCCCACAGGTCGCCGGGCTTGGGGAAGCTCGTGAGCTCGCACTCGCGACCGGTCGTGTAGTCGAACTCGACGATGCCGTGACCGTTGGTACTGTAGGCGAACTTCAGTCCGAGGATCTCGGCGTACTCCTTGGCCTGCTGCAGACCGTCGCCTGGGTTCTTGAAGGCCGCCTTGGCCTCGACGACCGCGAGGGCGCAGTCGGCCGTGTAGCGCAGCAGGTAGTCGGCGCGCTTGCCCAGACGACGGGTGGCACGGGGGCCGACCACCACGATGCGCCCGTCCGTGAACGTCACCTGCTCCTGGAGGCGATGCGGCTCGTCGTCCCAGCCGGCGGCCTGCAGCTTGGGCACGACGAACTTGCGGCAGGTGTCGGCTTCGTTGTGGCTCACACGGCTCCCCGGACTGCCACGGCTCCCCCAGTGGTCGAAGACCATTCTATTCCCGTAGGGGGCGGAAGGAGTGAGGGCGGGGCGGGGCGTTCGCCCCACCCCGCCCTCACGTCATTCCGTGTCGCCGGCCAGTGCGGCCGGATGTCCCCCGGAAGACCCCGCCGCCACGGCGATGCTCTCGAGACGCGGCTTGCGTGCCACGTGACCCCCCGGATGACTTGGCGCCGACTCTACTTCCCTGCGGGGACGGAGGCGCCCCCCATCCGCGAGGCCTACGTCCTACCCGGCGGCGCCTACCACTCCTCGACGCGCGGCGCGCCCGGCGCCTCTTGCGACGGAGAGGACTGCTCGCCGGAAGGCGCATCCGCGGCCAGCCACGACTCCTCCGGCGCATTCGCCTTGGCACGGCCCTCGCGCGCCAGCTGCGCCTCGTGCTGAATGCGCATGTGGCGCTGGGCCCTGCGCACCGCCTTCTCGCGCACCGAGACGCGGCCCTGGTGGTACCAAGCCACGATCGAGAGAACGACTGTGAGGGCCAGTCCGACCGGCGGCACGAAGATGGCGGCGGCACCGAGCACGACGAGGGCGGCCATGACCCACAGCCGGCGCGGGAGGTCTTCGCGGTCGTAGGCGTACATGCCGAAGATGAAGCCGCCGAAGGCTGAGATCAGCCCGACCACGACGAAGACTGCGAACGCGATGACGAGCTGCCACAGGGGCGCGTTCCGCCCGAGGTTGCCGCCGACCATCGTGCCGATGGCGCTGAAGAAACCGAGGAGGAATGTGACCATGCCGCCGACCACGACCAGCGCGATGGCCCCCAGGCGCAGCCACCAGGGCGAACCTGCCTCCCGGCCCTGCACGGCGCGATACACGGCGGTCAGGACGAACGCCGCCGCGATCCAGGCGACTATCGTGGTCCGGGTGCCCGCGAAGACGAGGACCGGCACGCCGACAACGCCGAGCAGGACCCAGAGCAGCCGCCACGTGCGCAGCGCGCGAGGATCGGGCCCCGCCGCCGTGACCGGCGCCAGCGGCCGCATGTGCGCCACCGTCTGACCGGCGACCGTGGCCGTCTCGCCAGGCCCACCGCCGCCCAGGTAGTCGGCGACGAGGCCGCCGCCCAATGGCGTCTCCTCGACGTTCCCCCCCACCTCCACCGGCCTGTGACCCTTGGCCACCGCGGTCGTCTGCCACTCATCTCCGGACTCCGGCAGGCCGGCGGCCTCCGCGTCCTGACCCTCGCGGAACACGCGCACCTGCACCGGTGGGCGCCACTCGCCCTTGTGGAAGTGGGCGAAGACCGAGTAGAAGAGCTCGCTCTCGGGGTCGGCGCTGTCGTCCACGTAGCGTCCCGCCTGGCCCTCGTAGGCGAGCCCCTGCCCCCAGGACCCGTCGACGTACGCCTCGGGGTCGTCGCAGTACCACTGGTCGGAGCGCAGCACGCGGACCTCGACGGCGCCGACACCGGACCATTTCCATTCGAAGGTAACCTGTTTGCCGGCGGCGCTGACGTGGATGTTCTCGAGACGCGGCACGTGGGCCACTCTGTCGTCACTCCTCCGGGTCGGTCGATCCTGTGGCGCTACTCCCGCGACTGACTGCGTCGTCGCGGCTCAGCAAACGACTGCGTCGTGCTAGTCAGCCATTCGACTACGTCGATGGCGCTCAGGCAACTGCCTTCGGCGTGCCTAGTCTGCCAAATGAAGGGCGGGGCGTCGAGGGCGGGGGGGGGGGCGGCCGCCCCGGGGGGGGGGGGGGGGGGGGGGGGGGGGGGGGGGGGGGGGGGGGGGGGGGGGGGGGGGGGGGGGGGGGGGGGGGGGGGGGGGGGGGGGGGGGGGGGGGCCCCCCCCCCCCCCGCCCCCTCCGCCCCGCCCCCTACTCGTCGTCACCGACGGCCTCCAGCGGATCATGCTCGATGCGCGTCACGGGCGCCAGTCTGAAACGCAGCTCGTCGATCCAGCGCCCCAGGCTCGCCTCGATGCGCTCCGAGAGCCTCGCGATCTCGCGCACCGGCGTGTCGTCGGCGAACGCAAGCTCGACCTCGACGTACTTCTCGTTGCCGTGCGAGCGCGTCGAGACCATCCCGATGCGCTCGAAATCCCCGTGGTGATCGGCGAGCACGCGCATGATGGTGAGCTGGTCGACGACCGAGAGCGGCAGATCCATGAGCGAGCGGAAGTTGCCGCGCAGGATCGTCACGCCGACCACGAGCTGATAGGCGCCGATGAGCAGCGCCACGCCCGGGTCGACACGATCGCCCAGGGCCGGAAGCCCAGCCGCCAGCAGCCCCACCGCGATCGCGAAGGACAGCAGCACGCCCAGGCTGCTCATGGTGTCGATCTGCGTGTCGGCCAGGAACGACACGAGCACCGGCGACGGGGTCTTGAGCCTGCGACGCAGCCGGACCGTGAACAGCCAGAGCAGGATGAGACGCGTGGCCGACACGCCGATGGCGAGGGTGCTGAGGCCGTAGGCGACCGCGTCGGGGTGCCACAGCTTGAGCCCCGACGTGACCAGCACGAAGATGGCCGCCGGTATGGTCAGCACGGCCCAGAGGAAGGCGCCGAAGTTCTCGAGCTTGCCGGCACCGTAGGGGAACGCCTCGACGTCACGCCGTATCGTCTGGCGGATCGCGTACAGCTCGAAGAGCTGCACGCAGACGTCGACCACCGCCTGCAGCGTCATGACGAGCACCGCCGACGAGCCCGACAACGTGCCGACCACGATCAGCAGCACGCTGACGGGGATCTCGGTCCACAGGGCGACCCGCATGATGCGGTAGAGGCTGACGACCTCGTCAGCGGCGGGCTCGACGGCTGCGACCGGTTCGCTCACGCGGCGTCTTCCGCCGGCACGACGAAGAGACGCACGTGCGTCTCACCCAGCGCCACCTCGAGCTCGGCGCGGATACGATCGCCGACGCGTTCGGCCTCGGCGAGGCTGCACTCGTCGCCGAAGCGCAGGTCGATGTCGATGAAGCTCTCGACCCCGCTCTTGCGCGTGGCGACGGTGCCGAACAGGCCCGAGGTCCCGGTCTGCTCGCCGAGGATCCGGTCGACGATCGCGCGCTCCTCCTTCGGCAGAGGCCGGTCGACGAGGGCGCCGAAGTGACGCATCGCAGCCCGGGCGCCGCCCCAGAGAAGCCAGGCGGCGACGAGCAGCGCCATCACGTCGTCCACGCGCTCGCCCAGCGAGAGGATCCCTTCCTCCTCGAGGGCCAGGCCGATGCCCAGGACCACGACCACGACGAGCGTGCTGAGCGTGAGGTTGCGGCGCTTGCGGTAGTCGGCCTTCAGCGGACCGACGAGCTCGCGTGAGCTCACAACCAGGCGCCGGTGCCACACCTGAAGGACGATGGTGCGCAGCAGCAGGAGCCCGACCACGACCGTGGCCTCGACGTAGCCGACGTCGTAGGGGTGGATGAGCCGGATGACGGCCACGTAGACGACGATGAGGCCGGCGGGGACGTCGAGCGCACCGCAGAGGAAGCTGCCGAAGTCGAGGAACTTGCCGGCTCCGTAGGGAAACGAGAACGCGTTCTGGCGAAAGGCGCGCAGAAGGGCGTAGAGCTGGAAGAACCCGGCCG
>Ga0315282_10018026_pt1 | contig 10140 bp, 6 predicted proteins | sample YL17G07_20_MG_FD_203693 | JGI IMG/M metagenome (GOLD analysis project Ga0315282, IMG submission 203693) | Sediment microbial communities from Yellowstone Lake, YNP, Wyoming, USA - YL17G07_20 | ecosystem: Environmental > Aquatic > Freshwater > Lake > Sediment | place: USA: Wyoming | collected... | reverse complement strand
GGTGCGGAGGGCTGGCGATCGGGTCGGAGTCAAGTTGCACCCGCACATGCTCCGACACGCAGGGGCTCATTCTTTGATTATGCAAAATGTCAGCACTCGGATTGTGCAAGCATGGATAAGGCACTGTAGCTTGGAAATGACAATGAGGTATACTTTTATGGCGAAATCTGATTTGATTGATTTGGCGCAACAGAAAGAATGGCGCTAGAGAATCCCGAGGCCGGCCCCGAACACAACCAAGAAGCCAAGAATCAAGATGGCGGACCACATTATTCCCTTGGGCTTTTTCTCGTACAGATAAGCCAGAATGATGATTAGCAGAAGGAGCCAGAATAGGTTGAACGAGAAGAACCCAATTTTAAACCACGATCTGAACAGTAGATTTGTGTAGGGCTTCACGATTTTGTTGATTGCTGGAGGAACCCATGAAGGCCCACCGCCCCCGCCCCCCGCTTCTTGAACAATGATTGTTGTGGTATCTTGCACAGAGTTTTCGTACCCGTCATTCACAATCAGCGTCACGGTTTTGCTTCCTGAACTACTGTAAGCGTGTGTCGGATCTGCTTGGTCAGAGGTTGAACTATCTCCGAAGTTCCATGCGTAAGTAAGATTATCGTTATCAGGATCGGACGCATTGGAGTAAAACTGAACGCTGTCCCCTTTTTGCGGGGTTCCATTGCTGGCGGTTATGGAGCATAATGGGAGCTGATTTGTGAAGAAACTCTCTGCGGCATATTCAGTACCCACTTGATAACCGCTCCAATCGCCCCAATTGCCACTTAATATGCCATTGAGATTATCCGTTGTGCGAACTCGCCAGTAGTACCATGTTCCGCGCCCAAGTGATATGGGACCAGTTATACTCCATCCATTCTCAGACACTCCACCGTAGACAATGGAAACAATGCCCCCGTTTTCGGCACTTCTATTCTCTGCATAATCCCACCTATCGAAAATGGACTCACCAATCGAGTTATCAGCTCCGATTTGAATCTGGAATGCCGTCATGTTGTCCCCGTCGTTGTCCGTGTACCTGAATGCAAAGGTCGGCGTGAGCGATTTAGCCCGCGCTGGGGAGGCTTGGTTGTCGAGCTTCAACTGATCGGGCTGGTGAGGAACAACATGAATTTCAAGATATGGCTTATTTTCTCCTGCTTCTGATGAGTGGAAAGCGCTGTAACTCCCTTGCGTACCATTGTCGCTTTCATCGTGGAATTTTAATGCAAAACTAATTGTGTTGTCTCCAATAGTAATTTGACTTTGAACAAAACTTGTAACATCGAATGAATACCATTTATCTTCTACGTTTTCAACTATTCGATTATCTAATTTTGTACTTAAAGCTGGCTGGTTGTTCCAAGTAATGCTGTTCTGACTCCAACTGTCATCTGTTACTGACCATACTTCGATATTGGGTAAATCAATTGACCCATCAGCATATTGGAAAACTTTCAAATAAGCGCTTTCAATAGCGTAACTACTACTGAAAGATTGATAGAATTTGAGGTATGAACGATAGACGGTCCCAAAAAATACTCCCTGTTTCAAATAAAACTGACTTCCGTAATTTGTAGTTGGATTTGAGGAATCTGTCCTAGAATCTTCTGATGCGGTTATTTGAGTTGCGTTTGCATTAGGTATTTGGAGGATAAGCGAGAAAATTGCTAGAGAGATACCTATTATCAAAAAGATTGTCGATACTTTCGATTTCGGTCTAACTTTCAATAATCGGATTATGAGCCTACCAATGTTATAGATTATCAGCGCGATAACAACAGAGATTTCAAATCCTAATACGATGAGATTTGGCTCGTTAAACTCTATATAACGCCCGAATACCGCTATCTCACTAAAAATATAAAGTAAGAGAACTAAGAATGCTATCGTGGCCCCATCCATAAAAACGCGAAGACCTCTAAATCGTTCCATGTCGGTTCCATCCTTTACAAGATTGAGTTTTTATAGGATTTAAAATCTTCATATGCTGATCAACCCCATGCTCTGTAGCGCGAGTAGGAGGAGGATGAATGAGACTCCAGCCAAGATGTAAAACTTTGACATTGGTATCTTTCTATTCACGGCCATGGCTCCTCCAAATATCACACAAATTAACCAAAATCCGATGTATACTTCTGGGCCCAGTTTTGGCGGTGTTGTAGATGGAGGCACATTCTCGGGTGGTGGTCCTCCACTTGGTCCACCGCTCTCGGTATAAATCTCAAATTTGTACGATCCAGAATACGAACCAATGTTACTGGCCGCGTCCTTGGCGGATACCCTCCAGTAATAGTTCTCATCAGACAAATTGCTTGCGGGCGTATAGGATGTTTCACCAAGCCAGCCTGTGTTTATCGTGGGAGAGGAAAATGAGTTATCAGTATCAACTTGTAGCTTGTAAGTCACGCCATTATCGGTCACACTATTCCAACTGAAAGTCGGCTCTTTGCTTGTCGTTCTCGAGCCGTTATCCGGATACAGAAGTGATGGCGCGGATGGCGGAGAGTTATCGTATGCACACCAAGCATCTGCCGTGCCAAAGCTCTCTTCATTCCCGCCATTATCTCGGGCCGTGCTTGCGAACTGGTAGTATTTGGTCCCGCTCGGGAAGTTGAAGCTCCATGACCAAGGAGACGCATTATCGTTCTCGAATATGGCCCAATTATCCCAAGCTGAGTTATCGGAGCTGCTTCGATACCATAGCGCCACCCTACTAACATACCCACCGCCAGTATCACTTGCAGTGGCGGTTACCGCATTCGGGCTGGAGTTCTCCCAATAAGGCGAGATGGTATCAACCGACGATACTGGCGGGGTGGTATCTTCAGGTGGCGGAGGAATATCGGAAGTAGTAACGATTCCTGTCCAAGATTCAATAGAATGCCACATCATCGTTATTTCAGAAGTTTGAATCGTTCCGATCCAATTATCTGTAGATCCCCAAGATGCCGATTGAGCATTTACGATCCCTATCCAATTATCTTTCAAACTCCAATACGCTGTAGTATTGACCGTTCCTGTCCACGTTTCGATATTATGCCATTGAGTTCCAGCGTAAATAGTTCCTGTCCACGTTTCGATACTTTCCCAAGCGGGTGCGTTAATCGTTCCTGTCCAATTCTCTACCAAAGACCAAGTTGGTATACTGAACGCCCAAACATCTGAACTGTTCTCTTCGCTTCCTATTACAGCTATAACTTTCCACCAATAGTGGTCATAAGGAAGCGGGAGCAAACAAGTGTACGTTCCCGAAGGATAATTGACATTAACATCTACTGTATTTTCCGCTCCATCAAAACCTTCGTATTGGCTTACAACCAAGCGAGAATAAGTCGAACCATTGCCAGGTGTCCAAGTAAATGTAGGTAAAGTGGTATATACGAGTGAATTGTTTTCTGGAGAAATAAGGGCTGGGCAACCTACTCCAGAAGTAGTGAAATATTTCGGTAATCCGTCTAGATTTTTATTCTCAGCATACTCTCCTATTGCTTTGAAACAATACCAAGCAGATATGTTGAGAGAGGAGACATTTTCGGAGTAGTTCTCAGATGAAATTGTCTTCCAAGAAGTGTAGTTGTTCTCTGTTAGATATGGTGCAACATTATTTTCTATGGTATTGTGTGCCCCAACTCCAGACACGTAGTTTTCTGTTATGTCATCGTTGAAAGCCGAGAGAGTGTTATAGAAATTGTTATTAGTAATGATGCAGTTATCCGTTTGAACTCCCATATAATTTAAAGAGATTGCTATTGGCTGGTCAAAATCGTTTCCTATGATTGCTGTTCTGTTTTTACTGCAAAACACGGCAGGGTACCCTCTACTAAAAGTATCATTGTTTCTGAATAGATTGTTCCGCACAAGATTGTTTTCCCCACCGAGATGCCCTATCCAAAAGCCATAACCACAATTTTCAATTACGTTGTTGGCAACTACATTGTTGTAGATAAGAGTTCCATACAAGTCTAATCCTCCACCACCACTTGGGAATTTCGGAGAACCTAGACCGCAATCAACGATTCTGTTACCCACAATATAACAGCCATAAGCATTCTGGATACTTACTCCACTATTTCCACTGTTATCTATCAAGCAGTTTTCGAGCCATCCGTTATGAGAGCCCTCGTATGGATAATCCAGATGCTCAATGTAGAAGTCTATGGAAGTAAACTGTGTAAATCTAACGTTTCTGACAACCCAATTATCAGAATATCCAGCCATATTGTGAAACCCATTCAGTTCACCCGCAGCAGTTCTTCCAATTCCTTGTAGAGTTAGATTTTCTATCAAAAAGCCACTTTTGCTACTAGCACCCATGACTGTCAGATCCCCAGTGTTTGGAGCTCCGTGTATAATTGTATTATCTCTGCCAGCACCAATAAAACTCTGAAAGTCGCTCATCCAGATAGCGGAGTTACCGATAAAATAGTCTCCTGCAAAAAGAAAGACTTTACCTTTACCACTTTTCCACGTATTAATGTTATCTCCGTCGTTTTCTCCAGAGCATATGTAGTCAGCGGCAGCCTTATCAGCAGATGATGAGTTGCTTGCGGCTATCTTCACCACAGGCGTTCTATTCTCCCAACCTCCAGTAGTTGCGGGATCGAGCGGCACTTTATAAGTTCGGTAATTGAACTCTTTATCACCTACAACAGCAACGGAATCTGATGAAGGAGAGTATTTGCCTACCATAAGTCTGTCAATCCAGAAACTGCCATAACTGGAAGTATTGCCAGAGCTTATCTGTATATATCCAAAATTAGACTGTGAAGAAGCGTTCTCCATAGTTCCTTTGTTTTCGCCATTTATGTAAACATCCGCTTGTGCAAGACTCTTTACACGATACTCAATATCATACCATGTATATTGAGAAAGCCCACTTGTAAGCGTATGCCAATTATCGCTAAGATATTTCCAATTGCCAGCGTTATCTACTCCCGTTTCAAAAAGAAATCCAGAATCTGCGTTGTTTATCAAGTTTACTGAGTTTATGCCATCTGATTGAGAGGCAGAGTTAAACTTAAATCTTACCCGAGCAGTTGTAAATGTTTTGTCAAGATTTTTACTTGCTCTCGTCATAGCATCATAATTGTTATCGTGTAAATAAACCGCTTGAGTTCCATCCCAAACCGTAGTAGATTCTACGGTTATATTATCGACCTGAACTGCCCAATTGTCCTGCCCGCTGAGATTTCCTATTGAGTAGTTTTCAAAATTATCCCAGACATCCCATACGTAATAACCATCTGATTGTGATGTTGCATTCGGATTTCCATAATAAACATAGATTGAGTTATCTGAGTTTTCTGTTCGTTTTATCCAAACAGTGGCATTTTCAGAACTGTAACTTTCTATCCAATATGACAACATTCCTGTGGTCTTATTCTCGAGAAATCTCAAATCTCCGTAATCAGAACGCATCTGACCAGCGCCTCCAATTCCGCTGTCGTAGGGTATGACAACTTTAATCTGATAGTTCTCTGGATTTATTGGGGATATTGTGATGATACGACGAACATCCCAGTTCTCATTCCACCAGTCGGGGATATATAGCCAGTTCTCGTTCTCTCCTTCTGTAAGACATTGTTCCATACTTTTGTAGATGAATCTGGCTTGGATATTCTCGTAAACTCCGTAATCAATTGTTGCATTCAAAGTTGCGGAGTTTACAGCCACATTTGTGGCATTCTCGGTCGTTAAAACTGGTATGATCCTAATCGTAAAATAAAACACATCAGAGGATATTGAACCGTTCTCATTTATAGCGACAACTTTCCAATAATAAAAGTTATCTAATAATGAGTTTTCAGAAGCGATTGTATAGTTGTTTTCAGTTATGATTCTATTCTCTTTTGGAGATGAAAAGTCCGCATTGTTATCTACAAGAAAGTTAAAACTAGTCGTGTATGACCCTTTTCTCCACTCAAAATAAGGAGTGTTGTCGGAAGTTATTGTTCCATTGGTAGGCAAATACAATACGGGCTTAGTTGGAGAAACTGTAGCGTTCTCGTTGTCTGTGATATTGCAGTACATACTAAACAGCTTGTTATCACGAGTTGGAGCAACCGTCATATAGTCTGGAAATCCAGCAGGATAATCCCAAGTATTTTCTATCCCCACGTTCTCTGAACTAAAATCAAAGTAAACATAAATCTCTCCCGCATTTCCCGCCGAACCAATAATTTCTATGTAGTAATTGTCGTAAATCAAAGTTGGCTTATTCTCAAAAGAGAATGTTACCCATTCTAATGATGTACTGTTAATCGTTACCTCTGCGCTTTCTACTAACTTATTTAAAGCAGAATTGTATATCGCGCATTTAGCATAAGCGAGTTCCTGAGTCGAATTACGCAGATAAACCATAATGTTGTCTGCTTTACCTTTCCGAGTGTATGGAAGATATAAGCCCGCCATTTTACTATCTATGCTCATCGAAGAAGAGCCTATTGAAGTATATCCGATATATTTAGCGTTTTCTGCAATAATTGTTCCAGTCCAGCTTCCGTAGATATGCCAATCTGCTGTAGTAGTTATCGTTCCTGTCCAACTCTCTACAGAATGCCAAGTTGGAGTTTGAGCATTTAAGGTTCCTGTCCAATTATCGACACCGTGCCAATTTGCTGTGGTCTGAACTGTTCCTGTCCACGTTTCGATATTATTCCAACCGGCTGATACTGGAACTTGTTCTTCACTTCCAACACTTGTGATGGGCTCCGGATAAGTATCGGACAAATGTTCATAATCACGAACCGCAAACCAATCTGCCGCAATAGAAAAGGTCTGATTCTCAGAATAGTAAGAACCACCAAATCTAAGTGATATGGCTGTAGAAGGAATATTAGAAGTAGCTGTCCAAGCCATATTCCCTCTAGCGAAATCTACAGAAGAGGAGAGCCTTTTGAACCTTGCTCTTGTTTCTCCAGTTGGCGCAGCCATATAAGAAGAATAACTCCTATTTGAACCATTTTCAACAAAAAAGTAATGAGTATTATCTGCGGTTGAATAAAGTCCTTCTAAAGCAGAATTTGTAGAAACAGGAAAAGAGTATCTTCCAAATCCAATATCTGCAGATCCTCCCGTTGCTTCATATTTGTAAACTCCTTCTAATGCAACTGGATACTGGAATGTTTTTATTGTCTCAATTACATCTCCATTGGCGTTGGCAATTCCTGTTGAACCTGAATATGTTATGATAGAACTTGCTATGTTCAAAGTGCCCGTCCCGTATCTTGTCCATTTTGTATTGTCTAAAGTTGTTCCAGTAAAATCATCGAAGAACAAGAAAGTATTGTCTCCATTCTCGGTTGTCGTTGCTCCAGAATTTCCATAGTACATATAAATTGTGTTATCCCTGTTTTCAGGTCTTCTAACCCAGACTGTTGCATTATCGACAGTATAATTTTCTATCCAATAAGGTAGAACTCCAGAAGCTTCGTTCTCTACGAATCTTAAATCGCTGTAATCTGACCTCATATCAGAATCGTATGGCACTACAATCTTAATTGCGTAGTTCTCTGGATTTGAGATTGAGCTTTGACTTATGTTTTCATATTTTCCAGAGCAATAGATAGAATACTTGTTATTGTCGTGTGAGAAGCTTGCTGGGTCTGGGAAACCAGTAGTTACTTCATAATGTCCTTGGTCGGTGCTTCCTGAACTGTATGCCATGTAAAGGTAACCGTCATCACAGGTTGCATATGCAACAATGACGTATTGCGTGTTTGCAGTTAATGTTTTAGTTCCCGACAGAGCAAAAGTTAGCCAATCTGAAAATCCAGAAGCGTAGTCTGCATAATATGAACCTGATGATTCGATAAGAGTGCTGTCGCTGTGTTTGTAAATCGCCGTGTATATGTAGCAGCCAATTGCATAATTCGTATAAATATAAACAGAAATGTTGTCCAACTTTTCATCGTGGGCTGGAGTAGTGAAAACAGACCCTCTTACATATGAGGTTCCATATTCGCATAATTCAGCGTTTGTTGAAGCCCCGGGTACAGTGTAGCCCATGATATTTTCTACATAACCGTTAGAAGTGTAGCTTACAATAGTGATAGGTCTTCTTCTTGTCCAACTGCTATTCCACCAATCTGGAGATGCACTGACAGAGGGCCGAAACGCCATGACAACAAAAAATGAGCAGATAAAAGTGGCGAGGATGGCTACAGCTAAAAATTTGGTTCTGCCATCACTCGCCTGTTTGAGGGTGTCCACGTCTTCACCCCCCTATCTACGACCACAGCCACAGCCTTACGGGATTCAATGACAAACTTCCACTTGGCGCTTCTTTGTAGTAATTTGTGCTGTTGTCCCAGACTACATTCACTCTGATGTAACCAGACCCGCTTGCGAATATGTGCTCATTCTCATTTGCCGAGTTCTCCTGCGTTATGGTGAATGCTCCGCTTGCCGCAAGCTCGACCTTCAGGTTCTCGACTTGCACATATGCCATATTTTCAGAGCTTCCTTTTACAGCGACCACGATTGCGAAGCTCGTGTTGTATGGGATGTTCACGCTTCCGCCACTTGCTGTTATAGTGGCAAGAACATTGTCCGTGCCGAGACCGCTGAAGTTCGCTGCGTAGTTCTGACCTGTTTTCACAATGTAGATGTTTTCGATGCCACTTGTAGTTGGAATCCCGGCGGCATTGAATATGCCATTAGGATTCACAGTACGCCATCCTGATTTTGCTGATGCTGAATGTGTAACTGCGTAGCCACCGATTGCAACTGTCAAAGCGATAGCAATCCCGCAAAGCAAGGCTATTTGTCTCAATTTGTTCATACAGTTCCTCCTAATTCCCCTCGATTACGGTTCGGAGTCATTGGGGTGATTAAACTAAAAGCAAAACAATCCAAAATAAGTGAATCTCTATTCTTCGTCATATTCGGTTCCGTCCCCTCCAGTATCCCTAATTTAGCAGATTCACGATTTAAACTTAACTAATCAGATTTCATGGGCATGCTCGGCTCACTTGGGGTAGGGCAAGCAGAGCGAACATGACATTTAGTAACCCTTAATTAACCTTGAGGCTAGCGATTTCTTTCGTGGTCGTCCCTGATCACGATGACCTGTAGCTGTTTCGACGCGATGACCAGTAACACCGGCAAAAGGATTGCGATCTACGACTTTAGAGCGAACATTCAACTCCTGCATTTTTGGGTTATCATTCAGTTTATCTTTGACCTGATTCGCCTCGTCCTTTGATTGATAAGGTCCAATCACTACGGACTTCTTTTCGCCTTCTGGTTCTTCTGGCCTTGATTTCACATAATATGCCATTTTCTACCTCCTCATTTTTCTCAATAACCGCTAAGCAATCGTGCGCCGAGAGATCTCCTTTTGCGTGCCCGAGCTCCTCCAAGGCTACGAATCTCGCGCCGTCCACGCGGAGTTTTTGGATAGAGTTTGCCGTTGCGGACTCCAACATCGCGCCTGTCAAGCTCGAACTTCTGGACTTCCGTGGTCCCGCCTCTGGATCCTTTGCCGCGTCTGACCCCGATCACGGCCTTCATGCCCCCGGGTCGCCCGATGTCCTTAGTTCGCATACGGATGTACTTATCAGGCGGATTCACCCGAACATGCACATACTTTTTCCTTTCCTCAATTCCTGGCATTCGGTTCCGTCCTCCCTTTTTGTTTCTCGCTCCTGAGCTTAAATTTTCTCATAGTCCCGCCCACGCGAGCAGTATGTAGACTAGCGCGATCACGAATATGATAACCCAAAACCTGCGCGTCCATCCTGCAACGGCGATTCCTGCCGCTAATCCTAAGAAGAAAGGCGAGTTTGCGGCGATGAATGTGATGAATCCCGGTGCAGTAGCCCAAGCCCTACTGATGAGTTTGAAAACTGTCACGATTAGAGCCCATATCCCGCCGATTTTGGTGAAGGGATTATAGAGTGTCATGCCATCGCCTCAAAAGAAGTGCGGTATGTACCTCGACAGCCTGTTGCTCTTGAGCTCGAGCATGAGTAGCCCAAGCAATGAAAGTGGGGTAACAAGGTAAATTAGCCACCAAATAGCTGCGTAGGATAAGCCAAAACTACTGTAAACTTGGTAAAGGAAGACATCGCTACTAAGCGATTGCTCTGGCGTAAGGCCGACCGGAGGGTGATTCATAGGCAGCATGATAGGCAAGACCCA
>Ga0315282_10018025_pt1 | contig 10140 bp, 9 predicted proteins | sample YL17G07_20_MG_FD_203693 | JGI IMG/M metagenome (GOLD analysis project Ga0315282, IMG submission 203693) | Sediment microbial communities from Yellowstone Lake, YNP, Wyoming, USA - YL17G07_20 | ecosystem: Environmental > Aquatic > Freshwater > Lake > Sediment | place: USA: Wyoming | collected... | reverse complement strand
TAAAAAGTAAGTTTTAACCTATTAGTTTTTAGTTAGGGGTAGAGGGCCGAGGCCGGGATTTGAACCCGGGCGCTAGGCTCCACAGGCCTATAGGCTACCAAGCTACCTCACCTCGGCCATTTTTATTTTATTTCAGTCTACTCTTGAGAATATCTATCATATTTATTTGCGTTTTCTAAGAATACCCTACTTATTTTTCTCTCTTTTCCTCCTTGAAAAGTCAATTTTGCGAGGGTTAAGCCTTTAATAGAAAAGCTGCAATTTCTACAAGACAAAAAAGGCTGAGTCAAATTGGGACAATCGAAGAAAAACGGTCAGCTTGCACTTTTAGGAGCGGCTCATTCATTTAATCATTCACTTTTTGTTATTGCGTCGCCTTTGTTGACTTTGATAATGAGCGACCTAGGTGTTTCAAAATTTTTGATAGGTACAGTGGCGACAATTGCGTCTCTGCTTTACGGTGTCGGTGCTCTGGTAGGCGGACCCTTAGGGGATAAGATTGGAGAAGCAAAAACAATAACCATATGTCTTGCCTTTTCAGGTCTCTCTACACTCATCATGCTTGCTGCTGGATTCACAACAAGCATTTACATTTATGCTTTAGCGTTGGTTTTAATGGCTGTTTGGGCAAGCCTCTATCACCCGACAGCAAATTCGCTGATCTCAAAATCTTTTAAGGGTAGAGTTTCTGAAGCCATGGGCTTGCACGGTGTAGGCGGAACATTAGGCACCGTGTTAACCCCTACAATAGCATGGTTTATTGGCGCAACCTTCGGATGGCCTTGGGCTTTCGTTGCTTTCGGTTTATTATGCGTATTACTCGCTTTTTTCTTTGTTAAGAATTTTGGTAAAAGCGAAAACAGAAACACCAGTGGCGGGACAATAATTGACGCCTTGAAGATCCGTGAACTCTGGATACTCCTAGTGTTTAACATAGCAATAGGGCTGTTCATGAAAGGTGTAGAATTATATTTTCCAACTTATCTCCAAGACAATAAGCTGATTGGTTTTGGTCTCACCAAGAATGAACGTGGCATGTGGGCTTCCATAGCTTTTACTTTGGTTTTAGCCGTTGGCGTACCTGCCCAGTGGATTGGCGGAAAAGCCGCCGACAAGATTGGCTCCAAAAAGGTTTTAATAGCCACTTCGACAGGTGTTTGCCTAAGCCTGCTTTCTCTTCTGCTTTTTCCATTTCCCATTGTTGGGATAGCCCTATTCATCGTTCTGTATGGTTTATCTTTCTATGCACATCAACCTGCATTAAACTCGCTCACTGGCTTCTGTTGTCCACAAAACCAGCGAGGAGCAGTTTACGGCATATTCTTCTTCACATCCTTTGGCATAGGCTCCCTTTCGCAGTCCATAGCAGGATATGTAGCTGATAATTACGGTGGCTTAGACACAGCATTCTACATGTTAACAGCTTTCGCGTTGGCTGCATTGCTTCTGTCTTTTAAACTTCCAAAAAGAAGGGAAAGCAAGTGATTTCGCTAGGCATTGCATTTGTTATTATTTTGACATAATTACTGATAAGAGCCGGTAAGCTATTCCGCCTAGGAAAAATGCTAAGGCTATGTCAATAACAGTTATTGCTAAGGCTTTTCTCCATCCAAACTCTCTTTTGCATGCGGCAATCGTTGCTAAACACGGAATATAAATCATAATAACCAAAGAAAAAACGATCATTTGCACGGCAGTTAAATCTTGAAGCATCATTCCCTGCTGTAACAAGACATTTTCTAACAAAATAAGCGCCAACTCCTTACGCAAAACTCCAAATATCAACGGAATGCTTGCCACTGCTGGAAGCCCAAGCCAACCGTTTATGAGCGGAGCTGTCCCGCCAACAATGTAATTCATAATGCCCAAAATGTCTAAAGCCACTATTGTTAAACTTCCAACTATTATTATTGGAAATGCTATGTAAACAAAGTCCTTAGTTCTGCTCCAAGTTTTCACCAAAACACTTTTTGCAGAAGGTTTTTTGTATTGAGGCATTTCCATTATCAAGCCAACAGGCTCGCCCGGCAAGACCTTGAAGGCAACTCTGCCCAAAATAAAAACCAGAATCAAATCAAACGCGTAAAGAGCTAGAGCCGCATGCAAACCTAAAAATCTCCCAACCAATCCGAGGATCACGACGGTTCTTGCCGCACACGGAATCAAAACAACCACAAAAGCAGATAAGAAACGTTCGCGCTCGGTTTCCATAATTCTGCAGCCAATGCATGCTGGGACACTGCATCCGTAGCCGAGAATTAATGGTATGAAGGCTTTTCCGTGTAAGCCTATTTTGTGCATTAAATTGTCCATCAAGAAGGCAGCACGCGGTAGATAGCCACTATCCTCTAACAATGCCAAAAATATGTAAAATGGTACAATATATGGTAGGGCTATGGTTATTCCAGCAATTACTCCAGACAAAATTCCCTTAACAATTAGACTAACAGCAATTTCAGGTAAAAGCGAAGACAAAATGTTTTCAGTATAAGTTGTGAAAATGCCGAAAACATAGTCTAGGCATGTGGAAACGAGGTTTCCGCCAACAAAGATTAGTGCAAACATGGATGCTAATATAGCGGCTAAAATCGGGTATCCTAAAATCTTGTGTGTGGTTAATGCGTCGAGTTTTTGCTCCAAACTTATTTTTGGAGGAGTCTCAATAGTCGTTACAGCCTTAGCTATCTTGGTTGCAAATCCATACTTCTCAGATGCTATGATAACTGGTGACGGCTCTCCATGTATAGTTTCAAGTTCACCTGCCAACTTTTCAGCGTAATCCAAAACCTCTTTTCCACTTTCGTAGTTTTTCAGTTTTCCAGTAACATCTGTATCTCTTTCAAGGAGTTTAATTGAAATCCACCTTGCAGGATAGACTGTGCAAAGTTGCGGAAGTTTAGCGCTAACGAGTTTTTCGATGGATTGCACTCTTTTCTCAATTTCTTTGCCATACTTGACCTTCAACGGCTTGAGCTTCCTTTTCCCGCTTATCACCGCTATAACTGTTGAGAGAAGCTCGTTTATTCCACTTCCAGTAATCGCAACTGTAGGATTAACAGGCACTCCTAAAGTCTTAGAAAGCTTTTCTACGTCAATTCTTATACCTTTCTTGGCTGCAAAGTCAACCTGATTCAAATCGATTATTATTGGGGCTTCAAGCTCCAATAGTTGAAGCGTAAAGTATAGGTTGCGCTCCAGTGCTGAGGCATCTATAACATTAATTATGATGTCTGGCTTTTCAACCGCAATATAATCTCGTGAAACAATTTCCTCCATCGAGAAAGTGGAAAGCGAGTATATCCCGGGTAAATCGATTATGCGAATGGTATGGCCCTTAAAATGCAGGGTTCCTTCAGCCCTTTCAACGGTTTTTCCAGGCCAGTTTCCGACAATTTGGTTTAAGCCTGTGAGCTGGTTAAAGATTACGCTTTTTCCAACGTTTGCGTTTCCAGCTAGCGCTATCCTTAACTGTTTAGCCATTTGGTTCTGCCTTTAATGGTTTTACGAAAACTTTTGAGGCTACACCATAACCGAGGGCAAGCACCGATCCTCTAACCTCAATTTGCACAGGCCCACAGAATGGACACTTCCTGAGAAGCTTGATCTCAACGCCAGGGGTTAGCCCCATCTCGGCGAGTCTTCGGACAAGCCCAAAGCCTCCAAAAGCGTTGGTTATGACTCCTCTTTCTCCTTCAAAGAGGCTTGTTAGAGAAATTACTTCTCCATTGCTGCGTGGATTTCGTCTTTCAAAGTTCCCTCTATTTCTGAACCGCACGTTTGTTCACCTTTTTTAGTTTAACCCAGACGCCAGAAGCGTCATCATAACTCAAGGTGCATTCTTTTCCAGTCACACGCAAAACCATGGTTGAAGGTTTCCTTTCAACAACATGGATGGAAACATTAGGTTCTATTCCTTTATTAGCCAGTGTTAGCAGTTTTTCCTGTTTTTCATCGGTAATTTTTGCCACGATGCAAGCCATGTTCAAGCCTACTTCCGTCAGTGGAAAGCATTCTTCCTCTTCCACTTTGCCATTCTCCGTTGGTATAGGGTTCCCATGTGGGCAGAATTTTGGGTTTTCAAGTTTCTTTTCCAGAAGTGTAATTACATCTTTAGTTAGGACATGTTCAAGCTTGCAAGCACTTTCGTGGACATTGCTCCATTCGGCATTTAAAACGTCTGTGAGCAGTCTTTCTGCAAGCCTATGCCTTCTAAGAATGTCTAAGGCTAGCCTCTCGCCTTTTGCAGTTAGCCTTACGCCTCTATAAGGTTCATGCTTCACCAAACCATGCTTTTCCAAATGCTCAATAGTGTTTGTTATAGAACCTGGCACAACATGCAGTTCTTCTGCTAACTCCTTTGTTTTAGCGACACCGCTCCGCTTTTGAAGTCTATATATTGCTTCAACGTATTCTTCAGCTTCGTATGAAAGCACCGTTTCCAACGGGCTATCCTCCTAAATTTACGAGCTCTCGTAACTTTTTAATCTCGAACATGTGGATAAAGCTTTCGCAACAACCGAACATGAACGAAGCTTATAAATACATAAAATTCCGCATATGCCACGCTTTTATTGGCGCTATTTCACGGGTGAAATTCAACAGCATGCTTGTTAAGATACTGTAAAAAAAGAACAAAGGGATTCGAAGAGTATACAAACGTCCCAAAAACCAACAATTTGCTTCTTAACCGTATATACGAAAAATAAGCGAACGCATACAATTTACAACAAAAATTTAAAAAACACAGCCCAACTAGTAAGAAAAATCCTCAAAACTTTAAATCTGATCATAACTCTATTCACTTCTAAAATAGACGAAATGCGAAGTAACGCCCTTTAGCTTAATGCTGTTACACTGGAACGTTTTCACGTTTGCCCAAAAACCTTTAAACAAACCAGTGTTTTCTATTGCCAAAATAGCAATGGTAGAAGCAATGTTGCATTACAAGTTAAGTGTGAAAGTAAAGCCGCGATGCATTTCAGTATGGAAAGAACAGTGGGCAAAAAGACTTGCACGGGTGACTTTACTAGTGGATTTTGGTGATCAGTTTGTAATTGTTATGGACAAGTCAAATGGTTTCTGGTTTTTACCTGGCGGAGGAGTAGAGCAAAACGAGTCAATAGAGGAGGCGGCGAAAAGAGAAGCACTTGAAGAACTTGGACTGGAAATGGAAATCAATCGCGTCATAAAAGAGTTTCACATAACTTTGATTTCGACAAAGACGAAAGAGCAACTCATAATTCCCCCTTTTACACTAGTTCACGCCATACCGATAAGAGGGCAACTCAACGCAGAGTACGCTCCTAACAGGAAAATCATTCTCGTAAAAAAGAAAGATTGCAGAAAGCTTTTGCATAGTTTCAAAATACCTATTGAATATGAATGCATGAGTCCTTACTATTACGTTTCAAAGGAAGTTGTCCGTCAACTTGCAATATGTTCGACATAACTGACACAAAGCTAAAACTCGCAGAAATTCTTATGATTCTCCTATGACTTGGATTATGACCGTTCTTCTTCTTGGGTGAACATCTGTTTCCACAAAGACCAGCGACTGCCATGTTCCAAACTCCACGCGGCCATCAACTAGTGGCATGGTTTTGTCTGGTGGCAGGAGCACAGACCTCAGATGGGCGTGGGCGTTGGAGGGATGGCTATATTTGTCATGTTTCGGGATTATTTCTTCAAGAAACGCCTTAATGTCACTTAAGAGGCTATATTCGTTTTCTGTTAAGATTAGTATGCCCGTTGCATGCGGCGCAAACACGTGGACTAAACCGTTTCTTATGCCTGACTGAGAAACCGCTTCGTGAACCTTCTCTGTTAGGTCTACGAAGTCTATTTCACCTTTCGTTGAGAAGTTGTAGCTTGTGTTAAAAACTTTAAAGTTTGACATAGGCTTCACTCTAGCAGCTTAGTCATTATAATTTCATCTATGTAATTGCCTTCTCTGGGATGCTCTACCAAAGTTTTCATCATCTTAGTTTCACTTCTGATTGCTTTTCCTATCACGCGTACGTGTTGTTCGTAGCCGGTTCTTTTGCCGATTTCAGAAACTGCTACAACCCTACTGTCAACCTCAGCGACCAAGTCTTCCCACTTAGGAGTTCTCAAAACAACTTCATGGCTGTCTCTAGCAACGAAACTCCTGAGAACCTTTCCAGTCTTCATAACCTGATAATAACACCCTTGAACACTTTAATACTTTTCAACCCGCCACTTCAAATTGGGCTTAAAAGTGGAATTGTGTTGATGCTTTTGTATACGGCTGCCTGAGCGCAAGTGTTGCTGGAGTGCGATGGTGAAACATGTTTTTGCCAAGTAGTACCGTTATCACCAGAATCACCAGAAAGTAAAAACTCACCTTAAACAAGTCACAAATATTAATCATTTAGCCTACATAGACAGAGCAACTTCACACGGTCATGGAAAATAAGCCAAAAAAAACCCTCATTCACAAACATTAATTTTCACTCGCCAGCTTGGTGAGAACCCTTTCTAAGGCTAAAACAAAGGACAAGCCGTATACAGAAGCATCAACAAAAGACAGTGTTCCTCAGCATGCACTAGCAGACTTTGATACTCTCCAGCAGAGGAACCTCATTACGCTTACCGATCTACGATACAGAAGAGTATGTGGAGACTCTCTGGACAGACCAGCTATATTCCGATTTTTGAATAGAAAAAACCTAGAGGGAAGGGTCAGTATTGGCTGATTTTTACGCCAAAAACCATAGAGAACTATTCTAAAACTCGAAGAAGCCTCGAAGCAGAAACCTCAGAGCTTCGCATGGAGATTTTCGAGGGTTTTTATATGAGGCCACGGTAAAGTCCATACGTCAGGCAAATCGACCAAATAGAAAGGTCACAATAAGCTTCTTTCACTATTTTAAGCCTAAAATAAGTCTTACCCTTTTTTATTCTTTTAAGAATCTTTACACATTTTATTTTGATGGTTGCTTCAGCAGAGCTTCGTATCTTTAAATTTCTGCTTTAGCCAAGTTCATGGAAAGAATTTTGAGTTTTTGCAAAACTAAGCCTCTCGAAAACCGAAAGGTTAGGCTGTAATTTCTATCATGCACTGATAACGATTTTTTATTCATACTCAAAAAATGAAACGTCCTTTCTCAACATATTTATGCAAATGACCACCTTCAGAAACTTGTATGTACGGTCTAGTCTCCCAATACTTGAAATACAGAAAAAAAGAAACAGAAAAGTTTAATGGCACTGAAAAACTAGGACGAATTCTGCTTTGTCTGTACGTTGTTCCCTTTGTTCTTTGGGCATTCGATATCAGCACAACTTTTTACGCTATAAACGTTTTAGGCGTCGCAGGAGAAGAGAACCCTTTGGGCTGGCCTTTTGGAGTTTTAGGTGCTCTAATATTTTACGTTCCAGCACTTGCTTTTACTTATTTGCTCTTGTTTAAAGTTAAAGACAGATATTCGCCTTTTGCTGCCATTTTAATAACTGCCTTAGCCTTGTTCAGTGGAATTATGAATCTGTGTGCAGGATTACACAATCTAGGCATTATTTCCGATTTTGTACACAGGTACTAAAATAGTCTCTCTTGCTTGATGTACAATGTTATTAGTTTTTTCATATTGCCAATTTTGAAATAACCTCTATAATAATTCACGGCTATGTGTTCTAATTGAGAATATGCAGAAGGCACAATTTAAGGGTGTGTCATGTTTGCCCTTCGACTCTTTTGGAAATGACGTAGAGATACTTGAAAGGAATGTTAATGGTAGAAAGGTTAGGGTAAAGTGGGATTGGGGAAATTTTAAAACCACCGAACGCTTTCCAGTTGACGACAATCTCATAAACTGGGTCATCGGGCAGGAACAAGCCCTAAAAGAATGCTTCCTATGCCTCGACGAATGGGTGTACAAGCTAAATTGGCTTGAAAAAACCAAATGGTACGAGAGTTGGAGCAACCCAGAAAAGCCCAAACAAGCAGCTAAAAGCGTTATAAGCCCAGGACCATATCTTTTGCTTCTGGGAGACCCTGGAACAGGCAAATCATTAATCGGCAGAGCCCTAGCCGAAAAACTCACTCAAATTTACAAGGAGAACGGCTTAAAACTCTTCGATGTCGTATGTTGGAAAAACAAAGCGTTACCAAGCGAACCTAAAATCTCAATTCATGGTGCCGGTGAAGGAAAGAAAATTCAGCAAAAGGAACAGTTTAAAGAACTTAAAAGAAAATTCATTACAAAGATAGGCCTCAAAGCCTTACAAGCCTTTCTTTTGCTAATAGGTTTATTTCTAATATCTCTAGGTTTTTACTTCATGTATCAGACTTGGCAGACTTGGGAAGCAAACCCCATGTTTTTAGGAGAACCCCTCCAAGACTACTACAATCATAACTTCTTAGACTATCTTATCGGAAAATTCGTTACTTTAGTACCCTTAACTTTCATTCCAGGAGGAAGCCTAATCTTCTTCGGCGTTTTCATCTGGTGGTTCTCTAAACTTGGCGGCTTAGGAAACCTAAAAGGCATAGGCGGCGCCCAGCAAACAGATGTACCAAAACTAGTAGTTGACAACAGCTCTGGACACGCGCCTTTCGTAGATGCAACCGGACACGGAAGCGCTCAACTCTTCGGCTCAATAGCTTGGGACCCATATCAGACTGGCGGCTTAGGCACTCCAGAACACCAGAGGGTTAGCGCCGGAGACGCTCACAGAGCGTCGTTAGGAATCTTATACATTGATGAGATAAAGAATCTTGACCCGGACGAGGCTGTGACGCTCTTAACAGTGCTTGAAGACGGACAATTGCCTATTACTTTGAGGGGCAGGTGGCACGGCGGAGACACCGCAGCCATGGCCGTTTCAACAGAGCCAGTGCCAGCCATAACATTCCTAGTGGGCGCCGGAAACTTTGACAGCATAGGCCAAATTCACCCAGCACTCATGGACCGCATTTACGGTTATGGTAAAGTTGTTAGAATGAATAATGACATGCCTAACACTGTGGAAAACAGGCGTAAATATGTGCAGTTCATAGGTCAAGAAGTTAAACGTTTCAACCTTATCCCCTTCAAGAGAGAAGCCTGCGAAGAAATAGTGGAAGAGGGCAGACGGAGAAGCGACAAAAAAGATGCTTTAACAACGAAGTTTAGACCATTGATTTCGATCATTAAAACGGCAGCAACCCTCGCCATGAACGAAGGTTGCAAGGTTGTTGAAAAGCGGCATGTTCGAGAAGCCATAGAAAATCACTGCAAAACAATCCAAAGACAAATCTTGGAGCATGAGATGAGCGAAAGGGGTAAACTCTTGGAAATAACGCCAAAGGGCGTTAAGCTTGGACAAATTTATGGTTTGGCTGTTGTCCGTGACCCCTACAGTGGAGAAATGACTGGAAACGTCTTATGCGTAAACGCCCACATGACCAAGAGAAGCGAACTTCCAAGAAACTACTCATTGAAGGGTTATTATAAAGTGACTGGTGTGGCTAAGGGTCAAAGCTTCATTTCAGACAGCATAGCTAAAGTTAGAAGTGTCATCCTACAAAAATATGGAATAGACATATCACAGGACTATTTGACGCACATTGATTTCGCCCAATCTTATGGTGTTGACGGCCCCTCAGCAGGCGTATCGATGGCCATACTGTTATGCTCACTTATTGAAGGCAAACCGATAAGGCAGGACGTGGCTGTTACTGGAGAAATAAACCTAGGCGTTGGCGATTCTATTCAAATAACCGCTGTGGGCGGCGTTTACGAGAAGATTAAGGCTGCCGAGGCTTGGGGCTTCAAGAAAGTGGTTATCCCCCAAAAGAATTTTGAACATTCCATTGATGCTAGAGACTATAAAATAGAGGTTGTGCCAGCAGCCACTTTAGACGACTATTTGAAAGAATGCTTGGTTGAGAAGCCAACGCTTAAGGTTCCGATTCAAACTTATAAGCATAGAAAACTCTAAAACTTTCTAGGTCTAAAGAAAATCGATCGAGTTTAATTCTAAAAGCCTCTGGACTAGGAGAATCATTAATGATTAGGGAAGTTGACAAGGCTGAAATTCGCCGATGGCGTAAAAGAGGTTTTTACAGCGAAAGCGCCCTTGTAAAACTTCTGATTAAAAATGGATACAACGCAGTGCGTGTTCCAGTCAGCAACCCAA
>Ga0315282_10018023_pt1 | contig 10141 bp, 10 predicted proteins | sample YL17G07_20_MG_FD_203693 | JGI IMG/M metagenome (GOLD analysis project Ga0315282, IMG submission 203693) | Sediment microbial communities from Yellowstone Lake, YNP, Wyoming, USA - YL17G07_20 | ecosystem: Environmental > Aquatic > Freshwater > Lake > Sediment | place: USA: Wyoming | collected... | reverse complement strand
ACCGATATTGTGGCCGGGACAGTGGAACATGACGATAGTACTGCCGGATGGATTTACGATGCTAGCTCAGGCAAAATCTGGAGTTCGGCCGCTCAAACGCAGGGCTCAGGGTACTAATTTTTTTCATATCTTTTATTGCCGAGGCTGACTTTTCAAGGAAAGTCAGCCTTTTTTCTTGCGCAAGGAAACAAAATCCGTGTATTCTTATAAGCCGCCCCAATATCTTTTAATCCTGTTACTTGGTTTGGTTAGCTTCGCAATTTACTCCAATTCCCTGCAGGGCGAGTTCTTAATTGATGACTATCAGGCAATCTTGCGAAACCCGCGCCTGCACAGCCCCCAGCCCTATCTTAAAAAGGAACTTAATCTGGGTATCGGCTGGGGAGCACTTTGGGACCTCTCGCATGTTTTGATCTGGCGTTTTTGGGGGCCAAGGTCTTTTTATTACCACCTCTTTAATGTCCTGGCCCATGTTGCCTGTGTCGCCCTGCTTTTTGTTTTATGCCAAAGCCTCTTTAGTAATCCTGCCCTGTCTTTTTTAACCAGCCTGATTTTTGCGCTGCACCCCATACACACCGAGGCAATAAGCTGGATTTCCGGCGGGCACTATGCCTTTTCCGCCGTATTTTTTATCGCCACACTCTGGGCCTATGTAAAATCTGGCCAAGGCATATTTTACTTTTTGCTCACCGCCCTGTTTTTTGCACTCTGCGTTGCCTCAGGCAACGCCGCGGTGCCCCTGCCTATCGTATTTATCATTTACGATTTGTTTTTCCGGGAAAAAGAGCCGCCCCGGCTGAGGCGGCTGCGCCTGATAATTTTGCCGGCCATAATACTGACCGCCTTTCTGGGCGCTGGCGTATTCTTTGCCCGGAGGAATAAGTTTATTCATACCATCTTTTATTTCCGGGGCGCAAGTTATCTGGTGGTGATAACCAAGGCTATCGGCTATTAACTGAAAATCCTTTATCTGCCTTTACGGCGCGGCCTTTACCATCCGTTTGCCTATGACACCGCGGATACCGGAAAAATTAGCCCGGCATTTTTTATTTCCCTTGCCGTGGTAATTTTTGCGCTTTGGGCGTTTTTCAGATACCGCAAAACCGCCAAGCCCCTGTCTTTCGGAATTGCTTTCTTCATTGCCGCTTACCTGCCTTACTCCAACATTATACCTATATGCAATATCATCTCCGAGCGCTATATGTACCTGGCCTCGGCGGGGTTTTGCCTCGTCATAGCCTATCTATTTTTGAAGGTATGGCTGTTAATCAGCGCTAAGGGCATGAAAGTCTTAAGAGTTACAGCGCTGGCGGCCATTACTTTGTATCTGGGTTCTTACGCGGCATTGACCCTGCGGCACAATTATGATTATAGTAACCTGCTTACCTATTGGTTGGCCAATGTGAATAATTTCCCTTCGGGCTATATGGCCTATAATAATCTGGCCGGCACATTTTACGCGACGGGCCAGCCCCAGCAGGCCATAGGCTATTGCTGGATAAATTTAATGATTAATCCCCGGCAGCCGCATGTCTGGTGCAATTTAGGCAAGGTCTACCGGGAGATCGGCGACGAGAAAATGGCCAAGCACTGCTACGAACAGGCGCTTCTGGTGGATAAGGGGTTTTTCCCCGCAGCCGCCGCCTTAGGGGAAATAAAAAAACTCGGCAGGAAGAAAAAGAATTAGTGCTATAATATGCGCATGAGAACAAGGGCATTCACTCTCATTGAGATGGTCATAGTTTTGCTTATCATCGGGATATTAGCCGTTGTTGCCATAGCGGACTTCAGCAATTCTGCGCGCTCTTCCCGCCTGCAGGCCGCGGCCTTTAAATTAAGAAGCGATATTGTTTACGCCCGGAGCCTTGCGCTCAGCCAGCAGGTAAATTGCGGGGTGGTTTTTGACCCGGCAGGCGGGGCCTATTCGGTGTATAAGCAGACAGTAGGCAACATAGTTACCAACCCTTTGACCTTAGCACCTTTTACAGTTGATTATGACACGGATTCTAATTTCCAAGGGGTGGTTTTGGTTTCTACATCTTTCGGTTCTCCCACCACCAACCGCGTGGAATTTGACAGTTTCGGCACGCCCTCTGACGGGGCAAGCCCCTTGAGCGCGGACGGTACAGTAACCTTAAGTTATCAGGGCACTACCGCGGCAGTAGTTACAGTAACCAAGAATACCGGCAAGGTAAACTAATGGCAAAAATAAAGAATAACTCCTTTACGCTCATAGAAACCGTAATCTTTATGGTAATAATGGCTATTGTGCTTACGCCCTTTGCCCTGCTGGTGGCAACTGTGATGGAAAAGAACAGCCACCCCCTGGCCTGGTTGACCGCTACAGCTTTGGCAGAGCATGAAATGGAGAGGGTGGCTATGCAGCGTTATTCGGCGATTAACTGCGAGGCACCAGCTGCTTTTGGCGCGCCTTTCACCGCTTACAGTTACCAGGTCCTGGCGGATTATGTCAACCCCGGCGACCTGAATACATCTGTGGGCCAGCCTTCGCTGTGCGTCTCGCCGGGAGGGACAATTACGGATTATAAGAAGGTGCAGGTAAAAGTTACCCATGCTGTTGCCGGCACAGTGACTGTCACCTCGCTGGCAGCTAATGATTGGTGATGAGAAGCTATACCTTAGTGGAGTTAATTACGGTTTTGGTGATTTTAGGCATTGTGGCCGCGGTAGGTGTCTCTCTAATCCTACAAACTGCGGATGCCTGGTCTTTTTCCAGCCAGCTGCAAAATAATGCCATTATGCAGTCTATGCTCGTAATAGGCCGGATGTCGCGGGAGATGCGCCAGCTAAAAGACGATGCCTCAATAACCACAGCCACTTCATCTACTTACGCCTTTACGGATATCAACAGTAATGCCATTACCTTCAACAGAAGCGGTAATACCCTGATGCGCAACAGCGACAGCCTGGCAGATTATGTTACTGCCCTTAGTTTTACCTATTATAAGGATGACGGCACTGCTGCCGCGCCCTTGGTGAGCCCGAATAATACCGATATCCGCAGGATAGAAGCGGATTTCTCAATTCTGGCAGGGAGCAATACCTTGAATTTCCGCTTTCAGGCCAGGCCCCAGAACTTAAGAAGGTTCAATGAAAAGTTTAAATAAGAAAAATCAGGGCGTAAGTTTAGTCGCGGCAGTGGCCATTATGGTATTGGTGGCAGTTTTGTCCGCGGTATTGGCCTCTTTATTGGGCACAAGCTCGCGCAGCAGCGCTGATTTCCTGCGCTCTGCCCGGGCCCGGGGTTTGGCCCAGGCAGGCCTGAACTGGTATATGATGCAGCTTGCCGCTACTATTGACTGGGATACAGCTTCCGATCAGGCAGGCGTATCTTTAAATCCCGGGACCTTTGATGTTACCTTAAGCAATAAGGCCTCGCCGCAGACAGATAGCACTACCGCAACGCGGATGGATATTGCGGTCACCGGCAAGGTTGCTGGTTCAGAAGGAGCAACTATTCAGCGCACTATGTCCCAGCGGGTTTTTAAACTTCCTTCAGCCACAAAGTTTGCGCTTTTTTGGGGCAACAATTTAGGGGCGAATTTAACATTTACCAATGTATCTATAAACGGAGACTTCTGGTCCATAGGGACAACATCAATACCCGCGAGTTCTTCGGTAACTAATGGGATTGCCTATCGGCCCACTACCGAAGATATTATCGGCGCAGGTTCATATACAACGCAGTCAATTACCTTTCCTTACTTCTTTAATTTTTCAGGTTCAACTGCGACTTTTTCTACGCCGCCTATTAATACAACTTTTTATACTAATTTGATAAGCGACTATGATACAAAAGAGGCAGCCTGCACAACTCTTACAGATATTTTTCAAACTACGGATCTGGTATTAACAGGCAATACCGTCTGCTGTCAGGATTTCGATACTAACGGCAACATTACCATAAGCGGAAATGGTTATATTGTAGCAAACAGGGACATCTTATTACATACGCAGCTCGCTGATGCAGGTACATTAACGATTTCGCCTTCGGGAAGCAAAATTGTTTTTATTGCCGGTAGAGACATAACAGTAAATTCTACCGGGAAAGATACGTCTGTGACAATGAATCCCGGCGTAAGGTTATATTCCAAGAGCGATGGCATTGCTACCGGCTTCGTAACCATTCGTAATGATACTACGAATATTGATGGCGCGCTTATTTTAGCGGCGAGGCGCATTCTTATTAACAATAGCGCCAATATCATTAATTCTACGCTGTTTGTAAATGATGCCGGCGCCGCAACCAGTAATAACTTAACCGTAACTGATTTAGGCACATCCGTAGGCACGCTTTCCGGGCCTTGCAGCTTGATTAGCCTTGGCCATGGCAGTCCCAGCCTGCAAATTACCAGCAGAGCCAGTGTCACCGGTCTTATTTACCAAAGAGACGGCGACGCCACAGAGGCCAAGGAACACGCCTATGGCCGCATCAATATAACCAGTTCAAGTGCAGTCAACAGGGTAAATATTACCGGCTGCATAATAGCAAATAGATTTGGCGGTAATAATATAGATAATGCAAATATAACTTACGACCCTCTAGCTATCCCTGACCCTCCCCCGGAGGGTTTTGACGGTTTCGCTACCAAAAAGCCGGATTCCTGGAACGGAAATTAGTGGCTGAATGCTTAAATTTTGATATACTATATCTGCTATGAAGATTACGGATTTTAAAGGCCCGTTGAAATTATTCTCTCCAAAAATCAATTCCCTTATTGTGGTTGATATCGGCGCAAGCCTGAAGCTCCTGAATATTGAACTTAAGGCAGAGGTAAAGGTAACTGCTTTAAAGACAGTGGAATTGCCCGCGGATAAAAAACAGGAAGCTATTTTTACCGCCCTGCAGAATTTCCTTAGGGAAAACAATATCCCGCACAAAAACGCGATACTGAAGCCCCTCCTTAATTCGGTCTTTGCTAAACGTTTAAAATTACCGGCTATGCCTCGTGCGGAACTCCGGGATGCGATTAAATTACAACTTAAAGAAGAGGCCCCGTTTGATTTAAATACCGCCATAGTGGACTTTTTACTGATTAAAGAGGCCGCGCAGCAGGATGGTTCAAGGATGAGCGAGGTGCTCGCTGTTGCTGCCCCTGAAAAAGAGATTAAAGAGCAGGTTTTATTATTAAAGCAGGCAGGGCTTAATTGCCTGAGCGTAAACCTTCTAGCGTTCGGCTACTCCAATATCATAACAAGATATTTTACCCCGGCTAAAAACGAAGCCACGGGTATTCTGCATATCGCAAATGACACCTGTTTCATTACTATCCACGGGGCTGATAAAATAGAGTATTACCGGGAACTGCCGTTATCCATAGATAAATTTAAAGAGGCGCTTTCCGCAACGCTTGCCACTGAGAGAGGAATGATTAATTTATCCACCCAGGACATAAACAGTATTTTATTTGAACACGGGATACCCGTAGGTATAGCCACCAGTTATAAAGATAAGCTGGCTGCGTCTGAAGTGTTGGGAATGTTACGCCTGACTTTAGAGCGCCTCGCCAGCGAAATCAAACGCTCCTTAAGTTATTACGATGCGCAGTATCAGGGAGGGGCTAAAGTGAATAGGATAATGATAGCGGGGTTGGGTGCAGAGGTTCCCAACCTGGATAAATTTTTGGCCCAGGAACTAAATTTGGATATTCAAAAGATAAATTTAGAGGATAAGGTTAAAATTTCCGGCGGCGTAAACCCCCGGGATTTATCCGAGAGCGCAGGGGCATTAGGCTTGGCTTTAGACTATGAGAAGAGCATTAACCTCCTGCCTTACGAATTCCGCACCGAAAAGATTGAGACGTTTCAGAAAGTGTCGCTGCGCTGGATAGGCTTTAGCGCGTTTTTAATCTTGGCGGTTTCTTATATTTTTGCCAAGGCAAGCGTAGGCATGCAGGGGGGGCGGCTAAAAAATACCCTGCTGCAATTGAATGTTTTATCCGAAGTAAGCAACGTAAAATCAAAGCTTGATATCTTGAATAAATTTAGCGGCGAAATAAACAGCCTTGACGCGCCTGTTGAACCGATACTGAAGAAGATTAGTAATATCGCAGCCCGCGAGATATTCTTTAATAAGTTTAATCTGGACTTTACCTCTAAATCCGGCTGGATTACCGGCGTTCTTAAGGGGCAAGACGAGACGATATTAACCGGTTTTGTAAGCGCCTTTAATCAGTCCGGCTATGCGGTAGATGCCGCTATAGACAATATTGAGAAGGGCAAAGCCGATACTAACAACTTTAAAATTATCTTTAAATTGCCATGAAGGAACTGACCCGGGAACAGAAGAAAATCATATATATTGCGTTAATTGCCGTGTCCTTTTTATTTTTGCTCCGGACTTTTGTCTATGCCCCGCAACAGCGGAAACTAGCCTCCATCAAGAAGCAATTAAAAGACGCCGAGGCCCAGATCGCCGGGATCGATCGTTTGACCGCGGGCAAGGAATTAAGCACGGCAATGCAGGATTTAAGTACCCAGCTTCAAAAAGCCTCAAGCAGGTTATTGGTGAAAGACGAAGACGTGATAAACGGTTTGTCCAGCCGGGCGAAGAAATTAAAAATAGAGATTAAAAACCTCGACCCCGACGATAAAATCACCCTGCCCAACAGAGTTCCGGGTTATGATGCGCAGGAATTACCTATTTCTATGAATTTGAGCTGTGGTTTTAAGGCCCTGGGCGAATATTTGGATATTTTAAGAAATGATTTGCCGGCCTTGATCAGGATAAAACAGTTTGATATTACAGGTAGCGGCGAAGGCCAGGCAAACTTGAATATAACGCTGAAAATCTCAGTCTATCTGCTGAAAGAGCTCTAATTATGGATAAAAAGCGCCTGGAAATAATTGTAACCGGGATATTAATCCTCGTGCTTGTCTTTAGCTGGCTTAATAGTTTTAAGGTATTGAAGAAAAAGGCCAGCCAGAAGGCTACTATCCGGACAGCCTCCGCGCAGCAGGCTGCCGCGCCCAGAACAGCTTTAATGCCGGCAGCAGTTAGCCAGGTGCCCGGCGCCAGCGATAAGGATGCACAGTGGGGCAGGGACCCTTTTTCCGGCAAAGCTTATTCTGCGCAAGGTCAACCCATGGAATTTAAGTTGACCGGCATAGTCTGGGATGCGCAGAAACCCCAGGCCATCGTTAACGAAAAGATAGTCGAACCCGGAGACCTTCTGGGAAATTGTCTTGTGGTTAAGATAGGTAAGGATACAGTTACTTTAAACGACGGCACTAAAGATTTTGAAGTTAGGTTAGGCCAATAAGGTTTGCCTGCCGAAAACAATAGAGCGCACCTTCTTTAACTATACCCGATTGTCTCGAACATTCGCACATTTTTTAGTTCTCTTTATTAATAATCTGTGGTAAAATTACTCTTGTTCTACATAACTTGATACTTCGCCCTTTGAAAGGACGGTAAAAAATGGAGAAAGAAAGATTTGAAATAGAAAATGAAATCCTGGACAGGCTCGCCGGAAAGATTTTTCTGCTGCAGGATGCCGCCTCCAAGCGCGAGACGATGTTCCAAGTGTTCCTGGAAGTTTATAACTCTCCCAAATACCAGAAATACATAAGACGGACAAAGGGCCTGGAACTGGAATCTTTTTTTAACGAATTCTTATCCTACGGCATAATCGAAGAGTTTTTAAAAGACCCGGACGTAGAGGATATAATGATAAATTATTTTTCTCCTATATACATCCATAAGACAAGCCGCGGGATGATAAAAACCGAAAAAAACTTTTCTACCAAAGAAGAAATAGACCTTTTTATCAAAAAACTGATTGTCTTCTCCGGCAGGAAAAGCGCCAATAAAATCAATAACGTGGAGCTTGCCAACGTCAGGGGCAGGGTGAACATTGCCTATTCTCCCTTCGGACCGCAGATTACCATAACCCGGGCCAAAGAAAAGCCGCTGAGCATAATAGAACTGGTAAAAAACGGCACGCTTAACCCACAGCTGGCTGCGCAGTTCTGGCTGTATGTGGAGGGTTTGGGGCTGCGTCCTGCCAATATCATTATTTCCGGCGGCCCCGGCAGCGGCAAGACCACATTGTTAAATGCGCTTTTTAGTTTTATCCCGGTGAATGAGAGGATTGTAGTCATTGAGGACACCTTAGAGTTAAATACCGACGCAGAAGAGAACTGCTCGCGCCTGGAGAGCGATGACGATTTGTCTCTGGCTGACCTGGTCAAGAATTCCTTGCGCATGCGGCCGGACAGGGTGGTGGTGGGAGAGGTAAGGGGCAGAGAGGCGCAGGACTTAATGACTGCCGTCAATATCGGAAAGTACTGTATGGGCACCCTGCATGCCTCAACCGCCCGCGAAACAGTAATGCGCCTTGAAAATGAGCCGATGCGCGTGCCTAGTGTGCTGATAAACCTGGTGGATGTATTCGTGATTATGCGCCGCTACAATATCAATAATAAGATTATACGCGTCGTAGGAGAATTGGTGGAGACCGGCGGGATGGAGCAGAAGATAGTTTTGCTTTCTACCCTCTGGTCATATGATTTATCGCAGGGCGCATTTATAGAATCCGGGGTAAGCAGCATTTATCGGGATAAACTCGCCCAGATAAGCGGCAGGACCCCGCTGGAACTTAACGAGGAATTGAAAATACGCACAGGCATAATCAAGGCTATGCTCCAGAAGGATATAAAGAATATCTGGGAGGTAACCAGCATGTGCCGTAAATATGCGGCTGACCCGCAGGCAGTAATGAAAGAACTGGGGTTATAATTATGCCTTACCTTGCTTTTGCTTTAAAGTGGCGGCCCAGGAACTTTGAGGAAATCATCGGCCAGAATCATATCGTCTTGACCCTGAAGAACGCCATCCAGAAAAACAGGATTCCTGCTGCGTATCTGTTTGCCGGGCCAAGGGGCGTGGGCAAGACTTCCACAGCCAGGATTTTAGCCAAGGCGCTTAATTGCCAAGCAGGCCCGACAGTAAACCCCTGCCAGAAGTGCCCCTCTTGCCTTGAAATAGCTGGAGGCCGCAGCCTGGACGTCATTGAAATAGACGGCGCCTCCAACAGGGGCATTGATGAAATCAGGGTTTTAAGGGAAAACGTAAAATTCGCGCCTGTCGTGGGAAAATACAAGGTCTATATCATAGATGAAGTCCACCAGATAACTACCGACGGCTTTAATGCGCTGCTGAAGACCCTGGAAGAGCCGCCGGCCTTCGTAAAATTTATTTTTGCCACCACTCATCCGCACAAAGTAATCCCTACCATACTCTCCAGGTGCCAGCGTTTTGATTTCCGGCGTATTAGCATGCTGGAGATTACCGCCCAGCTAAAGCGTATTGTGGCTGCGGAGAAGATGGAGATAGAAGAGGAAGTCCTCTTTGCCATTGCCAAATCCAGCGACGGGTCTTTGCGGGACGCAGAGTCAGTGCTGGACCAGCTGTTTTCTTTTGCCGGCGGGAAAATCTCCTTGAGCGATGTTGTTTCAATGCTGGGATTAGTGGAGCAGGAGGCGCTCTTCGAGATAACCCATAAAATAATCTGCAAAGACGCTAAAGGTGCATTAGAGCTTTTTAATAAACTCCTGGATGAGGGCAAGGATATCGGCGTATTCCTGGCAAACCTCATTGAGCATTTCCGCAACCTGATGATTGCCAAGGTCAGCCGCGCAGACGCGCAACTCATAGACCTGCCTGCTGAGGTTTGCGCCAGGTTATTAAGACAAAGCGAGGCGCTGACTATGGAGGAGATATTCAGCGTTTTTAATCTTCTGATGAATACGCAGGAGATGGCCAGGCGTTTTGATTCCCTGCGCATTCCCCTGGAAATAGGCCTGGTCAGGCTTGCGCACGATAAAAAGTCCGCGGAAATAAAAAAACCCATCCCGGCCAATCCGGTTGAGAAAGAACAAGCGCCTTTGCATCCTGTCGCGGAACAGGAAATTAAAGCGGAGCCGAAAGAAACGCTTCCTCCTTCGGTTTCGCTGGAAAATATAAAGGACTCCTGGCAGAATATCGTGGCTAATTTAAGCAGGATTAAGATGTCAGTGGCTACTTACCTTAATGAAGGCCAGCCCCTGAAAATACAGGGCAATCTCTTGACCGTGTCTTTACCCCGGAATTATTCCCTGCACAAAGAATGCCTTGAGG
>Ga0315282_10018022_pt1 | contig 10141 bp, 9 predicted proteins | sample YL17G07_20_MG_FD_203693 | JGI IMG/M metagenome (GOLD analysis project Ga0315282, IMG submission 203693) | Sediment microbial communities from Yellowstone Lake, YNP, Wyoming, USA - YL17G07_20 | ecosystem: Environmental > Aquatic > Freshwater > Lake > Sediment | place: USA: Wyoming | collected... | reverse complement strand
ACCATGCCCTTGACCAGGTATTTTACAGCCTTGAAGCCCCCCACGGTTTCATTCCCGGCTTTTTGGATGCTGCCCGGCGGCAGGATTTCCAACCATAAGGCCGGGCCGTCACTGCCATGCAGCCACAATAACAGGCTTTGCTTAAAATCCTCATTGACGGGTTTTATCATCCAATCCGGCTCTTGTTTAGACGGTCGGTAGGCTTTTCCACCGATCACATAAACTTCGGAGCTGCCCGGCATCATATTGGGATTAAACCCTTTGGGAAGGCTCTTGAGCGCATACCCCTTGTATTCCATGGTTACATGCATATTGCCAGCCGCATCAACCTGGGCGTTTATCGAACGGCTGGTGCCGTCCGGACGCGCTGTGGTCAGGGTAAATTGTACCGGGTGCAAATCCAACAGGCGATCCAATGGATCGGTTTTATTGAGGGCGGTTGTTGAGGGGATACTTGTTGATTGGGTGGTTGTTGATGGGGTGCCGCTAACCGGCCGGGGCTGTTCTGTGGGTGCCTTATTGGAAGGCGGCGCAGCGGTCTCAGCTTCAGGGGTGTTTTGGTTTGAAGGACTCAGGTTAAATGGCAAAGCGCAGGCTAAAGCACTCAAACAAATGATCAATCCAGCCCACAGGATTTGAAGTCGTTTTTCGAAAAGGATTTTTTTCATTTCCACCCCTCCTGTCCTCCCGACTGGGGAACCCAATAAATGATCCAATTGCACGTCTCCAGGGTGCGGGTGCCCTGGCCGCCCGGTACCGGGGTTGTGCCTTCCCAGCCAGGGATCGTACAGGTTCCATTCGCGCCAATTTTGGTTTGATTCCCGACCTGGAATTGTAATGAATTGATCAGGGATGTGGTCGCTTTCATTCCCTTCCACATGGCATTTCCGTTAGCAGCGGCCGCATTTTCGCAACCTGTCATGGAACCGTAAGATTCGCTGGTCGTGGTGGACAACCCCAATTCCGGCAGCAGGCTGATCGGTAACAGGAAAGAATCAGCCAATGGGGCATTTCCGGTGTAACTGGTCTCCCCGACCGCCGACGTCGTAGCAGTGCAAGTGCCCTGCCCCTTTATGGTCACATAATCTGACAGGGTAATCTCTACGGGTAGTACAATCGAAGTTTCGGCCGAGCCCTGTTCGTTGATTTTGACCTTCAGGTCGCCGTGCGCCTGCCAGTATTCAGCCACCCAGGCTTGCAGCCCGGATACATTCATCTCGCTGTAGAGGCGGGCTGAAAAGAAAACCCAGCCGGTATAAACCCCCGGGGGCATGTTGAGTGAATTTGAGGTTGATTGAGCCTGAACGGATTGTTGGCCCGGCAAAAATAAAATGGCCGCCAGGGCGAATAATAAAACGATTCGTTTCATTTGAAAGCCTCCTTTTCAATTTAAGTAAAGATTAATTAGGGTGATTATCTCGATGGATAAAATGGTTCTATATAAGAATGGAACATCTAAGAAAGACGCAGGGATTCGATCGAAAATACCCATAAAATTCATCCGTTTTCCGTCCGTCTCAATAAATTATGAATTATTTTGTCACCATTCTAGCATAATCAGAAACACTTTACACCCGAACAATTGTTCCTTTAATCCTATCATCATTTTAGAACATCGATGCGCTCTCTGAGTGAAATCGCACCGATTCAAGCACCAGGTACTTAAGCATATTTTTGAGATCCGACCCGCGCCACAAGATCTCTGTCGTTGACGAAGCAGGCTATATTGCAAAACAAAATGCTCCGGAACAGAACCTGGCTCTGGTAGAGAAGGTGGAGGCCCACCGATGCTAAAATTGAGTTGAGATTACAGAATCACAAAAGCCCGGACTCTCTCACCCCGAATCACACGCCGGACAAAATCGCCCAAATGCGAAACACAAGAATAAAAATAATTTGATCTGGAATTATAACGCTCAGAATAATTTTAGCGCTTTTGGCATTCCCAATGATCCATCTACCGGTAATCGATCCAATCAGGGAATTATTTTGTTTTTTGGTTCACCCCAATCAATGTGAACGGTCGAGATCATTATAGCCATTCGGGGATTATATTTCAAGCTGTTTCCACTTATTCGATCTCGTCTATCCAGGTTACTTGGTCACCCCTAACTGGTTCAACTCGTCCTGGCTGGGTTTAAATCCCGGATGATATTGGAGGGCAAGCCGCTGGTCGGCAATATCGCTCTGTGTATCTCCTTGGGCCCGTTCGGCCCGCCCGCGCCAGTAAAAGCTTTCTTCCAGGTAAGGTTTTTCGATAGAATTGATGGTCTGGGTGGCCAGGTTGATCACATCCTGGTAACGGAACATGTAGTAATAGGCAAAATAAGGGCCGGTCTGGTACCACATCATACGGAATGGTTGTTGATCTTCTGGCAGCTTCTCATACAGGGCAAACGCCTGGTCGTAAGATTCAGCTGCACCGGTGTAATCCTGTAAGTTCACCTGGCTGGTGCCGCGGTTGAACTCAGCAAAAAAGGCATCTATCCCGCTCAAGGAATTGATATCTTGGGTAGCTTTGTTATAAGCGATGCGATAGCTGTTGGTTTCATCGGTATAATCGCCAAGCACAGACATCAGGTTCTGTTCTTTCTCAGGAGGATAAACTATCATAAATATATAATCAAAAGGGCGCCAATCCTGGAGGATCGTCTCAAATTTAATGTGCAGGTCGGGTTTGAAGGCAGAATCCTGGACGATGATTTCCTGGGTAGCATCGCTGTATCCACTGAATACGTCATAATGGTTCATCCAGGACGACTTACCGGTTGCGGTATCCAGGGAGTTAATGCCCTTTTCGATCAGCACGACATAGCCGTTAGCCACCAGGCGCTTAAGTACATCCAGGGTTCCACCTTCCCGGATAACCACGGACAGTTTGGTCTGGTTAGTGACATAATCCGACAGCTCATACGGCATGACGGTGTAGTCGTCTTTAAAAGGTTTGACGTACTGGTCAACGGATGCAAATGTCCCGGTCCAGCCCCAGTAGGAAAGCTGCATGGCCAGGCTGGCCGGGGGGCAGTAATTCCACTGGCCTTGCTGGCCGACGTAGTGGATACCTTTCAGCGCCACGGCGTCTGGCAAAGGAATGGGGCTGACCAGCGGAGTAGCAGTGCCGGCTGGCGGAGTTTGCGTCCCAGAAAGGACGAGTTCCGGCGTGGAAGACGGCCCGCCCTGACTCAGGACACCGGGCGTGAGAGTCTGGGAGCCAGGCGTCGTTTGATCGGGTGGGAAAAACGCATCGTGCAAACGAGATGGCACCTGTCCGAAATCGAAGGAGAACGAGTTACGCACCGGAGGCAAGGAGTATATCATTCCACACAGGAATATAACCGTTAGAAGTATCCAAAAGACTTTTGTTCTCGTAGTCATAAATCGATGCACCTTATTATATTAACGTCAGTTTGGGTAAGGAAAAAGGATTAATTTTTTGGTTGTTTCAGGCGGCTACGCCGCCTGAAACAACCAAAAAATTTCTTTATCCCGAACTCACATTATATTCCTCGTTGGGCGCCGGGCAGGGTGAGTTTTGGGAAGAGGAGATGAAATATTTGGCCCAAAAGGTCATACTGGAGCCGGTCCGGTGATAGGCTGGTGGATGGATTTGGTATAATGCTCGTATGAAGAAGATTCGCATAACGCGGCGGGAATTCCTCAAGCTTGGCGCGGCCGGCCTGGGTGGACTGGCGCTTGAACCGTTTACCCAGTCTCCTCCAGGATTGGTCATCACCGCAGCCAATGCTAGCCTGGCGAGAGTAGCTATCGCTTCGGTGAGTATATACAGCCAGCCCTGGGATCAAAGTCGAATTCTTTACCAGCATTACCGGGACGAGCTGGTTAACCTTTATTACCAAGTGATTTCCGACAAAGGCCCCACCTGGAATCCGATCTGGTTTCGGGTGTGGGGAGGTTATCTCCACAGCCAGCATCTCCAGTACGTCAGCTACCGCTATAATGGCGTGGCGTCTTCCATCCGTCCGGGAGGGCAGTTGGCGGAAGTGACCACGCCGATCGTGAATCCAATGATTGATAAGAGCAACGGCGTCTGGGAGCCAAACTACCCGCTGTATTATCAATCGGTGCATTGGGTGGTCGATGTGGTGGAAGGCCCGGATGGTTTCCCGTGGTACCAGTTGAAAGAACCCTGGGATGGGCGTATGTATGCCGCTCCAGCGAATTATTTACGCTTGATCCCGGATGAGGAACTGACCCCAATTTCGCCGGACGTTCCGGCAGAGAACAAGCGCATCGAGGTGTCGCTCTTACGCCAGACACTGACCGCTTATGAAGGCGACCAGATCATACTGCAAACTAAAATCTCAAGCGGACTCAACCGGGCCGTTCCGGATGGGGAGATTCCCTGGAATACCCCAGTTGGTCCCTGGCGGATAACCTCGAAAATGCCCACCCAGCACATGGGCAATGGCAACATTACCTCCGATGTAGCAGCCTATGAGCTACTGGGCGTGCCCTGGTGCTGCTATTTCCATGTGAACGGCAACGCCACCCACGGCACCTACTGGCACAACAATTTTGGGGTGCCGATGAGCCATGGCTGCGTCAATATGCGCATGGAAGACGCCTTGTGGGTCTTTCGCTGGTCTAACCCAGTGTGGCAGCCCGGGACGCGCGAACAAAAGGGGAATGGCACGCCCATGATCGTCAGCTGAAGGATCTCACTTAGTGTGGCTTGCAGTTGCACTGCAAGCTCCCCTGGCTACAACGGTGGAAATCGATATTCTTCATATTCGGAAACCAGGCTGTAACCGATTTTCTGATAGGCCCGGCAAGCCGGCAGGTTGGCCACGTCCACGAAGAGGGTGCAAAACTCCCACCCGCTCTGTAAAAGCTGGTGGCTCAATTCCGCCACACAGGCAGTCGCGTAGCCTTTGCCACGCAGCTCGGGCGGGGTGTATACATGGCTGACGCAGATACTGCGCCGGGTTGGGCGATTTTTCATTGCCATCGAGACCACCCGCCCGCCGTCTTCCCACACGAAAACGTCCTTATCCCGGAGGCGCTGCTCTGCCATCTGGCGCGCCTCGGTTTCGTCAGCCGATTTGAAGATTTCGAGGGTAAACCCATAAAACCACCGGGCGATTAGCGCCAGGTCTTGCTGGCTGGCTGGCCTCAAGCGTGCCTGCCCGCCGGGCGGGCGCGGCGGCGCCTGGCGCAGATCAAGCAGGTTCAGTTGCCTGGTGAGCTGGAAGCCGCCTTGCGACTTTTTGGCCAATTTTTCGGCGAACAGGCGAGCGATTGGGGCGGGCGCCAGGACGCCCGGGATCGGCCACCCTTCGCCGGCCAGCTCGCTCACCAGCAGCCCCAGGCTGAAATCCAGGTCGGCCGGGCGTCCGGAAATGGACAGGTTGTGCGGCGGGGTCAGCATGGCGGCCAGCGCCAGGCCGCCCTCATCTTCGATCGTTTTCAGGCAAACCTGGCTGGTCGCCTGGGCAGGTTGGTCCCTGAGGCGCAGACAGACTCCCAGGATAAGGCTGTGGGCGGCTTCGTCGGCTTCCAGGGCTGCCTGGGCATGGGCTAGAAATTCTGCGGCAGAATTGAATGAAAAAGTCTTGATCATCGAACCTTTTTCAGCGAAATGAGAAAAGCTGCCTTCCATTTTTCGGCGATAGCAGGGGTATTGCCAGAATCTTTCAACGGCAGGCGTTAGGGGCGCCGGGAATTGATTGGCCGGTTAAAAAAGTGAGGGAAAGTGGCGCAAAAAAATCCGAGGTAGCCGAAGCTCCTCAATTTATAGCAAGCATAAACGGGGTAAGCCGAAGCTTCCCCAAGCTTGCTTTGGGCACCTGCTTTCCCTCATTTACAGTATAACAACCTGGAGGAAAATTTCAAGCTGTGTATATGGCCGATTGACAACGGTCGAAATGCCTTCGCAGTGATAGCGAAAAGGGCTGGGTTAATTTTTCGAATGGGTTTTTAGCGGGTAAGGCTAATCTAACCGGCCATCCGGCAGTGGAGCGGTCATCGCTGCACCAGGTAGGCCACTCCGACTACCAGGCCGATCACCACCACGACCCAGCGCAGCAAGGAGGGTTTGATCCGCCCGGCCAGCCGGCCGCACATGGCCATCCCCGCCGCGTCGGTCCAGACCACTTTGCCTGAAAAGAGGAAGAATATTGCCGCGGCAGTGTTAACCCAGAAGGAGATGACCTGCTTCAAGGCGTTGAGTTGGGTGAGTGAGTCGCCCAACACCATGCCCAGCACGGCCAGCACAATCACGCTCGGGCCGGCGCCAAAATAACTACCGTAAATGGCGGCCAAGCCAAGCGGCAGCACTCCCCAGGCGGCCAGGGTAAGAGATGAGGCGCCTTTTTTATTTTGGCGGCGTAATAACCAGCCGCGCAGCGTGTCCGAAATTGCCAGCAGTAAGGAGGCCAGGATGATTAAAAAGGGCACCAGGGAGCGAAACAGCTTTTCCCCGCTGTTCAGCAGCAGGCCGCCGATCACACCGCTTATGACGCCAGCGGTCAGATAAAGCCACAGCCTTTGGCACTGCCCCTTGAGATCTTTAAACTGGGCGATGGTCGCCCCCAGGTAACCGGGCATCAGCGCCACCGTGTTGGTCACGACGGCAACTACGGCCGGTATGCCGGCTGCGACGAGGGCCGGGAATGTAATTAACGTACCGCCGCCGGCCAGGGCATTGACAAAGCCAGCCGCCATAGCCGCCAGCCCGATTAGAACGAATTGACTTCAAACCACACGCGCTCCTGCAAGGTAGATTGCCGATACTTCCAACCGATTTATAGAAAGAGAAGTATACCTGAGAAATAAGGAAAAAACCTACATTTCAATCTGTGAAGGCGTAATCGTGCTTGGTCTCAGCATTAGCGGCAGTTGAAACCGGGGCATGATTGTGTCCATGGAGTTTTTATGCCAAAAAGAGGACCTCCGCCAACAGTTTGTGAAAAAAATGACAATGTCACCGGCGATTGTGACATTTATCACTAACAGGAATTGTTATAGATTGTTATGATTTCTTTGTACATATTGATATAACAAACTATAACAATTATGGATGATATTCTTACCGCCCGCCAGGTTCAAAATATTCTGAAAGTAGATCGCATCACCATCTACCGTATGCTGCAAGACGGCCGCCTCAAAGGCATCAAGGTCGGGGCGCAATGGCGGTTTATGCGCCAGGAAGTGCAGCGCTTGCTGAACGGCGAGGCGCCTGAAGTTGAACCGCCTTCGCCTGAAACGACCCCTAATCTCCCCATCCACTGCGTCCAGACCATCCAGGACCTGTTCTCAGCCGTTAGCCAGATCAGCGCCCTGGTGGTGGATAGCACGGGGGAGCCGTTGACCCAGCCCAGCATCCCCTGCGCCTTTTGCCAGCTCGTCCAGCAGAACCCAGGCGGTCTGGAGGCTTGCCGGGCTTCCTGGCGAGAAATTGCACGCCTGGCCCTGACCGGCAGGAAATTCTTCACCTGCCACGCCGGTCTCCAGTACATGGCAGCCCCGTTTATGGATGATGAGAAACCGGTCGGGTTTTTTCTGGCCGGCGAATTTTACTGGCAGACGCCCGATGCGGCTGAAGATGCCGGGCGGTTGCAGCGCCTGGCCCAAACCCACCGCATCCCGCTGGAAAAGCTCCAGCAGGAAAAGCGCTCGATCCCGGTCATCGAGCCGAGTATGCATACGCGCGTTGAAGCCTGGCCTTTTACAGCGGCGCGGGCGATCCAGGGCATTTTGCAGGAACGCACCCGTTATATGACCCGCCTGCAACAAATTGCCACATTGACACAAATTCCTTGAGGAAAAAATAGATGAAAAAATTGGTCGTTCTCGGAGCCGGAACCGCCGGCACAATGGTGACCAACCGGTTGGTGCGCACATTGGAGATGGATGAGTGGCAGATCACCCTGGTAGACCAGGACCCGGTGCATTATTACCAGCCGGGTTTTCTGTTAATTCCCTTTGGCGTTTATTCCAAGAAGGATGTGGTCAAACCCAAGCAGCAGTTCATCCCACCGCATGTCAGGTTGATCCAATCGACGATCGAAATGATCGAGCCAGACCATAACCGGGTCAGGCTGGGCAACGGTGCCGTGCTGGAGTACGACTACCTGATCATCGCCACCGGGGCGGATATCTACCCCGAAGAGACGCCCGGGCTGGCGGAAAACGAATGGGGTAAATCGATCCACACGTTTTATTCTCTTGCGGGGGCGCTGGCCCTGGCGGAAAAGCTGCGCACTTGGGAAGGTGGGCGGCTGGTAGTGAACGTGGTTGAGAACCCAATCAAATGCCCGGTGGCCCCGCTGGAATTCCTTATGCTGGCTGACTGGTACTTCCACGAGCGCGGCATGCGCGACAAGGTCGAGCTGATCTATGCCACCCCGCTGCCCGGCGCCTTCACCAAACCGGTCTCTTCCCGTCTGCTGGGTGAAATGCTGGTGAAGAAGGGCATCCAGGTCGAGGCGGAATACATGATCGAACGCGCCGATCCGGACGCTAAAAAGATTATCTCTTACGACGAGCGTGAAATTGCCTACGACCTGCTGGTCAGCGTTCCCCTGACCAAGGGCGCTGATGTGGTGGGTAAATCCGGTCTAGGGGATGAGCTGAATTACTCGCCGGTCAACAAGCACACTTTCTTATCGGACCGCTACGCCAATATCTTCGTCCTGGGGGATGCCGCCAACGTGCCGGCTTCGAAGGCCGGTTCGGTGACCCATTTTGCTATCGACCTGTTTGGCGAGAATTTCTTGCGCTACACGCGCGGCCAGGAGCTGGAGCCGAACTTTGACGGGCACGCTAACTGCTTTATCGAATCGGGCTTTGGCAAGGGCTTGCTAATCGATTTCAACTACACCCAGGAACCTTTACCCGGCCGCTACCCGTTACCCGGGGTAGGGCCCTTCCCTCTGCTGGAAGAATCTGAAATCAACCACTGGGGCAAGCTGATGTTTCGCTGGATGTACTGGAACCTGCTACTCAAGGGCGAAGAGCTGCCCCTGCCGGCTACGATGACGATGGCAGGAAAGTGGAAGATTTAGGAGGCTGAATGGACCTGGCAAACGCAGAACTGACTCAAAAAATCGACCTGCTGACGGCGCAGGTGGCTTACCTGACTGAGCAGGCGCGCATCGCCGAGCAGGCTCGCCAATCTCGCGAAGAACTGATGGAAAGCCTGCTGCCGGTGGCAAAGGACGCCATGCGCCTGGCCTCAGAGCAGTTGGAAGAAGTTCAGGAATACCTGGACCCGCAAGACCTGGTGAGCCTGCTGAAAAAACTGGTGCGCCACACCCCACAGATGGAGATGCTGCTCGACCAGCTTGACAGCCTGACCGATCTGCTGGATGTGGCCCGCCCGATGGCGCGTGAAGGCCTGGACAAGGCCACCAGCGTGATGGACGAGTTTGAGCGCAAGGGTTATTTCGTTTTCGCCCGAGGTGGGATGCGCATGATGGACAACGTGGTCACTTCGTTCAGCGAGGACGATGTCAACCGCCTGGGCGATAATATTGTGCTGATCTTGAACACGGTCAAGGATATGACCCAGCCGGAGATCCTGAACTTTTTAAGGAACACCCTGCTGGTGGCCTCTCATGAGGTCGAAAAACCGGTCAGCACTTCTTTCCTGAACCTGTATCGCCAGATGCAGGACCCGGCGGTGCGGCGAGGGCTGGGGCTGACCATGCGTGTGCTTAAAGTAATCGGAGACCAGGCGGTCCCCGGTGATAGAAATAAATAAAAAATGTCCGTTGGAGGAAAAAATGGCAACAAAAACAATTGGTGGAAAGACCGTCCAGGTCAATGACGAAGGTTTCATGACCAACCCGAACGAATGGACCCGGGACATGGCGGTGGAGCTGGCCAAGGAAGAGGGGATTGTTGAGCTGAGCCCGGCGCACTGGAAGGTTATCGATTTCTGCCGCCAGAGCGCGGCGACTTCCGGCAAGGCACCCACCCTGCGCCAGATCACGACCGGGTCGGGTGCTACGACCAAAGATTTATTCACCCTGTTCCCCAAGGGCCCGGCCAAGAAAGTTGCCAAAATCTCAGGCCTGGGCAAGCCGGAAGGCTGTGTATAACCCAACCTTGTGAATATTATTTAGATCAAAATTAGAGGAGAAAAGCATGGCAGACACAAATCGTAAACTAGCTTTTA
>Ga0315282_10018021_pt1 | contig 10141 bp, 7 predicted proteins | sample YL17G07_20_MG_FD_203693 | JGI IMG/M metagenome (GOLD analysis project Ga0315282, IMG submission 203693) | Sediment microbial communities from Yellowstone Lake, YNP, Wyoming, USA - YL17G07_20 | ecosystem: Environmental > Aquatic > Freshwater > Lake > Sediment | place: USA: Wyoming | collected... | reverse complement strand
TCGGCCTTGCCCCTGCCTCCCTGACAAATGCAATGCTCTCCTCAACCTCCCCTACCCTTTGACCTGGCAATCCAACCATTATATAAACCCCAATTTCTTCGCCTGAGTACCCTGCCCTCTTTAATTCCTTAACAGCATTGTGAAATTCCCGATTGTTCACCTTCCCACCAGTCTCAATTTGCATCTCCTCATCCGATGTCTCAAAACCCAGTCGTATAGTTTTGCACCCACTTTGAAAGAGGAGACCAGCAACTTCCTTATCTATCTCCCTTATATGCAAAGCATTCGGTATATGGAAATTGCATTGAATGCCCCTTTTTATCACCTCTTTCATCATTGGAATAAAATGTTTGGATGGTTCGATGAGAAGGGCATCATCACAAAAAGCAATATTATGGATAGGGTAATGAGTCGTCCAGTATTCAATCTCCTCGGCCACTTTTAAAGGATCCCTCCTCATAAATCCTTTCGTTAAAACCGGGGTGGCACAATAGGTACAATGAAATGGGCATCCCCTTGAAGTAGCGATACAGACATAATCAAGTTGAGGGTAAAGGTCGAAAGCAGGATAGGGCAAATTATCAATTGAGAGTTCGGTAGGGAACGGTTTGAAACCGTTCCGTACAGGAGTTCGGAGTTGAAAACCAGTCAATTCTGAAATAAATTTGACTGCTTCCCATTCATTTCCACCTTTGAACACAATATCTGCCCCGGAATACTTTTTTGCATGTTCATAACAGAGTGTGGCATAAATTCCACCCAGAATTATGGGGATACCCTGGAAGAATTTCTTTGTTATTTCAATTAATTTAAATACTCCCGGATACCAGTAGGTCATCCCTGAGGTGATGCCAATGAGGTCAGGTTTTTCTTCAATGAATGAGAGTCTTTTCAACAACATTTCTTCAGGTATTCCATATTGACTATAAATTCTTGGGATGGATTTCAGGGAAGGAGGTTTCTCAATCTTTGTCTTAAAAAATTTTCCATCCCCATATTTTTTGCTTTTAATGTTGAAATCGGGGCAGTCGATCAAGGTGACTCGAAATCCATTTGCCCTTAGAATGCTGGCAATATAAAGGAGGCCAACGGGTCTTACCCAAAGATTGTAGGCCGCAAAATCCGTAATCCATGGGTTGATAAGGAGGATATGAGGGGGATGTTTCACGTGAAACATCTTAGCCATTCTTTATTACACTATCAACCAACATTGGCGGTCTTTGAACCTCTCCCATTATCAATCTCTAAGCTCCTCCGAATGCTGGCGGATAGATAACCATTCCAGAAATATCATTCAAAGTACCTGGAACTAGTGCAGTGAATCTAACACTTCTTTACAATGATAATGAGGGTTGTCATTCCCGCCCCTGCTTTCGCAGGGGTAAACTTGTCCCCGCGGAGGCGGGGAGCGGGAATCCATTTGAAAAGACTCCTGCCTGCCGGTAGGCAGGGGATTCCGGATCAAGTCCGGAATGACGTTCTCTGTAAAGTAATTTCTGAGACAGTACACTAGTTCAATTACCATAAAAGCTTCATCAGGAACAGGAAATGGCACTTCAAGCCCTTTCGCCCTGGCAGAAGTGAACCCAAAACGAGGGTAGTAAGTTGGGTGACCAATGACGATGACTACTCTATGTCCTAGGTTCGGCAGCGTTCTAATCCCTGGCGTACAAGGTCAGAGCCGACTCCCTTGTTTTGGAATTCCGGTTGAACAGCCATTGGCACAAGGGCTAATGCTGGGAGAATCCCCCTCTTGGTATGAATGGCCACAGGACTAAATAGAATATGACCAACTACTTCTCCATCTTTTAAAGCCACAAGGGAGAGCCCTGGAATAAAGTTCTTTGACTTACGAAGTTTATTCACCAATTCTGCTTCGTCTTCCCGGCCAAAAGCAAGAACATCGATCTCATGAATGGCATTATAATACTCCTTTTCTTCGGATTGAATCGTGATCATCTCAAATGAAACTTGGTTGGCGGCGTATAGTAGTATGTTTCACGTGAAACAAAATCCCTCCGCGCCTCCCTTTGATAGAGGGAGGAGCAAGGGGGACTATTTGCCAATGCAGAACTGTTCGAAGATATGGTTCAATACCTCTTCGGTAGTCGTCTCCCCTACCATCTCTCCAAGGGCCTCCAATGCGGAACGTATTTCTAAGGCGATGAATTCGAGAGAGGTTCCCTCTTCCAAACCCTTTTCAGCATTCAAAAGACTATCCCTTACCTGTACAAGGGCTGTCTTATGCCGTACATTGGCCAGAATCAGGTGCTCTGGCGATGTCCTCACATTCCGCTGAACCAAAGACGTATAAATAGCTTCCTTCAGACTATCTATCCCTTCGTTCTTTAAGGCAGAAATCCTGACTATAGGGTCTTGATGAAACCTTTTTCTTATCCCTTCGAATTCGATCTTCAAGGGAAGATCGATCTTGTTGAGGATCACCACCTTTTTCTTCTCCTTGATATCTTCGAAGATCTCCAAATCATCCCTATCCAACTCTCGGCTCCCATCGACCATCAGGAGAATGAGATCTGAGTCTGCAACCCGCTCCCTTGCCCTTCTCACTCCTTCTTGCTCAATGGAATCCAAAGCCTTTCTCAAACCCGCTGTATCTATTAAACGAACTGGGATTCCGTGAATATTTAAGACTTCCTCAATCACATCCCGCGTTGTCCCTGGAATCGGGGTCACAATGGCCCTATCCGCTTTCAATAAGACATTGAGAAGGCTCGATTTACCGACGTTGGTCTTTCCGACGATAGCACATGAGATTCCTTCCCGAAAGACCCTTCCCTCTTCATAGGAGGCAACCCATTCCTCTATTTTCTGAATCATAACTGCTAAATCTTGCGTCATTTCTTCTAAGGTGATTGGCTCGATCTCGTCCTCTGGAAAATCGATATGGGCCTCGATCAGGGCAAGATGATCAATCAGATGCCCTTTGAGTAAAACCATCTCCCTATGAAGTCCCCCTCTCAATTGTTGGTTAGCGATCTCAAGGCCTGCCATGGTTTTGGCCTTGATCATATCGATCACAGCCTCAGCCTGGGTGAGATCGATTCGACCATTGAGAAAAGCCCTCTTTGTAAATTCTCCAGGCTGGGCCAGTCTTGCTCCCTGTTGTAATACCAACTCCAATACCTTCTGCAGGATGAAGTATCCTCCATGGCAATGGATCTCCGCGATATCCTCTCGGGTGTAAGTCTTTGGAGACTTCATCAGGACAACGAGGACTTCATCAATGGGGGTCCCCGTTTGAGGATCGACGATCTCCCCATAAGTGAATTGGTGGGAGTTCAAATAGGAATGGCCTTTCTTCGGCCTAAATAATCTTTGAATAAACCGCTCGGCTGAGGGACCGCTGATACGAACAATCCCGATACCACTCTCCCCAATTGAAGTGGAAATGGCTGCAATCGTGTCTTCTTCGTAATTTGCCATGAAATGGGAATAGGTTAGGGTTAGGAAGCCTGTTTGGCAAAGGGTCAAAGGTTTATGGGAGCAGTGTTAAAAGACTCATAACCATTAGGCAAAACCGGCATCTTTACCCTGGGCTCGGAAGTAAACCCCGTTAGAAAGGACGGGGCCCTTTAGAAATAAGTCTCAATGAGCGAGTGCCGCCACCCCCCTCGGCGGAGTGGATTTCTAATGGGGTTTACTAAAGTTTCTAACGGGTCGGGGCTTTTACCCCGCCCTTTCTATAAGGAGTTGAAATTTTATCCATATCATCCCCGCCATCAATGGCGGGCCTTTCTAACGGGGTAAAGATTTTGATTTCCTGACTACTGACCAGCATCTATTTAGGCTCATCCCCTTCTTTTTCCTTGGGGATGATCTTGATCTTCTTTGTCTCCCCTTCCCCAAGACTCTCCGTTCTAAGGAAGGGATCTTCCTTGAGAGCGATATGTATGATCCTGCGGTCATGGGCATTGAAAGGACCGATTGTCAGACCGCGGCCCACAGTTTTGACTTTTTCTCCTAATCGGATAGCCATCTTCTTTAGATTATCGGCCCTCCTCTTTCGATAGTCATTGATATCCAAAATCACCCTTACCGGTTCCTTCAACCGCTTATTGACCATCCGGTTGATGAGAAACTGAAGGGAATCCAAGGTATGCCCATGTTTTCCAATGAGGATCCCTCTCTTATCACCGCTGACTTCGAGATAAATGTCCCCTTCTCTTAAAAACCCCTCCAACACGGTGTTTATCTCCATTCTTTCCAGCAATCCCACCATGAGCTCTTTGGCAATTTCAACTCTTTCTTCCAACATTCGAACCTCACTTCTTGTTCAAGTAGTATTGATGGGCGATCGACAGGACATTGTTGATCAACCAATATATGACCAAACCGGATGGAAAATTGAGGAAAAGAAAGGTGAACATAATCGGCATCAGCATAAACATCTTGGCTTGGGCTGGGTCGGCTGCAGTAGGGGTCATCTTTTGCTGAATCACCATGGTCGCTCCCATGATGAGCGGCGTAATATAGATCGGGTCTTTAGCAGCAAGGTCTCTGATCCAAAGGAAGAAGGGGGCATGCCTCATCTCGATGCCCATTTGAAGGGCATTATAAAGGGCGATAAAGACAGGGATCTGGATCAGCATAGGAAGACACCCGCTCATGGGGTTGATCTTTCTCCTTTTGTAGAGCAACATGATCTCTTGCTGAAGCCTCGCTTTGTCGTTTTTATAGGTCTCCTTGAGCCGGGCCATCTCCGGCTGTACCTTCTGCATCTCTTTCATCGATTTGAAACTGATCTGTGTCAGGGGTAAGAAGACGATCTTAATCAGGATGCTGAGGATGATGATATCGATCCCAAAATTTTTCGTAACGGTGTTGGTGAGCCTCAAGAACCAAAGCAGAGGTTTGGCAACGATCGTAAAGAAGCCAAAATCGACCAGTTTCTCCGCGCCGACACCCAATGCTTTCAACTTGTCTTCGTCCTTAGGTCCCAAATAAATTCGGTATGGGATCTTGGCTGACTGCATTGGCGGGATAGATAAAGGAGAGGTAATGAAACTGGCCTTCAGGAGATTCTTATCATCCCCTTTCACCATCAATGTGATATTTTTTTCAGACGGAGGAGGGATTAACAGGGCTGTAAAATATTCTCCCTCGAAAGCATACCATCCAATATCCCCCTTATTTGAGAATTCGAAGGGCTCGATGCTCTTCTTTGGAGCACTACACCCAGGGGTGCAGCCCGAGGAACCAGTTCCGCCAAGATCTTTTCTCTCCGCTTTTTGATCTTTCATAAAGGCATATTTCAAACCATAATCTTTGTTTCCCTCATCGGCCAATTTCTTAAGTTCAATCCTTCCGATCCATTCCATTCCCAATGGAAGGACCATCTCTTTTGAGGAGGTATTTTGGATCTCCACCTCGAGGTCGAGGGTGTATTGATCAGATGAAAAACGATACCTTTTTAATACCTTCAATCCATTCTCTAAGATCTTACTAAAAGTGATTTCCCCCTTTTCACTCTTGCTGAGCAAACGGAGTTGGTCTTCATTTACCTCCCAGTGTTCATCAGGAGGAGATAGACGAGGCTCGTTGAAGGTGAGCCTCAAGGGGAGCCCCTCTTCTTCCTTCGTATTCACCAAATCGAGAGGTTCTGGTTTTTTCGGCTCTTCTATTTTTTTGCCCAAGATCCCTTCGACCAACTGGATCAGTTTGATTGTGATGGAAGATTCTTTCACCCTGTCCTTGTACTTTTTAAGTTTAAAATCTTTTAATGCCGCATCCTCATTGGTGAAGACTGCCCAATAGTCTTGGGTCTCCACAGAGACCTCCTTTTTGGGAACAACCTTCTTCTTGGAAGGGGGTTTTGCCTCTATTCGGGGCTGGAGTGTTGCTTCTTTTATACCTATTTTTTTCTCTACTGCCTTCTCTGCAGGGGCAACCTCTTCCTTCTTAACTTCTTTAGTTGGAACCGACGGAAAGAACTTTGACTGGATGACTCCCCAAAGTATAATTACTAAAAATGTCAATATTATCGCAAGGATAGTTCTTTTGTCCATATTCCCCTTGCCTTATGTCTCCTTCCTACGAATTTAAATCCTTTCCTGTCTGCCGACAGGCAGGGGGGAATGAATCATGGGATTTTCAGGAACTGGATCGTATCCTCCAGGATGGAGAGGATGGCATTTGATGAGTCTCTTCAGGGCAAGCCATGTTCCTTCCATGATTCCGAAACGGTCTATCGAAAGAAAAGCGTAGGAGGAGCAAGAGGGAGTGAAACGACAGCAAGGACCAAGAAGGGTTGAAAAGGTACATTGATAGAGTTGAATTATAAAGATTACCCCTCCTTTTAATGCCCGCGTGGTCTTGCTTTTTCTCATATGATAAGTAGACCTCTCAGTTCCTCTTCAACCTCTCTATATCGATTCGAAGCACATCCCTTCTTTACTACAATAACCATATCCAAAGGGCCACGGATCTGATGTTTGTGGAGGCGAAAGAATTCCCTAAAATATCGTTTCATTCGATTTCGATAAGTTGCTGGCCCAATCTCCTTCTTCACCACGATCCCTAATCGATGGACCCCTGCTTCATTCTGACGAATAAAAAGGATAAAATTCTTGGACTGGAGCCTCCTCCCTAACCTCATCACCTTTCTGAAATCCTGTGGCTCTTTGATCCTCTCCTTTTTTGTAAACCCTGTTAGAAAGGAAGGGGCTTTGACCACGCCCTTCCTATCAGAAATTGAAGTTTTATGTAGATCGTCCCCGCCTTGAATGGTGGAGTTTTCTAACGGGGTAAACCTGAAGGGCCCCACAAGTTAGCCTCCATCCTCTCGTAGTCGAGTCTTATCGACAGGAATAAGGTATTAAACCGTCAACCTCTTTCGGCCCTTCATTCTCCTCCGTTTTAAAACCTTTCGACCGCTTTTGGTACTCATCCTTTCTAAAAATCCATGAGTCCTCTTGCGCCTGAGATTGCTGGGTTGATACGTTCTCTTCACGGAGTCCCTTTCTTTTCGATAGGCTTCTTTTTTGAAATGGTTAAACTTTTTATTTAAATCATATTTTCTATATATTTGTCAAGCTTAGCCCTGAAATTTTATTGACAGATGAGGGGCTTTTATATTAACTTTTTTAGTGAAGTACCCCGCAGCAGAGCTGCGGGGCATCCAATTCTCTAAAAAACTCTCCTCCACCTTGATGGGGGAGGATTAAGGTGGGGGTGATGATAAGATCATTTCCCCCTCACCCTAACCCTCTCCCCCCAGGGGAGAGGGGAGGCCATTCATTCCCCCAGCACAGCTGGGGGGGTATTCTGGCACATTTCGATAAATTCCATAAATTATTTGTCGAAAAGACCGGACCACGGGAGGAGTCCCCATGGAGATTGCACGCGAAAGCATACCCGTCAATATCGAAGATGAAATGAAAACGTCCTATATGGACTATGCCATGAGCGTTATCATCGGCCGGGCTCTTCCGGATGTAAGGGATGGTCTTAAACCGGTTCACCGTCGGATTCTCCATGCCATGAATGAATTGAATAACGATTGGGATAAACCTTACAAAAAGTCTGCAAGAATTGTTGGCGATGTCATTGGTAAATACCATCCCCACGGCGATATGGCCGTTTACGATTCGATTGTCAGAATGGCACAGGATTTCTCCCTTCGTTATCCTCTGATCGACGGCCAAGGAAACTTTGGTTCCATTGATGGCGACCCCCCTGCGGCCATGCGATATACAGAGATCCGCATGTCCAAGCTCTCGAGGGAGTTATTAGAAGACATTGATAAAGAGACGGTCGACTTTGTTCCAAACTATGACGAATCGCTTGTCGAACCCTCTGTGCTTCCGACCAAATTCCCAAACCTCATCATCAACGGGTCCTCTGGAATCGCAGTGGGGATGGCTACGAACATCCCTCCCCATAATCTTGTGGAAACGATTAATGGGCTCATCGCCCTGATTGAAAACCCTGAGATCTCTATCGGGGAATTGATGGCCCATCTCCCCGGACCTGATTTTCCCACAGGGGGTTTCATCTACGGCAGGGAGGGCATTCGGGCCGCTTATGAAACAGGAAAAGGTGTGATCCAACTGCGAAGCAGAGCGATCGTTGAAAGGGATCGAAAAGGGGAGCGTGAAAGTATTGTCATCACAGAGCTTCCTTACCAAACGAATAAGGCAAAATTAATCGAGCGGATCGCTGAATTGATCGAAGAGAAAGTGATTGAAGGAATCTCCAATGTTCGGGACGAATCGGACCGTGAAGGGATGAGGGTGGTGATCGAGCTGAAGCGGAATGAGGTGGCCGAAGTCATTCTCAACCAGCTTTATAAGCATACACAAATGCAAACCTCCTTTGGGATTATCCTCCTGGCCATCCATCAGAATCAGCCAAAGCTCCTCTCCCTCAAAGAGATGCTTCATCTCTTCGTTCAACACCGAAAAGAGGTGGTCACTCGAAGATCCCTTTTCGATTTAAAAAAGGCAGAAGCGAGGGCCCACATCTTAGAGGGGCTGAAAAAGGCCATCGACCAGATCGATGCTGTCATCGCTACGATTAAAGCGTCGAAGACCCCTAAGGAGGCAAAAGAGCGTCTCGTCGAACGATTCGCCTTATCTGAAGAACAAGCTCAGGCCATCTTGGACATGAGGCTCCAACGACTCACCAACCTCGAACAACGTAAGATCGTGGAGGAATATGAAGAGACGATCAAGTTGATCAACCGGTTGAAAGCCCTTCTTGCTAGCGAACAATTGATGTTCAATCTGATCAAGGAGGAGCTCATTTCCCTCCGAGATACCTATGGAGATGAGAGACACACCGAGATTGTGGAGGTCGCTCCAGAGATCCGTATCGAAGATCTCATCGCTGAAGAGGACATGGTTGTCACGATCACCCATACGGGATATATTAAGAGGAATCCCATCAGCCTTTATCGAAGTCAGCATCGTGGTGGAAAAGGGAAGGTGGGAATCCATGTGAAGGAGGAGGATTTTGTGGAGGATCTCTTCATCGCCTCCACCCATGATTACATCTTGTTTTTCACAGATGCTGGAAAGATCCATTGGATGAAGGTTCATGAACTCCCGCAGGCCGGCCGCCTCACGCGGGGCAAAGCCATCGTCAATCTTCTCAACCTTGGCCCCCAAGAGAAGGTGACCGCCATTCTCCCTCTTAAAGAATTTGCAAAGGGAAAGTTCATCACCTTTATGACCAAACAAGGGATCATCAAGAAGACAGCCCTTGAAGCTTATAGCAATCCCCGGGCGGGTGGAATCATCGCTATTCACCTTGATGAAGGGGATGAGCTCATCTCGACCAAACTGACCGATGACGAAAAGCATCTCTTCCTTGGTACGAAAATGGGAAAGGCCATCCATTTCCCCGAAACTCAGATCAGAGAACTGGGCCGAACCGCCCGAGGGATCAGGGGTATAAAAATTTCAAAAGAGGATGAAGTGGTGGGGATGGAAGTGGTCTCCCCTCACACTCAGATCTTGACGGTCACAGCCAATGGTTATGGAAAACGGACTCTGGCATCTGAATATCGGATTCAGAATAGGGGAGGATCTGGTATTCTTACAGTGAAGAGGACCCAAAAGACAGGAGATGTCGTGAGCATCAAGACCGTAGCCGATGAAGATGAGTTGATGCTCATTTCGGATCAGGGGAAGATCATCCGTTTACGTGCCGTCGATATCCCAACTCAAGGGAGGACAACCCAGGGAGTAAGATTGATCACGATCGAAGAGGGGGAGCGAGTCGTCGCTGTAGCGAGATTGGCAGAGAAGGAGTAATTTTTAATTCGTTTAAAAAAAATACTTGAATTTTTTAAAAAATAGATTTATCTTTAAGCGGTAACGTTAGAGAGAGAGTTTATCCCCAAATACTTTCCCCTCTTGTTTTTTGAATTTCATTTATCCACATTTGTGGAAACATTGTGAAAAAAGATTTGTAAGTAACTGAATATGAAAAAGGTTTCTTTTTGGGGTCTTTCATGCCTATCCCATGATTTACCTCTTTTCAACACCCCAAGCCATCAAGGTCCAGTTCATGGAAGATATATGGTCTAAGGTGATCGATTCTTTAAAGGAAAGAGTCGGTCAACAGAATTTCGACATTTGGATCAAACCAATTCACTTCGTCTCTATGGATGGAGAAT
>Ga0315282_10018020_pt1 | contig 10141 bp, 5 predicted proteins | sample YL17G07_20_MG_FD_203693 | JGI IMG/M metagenome (GOLD analysis project Ga0315282, IMG submission 203693) | Sediment microbial communities from Yellowstone Lake, YNP, Wyoming, USA - YL17G07_20 | ecosystem: Environmental > Aquatic > Freshwater > Lake > Sediment | place: USA: Wyoming | collected... | reverse complement strand
ATATATGTTCCGGAATCGAACCGACCAGCCGCGTTCCTTGTCCTTCGCAGCAGGTGTTGATCTGGGTGGGTTTCTCCTTGCGATGAGCCAGCAAGGCATGGTAGCGAAAGCCCTCCGAGCCTGCCTGATTGGCCATGGCCACGTTGTAAATGGATTTCTCAATTTCCGCGACGTACTTCTCGTTCTCGGGATCCAGCAGATAAAGGCGCTGGCTTAGAAAGGTCCAAAAGGCGTTGCCGCAAAGCTCTTCCAGTTCCCTGTGCAGCATATACGAGCTCGGCGGGCTCTCCACAAACTCGATGATGGCGATGGACCCGCCCACGTTTTCCCATTTGTCGTGATAAAGGTCCCAGCCGCCTTCCACCCCGCGGCGGTAGCGCGGATCGCCGGTGGCGCGATAAAGGTCCATGTAAGCTTCCAGGTTGGTCAACAAATAGCAGTGCGGGCGGTCATAGGGATACTGCCAGATGGCGCTCTCTTCACGCGCGGCCAACTGATCCATCCAATAATTCTCCTGAAAATATCGCTGAATCACCTGGATGTCGGCGGGCTTGCCCACCGGGGTGAAGTACATGCGCGTGTTGGCGATCATGCCCTGGCCGCCCTGAACGGCGAAGCGCAAAAGTTGCGGCAGGTACGGACACTGGTTGAACCAGTCCGAGTAGCCGCGCAGCAATTCAAAAGCCTTGGGGTTTCCCGCGTAGCCCGCTTCGATGAGGCCGTGCACCAGCCAGGCGCGGGTGTAGGCGCCGCGCTCGGAAAAGAAGATGGTGTCCTCGGGGTACGCCATGATGTAGCCGTTCGGCTGGCGGCACTGCGCGATGCCCTCCACCACGGCATTAAGGCGCCGGCGAAGCTCCGGGTGATCGATCCAGCGCAGAGTGTTTCCCGCGCCCATCAGGAATCGGCCGGCGTTTGAACCCGCCAGGTCCGCTTCCCAGAACTTGGTCTTGGGTTTGGGCAGATCAGGAGGATTGGCAATCCCTGCCCGATCACGGAACTGGCGGAGTAATTCATCCACCGAGTAGGAATCGAGCAGATAGCGAATGTTGTTTTCGAGTGTCGTCTGAAAAACTCCGCCTTGAAGCGTGACGCCGGTGAGCGGGACATGAGCCTTCTGAGCAGGAGGCTTCCAGGTGCTGGGCGCGGTTACGTTGGCGGGATTGTCAGTGAAAGTGAGTTCGCCCCCGGGGCGCGCGGGGCGGGTGATTTGGGCGGCGTCGCCGTCATTTCCATAATCCGCGTCCACGGTGACCGGCCGCAAGGTGGCAATCTCCTGGTTGCCGGAGTAAACCTCGATTTTTCCCAGCGCCATGTAAATCCCATGCCTGCCGAGGTCCGCGAGGCGCGTAGCCGTGAAGCGTACGTAGCGGCCCTGCGCGCCCCCGGCTTCGTACTTTTGAATCCGCCCTTCGGGGTTGGCGCAGTCGGCGGCGGTGTGGTCCACAGTCGATTTGGCGCTGCGAAATTCCGGCTCGTCGGCAATCTCGATTTTGAAACGGACAGGAAAAGCCTCGCCAGCATAATGCGCATCGAATCCGGGCTTGCCCTTCTCATTGGCGGGATAAACCTTGATGAGATCGATTTTGCGGCTTACGCCCAAGTCGATTTGAACCCATGTCGTGGCATCTGCGGTTTTGGCGGGGCGCGAGCGATACGCGCGGTACATGCTGGCAGGCGTGTTGGTCATCCAGTCGACAGTGGGGGCGGGAATAACCTGCTCCTCTGCCGTCGCGGCAGCGGCGGCGCCCGGTTTGAGAAGCGGGGAAGCCGCCACCCCCGCGCCCGCGAAGGCGGAAGTTTGCAGAAATCGGCGTCTCGTTAGATCCATAAGTTGTCCTCCCTCAGCCGCAAACTACCGTACTACAGAAATGGCGGATGGGCAATTTAGTGATGGGGTGATTTAGCGATTGTGTGATTTGCCGGAGGTCGCGCAGCGCGCCGGAGTGTGCAACCAAAAACAGCAAGGCTCGTGGCAGCCTGCTACATCTTCCTTAAAGGAACGCTGACGGAGCCCAGGGCTCCGGAATTGGAATCGCGCACCACTACGCGCAACTCGACCGCCTTCCGATCCGGGTCAACGGGAAAAAACAACTGCAATCCTTCCGCCTTGAGCTGAGCGTAGTAGTCCTCCTTTAAGTTCAGCTTGACGGAATGTTTGTGGCCACTTCGTCCCACCATGCTCCCCGCAGCGGTGCGTTGGGCGATGACAATTTCCAAGTCTCCGTCCCAACGATCGTTGTTATGGCTCAGCAGCAGGTCGTTCACGTCCACGCGCAGGTCAATGTCAAAGGGATGGGCTTTTTGAAGCTGAGCGCGAAGGCCAATCGCCGTGCAATCCAGAGGGCTGAGGACCGCCTTTCCGAGTGCACTTTGCGAGTCAGCCGGGCTGGGGTTTTGCTCTTCGGGGGCGGCAAGATAGCCGCTACGGTAAAGCAATTTCACGCCGGGTTGATTAACCCTCACTTTTATCAGGTGGAACTTGGAATCCCATCTATCGGCCGCCGGATAGAACCCCAGCACGTAGGTCAGTTTGGAATCGTCAATGGCGGACCGAATTGCGGCACTGATATCGTTGTCGTTGTAAAACGGTCGTCCCCCTGTCAAATCGGCGAGGAGAAGACCCGCTCCTTGCGCCCTCCAAGCACCACCCGAAAGAGCCGACAGGCCTCGGGCGTCAATCGGGTACAGGGCCACGCCGTAGTTGCTCAGCACCCGCGAGGTTTTCTGGATTTGCGGTGTGAAATTTGTTTCGTCAGTTGGAGGAGGGGGAATGTTTCTTCCCACGGTATTAATGGCCTGTGGGTTTGGAGTCCGGAAGGTCAGGGGAAGACCGTGGGAAATCCAGATCAAGGTTTTGCGTCCCGGCACATCGGCAAGATGCTGGGCAATCGCCTCCAACGCGCCAAACGTCAAATCGCCAGATTGTTGGATCCGTAGTGCTGTTCCATCGCTCAGCCTCGGGAGGGTATCATCGTGGGCTCGAGGGAGCTCGGCGTGGCCGGCGAGCTGAGAAGAAGCCAGCTTAGCGTGCACACCCTTCAACGCTTGCAGTAGAAGTGACGGATCGTTAGTGATCTCCTGCACGATCCGAACCCTACTTTCCAGGCTGTACAAACCCACTCGATCCCGAGACTGAAGTTGCGGGATAAGCTTCTCGATCTGCCCACGCGCCATGGCGAGGTCATTCACACTTGTATTGAGCCCGTCTAAGAGGATGACCGTGATAGATCCGGCAACGGCCGATGGCCGGGTGGGTCGATTGGTAAAAGTGCCAGGAGGCAAACTTGCCAGCGGTGCTCTTTCAGGCACGGTTGCGGCTTGGCCTTCTACAGAAAAAACGCTAACGGTTTGTGGCTTGCCGTCGTCCAGCAGTTCAAAGTCATCTTTGGTCAGTCCGTGGACGGGTTGGTTTTTCTTGTCGTGCGCCACCACGTCCACGGTGACCAGCCGCGTGGTGACTTTGATCGTGGTTGTGGGCGGCGCGGCCTGCGATGTTGGTGCCTGCGCTGAGGTTCTGTCGAGGGTGAAAACAGAAAGTGCGGAGATCGCCAGGACTCGAAGTGCCGGGGCCCCCCAGCTTGCGCGTGATTTCATCCGGACCTTCCCTTCCACGCACGCACTATCCAGCATCGGGCGCAACGGTCAAGCAAGGAAATAAGGCCGCTTTCTTGCCCGCGTGGAACCAATCTTACATCTGGGCCCGGACATCGGCAACCCGCCTCTACGATTGCGCGGAAAAACGCAGGGGCGGTCTCCCAACCACCCCTGCGCCGAACTGCCGCCTGCGGGTCATGGAAAGGTACTATTTACCGCTACGGGCCTCTTCGATGGTTTGATTCATTTTCTTCAGCCACTCGTCACCTTTATAGTTGTAACCGAGTTGTTCCTTTCGCAGCACGCCGTTACGGTCCACGATCGCGTTCATCGGAATCCCTAAGTCCGGCTTCAATTGGTAATAGAAGGAGCTCGCGGGAATGACGGGGAATGTGTACTTAGACTGCCGAAGGAAGGGCTCGATGAGTCCGGGGTTTTCGTCAATGCTGACGGTAAGCACGAGCACGTCCGGCCGGTCCTTCATGCTCTCATAGAGGTTCTGCACCATAGGCAACTCCGCGCGGCACGGTCCGCAAGTTGTGGCCCAAAAATTCAGGAACGTCACCTTGCCCTTAACGTCCTGGAGGCGCCAAGTGCGGCCACTGAGATCTGGGAGGTTGAAATCGGGCAAGGGCTTGTTCAGGTTGGTCCATGCCTCCCCTTCTCCTTCTGTTGTGGTCACGGGGACGTGTTCGTAGGCCCAGGCGAACCAGCCCTCGTCCGTGCCGCCCAGGGCCTTCCACAACTGCCGTGCCTTTTCCGCGGGTTGGTCGTCGCGCTTATCGACGCCGGAATCCTGGTGCGGGAAGGTCAGCGCGTTCTGATAATACGCCAGCGCATCCAACTTGCGATTTTGTGCCTCGGCGACGCCGGCCATTTCCTCCCAGTAGTTTCTGCTTTGATCAATGTATGCGCGCCGGGCACCGGGCGTCGAGGATTTGTCCGGCTGGTGCTCACCGAGGAACGTTTCCATCTGGAATAGAACTTCGCGCGCCTTTTCCGGCTGATTCGCCTTCCTGTAACCGTCCACAAGGAGCGTCCAGCCTTGCCAATGGGTGAAATTCAAAGTGTTCAATAGCGCGTGCTGAAACTCCGGGGACACACTATCGGACCGGCCTACATTCTGAGCCCGCTTTTCGGCCTCCGCAAAGCCATCGGCCACAAGTTGGGGCACGCTCGCCAGGCGGATGCCGCGCTTCACATACTCTTCGGCGACTAGTATCCCCGGTGGCGGCGATATGCTAAGGACGTCATGATTCTTCTCCATCGAGGTCAGGAAGCCCTCTGCCGCCGCCTCAGCCTCGGCATCAGAAAGGTTTTTCAAGTGGACCACGGCACGAAACCGCTCTGACCACGCCATGGGAGCCTGCGGCCAAAGCTGAATCCAGTTGTCGGTAGCTTGGAACAGGGCCTTGTAGTACGTCTCAAAATTCTCCGGCGGGGTACCCGGTTTTGGATACGGATTCGCATGATTCCAGCGCTCCATCACAATCTGAACCGTCAGCCCGGACTGTGGGAAACGCTTGAGCAACTGGTCTTCAACCCACTTCTGGCCCTGCTCATTGTCCAAGGTTTTGTATCCGGAATAGAGCGCTTCGTACCACTTGCGGTTGTTCTCCAGATTGAGTTCACGCAACCGCTTCACATCCCCCGCCTGTTGGTTGCGCACCTGCTCGTACTCGGAAGGAGGGGACGTGCGAAACTCCAAGCTCCAGAGTGCGGGGTAAACGTCCAGCGCGTCTGGGTCGGTACGGTTTACAAGCAGTTTCCTTAAGTGTTGGGCGGTTTGTGCAAGGAACTCCCTGTCGTCAATCCCGCTCAGGTATTTGTACTCTTCCAGGCTCGAGGGGCACAGCTTCATGAAAGCTTCGATGTGGCGCTGGCGCTTGGCAGGGTCGCGGTCTGCCCCGGACGCATAGAAAGTGGCAAGTTGAAGATGCGCCCACGCAAAATTCGGGTCGGCTTGGAGTGCCTTTTCCTGGTAGCTCGCAGCTTTCGAGTTTCTTTGTCCAAAGAGAGCTCGGCCATATAAGTAGAGATACTTGGGGTCATTGGGGTGCTTTTCCAGCAAGGATTGGTACTCTTTGATAAAGGAATCAACGTCTGATTCCGTGGGCTGAAAGGCGTGCAGTTTGGAGTCCTGATAGCGCCGGTGGACAAAAAAGTTGTCCGGGTATTGGGCAAACAAAGAGTCGAAAATTGCCTGGCGCTGGGCAGAACGCTCATCAGATGTCATGGCCGCGCTGTTGGGGAAGTCGAATTTCTGAAACGCTTCCTCAATCGCGGGCGGAACACTGCACGGGTAGTTGGGGCTTTGCGCTGCCGCGGGCGCAATGAACGCCGCCCCGAGCACCAAGCACGCCATGAATCCGACCAAACTTCCGGCCTGAAATCCTCTTGTCCTCATAGGCCTCCTTATGATTTGGCAATACCATCTCTCCGCGCAATCGTTCAGCCGTGCAGCTTGCGCAATAAATCTCCAAGATCTTTTTCGGACCCGACAACCGGAGCGCTGTCGGATTCCTGGAAATACCTCGAGGGTTTGTATCCGCGAACCAGGGAGTAATAAAGCGTTCCTCCCGAGTAGTCGCCAATGATCGGTGAGGCCGAAAACATGTAATACGACTTGCCATCAAGCTTGAGGAGCATTTGGCCGTGATACACAGTGGCCTGGGAAGATCCTGGAAAGGGATGGAGGGCGAAAATAAACAGCCCCCAGCGGGGCAAATAGTAAGTCAAGCAAGAATTCTCACCCGAAGCTGTCGCAATCCCTGCCGGTTTAGAAATCAGTGACGTCTCGGGGACCAGGACAGGCCCGTTGAGTACAATCTCACCCGGAGCGGGCTCGATCAGAGTCCGCTGCCATGAAAATGGCTGTGCAAGCGGGGTGACTCGGCCAGTGAGAATCAAGCTCCCACCACCTTGAATCGGAATCTCCAGCGTCTGCCCAGGGTGGTAGGGGTACTCGCGTTCTTGAGCTGTGGTCAGAAGCCCTTTTATCTCACTGGACCGTTGCTCATCATTGCATGACCTGCGCTCCAAGGAGGTTATCGGGAAGCAGTCTAGCCGGATTTGGCCTTGAGTGCGCTGAGCGCGCACGGAAATCCTGGCCAGATCAGCGCGCACGTCTTGAATTCTGAAAAACGCAAAGACACTCCAAGGGAGGTCAATCATTACCCATGGGAACTCAGCAGCGCCTCCGGTGAGCACGCCACCGCCGATAGGCCGCACCACGGGGGATTCGGGCGTGCTCATGCTAAGGTCGTATCGAAACATCAACTTCTGTGCGGTGGGCTGAGCTCGCGTGAGAGAGAGCTTCAAAGACAAACCTACAATCGCTATCATCACAATTATTAGGGCGGCCCGAGGTACGAGGACGCGAGATGTCCACAAGATGGACCAGACCCGCCTCCGGATGCTCCCGGTTTGCGGCAACCAGTCCGGGAGTGGTTCTTCCCGCCGAGACGCACTGGCCAGAAGGCGGCATTCTGCGTCGATTTCAGCGTAATCCCTCAGACGCTGCCGGCATTGCGGGCACTTTTGCACGTGTTCCGGCACTTCGGTGGGAACGGGTTCCCCATCGTAGAGCGGGGAAATGAAAGGTAGAGCTTCCTCACAATTCATGACAGTCCTCAATTTCAATGGCGCTCGCTGCCGCCACTCCACACTTGGCGCAACCTCTCCCGCGCGGCGAACAAGCGTGACCTCACGGTGCCGAGGGGAATCTGAAAAATCTCGGCGAACTCGACATATGAGTAGCCCTCGCCCTGGCGCAGCCACAGCAGAGTGCGTGCGTCCGGGTCCAACTGGGCAAGAGCGTTTTCTAGTAACGTGCCCGCTTCTGCTGCCGGCGTTTGGGACTCGAGTACAGAGTCAGGCGCCGGGGATGAATGATGCCGCCACCAATCGGCCGCCCGTTTTCTTGCCACGCCGAATAAATAGCGTTTCAGAGGTGCCCGCGCAGGGTTGAAGTCATTGGGACTTCGCCACAGGTGAAGAAAAACATCCTGCACGACGTCCTCTTCCGCCTGAGAGTTCCCCAAGTAACAGCGCAAAAACCGGCGTAGCGGCGGAGCGTAGGCCCGGTAGAAATCCGCGAAGGCGTCGGCGTCGCCTTGGCGGACCTTTTGCCAGAGCTCTTCGTCGGAGGGCATCATGCTTGGTTCCACTCGGGTATTCGTTTCAAGTTCGCAAAAAGTTCACCGGTCAAAGTGAAAATGTTTCGGTTTGGAACGAATAAGGTTCCCATCGGCCTCTGGACCCAAGAGGGAGATGACGTGCCGTGGTGCGGTGATTTTACATCACAACGCGTCAGCCGTATTGATTTGAACTTACAACCCTCTCCCCCTTGAGGTGAAAAGGAAGGGTTGTTTTGAATTTACACGCCTCTCCCCTCGGGGGAGAGGGCGGCCCGCAGCCGGCGCGTTCATCAGCCGGGGCTGGCCGGGTGAGGGGGTAGCGCGAACCCCCGTTTTTGGGGTCCGCGGCTCTTACCTTGCAAAATACGTAAACCTTAAAGAGGGATGCCCGCCCTGAGGTTCGGGAGGCGAGTCGAGGCAAAAACCGCAGACCTCAAATGCGGAGGTCTGCGCTACACTTGCTCATTCCAACTTGACCCACTTCCACGCGGTTCGATCCCTTGAATTTTGCGAATTGTCAGAATTTTATTTCCTGCCCGTAGGAATCCGTCGCAGATTTCTCTTGACAAGCGTTAGGACAGTAGACTAGAATGATAGCATGAGAGTTGTGGCGTCCGCGGACGCGGTGCATCATGGCTTTTCCCTCCCACCTTCCGGCGACTTCTTTCCCCAAGCGATGCTGGCATTCAGCAAGGTCATTTTGACCGCTTCTGGCCCGGTTCCAGCGAGTGTTCAACATGAAAAATGAAGGTAGCTCCCCAGATGTTATTGAAAACACAGGACCTCTGTCTGACAATTTGTCATACACCCTGAGATGTTATTGAATTTTAAAGGCTTATTAAGAACGCCGGGATGTTGTTGGAAACAAGTCAAATAAGAGTAAAAATCCAGCCCCCCAACCGCTTAACACTCACCACCCTGCGATGTTGTAGTAAACAAAAGAACTGCTTGTTATTGAGCCCCAAAGGGGGATCTATCCCAGCCCAGGGCGACGCCCTGGGTTAAACGGCGTCATCCATTTCAGCGGCTGAGCCCTGAAAGGGCGCCCCAGCTCTTCCCTTACAAAAACCGGGAATCTCGAAGACGGAGGCCCGCCCTTAGCTTCGGGAGCGCGAGTCCAGGGAAGAACCGCAGACCTCAAATGCGGAGGTCTGCGCTACACTTGCTTTTCCGTGCCAGTTGCTACCTGCGGTGAGATAATGCCGGGCTGTTGGGACGGGATGGGAATAATCGTCAACGCCCGTCACAGCGCGGCCCGGGTTTAGTGGAAGGAGAAACGGAACCATGCGACATTCATATGCCCTGATTCTTTCCTTGATCCTTTTGGCGCCCGCCGGCCTCTGGGCACAGGTGGGTAGCGAGAGGGGAATGCCGAGGCAGATCGGCCCCACTTATCCGGCGGAGTGGCCGCAGGGGCCCGGCCCGGACTCCGTCGCGGCCTGGGCCAAACCGGGCGCCATCCGTTTTGCGCGCTGGGACGGCGGCCGCATTGAAACCGCCAAAGCATTCCTCTCGGGTTGGCCGGGATTCAATCCCCCGATTCCCGACAACGTCTACACCATGACCAACTGGTACGACCCGCAAACCATTCGCTTGCTTCGCCAGGCGGGAATCAACATGGTGTGGGTCACATTTAGCAACGGCTTTTCCATACCCACCGAGCATAACCACCAGGAACAACTGCGCCGGTACATTGCTGAGTGCCATCGCCAGGGAATCCATGTGATGGCGTACGAATCGATTGCCAACATTTTCTGGGAAGACATGTTCGAGCACGTGCCGCAGTCGCGCGACTGGATCCAACTGGACGCTGACGGCAAGCCTGTTCCCTACGGTTCGGGTGATTACACAAAGATGGGCCGCGTCACTCGTTACATGGCGGACTTGGGCAACCTTCAGTGGCGCGAATACTTGAAGAAACGCGTGGACCTGGCCATCGATGCGGGGGCCGACGGAGTGATGTACGACAATAACTTTGGCAGCCACCTGGTGGACATCTACCAGGATATCTACCGCTATGGCGCTGCGCGCAAGAAGGATTTCCTGCTCATGGGAAATTTCCATCAGAACAGCTACGTCCTCAATCGCCTCACCAATTGCATGACGACCGAGGATGGCGCGGAACCCGGCGTCTATGATGAAGCGCACCTCCGGGGCCGGCGTGGAAGGTTGGACGCCGCGGCACTTGTCCCGGTTGGCCACGGGCGGCTGGTCACCAACGTGGGCCTCTTTCGCATCATCAATGCCTTGTCCAACGGCTGGAAACCCATGCTGGTTGAGGACGGGGGACGCGAAGTTGGCCAGCGTGAGACCACTCCGATGGCGGCGGAGCGGCAACAACTGGCCTTGGCAGAGGCCATGAGCTTTGGCGTCAGCATGGAGTTGTTCGTCGAAGGAGCTTTCGC
>Ga0315282_10018018_pt1 | contig 10142 bp, 7 predicted proteins | sample YL17G07_20_MG_FD_203693 | JGI IMG/M metagenome (GOLD analysis project Ga0315282, IMG submission 203693) | Sediment microbial communities from Yellowstone Lake, YNP, Wyoming, USA - YL17G07_20 | ecosystem: Environmental > Aquatic > Freshwater > Lake > Sediment | place: USA: Wyoming | collected... | reverse complement strand
TTGGGATACGAAGCCGAGCCGCGCTGGCGGCCGGCATGGATGGTGATCTGGTGTGCAGTCCCAGAGCTTGCCGCGGCTCCTGCCGATCGCTAGTCAGCGCATCTGCGCGAGGTACGGGTACGAGATGGAGAATCACGTGGTGCTGGTCGCCGGGGACGACCCGGACATCAACGAGCTGATCCAGATGGTGCTCGAGACGCAGCTCGGCGTCCTGGTTGCCACCACCTCCACGGGCCAGTGCGCTTCGCGACGTGCCCTGACGCTGCAGCCAGACCTCCTGATCCTCGACGTGGCACCGCCGGAGTCCGCGAGCGTGGGCCTCGTGCGCGAGCTGAAGTCGAGCCCATCCACCGAGGACATCCCCATCGTGGCGCTCGCGTACGAAGGCCGGGCCGCCCTCGCGGAGGCGGGCTGCGACGACGTGCTCGACAGGAGTCTGAATCTCGGCCTGTTCATCACGACGGTCCATCGCCGTCTCGCGAGGTCTGAGCTGGCCGGGAGACTCTGCTAGCGAGGCCCGCCCTCACCCGAGCCCCTGAGCCCCGAGTCCGCGCCCCTCTTGACTAGCAGGCGCGCGAGTGCTAAGATTCGGCCACGCGACACCATCCACGATCGGATTCACCAGATCGGCCACATCGAGCCAACGCTGCCCAGCCACCCTGAGTCGCGCGGGGGGGGTGCCGACATGACCGGCATCTACCGGGGCACCCAGAGCGGCGACCCCAGGCTCCTGTCCGGCAGCGACTCCCCAGGGGCGCGAGGGAGAGGGAATCGCCTGCTGGGGAGCACTCGCCGGTCCTTGGTCCTTCTGGCATTCGTCGTGCTCGTGCCGGTCCTCCTGGTGCAGGCGGGCATCTACTACGAAAGGTTCGAGGGGCGGCGAGCCGACGAGTTCAGGTTGCACCTCGAGCTCGCCCGCGCGGTGAGCGCGGCCTTCGAGGCGTACATCCACGACGTCCTCGCCCAGGAGCTGCTCATCGGGCAGACGTTCGCGCTGCCGCAGCCGCCGACGGCCGAGCAGAAGAACAGGCTCCTCGCCTCGGCCGCGCAGGAACACGCCGCCATCCGCCGGCTAAGCTGGGTCGACCCGCGGGGCCGAGTCGTGGCCTCCAGCGAGCCCGCGGCAGTCGGGCTGGACTTCGGCGACCGACCCTACTTCCAGGAGGTCGCCCAGGGGCGTGAGTGGGTGGTGAGCGACCTGCTACTGGAGCAGGACCAGGCGACGTTCTTCGTCGCCCGGGGCATTCGGGACGAGCGGGGCGCCCTGCGGGGCGTCGTCCTGGCGGCGGTGGACCCCGACGGCCTGGGCAGCCTGTTCCCGGTGGAGCGAGCCGAGGAGGGCGCCATCGCCATCATCGACAGGCAGGGCCGAGGCGTGTACCGCTACCCCGGGCCCGAGCTTAGCTGGGGCGAGCGCAACTGGATCCTGACCCAGCCGATAATCGGACGGGCTCTGGCCGGCGAGGAGGCCCAGGGCACCATCGTCGCGGCCGTCGACGGTCGGGAGCGGTTGGTCGGACTGGCCCCCATCCGGTCGATCGGCTGGGCTGCCTCGGCGAAGCGCCCCGAGGCCGAGGCGATGGCTCCCGTGCTCAGGGGCTTCCTCCGCGACCTCGGACTGTTGCTGATCGTCTCCGCCGGCGCCATCCTCGCCGCCCTGGCCGTCAGCCGCTCCTTCACGCGCCCGATCAGCCACCTCCGGGAGCACGCCATATCCTTCGCACGCGGGGAGCTAGGCGGCCGGGCGGAGATCGCCGGTCCGCGCGAGTTGGAGCAGCTCGACGAAGCCTTCCACCGGATGGCCGCGGAGATCCGGCTCCGGGAGGAGGAGGGCGCGCGGGCGTTGAGGGAGGCCCAGCGGCGGACGGCCGAGCTCGACGTGGTCATCTCGTCCATCGCCGACGGCCTCGTCATCTACGGCCCAGCCGGCGAGATAGTCCGGATGAACTCCGCCGCCGAAGAGGTCCTTGGCTACTCGCCGGACGAGCGCGCGAAGCCGCTGGAGGAGCGGGCGGAGCTGGTCCGGGTCGAGACGACCGACGGAGAGCCGTTTCCAGAGGAGGACCTGCCGGTAGCTCGCGCCCTCCGGGGCGAGACGGTGCAGGGCGTGATCGAGGCCGTGCACCCCAAGCCCGACCGGACCGTCTGGCTCTCGGTCAGCTCGGCCCCCATCCGGGCCGTCGACGGCAGACTGCTTGGTGCCGTCACCACCTTCACCGACATCACCGCGCAGCACGAGCTCCAGGAGCAGCGGGAGGACTTCATCCGGACCATCTCCCACGACCTGCGCTCTCCGCTGACGATCGTCCAGGGGCACGCTCAGTTCCTGCAACTGACGCTCGGCAAGTCGAGCCTGGGTAGCGCCGCGCAACGGAGCCTGGACGTCATCGTCGCGAGCGCCCGACACATGAACAACATGATCCGAGAGCTGGTCGATTCGGTCCGACTCGAGTCCGGGCAGTTGACGCTGAACCCGAGGCCGGTGGACCTCCTTCAGGCCGTCCTCGATCTGAGGGAGCGGCTGAGCGGCGTCGCGGAGGCCGAGCGCATCCAGGTGGAGTCGCCTGACGACTTGCCCTCCGTCTCGGCCGATCCGGATCGACTGGAGAGAATCCTGACGAACCTGCTGACCAACTCCCTGAAGTACTCGGCGCCGGGCAGCCAGGTCACGGTCGCGCTGGCACCGACAGACGGGGAGGTCGTCGTCTCGGTGTCGGATCAGGGGCCGGGCATCGCCCCGGAGGATCTGCCCCACCTCTTCGAGCGGTTCTACCGGGGCAACCACTCGCACGACGGCAGGGAGGGCCTCGGGCTGGGCCTCTACATCACGAAGGGCCTGGTGGAGGCGCACGGCGGGCGCATCTGGGCCGAGTCGCGGGTGGGCGAGGGCTCGACGTTCAGCTTCACGCTGCCCGTGGCGTAGCGGGCCGGCCGATCGGCTGGGAGCCAGGCCCGAGAACAACCGCGGGCCCCGAAAGGGGCCCGCGCGCGCCGGCAGAGATCGATCTCACGGGAAGCCGCCCCAGCTAGCCCGAGCCAGTGGTCGCCAGCCTCCCACCGCGCCCCGCCATCTCGGATCCGTCCGCCGCGCTCCACCGAACGCCGGCGACCGAGACGCCCTCCGCGTCGAGGCAGAAGTCCATGCGACGCAGCCCACGACTCGCGAGCGCGTCGGTCACGGCCTCCTGGTGAGCCTCGTGGCAGTACAGCAGCATGAAGCCACCGCCGCCGGCTCCGGTTATCTTGCCGCCGAGCGCCCCGTTGGCGATTGCCACGTCGTATAGCTCGTCGATCCGGGGGTTGGTGATCCCGGCAGCCAGCCGCCTCTTCTGCCGCCACCCCTCGTCGAGCAGCGCGCCCACGCCGTCGAGGTCGCCGGCCTCCAGGCACTTCCGGCAGGCCAGCGCGTATCCCTTGATCCGGTCCAGGGCCTCGATGGTCTGGGCCTGACTCTGCGCGCTGGCGGCCCGCTGCTCCCGCAGGATGGTGGCCGAGTCTCGGGCGGTGCCGGTGAACAGGAGCAGGAGTCGGCGCTCGAGTTGGTCGAGGGTGCCGGGCGGCACGTGGATGGGCTCTACCGTCACGGCATCGCGGGTGAAGGTGATCGCGTTCAGCCCGCCGAAGGCCGAGGCGAACTGGTCCTGCTTGCCGATGGGCGCCCTCAGCTTCGCGAGCTCGACGTGGCACGCCATCTCGGCGACCTCGCGGCGCGTGAGAGGTCGTCCCAGGTAGGCGGCAATCGCCTGGACCAGGGCGACCGCGATCGCGCTCGAGGAGCCCAGGCCGGTCCCCGGAGGCACCTCCGACGCCAGGAAGACCGACACGCCACGCTCCACCTCGAACTCGTGAAGCACCGCCCTCGGCAGTGCCAGGTCCCCCACCCACTCCAGCCGTGGCCAGCTATCGTGCCGGTAGAACGTGTGGTAGTCCGCAGACGTTATCTGCACGGTGCCGGCGCCGTTCGGGCTGACGTGAACGTAGACGAACTTGTCGATGGTCGTCGAGACGACGAACCCGCCGTATCGCTCGTAGTACGCCGGGAGGTCCGTTCCCCCGCCGGCGAAGCTGATCCGCACTGGCGCTCTCGCAATCAGCATGTCACCCTCGCACACTCTCTGGCGCCACCTTGCGCTCCCGCCTCTGCCCTCGCTGGCCGGGCTCAGGCGGGGAAGGCGCGCCGACGCCGGACGCGCCTACCGCGGCGGCAGGCTCAGCCTCAGCCGGGACTCGGCCACCTGGCCTGCCCGGCTGGATGCCACGCTTGCCACCGCGGGGCACGTCGGCGCGGTGCACTTTCGGACCACGATCTCGTCCACAAACGCGCCTCCTGGATAGCTGTTGCTGCCGTCGCTGATGAACATCAGGCCGATCCAGACGTTCGGCTGGCCCAGAAGGTTGCCAAGCGTGTCCACCTGGGCCAGGTCAAGGGAGTAGTCGGTCCAGCCGTCGGAGCTGCCGGAGAGACAGTAGCTGGCGAAGCTGGTGCCGTCGACGGACGCTCCGTAGCACAGATAGTCGTAGCTCGCCTCGGTGTAGAGGGATAGCTTGAGGTGAAGGTTGGCCGCGGTCGCTCCCACCAGGCTGAAGGGCCCGTAGATCATCCAGGAGTTGGCGTTGTCGGGGTAGTTGCTCTCACACGCCAGCCCGGCGCCGTCGGCGCCGCCCCCGACGGGCCAGCCGACGTAGCTGCCCGAGTACGCGCGACAGGCTCGCCTCGCCCAGTAGTACTCGCCGTTGCTTGCCCCGTCGTTGTCGAAGACCTGCCAGGCGCCCGGGAACGAGCCCTCGAACCCCTCGCTCACCACCACAGACCAGGGGATGGGCGTGGGGGTCGGCGCCAGCGTCCATTGCCGCGCCAGGGGCAGGTAGGTGCGGAACGGACGTGGGATTCGCCCGCTCACCGCGACCCTCCCGGCAACGCTCGTATCCTGGGAGTACTCCTCGTAGATGGCGCCGTAGGTGACCGAGGCCACCTGGAGCGTCGACGGGTCGTAGAGCAGGATCGCGTCGGCACGCTCGGAGGGCGCGCCGCCGGCGTCGAGCAGGATGGCGATGGTGAGGGGACAGCCGAGCGCGACCGTGCCGGAGGATGGCGAGACGGCGAGTGTGGCCTCGTAGGTGGCCTGGGTCGAGTACTGCACACCGAGCACTATGCTTGTGGCCGACGTTGCGGTCGAGGTAGCCGTCGGCGTCTCGGTCGGGGTGGCGGTGGGTGGCGGGGGGGTCGGCGTGCTCGACGGGGTTGGAGTCGGCGGCGCTGGAGTGTCGGTCGGAGTCGCCGTCGAGGTCGCGGTCGGAGTGAGGGTTGGCGTCGGCGTATCGGTCGAGGTCGGAGTGGGCGACGGGGTCGGCGTTGGTGGCAGCGGGGTGTAGGTTGGAGTCGGCGTCGCCGTCGGGGTCGCGGTCGGAGTGCAGGTCGGGGTTGCCGTGTCGGTGGGGGTCGCGGTGGGCGTCGCCGTCGGCGTCGGGGTTGGCGTGGGGGTCGGGGTGTTGGTCGGACTCGCGGTGGGTGTCCAGGTCGGGGTCGGGCTAGGCGTCGCCGTCGGCGTGCTGGTCGGGGTCGCCGTCGGCGTCAACGTCGGGGTTGGAGTCGGGGTCAAGGTAGGGGCCTTGGTCGGGGTCGCCGTGTGCGTAGGTGTGCCCGGTGCGGCGCAGGGTCCGGCGCCGACGAGGTAGCTCCCACCCGTGGCCGAGCTGAGCGCGTCGTACGCGCCATTGGCGTCGCGCCAGATGACGTTCGAGTCCGTGAGCTTCTGCCTGTTGCTCGGGTCGAAGTCGAACCCGACCTGGGTCGAGCCGAACGGCGCGCTGGCGAGGACGACGAAGTTGACGGTCGCGAGCGTCCCCGACCCGGAGAAGGCGCCGCCAGCGCCGCTCACGTCGGAGCCAGACTTCGCCTCCCAGCCGACGCCGTAGGTCCGACCCGCGCTGGCCCCGGGCGCCGACGGGGCAGACCCAGAGCCGGGGGCGGCGGCCCTCGTCGCCGGGACGCCGCCGGCCGTGGTGGCCACGTACCGTGGGGAGAGGACGATGGCGGAGAGCAAGACCAGGACTATCGGCCAGCGCAGGCGAGGCCACGCGAACTGACGCATGGCTAGCACTCCTCAACGCTGCGCTCGTGCGAGCGGGCGCGCCGCCGCGACGAGATCGCCTCCGAGTAGAGGTCCTCCAACCGGCCCGCCGCGACGTCCCACCGGTGTCGGGCCTCGACGTAGCGCCGGCCGGCCGAGCCCAGCCGGTCCCGGAGGCCCGGGTCGGCCAGCAGCCGGCAGACGTGCTCCGCGAAGCCAGCCGGGTTGTCGGCGACGAGCAGGTCTCGCCCTGGCTCGGTCTCCAGCCCCTCGACGCCCTCCCTGGTGGAGACGACCGGGACGCCCATGGCCATCGCCTCGAGCACCTTGTTCTGGATGCCGACCTTCACCGTGACCGGGCAGACGGCGACGGCGGCCCGGCCCAGCGCCTCCCGGAGGTCGGGCACGTAGCCGGTGACCGAGATGGCGGGGTCGCTGCCGAGGGCGCGGATCGCCCGGGGCGGGTCGCTCCCGACGATGCGCAGCCGCGCGTCCGGACGGGCCGCCCGGACGAGGGGGAAGATGCGGCGGACGAAGTGCAGCGCCGCCGTCACGTTGGCGTGGTACGACATCTTCCCGGAGAACACCAGCGTAGCGGGATCGGGAGGAGCGCCAGACGGACGGAAGTAGTCCAGGTCGACGCCGTTGGGCACGACCGCCACCTCGGAGCGCGGCGCCAGGGCTCGGAGCGCCTGCGCGTCCTGGGGCGAGGTGACGACGACTCGGTCGAACTGGCCCAGCAGCCGAGCCTCGTAGGCGCGGGTCCGCCGCAGCTCGAGCGCGGCCACCATCCGCTGGCGAAGGCTGTGGCTCGCCCGGAGGGTCCGCTCCAGCAGGAGCGAGATGCAGTCCACCGAGTCGAAGACGGTCGGGACGTCGTCCGGCACCAGCGTGCCCAGGCGTGCCGCGCGGAGGTGCTCGACGTGCACCACGTCGAAGCGGCGCTCGGCGAGCAACTCGAGCAGCCGGCCTTCGAGCGCTGGCGACTGGCAGACGGCGGACTGGAGCGGCTCTCCGCGCGCCGCCGCGAGGGCGCAGCTTCGCAGGCTCGCGGCCCGGCTGAGGGGCACCATATAGACGCCGCGGCAGATGGCGCGCAGACCGTCGCCGTCCGCCACCTCGCGGCCCGATCCAGTCGCCAGCACGGCGACCTCGTGCCGACGGGCCAACTGCCGGATGAAATTGTAGGGCCGCACCCGGATGAGCGAAGGCACGTAGGGCAGGACGAACAGAATCCTCATCGCGCCAACCTGGTGAGCAGTCTCGGCGGGGGGATCAGCGCTCGGCTCCGTCCACGGCGGCCAGGGGCGCCGACCGCTCAGACGGCGCCGGATACCGGCGGGGCGCCGCCGAGAGGACCAGCAGCGCGAGGCCGACGAGGTGCGCCGCCACGGGAAGGACGCCGGTCAGGACGAGCTGGCTGGCGCGGCGCAGCCCCGGGTTGGCCTCCGCGCTGAACAGGTAGCTCGCCGTCTCGCGGGCCACCCCGACGCCGTGCTTCTGGTACTCGAAGGCCAGCGCCAGGATGGCCAGGCCGTAGAGGAGCAGCAGCGCTCGCCGGGTGGGGCGCAGGTAGGCGCGCAGCGCCGCGAGCGGCACGAGCGCCGAGTAGACGATCAGGGGCCAGTTGTGCAGGACGAGCGTGACCACCCACGGCCTGGCCCGGAACAGGAAGTCGTCCATCAGATGCCAGAGGCCCGACCGCGCCCGGCCGATGCCGCCCCGCCTTCCACCCGCGGCGCGGCCGCGGCCGGCAGCTCCGGCCGCGCCTCGCCCCCGGGCCGGTAAACCCGGTCGAGCCCGGATAGAGCGGTGCGCCAGTCGTAGCGGGCCTCGACAAGCTCCCGGCCGGCGCGGGCCAGGCGCGCGGCCTTGGCCGGCTCGGCGAGCAATCGGATCACCGCCCGCGCGAACTCGCCTGGCTCGTCGGCGACGAGCAGGTGCTCGCCGTCCCGGGCGGCGAGCCCCTCGACGCCCACTGTGGTCGAGACGACGGGTATGCCGCGGGCGAAGGCTTCGAGAATCTTCACCCGCATCCCGCTGCCGGAGTGCACCGGCACGACCACCACGGCGCTCTGCCGGAAGACGGGCTCCAGGTCGGCGACGTACCCCGTCACGACCACGCCGCCATCCGGGCCGGCCAGCCTGGAGATCTGCCCCGGCGGCCGACTGCCGACGACGTAGAACCGGGTCTGAGGCGCCTCGCGGCGGACGAGCGGGAAGACCCGGGTCGCGAACCAGCGCACACCGTCGACGTTCGGGGGGTAATACATCGTCGCCACGCTGACGACGTGCCGGGCCTCCGGGGACCGAGGCGCGAACGCCAGCTCCCGCGTGTCCACGGCTATCGGGATCACCGCGACCGGTAGGTCTGCCCCGGCGGCCTCCACCAGGGCCGCGTGATCCTGCTCGCTCACGACCGCGACCCGGTCGAAGCGGCGGCAGATGGCCCCCTCGTAGGCGCGGAGCTTTCGCCACTCCAGCTCGGCGAGCGCGCGGCGCGGCCCCAGGCCCTCGCGCTCGGCCGCCCGCCTGACGATGGTCCAGACGGCGTTGTGCTCGTCCAGGACGCGCAGAGGGACCGGCAGGTCCACGGCGAACTGCGCCAGCGGGAGCTGGTCGGCGTGGACGGCGTCGAACGGGTGCCGGCCCACGACCTCCGCGACCGCCTCCCGCATGGCTCGCGAGTCGTCTCGCTCGATGAGGAACGGCCGCCAGGTGGCCAGGCTCCGAGCCAGGTAGCCGACGTCCGCGAGCCGCGACCGGCGCAGCGGCACCGGCGTGATGCTGGCGCAGAGGTCCCGGAGGCCCTGGGCGTTTGCCTCCTCGCCGGCCGAGCGCACGAAGGAGACCAGGTGGACCTCGTGCCGCCTGGCGAGGTAGCGAAGCACGCCGTAGGTCTTGATCTTGGGCCCGCTGTCGGGCGGGTAAGGGACAACCTGGCTCAGCAGGAGAATCCTCATAGCCACCCTACCCTCGGCCGCCGCGCTGTGTTGGACACCGATAGGGATCACTCGTGGTTCCCCGAGGCATCATCCTACCGAAGGGACGACGTGGAATCAGCGACAGAACGGCGCTAGCTGCGAAGATGCCCATGAATGGCTGTGCAATCAGTCCGTATCTTGTGCCTCCGTGGAACACCGCGGCGACGAGTATCGGGTAGGCGATGAAAGCGTGAATCAGCAGCCACTTGCGCCATCGCGGACGAGTCGCGATCATCCCCCAGGCCGTCAGGCCATAGTACAGGCCGGATCCGGTCAAGATCAGTGGCGCGAAGGAGACTGCCATTGATCCACGCGTTGCTGTCTCCAGTGGTGATAGGGTCTTGAGTACTTTAAGTGGCACGAGGCTGATAAAGCCCTTCGGGTCGGCTCGGATCCAGTCCAACGCCCACTGCATGTAGCGGTTGTCTCGCTCTACTTCTGAGAGCCCCCTGAGCGGATCGACGCGCCCGAGAGGTAAGCCGCTGCCATCCGCCTCGGGGTTGTTGCCCTGCCACATGTTCAGGCCCGCATTCGCGGACACCAGCACGAACTGACCGGTGACTCCGAGATTGCGCACGCTCCACGGCAGCACAGCCAGCACCACAGCCACGCCGACGCAGACGGCGACAGCTATCGCCCGACGCAGCTCTCCCAGGACCAACCACCCCCACAGAGGCAGCGCAAAGATGAGCGGGAAGAGATTGGGCTTCATCAGGAGGCTCAGACCCCAGACGAGACCAGTGGTGATAGCCACGACTGGCCAGTTGCGGCGGTACGATGCCAGACGCAGCAGCCCGTAGGTGATCAGCGCCAGGAGCAGTAGGTAGAGCGACTCGCTGTAGAGCAGACTGGTGGTGTAGACGAGCAGCGGGTTCACGGCAGATAGCCAGCCTGTCAGCATCCCAACTCGCGGTGAGCCCGAGACCTGCTCGCCGATGATGGCGAAGAGGTATACGCTGGCCGCTCCGGCGATAGCCTGCAGCACCAGGGCGGCGGCGTAGCTGTGGCCGAAGACGGCGTAGGTGAGCGCCAATACGGCCGGGTAGAGGGGCGGACGCAGCACCGATTCCTCACCGGCGACGAAGCA
>Ga0315282_10018017_pt1 | contig 10143 bp, 11 predicted proteins | sample YL17G07_20_MG_FD_203693 | JGI IMG/M metagenome (GOLD analysis project Ga0315282, IMG submission 203693) | Sediment microbial communities from Yellowstone Lake, YNP, Wyoming, USA - YL17G07_20 | ecosystem: Environmental > Aquatic > Freshwater > Lake > Sediment | place: USA: Wyoming | collected... | reverse complement strand
GTGCCCAGATAACCTCGTCTCCACGCATCTATTCTACACCTCATATCGCCGCCTTCTCATTCACCCACGGGCAAAGCCCGTGGAACTCTGCCCTTCGGGTTAGTAGAAACAGGGTAGCTCCTGTATGTCGTAACAGGTGCGGGTGGATTTTGATTCCCACTTTCCTACCCAAAGCTCTGAATAATCCGTCAACTCCCCTTCCGCTAAAACTATTCCCATGTCTATCGCACCACAAAGCATTATGACTTCCATTGAGTTTAGCTCTAATTACGAGATACTTCCAGAGTGCTTTAGCTGTCATATTACCAAAGCGGACATACCTTTCCCCAGTCTTACCGTTTACCACCAGCACTTGTCTTTTAAGGTCAATGGAGTCAACGGTTAAACTGAGTAGCTCACCCAAGCGGATTGCTGTATCAACCAGAATCAAAAACATAGCTCTGTTTCTGATTGACAGGAAATCCCTGCTGTTAAGCAAGCGTAGACAGTCCGCTACCTGCTCCGTTGTAAGAGCTTTCACCACGTGTTTAGCGTCCTTTGGGGGTTTGATGGTAGCTAGAGGGGAGGTAATTAACAGACCTTCGCTTATTGACCAGTTGAATAGAACCCTGAGACAAGCGTAAAGTCTTTTGATGGTGGTGGGACTTATTGGTTTATTAGCACCTGAGACCTTGCTTCCCCACCTTTCCTTGTCCGTAGTCCTTGCGTATGCTAAATACTCACGGATATGAGTAGGGGTAATGTCCTCAATATCAGAGGGTAATCCAAAAGTATCCACATACCATAGAAATTTACCGAGCTTCTCTGTATAATAGACAATAGTCGCTAGGGATTTACCTGTAACTTTGCAATCTAGCAGGAATCCCTCAACAAGAGACCGTATCTCCATTCTTGTAGCTGACTGAGTTTGAGAATTTGGAGGAAACCGTCTCACTGTTGAGCGTGACAATGGAGGGGTGTCCGAGTGGTCTATGGAGACGGTCTTGAAAACCGTTGTCACTGCAAGGTGGCCGTGGGTTCGAATCCCACCCCCTCCGCTGATGCTGGGCGATTGGCTGCACAAGGAAAAACGTAGCTGCGACTTCTGAATGACATAATGCAGGAAAGGAGCGCCGGACAAATGAAGAGGTTGATTTTCGTCACAATCTTGTTCGTGTTGGGATTTTGTTTGCTAGGAGCAGGTTGTACGGCGGAGGAGGAGACTACACCAGCACCAGCACCAGCACCTGCAGCTCTACCAACACTGAATCCTATGCCAGTTAAAGAATTCGATTCGCCATCTTCCTTTCCCACAGGACTTACGTGGGATGGACAATACCTCTGGAACAGTGATTATCAGAGTGAGATGATATATGCAATTGACCCTGCTGATGGGCAGGTCATAAAGTCTTTCGATGCTCCAGATAGCGACCCAGAGGGACTGGCCTGGGATGGCAGGTACATTTGGCATGTTGACGGTGGTAATGCATATAAGCTTGGTCAGGATGCAAAACTTTACATATACAGAATTGATCCAGCGAGTGGTGAGGCTACCAGAATGTTCGAAGCCCCGCGTCCGGGGTATAATGCTGAAGACCTAGCATGGGATGGGCACTACCTGTGGTACATCGATGGAGGGCAAGATGCACAAACCGAGGGTACGAGCACTATTTACAAGGTCGATCCCGATACCGGTGTAGTGGTAAAAAGCTTCGATGCTCCTGGCCCAAATCCGTCTGGACTGGCTTGGGACGGCTCTTACCTCTAGGTTAGTGATTATTGGCAAGCGAAGATCTATCGGATGAGTTCCGACGATGGAGAAGTGATAGATAGCGTTGAAGCTCCAAGTAGTTACCCGGGGGGACTGGCTTGGGATGGCAGGTATTTGTGGTGTGCCGATTGGAAATCAGCCAAAATCTACAGTATCGATGTTGGTGTACCGCAGTGATGTCTCCATCAACTTGCGCTAACAAGGCTATCTTATCTAATGGGGTTCCACCGAGACGGTATTTAACATAGCCAGACCTTGAGGATTCAAGTAATACCCTTTGACGTAGGGTTTGACCAGGATATAATTTTCGCCGAACCATAGCGGTATACAGGCAGCGTCCTCAACCAGCTTCTGCTCAGCCTGCTGATACAGGGCCAGGCTCAGGTCATAATCCGGCTCGACACTCGCCGTCTCCAGCAGAGCATCTATCTCAGGATTACTATATTCGCCGTAGTTACTATCAGTACCACTATGAAACAGGATTTCGAGAAAGTCCTGCGGGTGCGGATAGTCGGCCACCCAGCCGATGTCGTACATCTCGTCCTTCTCCTGCTTGAGGTGGTAAAGGAAACGTTGTGGTTCTAGCTGCCTCACCTTCACCTCCACGCCCAGATTCTGCCGCCACTCATAGATGATAGCCTCAAGCTCCGGCGAGATTAGTCCGCCCCAGCCGGAGGTGGTGATAGTGATAGGTGGCAGGTTAGATGCATCTCCATACTTGGAGGCAGCTATCAATTCCCTAGCCTTGTTTAAATCGTAGTTCAGCCCGGATAATTCTTTATTGAAGCCGGGCATACCCGGCGGTAAGATGCCATTTGCCGACTGCACCATGCCCTTAAACACCAGGAAGGCTAACCTGTCCTTATCTACAGCGTAGCAGAAGGCACGACGAATATTGGCATCGTCAAAAGGTGGCTTGGTGGTATTGAAGCCGATATAGTAAAAACTAAGCTCAGGCACTACCGTCAACTCTTGGTAGAAGGGACCAGCTTTATCAGTAACCTTGTCAATGTAGGAGAGAGAGACGCCGGTAACGTCAATTTGACCCGTCTCATACATATCCATGGGCACACCACCCCACATATAGAAGACAACAACATCAACCTTAGCTAGTTCCCCGTAGTAAAGCTCGTTCTTCTCCAGGATAAGCATTTTGTCCTTGTCCCACTGTTTAAGCTTGAAGGCGCCGGTGCCATTAGGTTTCTGCCACCACTCCTTTCCTGTTTCCACATTGGCTCTATCCACGACAAAGGCGGTGGGATAGGTTAGCTTGAACAGGAAATATGTTTTCGGAGCATCTATGGTTACCTGAAGAGTATAATCATCAATAACCCGCACACCGCTTATCTCCCGGCTTTCACCAGCTAATACCGGCTTAACTCCAACAATATCACCCAGATAGATGGCTGCTGTCTTAGAGCCGGTTTCCGGCTGGCAGGCACGCTCCCACGAATACTTGAAATCCCCAGCTTTAACCTCCCGGCCATCATGAAACTTAACATCGTGTCGCAGGTTAAAAGTATACGTCCGGTCATCATCACTGAGTTGGCAACTCTGGGCTATATCGGGGGCTGGCTTCAGGTTATCGTCAAGGCGAACCAAACCGCTGAAGAGCTGTACTATATACTCATGGGAGGTCATTTCACCCGCCACCGCCGGGTCAAGGGTTAACGGGTCAATACCATAGAGATGAAGGACGTTGCCTTCTGTAGACGTGGGCGGCTGGCAGCCAGCAATCAGGAGAGTGCACAGCAATACTGCTGAAAGAATTATGTATACGATTCTTTTCATTGTCTATCACCGTGATGAACATGCCAACAATTCGGCTGACAGGCGAATTTGCCCAATAGCTTCATAGCACAATATAGCACAAACCCCTGTCTTCTGCACACCTAACTTCAGCACAGGAGATTGTCGAGGTAACCTATCCCCCTTACCCACTTCCATTCTTATCTTAAGGGGTTGTTCAACCCCTCACCCTTTATCCCTCCCCTTATCCCTCTCCCCTTATGAAGGGGAGAGGGAAGATAATTTCTTAAAGGGGCTTCGCCCCTTTTAATCCCCTTACTTGAAAAACCTGTCAATAGAGAGCAGGCAATGCGGCTAAGAAAGGGACGAAGCCACTCTCCAAAATCTCTGCCTCTTCGATGATAGCTCACACAATCAGGACTATCTGAGAAGGGCGTTAGCCCTCTTTCTCCTCCACCCTCTCGTTTCAAGGAGACTAGCTTAACCGGGCATCTAAGATGGTAAGACCCCTCTTTTAATATCTTCCCTCCTTGATAAGAAGATTAAACTGAAGAGCGTCTAAGAGGGGCGCTAGCCCCTCTTTTAATATCACTCCCCCTCTCCTTGTTAAGGAGAGGGGGATAAGGGGGGTGAGGTTAATAACCTAAGATGGTGGTTGACAGAATGAGCAATAGGGTTTATCCTATCGGGGTAGATGATGCGTATTGGCATTCTTTCAGATACCCATATCCCCGTAGACGCCAAGGTGCTTCCTGCCCAGATAAAGGAGATATTCCACGGTGTCGACCTGATTCTACACGCTGGGGACATCTATGATACCTCGGTGCTAGACGATTTGGAGCGTATCGCTCCGGTGCTGGCGGCCCAGGGTGACGATGATTTCGACATTACCGACGATAGGCGGGTAAAGTCGAAGCACGCACTCACCATAGATGGGGTCACCTTCTCGCTCTCGCACGTCGAGCCGGGGCTGGGACCATGGGCGGTGTTTCCTGACTCGGTGGAGCACCTGCAGCAAACCTGTTACGAACACAAGACGGTATCCAGCATCATTGTCTTTGGCCACAGCCATATGCCTAAGGTACAAATCAAGGGTAGCTTTCTCCTCGTTAACCCGGGCAGTCCTACCTTTCCCTTCTATGTACATCGGGCTGGTACTGTAGCTCTCCTGACCGTTATTCGGGGCGAAGCCGAAGTTCGCATCATACAGCTTCGGTAGAAATGGCAGCCCACGCGGGTAATAAATCTCAGACTACAAAGTTACTGACAGGGCTATCGCTTTAGTCTCACCGCTGCCCGGCAATTACTGAGCGTAAAACAGTTGTATCGCTGCGGCGTCACTTTGGGACACTTAGCCAGTATTAGCGGGTAAGCAGGGGTATTCTCTACGGCGGCTAATACTAGCTTTGAAGTTGATAGTAGCTCAAAACATTCCTCAGCGCGCAGGCGGCCCGCTCAGCAGTGTTAAAGATGGGGACGCCACCATCCTGGAGCTTTTGCGCCATCTCCCTGGCTAGCTGCGCGTGCTCGGGCAGCAAATAAGAAGGGATGACAGCTATCACAGGCTTGGTGGCTCTGTTCTTGATTTTAATCGCTGAATCCATGAAGCCAGCCAGCTGCTCCCGCATAAACATACGCATCGCCGAAGACACGAAAATTACCACTATGTTATCAGTATTGGCATCCCGCTCCATAACTTCCAGGATGTGTGTCAACTCTTTCCAATTGCTACCCGGGTCTATAGGGTTACGATAACTTGCTCCCACCAAACTAAAGAACGCCGACAGCTCCTGGTAGGAATCTGGAGTAAGAAGCGGCACCTCCAGCCCAGCGTCAACAAAGACATCCGCAATGACTACCGATTCTCCTCCCGAGCCGCCAACCATAGCCACCCTATTCCCGTAAACAGGAGGAAGGTAGAGAAGGGCTTTCAGAGTATCAATAAGTCCCTCTAAACTGTTCACCTTTATCGCCCCCGATTGTCTCATGACCGCATCCCAAATCGCACGTGGTCTGGCTAGTGACCCGGTGTGTGAAGCAATAGCCCGACCGCCGGCCTCGGTATGCCCGCCTTTCCATATCACCACCGGCTTCCGAGCCGCCACTTTCCTCAACACGTTAAAGAATCGCCGACCATCCCTCACTCCTTCCAGGTACATGCCGATAGCCCTAATCTCAGCGTCGCCACCAAAATATTCAAGGTAATCGGTAGAGTCAAGCACTACCCCGTTGCCGAAGCTCACCGACTTATTAATTTCTACTCCCTGGAAATGCGCATCGACGCTGAAGGCGATAGCCAGGGTACCGCTTTGCGAGATAAAGCCTACTGACCCGGTGAAGCCGGTATGCTGAAACCGGGACTGTCTGACTCCAACCTCAGGATTATAGATTCCCATGCAGTTTGGCCCGATGAGGTGGAAGTTGGCTTCTTTGGCTCGCTCGGTAAGCACATCCTGAAGCCTTCTCCCCTCCTCGGTATCAGTTTCAGCAAAGCCCGAGGTAAAGAACACGGCTGCCGCCGCCTCCTTACGAATGCAATCCTCCAATATCTTGGGTGCCGCCGCTCGAGGTACGGAGACTATAACCAGGTCAACAGGTTCCGGTATATCCACCAGGCTGGTGTAGTTCTCCACCCCAAGGGCTTTAATACCCTCGACTGCCTGGGGGTCAATCTGGACAGAATAGAGCTTTCCACTGAAGGTGCTCATGGTACGGAGCCACATGAAGTTGTACTCTGCCTTGTCCCCCACCACGGCTACGCACTTAGGGCTAAAAGCTCTTTGCAGCTTACCAAAATCTACTTTCAAATTGTCACCCCACTGCTTAGTTTCTGGCTGTCGTCACGGCGGTGCTCAAGACTGTTGTGCCGAAACCGACAAACGAAGGACGGGCAGCCTCTCCAGAATCGCCTCTACGCTGAGTTCTCAATAGCTAGACCCGAGCCTGAGAGAAGCCTCGTAGCTAGCGCAGCGGCTGCCCTGATTGATGCTGGAAGCATAGTGGTTTCCTCCGCCGACTGGACGGGCGCAGTAATATAGCTGCGCCACAGTTTGTCCAACCCATCGGCGTCAAAGCCGTACGCCTCTTTCAGAGCGGCATCGTAGCTACTCCCCTGCCTAAAGGTATGGAGCAGGTCAAGCATCTTGCCCTGCCCATAATTGGTGATAAGAAATTCCACCAGGCTGTAACTTTCAGCATAAGACAGGTAGGCCTCTCCGCCATAGGCAGAAAAGGGACTGGATAAACTGCGCACTGAGATAAGACTATTTTTATCTATCGCTTCATTGAGATAAGAGCTAAATTGTGGTTGAAGCGTCCCCTCGGCGTACATGGCTAAACCCTCATCCAGCCAGGTGGGTAAGCCACTATAAGGATTAAAGGTCACCTGATTTATGACCAAGTGTGCCAGCTCATGGGCAATGGCTCTCTTCCCCCAGTCGAGGTCATTGGGAGCTATACCGATAGCTATGATGTCATACCTGGTAAAGGCCACCCCTCCCGTCCACTCCTGAGGATAAACCATAGCCCCCTGCAAATCGCTGGAATCGGCGTAGATATAAATCTTAACCGGCTTCTCCAGATAGGCACCAGTATCTTCGGTCAACCGAACCAATGCTTGCTGTGCAGATGTCATCAGCTCCTGGGCAAAGGCTTGCTCCCCCTCATACCAGTACAGCATTACTTTACCCTCGGTTAGACTGCGCCAGAAATAGCGGGCGTCGTCAAACTGGACTCGTGCCGATGGAGTCTCCACCGTCTTGCCCTTGGCATCTTCGACCGTCCACCAGTAGTCCACGCCAGACCCCGGGGGCAACCCGCCTGTTTTCCTCATATCCCATGTCCATCTGGCATCAACGGTACTACTGGGCGTAAATTCGATATAAACTTCACTGGTCACCTGGGCAAAACTGGCCTGGTCAACTACGTAGTGGAGGCGAATATCAGTAATTTCAACATCGCTCTGAGCCGAAAGATTGAAGCTGAGTTGGAGCGGAAACTCGGCCTGGACCGAGCTACTCACCACGGATAATCCATCTCGGGCTTCAATAGGTATGGCGCTGGCTGTGCTAAGAACTAAGCAGAGAGCCAGAACCAGCCCAGACCAGTGACCGGTCGCCTTTTTCAGCCGTTCCAATGGACTAGCCTTGTTAATCATTCCTCTTGACCCAGGGTAGCCCGCAGGTAGGCGGTTATAAAGTTATCCACTTCTCCATCCAGTACCGCCTCGGTATCGCTGGTCTGATAACCAGTGCGGTGGTCCTTCACCATCCGATACGGGTGAAGGACATAGCTTCTAATCTGGTTACCCCAGCCAGCGGAAACATGCTTCCCCTTAAGCTTGGTCCTTTCTTCTTCTCGCTTAGCCAGCTCTACTTCCAACAGACGTGACTTAAGGATTCTCAGGGCTATCTCTTTATTCTGATGCTGGGAACGCTCACTCTGGCAGTTAGCTACCAGTCCCGTCGGCAGATGGGTGATTCTCACCGCAGTGCTTGTTTTCTGCATGTGCTGTCCCCCCGGTCCGCTAGACCGGAAGACATCAATCTTCAGGTCATCAGGGTTTATCTTGACGTCAACGTCCCCTTCGGCTTCGGGCATAACCTCCACCAGGGCAAAGGAGGTGTGACGAGCATGGTCGGCATCGAAAGGTGAAAGCCGAACCAGGCGATGGACGCCATGCTCCGATTTTAAGTAGCCAGAGGCGTAATCACCCTTCACGCTAACCACAACACTCTTTATGCCCGCCTCCTCACCCGGCGAAACATCCAGCACCTCAGCCTCGTAACCGCGCCGCTCTGCCCAGCGAAGGTACATCCTGAGTAGCATCTCCGCCCAGTCCTGAGACTCGGTGCCGCCAGCCCCAGCATGGATAGCCAGGATGGCATTCCTGGCGTCATACTGACCCCGAAACGCTCTCTCCATCTCCAACTCATCAAGGCGCAAGGTCAATCTATCTATCTCGGATTGAACATCGGGCCTGAGTGAAATGTCCTCTTCAGCCAGGGAAGCTAACTCAGCAGTATCAGCCACCTTCTTCTCCATCTCGCGCCATTTATCTACTACTTTCCGGTACTCGACCAACTGGCGCATGATGCTCTGGGCTTGAGCCTGGTCTGACCAAAAGTCGGGCTGGGCTGACTCGTGCTCCAAGCGGGCGATTTCCTTTTCCTTGGTAGCTATGTCAAAGGTGCACCATAGCCATGGATACTCTATTCTGCAGTTCCTTGAGCTTGTCGTCTAATTCCTGCATTGATTAAATAATCCCCCCTCATCTAATCGAATAGTTTTCGCTGGTAGCCTGCCTCAGGCAGCGCACTTTCTGGCTTTAAACTGCCTTCGGCAGCCAGATGAGCGAGTCGGGTAGGCTCTGGTAAGCGATAGCCGCAGCAGCAAGCCAAGGCCCAGTGAATAGCGTTATCAAGGTCAATCCTGTGACCAATGGAAACATAGATAGGGTTCACCCCGGGCCTAGTGCGTAGAGCCACACCTATAGTCTCGCCCTCATCCACAATATCAGCATAGTTACCTGTATTATCGCCCGGTGTTTCATGCGTGCCGCACAACCGCGATTTGGCACAACCGATGGTTGGCGTGTTCAATAAAAGCCCCAGGTGAGAGGCAAGCCCCATGCGTCTGGGGTGGGCTACCCCCTGTCCATCGACCATGATAAGGTCAGGGGTGAGCGTTAGTTCCTCACAGGCAGCCAATATTAACGGCGATTCTCGGAACGACAAAAGTCCCGGGATGTAAGGGAATTTTAGCTCCCCCTGAATTACCTTTGTTTCCACCACCTTAAGTTCGGGATAGTTCAGGACAACTACTGCCCCTCTAGCTAGGCCAGGCTCTTTACCAGCTGATATATCTACGCCAGCTACGAATTGGGGAGCGGTGACCCCACCACTTCGAGACACCCGGCTTGCCAGTCTGCGCTGTATGTCGAAAGCCTGATTGACGCTGACCTGCCAATCGTGCAGCCTCTCTACTTTCACACTCACGATTATAGCGAGTGTACCCTGTCTTGGCAACCCGGACTAATAGCCATTGACATCCAGATATTTATGTCGTATTATTGTGTAACTAAGGAAACAATATGGTAAAAATTAGATTACGACGAATGGGGGCTAAGAAAAGCCCAGTTTATCGGCTGGTAGTTGCCGACGTTCGCTCTCCCCGTGACGGGTCCTTCATTGCTATTATCGGCCACTATAATCCCCGCACTGAGCCAGAGACAGTAGTTATCAACGAAGAACAGGCACTGAACTGGCTCAGGCAAGGAGCTCAGCCTACCGCTACCGCTGCCAGATTACTATCGAAGGCAGGGGTTATGGAAAAGTTCAAGGAAACCAAGGAGAAAACATGAAGGAGCTAGTGGAATTCATCGCCAAGTCAATTGTGAACTTACCTGACAAAGTGGTGGTGACTGAGGAGAACGATGAGGAGGGCATAAAGCTCAAGTTGCAGGTTGCCGATGAAGACAAGGGAAGGATTATTGGTAGGCAAGGGCGAATAGCCCAGGCAATGCGTACTTTACTCCGAGTGAAAGCAGCCAAGCAGGGCACCAGGGTTACTCTCGAGATTTTGTAAACGCTATTTAGCAGCACCCACAAAAAGTTTATGGTATTGATGGTGGAAGGGACTTAGAA
>Ga0315282_10018016_pt1 | contig 10143 bp, 8 predicted proteins | sample YL17G07_20_MG_FD_203693 | JGI IMG/M metagenome (GOLD analysis project Ga0315282, IMG submission 203693) | Sediment microbial communities from Yellowstone Lake, YNP, Wyoming, USA - YL17G07_20 | ecosystem: Environmental > Aquatic > Freshwater > Lake > Sediment | place: USA: Wyoming | collected... | reverse complement strand
CAACTCACTCAAATTGTCCGGTAAATACTGGCATAGATACTTCCAATCGTTGTCGATTAAGTTTGTGTCCATGCCAGAAGCATACATCAGTCGCAAGAAATGTCAACTCCTTATTCTAGCGCCTATGGGCCAAAGAGGAGGCCCGGATCGGCCCGATACACGATGCGCCGTCCTCATCGGACGGGAGCAATCCTGCCGCCCGGGCCGAGGACAAGGTCCAATTGCGGCGGCTGGTGCAGCAGGCTGTCCAATTGCGCGCGCAAGCACGGTTGGACGAAGCGGTCGCTGCTCTTCGCCAAGCCATGAAGCTGGATCCGGAAAACTCCGATCTGCACCGCGAGTTGGGCATCACCTTCCTGATGGCCAAAGAATGGAAGCGCGCCCGGGTGGAAATGATCGAGGCCATCCGGCATGATCAAACCGACGCCGACGCCCACAACGGCCTGGGCTATGCGCTGGAGAAACTCGGGGATATCGACGGTGCAGTGAAGGAGTATCGCACCGCCACCCGTCTTGAACCCGATGACCCATCCTATCGCACACACTACTTCGACGCGCTCGTGAAGATTCAAGTGCGGCAAGAAGCAAAGAAATGAGGCGGGAATTCTTCCGGCTAGACAAGCTGCGGCGCCTCACCCTCAGGATGCCGCGGCGCGCCGCGGCGCAACGACCTCCCGCAGGACTTTCAAGGCGCGTTCACATCCGGCCCGATCCACGTCCAGGTGCGTAACCATGCGAATGCTTTGCGCGTTCGTGGCGTTCGCCAGGACGCCTTGAGCAGCCAGGAGCTTCGAGATTTCGTAGGCTGTCAAGCCCGTCCCGGAAACATCAAAGAACAAGATATTGGTGATTACCTTGGCAGCATCAATCTTGATTCCAGGAATTTGCGCCAACTCTTGGGCCAGAAACTTGGCATTGGCGTGATCGATGTGGAGCCGCTTGGGACTCTCCTCCAACGCGATGAGGCCAGCGGCTGCCAACACGCCGGCTTGACGCATTCCACCTCCAAGCATCTTCCGGATGACGCGCGCTTCCTCGATGAATTCCTTGCTCCCCACAAGCATGGATCCCACCGGCGCACCCAGTCCCTTCGAAAGGCAGAACATCACCGAGTCAAACTTGTTGGAGAGTTCCGCGACCGGTTTCCCCAGGGCCGCGCTGGCGTTGAAAATTCGCGCGCCATCGAGATGTACGGGCAACCCGGCCGCGTGCGCCTGATGAACGATGTCATTTGTATTCGTCAGCGGGTAGACCGAGCCTCCCGTCAGGTTTGAAGTGTTCTCGAGTTCGATCAATCCGGTGCGGGCGCGATGGTCGTTCCGGCCACGAACGTGCGGAGCGATCAGGTCCCAGGTCAAGATTCCGTCTTCGGCGTGAATCGTGCGGGGCACGACTCCGGAGAACGCCGTGACCATCCCCATTTCAAAGTTGTAAATATGGCAGCGGTCCTCGCAAATAACCTCCTGTCCATGGCGGGTCAAGACCTTGATCGCCGTCTGGTTCCCCATGGTTCCTGACACCACGTACAGGCCCGCTTCGCGCCTGAAAATTTCCGCTGCCCGATCCTGGAGGCGGTTGACTGTGGGATCCTCTCGGTAGACATCATCCCCCACCTCGGCGTCGTGCATGGCCTTGCGCATGGCGGCAGAAGGCTTGGTAACGGTATCGCTGCGCAGATCTACAGTAGGTTCTGGCATAAACTCTCACGCTCCGATAATAATGATCCGCAAGCATTATAGCGGTTGCCGCAAAATACCCGCACGAATCCCCTTACGCGGAAACGAATTCCTGGAAAATCTCATTGGAGATGAGGTAGGCGTGGCGAGCCAAGCGCACGCGATCCCCTTGGGAAACCACCCAGCCTTCGTGCGCGAGATTCTGAATCTTATCTTCCCAACGTTTTAGGTTGGCCGCTCCCCAACGCTCCCTTGCCAGATCCAAATTGACGCCTTCCACTTGCCGCAGTCCGAGGAAAAAGAATTCTTCCACCTGTTCTTCGGCCCTCAGGATTCGAAATTCGTCGATGGGTGCCTGGCCCTTGTCCAATTTCGCCAGGTAACGCTGCACATCGATCTGATTTGACCAGCGCCGCACACCCTCAAAAGAATGCGCCCCCGCGCCAATGCCCACATAGGGCGCGCGCTGCCAGTATTTCCGATTGTGACGCGACTCAAACCCCGGCAAGGCGAAGTTGGAAATCTCATATTGAGCGTAACCCTCGCTCGCCAGGAATGCACAGCCGAATTCGTAAGCATCCGCCATGAATTCATCGCCCGGCACGGCGGCGGCATGATAACGATTCCCGCCGTGGACCACTTCCCTCCCCAAACGGCTCTTTTCATCAACCTCAAAAAGGTAGAGCGACACATGCTCCGGCCGCAGCTTCACCGTGGCCTCCAGGCTGCGGCGAAGGGACTCCGCCGTCTGATAGGGCAGTCCGGCAATCAAGTCCAAGCTGATGTTTTGGAAACCCGCGCGGCGTGCGCGGTGTACAAGCTCGGAGCTGTCATCGACAGAGTGCAGACGCCCGACAGCCCGGAGCTCCCGATCGTCAAATGTCTGCGCACCGATACTCAGACGATTCACGTTCAGGTGTCGCAAAGCCCGAAGCAGACCGGCATTCGTTGAGCCGGGCGTCGTTTCCAGCGTGAATTCCGTGTCCTCGCTCCAACACAGATGATCTTGCAAGGCGCCAACGACAAGGCCCAGGCGTTCCTCCCCCAGCAAAGTAGGGGTGCCACCGCCGATGTACATCGAATCGACAGGATGCGACAAGACTTCGCGGGGGATGCTGTATGCGGCAAAAAAACTTTGCCATCCTTTCAGTTCCCGCTGGAGCATACGGGTGTACTGATCGAAAAGTGTTGTCCGCTCCACGCGCGAGCTGAAATTGCAAAAGCTGCACTTGGACGCGCAAAACGGGACCTGGACGTAGATGCCGAGGGTTGACATTTCAGCCGTTAGGACCATGCTCTCTTTGGCGCACTTCCGTTGGAGGGGTCGTGGGATGCCGCCGCCTTCAATCCGGCACAATTTTGATTCGTAACTCGCGGCGGCGCGGGCCATCAAAATCGCACAGGAAGACTCCTTGCCACCGGCCCAGGACCAGACGTCCGCTTTCGACGAGCAACGATTTCGAGTTCCCAATCACCGCAGCCTTCAGATGCGCATCGCAATTGCCATCGTTGTGGTGGTAGTTGCCGTCACGTGGCACCAACGACTTCAGGAAATTGTCGAGGTCCTTTTGCAGAGCAGGATCGTCATTCTCGTTGATCAGAAGGGCCGCGGTGGTGTGTGGGACGAAGAGGAAACACGTTCCGCTTTGCGTCCCCGACTCGGTGACGACCTTTTGCACAACGTCGGTGATGTCCTTGAATTCGACCCGCGCATGAGTTTCAATCCGGACAGTGTGCAGCGGAGCAAGCGTCCGCTGCGGCGGAATCGCTTTGCCAGCTTCGGGTGATGCCATAAGTCCTCGCGTCCTCACGCACTCTTGGATGTTGCGCACGCTTCGCGGAGCTTTAAGGTGTGGCGGGCACGCGATGGAGAGCCTCCGCCAGGGCCGTCGGTGCGGGCGGATACACGGCAACGGCAGGCACAGTCTTCTTAACCAGGTCCGCGCTGCGCTGCACCTTCAACCTCTCGAACAGGAATGCGAATTTCCTCTCCAAGTCTTCTCCGATCCTCTTTCGGACGCCGGCAGCAAGCTCCCAAAACTTTCTCTTGAAGGGACCGAAAGCCTTTTTCCGGGTCTTGTAAATGAATTGCTCGTCGGTATCGCCCGGCCTCTTCTCATCTGCACAAGTCCGTCGCAAGTACTTGTAAATCTCATCCTTGAAGTCGCGGGGGAAAGCAGGATTCTCGTATATCAAGTTCTGGAACTCTGTCGCCAGGTGGACCTCCGCAGTTTCGCACTCCGCAAACTTATGGAAGGCGTCCGCCGGCAGAGTCGAGGCGCCATGCTGCACAGCTCCGGCCATGCCGTAGTGGTCACGGGCGGCCTCCGAGAGCTTGCGCAAGGTTTCGAAATCGATGGCGACCTGGGCCACCGTTCCATCCGGAAGCACCACGCCGCCATGCGTTGTCCCGGTTTGGATGCTGATCTTCGAGAGCCCTCGCTTTTTGCCGGCGTGTTTGGAAAGCGCGGCGAGGAAACCGTCCATGTATGCGGCCAGCTCCTCAAGCGTAGAGTTCTGTTTTCCCACTTCCCCAATCTCGCCCCCCAGGGAAATGGTGATTCCCTTGGGCTCTATCGAGCGCACGTAGGCGGCAACCTTCGCGCTGGTTTCAAAATTTGCGCGCTGTTGCTCCCGCACTCCCGGTTTGCTGAGATCAACCAATGTGGATGTATCGATGTCGATGTTGTAATACCCGGCCGAGATTGATTCCTGGGCGAAGTCGCGAATTCCCTGTAGTTCCACCTCGGGGTCCTTGGCAAATTTGTTGGCGTTGGCCTGATAATGGTCGCCCTGAATGAAAATCGGCCCATCATAGCCTTCCTTTAACGCCGCCGCCACCACGACGGCCGCGTACTCGGACGGTTTTTGGTCAGTATAGTTACTCTCACTGCGCGAAAGTTCAAAAATAAAAGCGCCCGCCTTCAAATGCAGCGCGGCGCGGAAAACCGCGCGGGCCACATCGTAGCTCAGGCCGCGAATGTTGATCCCCGGCACTGTAAAGCCGCCGGCTTCTTTTCTTCCCCGAGCCTCATAAAGGCCTTGAATCGATGACGTAATAACGCCCAACTCCAGGCCCGCGCGCCGGATAATCCAGCGGGCCGCGTTGCGAACTTCATCACTTTCCCCGAAGACGGCGTTCCACACCAGCAAATCCAGGGTCTGGGAAATGAACTTTTGCGGGTTTCTTAGAACGATCCCACCACTGTCCGAAATCTCATAAACGGCACGATCTCGATTGATCAGATCGAGCGCGGAACGAAAATTCATGATGGCCTCTCTGGATAAGCTTAACCCATCAGTTGCAACTTCGGATTATACCAGAGGGTCGAAAATCGGGTTTTGAAACGTGTGGTCACGAGGATTCATGGGGCGGGTACCAGTTCGCGACCCTTGGGCGAACGGGTGGGCCTTTGACGGCGAACTTGCTGTTCATTCGTGTGCTCCTGGTGTTTGAACGGATGGGAGGATGTCAAAACTTAAGGGCTTGATGATCCGAGCAACGGACTTGAATTTGCGCGAGCAACCGGTCGAGCAACTCGTAGCCCGCACGACCCAGGAAATACGCCCCACCCACACGCCGTTCCTGCAAATCCTTGTGCGGCAGGAGGAATCGCGACAAGGCCTGCACGTGACGGACGAGCAAATCGGAGCGACCGAGCGCGGCCCGAGTCAGCTTGCCGCGCAGCCGCTCCATTTGGTATTTCATCTTCTCCTTGGCATGTTGGAGTGTATCGAGCAAAGTGGGGTCAAGCTTTTCGATATCGTCTTGCAGGCGGTCCAAGAGCTGCTCCAACTCGCGCTCGCATTGATTGAAACGCTCCGACCAGCCCTCGGCAAATCCGGTGGCGGCGATTTTTTGGCTCAGGTGCTCGTCCCCCTGCCACACGTCCTCCAGGCTCAGCTTGTACTTTTCCATCAAACGGTCGGTCCGCGAGTCAAGCAACGTGAACGCCGCTCGTGGGAATATCACAGGCTGCGGGCGGCCCAGCGCCTGATAGAGGGACTGCGCCTGGCCGAGATAGGCCAACTCGGAAGGGCCCGCCACATAAGCCAATGTCGGCAGAAGCGAGTCCTGCACCAGCGGGCGCAACAGCACGTTGGGTGAAAGGTCCAGCGGCCGTTCAGCAAGTAAGGATTGAAGTTTGGATAACGAGATCTCTTCGCTCCCCTCGGTGAAGAACCTGCCGCCACGTTGATGCAGCGCTACGCGGTCACCGTGCCTGGCCACAAAGACCAGCGTCGAATCCTCAGCCACGTGTACTTGGGCGTGATAGCCGCGCTGCACCAAGGCGCGTGAGCTTTCCAAAACGCCGGCCCGAAGTTCCGCCGCCTTCCCCAGCGCCTGCTGATAAACCCCGGAGCTAAGCTGGTGCACGGATTCATCCAACGGGTCCATTAGAATCACGCCCCAGCGGCCGAAAAGACGGGTCATGAATCTCGCAAAGCTCTCTCCCCACGTCGCGCCGGACACATAGCACTCCCGCAAGTCTTGCAGCAGCCGGGAGCGCGACTCGCCTTCCGGCAGGACGGTTTCCATTTGGTTAAGGGCCGCAGAAATCTCCGCCGTGTGCCGGACTTCTCCGACGGGCGAGCGTGGCGAAGGGCGGTCCCCGGGATCACGGAGCGGGAGCAGATTGTACTCTTCGTCGAAGGTTGCTCCCTCCGCGACCTCTTGTAAGTCATGATCCTCCGTCGCCAACCAAAACACCGGGACACAAGGAAGGCCCTGCTCCGAAAGAGACTGCGCAAGCCGCACTGTCGTCAGTGCCTTGTAAAGCGTGAATGCCGGGCCGGAGAACAACCCCACTTGTTGACCTGTCACCACGGCGAAGGTATCCGGCTCGCTCAGCCGTTGTATGTTCGCCCAAGTCGGCTCAGAAGAGCCAAAAGCCCGATTCTGTCGTGCCAGGACCTCGGCGATCTCCCCGCGCGCATGCGCGAATTTGCTCATTTGAGCTGCGACGGCTCGATAGCTTCGGGCATCGTAAGGCGAGCCGTTATAAAAGTGGCTGACCCTGTCGAAGTGGTAGAGATAATCCGTTAGCAGTGCGCTGGAGTGAGGAACGTGAGTGTACGGGATACATGTCGCAGTCATGAGAATTGAATATCCTACACGCTCTCCCTATGGGCGGCAATGCCTCAGCAATGCCTCAGCAATTATCGCCACCGGTTTGAGCACACGTCGACGAATGGCTTCGGGTGTATTAGATGTGCGAAGCCCGACAAGGTTACGGAAACGAATGTTGGAGAGATAGGGCGGAGAGTGCAAGCGCTGCAAGGGCGCGGCGTCCCTTACAGGCGAAATAGTAAACCCCACATGAAAGCCGCGTCGATTTTGACCTACCTATGAGAGCCGCATCGGTGACCGCCCGGCCGGCAGAGGGTGAGGCGGCGCCTTGGCCGCGCCATTTGCCGGCTGACGAGATTCTACTTGCCAGTGCTCACCGGACTTCCGCAAAACGTAGCGCTGACGAATGACCAACTCTTTCACGTTCGGGCTCTGAAACTTAACGTATGCCTCAGCCGTGTCACTGTGGAATTTGACTTGTTCAACTTCTAAATCCATATTGCTGAAGACACCCTGCGGCAGGTTTCGGACATGATCCTTGATGGCCGGCGGGATCGCCAAAGTGGCGGAAAGATTCTGCGCTGTCAGAGTTAGCTCCTGGAGGGCCGGCCCGGCAGAAAGATTCGGTTTGAAGGATTCCAGGGACCGGGGCGATGGGGGATGAGAAGGCTTGGCCGGGACTTCCGTCTTCGTGGCCGCGGCCGGTGCGCAGGCGTTTGGCGTTCCCCTCGGCGTCCGTAGAAGGGCATCCAATTCTTGCTCGATATGCGCGATCCCTTTTTCGTGCCGATCCCGAGCCTTTTGGATCCGCCAGTCCACTACCGGCTGAGCGAGATATCCTCCGACGGCCATGAGGGGTTTCCACGGCAGCAAAATGAGGAGCACCACGAACGCACATCCCCAAAAACCATAGAGCGCGAGCACACTGACAATAACTGCTTGCAGGGCAATGCGGATTTCCGCATCATTCGTGATCATGGTCTCCTCACATCGCAAACGCAACGGGGCCGGTCATAACGCCTTTGCGCGGTCTGCCAGTTTCCGACCCGGGAAAGAGTGATTTCCTTGAGTATTCCCTGGCGGTGATCGCAGGGAAGGCTGGCTTTCTCAATCGGCATCCCCCTACGAAAACTGGGCAAACGGCGGCCGATTCGTCCCGCCGCTGGGCAAGTCTTGCCGGACCTCGGCTGCTAAGTCCCGGCCAGGCAAGCAAGCCACCAGGAATCATGCAAACCGCGTGCCATCCCTCCTTCACAGGTGAAGGAACTTCGACTTATTCCCAAGGGCGGACATGGCCGCACGCAAAGACGACGTTGTGCAAGCGATTAGGCGTTTCTAAATTTCCATCCTTTGGAGGGCTAATCAGCGGTCACCACTGTGGCCCATTCAGAACAACGTGTAGATGTAGGGCGCGGCGACTTCCGCGACCGCAATGAGGACGACCAGGAATGCCAGCGCCATAATAAAAAAGAGCGGCCAGACCACGCGGTTAGCAAGGCAGTATCCAACGATATCGCGAATCAGAATCCATCCGTAATAGAGTCGCCGCATAATCATGCCCTATCCAAGAAAACCTGACTAATCGAGGCCAAATTCCAGCTTCCAGTCCACGGTTTCTTCCCACGGGGGCTGCGCACTCTTGTGCAGAAGAAACTTGTTGAGGACAAGCACGTCAATGCCCGTGCGCATGAAACACTGGTAAGCATCCGCGGGCGTACAGACAATCGGCTCGCTACGGACATTGAAGGAAGTATTCACCAGCAACGGGCAGCCGGTTATTCGCTCGAAGGAAGAAAGAATGGCATGGAAATTTGGATTCGTCCGCCGGGAAACAGTTTGAATGCGAGCGGAGTAGTCAACATGCGTAATTGCCGGCGCCACGGAGCGCACCTGGTTCACCCACTGCTCCAGTGGCAGCGCCGCTTCGCTGTCCGGTCGTGGATGGCGCTTATCTTCCCGCAGGCTCGCAACCACCAACATATAAGGCGACGCGGCATCCAGTTCAAACCATTCGGCGGCACGCTCCTCCAAAACTGCCGGAGCGAAAGGCCGGAAAGACTCGCGGAACTTCGTGGCGTAGTTCAGGTGGGATTGCATTTTTGGGTTGCGGGCATCCGCCAGGATGGAGCGATTGCCGAGCGCGCGCGGGCCATATTCCATCGCTCCCTGAAACAAACCCACGACGCGGCCTTGGGCAAGGAGGGCGGCTATTTCTTCGCCCCGCGCCTCACCTTCGAGCGTTCGGTAGGGGTAACCATTGGCAGTGAGGAATTTCTGCACATCATCGTCGCTGAAACTCGGTCCTAAATATGAACCGCGCATGGCGTCACCCCCTGCTTCGTAGGTCCGCGGTTGGTTTTCCGCCTGATGCCAGGCAAACAACGCCGCCCCCAGGGCGCCGCCGGCGTCCCCCGCAGCGGGTTGGATCCAGATGGCGCGAAACATCTTTGAGCGTGCGATCGCCCCATTGGCGACGCAGTTCAAAGCCACTCCTCCGGCCAAGCAGAGGTTTTCCTCATTGGTTTGGCTCCGCGCGGCGCGCGCCATCCGCAGCATGATCTCCTCCGTGACGACCTGGAGGGAACGCGCCAAATCCATTTCTCGCCGAGTGATTTCACTTTCCGGGGCACGCGGCGGGCCTCCCAAAAGTTCCTCAAAAGCTCGGTTCGTCATTTGCAGTTCGTGCAGGAAACCGAGGTACTTCATGTTCAGCCGGAAGGAACCGTCCGGTCGAAGGTCCACGAGGTGTTGATAGATGCGGTCGACATACGTGGGACGCCCGTACGGAGCCAGCCCCATCAGCTTGTATTCCCCGGAGTTGACCTTGAACCCGGTATGGTACGTGAAGGCAGAATAAAGAAGTCCGAGCGAGTGCGGAAATTGTTGCTGCCAGAGAATCGAGACGCCGTTTCCCTGCCCCTTTCCGATAGTCGTAGTAGCGAATTCACCGACCCCATCCGCGGTGAGGATGGCCGCAGATTGAAATGGCGATGGGAAGAAAGCGCTCGCTTGGTGCGCTTGGTGATGCTCGGGGTAAACAAACTTCCCAGGCCGTGCGTAACCAAGCCGGCGCAATTCCATCTCGATGACGTAAGGAAGCCACAAGCGTTCCTTGAGCCACAACGGGACGGCTTGCCGAAACGCCTGCCAGTTTTGCGGGGCGGAAACAAAGTGAGACTTCAGGATGCGCATGAACTTGGTGAGAGGCTTTTCGTAGTAGGCGACAACATCGAGATCGTTCTTTCCCACTTTCCCTTCCGCGAGGCAGAAATTCACGGCGTGAATCGGAAAGCGGGCGTCGTGCTTCCGCCGCGAGAAGCGCTCTTCCTGGGCTGCGGCGATGATCCGGCCGTCACGCACCAGGCACGCGGCGCTGTCGTGGTAAAACGCACTGAT
>Ga0315282_10018015_pt1 | contig 10143 bp, 5 predicted proteins | sample YL17G07_20_MG_FD_203693 | JGI IMG/M metagenome (GOLD analysis project Ga0315282, IMG submission 203693) | Sediment microbial communities from Yellowstone Lake, YNP, Wyoming, USA - YL17G07_20 | ecosystem: Environmental > Aquatic > Freshwater > Lake > Sediment | place: USA: Wyoming | collected... | reverse complement strand
CCAGGTCCTGGAGCATACGTTCGTCATCGACCTGCTGACCACCGACAACAACTGCGTGGGGGCCTTCGCCTGGGACGACCGCCGGGGGCTCACCCTCATCTGGGCCCACGCCTGCATCCTGACCACGGGGGGCTGCGGCCAGGTCTACCGGGAGACCACCAACCCCGAGGTGGCCACCGGTGACGGCGTCGCCCTCGCCTACCGGGCGGGGGCGGAACTGCGCGACCTGGAGTTCGTCCAGTTTCACCCCACCACCCTCTACATCGCCGGCGCGGCGCGGACCCTCATCTCCGAGACGCTGCGGGGTGAGGGCGCGACGCTCCGCAACCGCACCGGCGAGCGCTTCATGCCCCGCTACCACCCGGATGCCGAGCTCGCCCCCCGCGACGTGGTGGCCCGGTCCATCCTCACGGAGATGCAGCGCACGGGCGACACCCACGTCTACCTGGACCTCACCCACCTCCCGGCCGACCGGGTGCGGGAGCGCTTCCCCAAGATCGCCCAGGTGTGCGCCAACTTCGACATCGACATCGCCCGCGACCTCATCCCGGTGCGGCCCAGCGCCCACTACCTCGTCGGTGGCGTCACCACCGACACCGAGGGCCGCACCAACCTGGAGGGCCTCTACGCCGCCGGCGAGGTCGCCTCGACCGGGCTCCACGGGGCCAACCGCCTGGGCAGTAACTCGCTCCTGGAGGCCCTGGTCCTCGGCCGGCGGACCGGCCAAGCCGCGGGGGCCTGGGCGAGGCACCGACGGCCACGGGCCCAGGTCCCGCTTCACCTCAGGAGCGCCCTGGAGGCCCCCCGCAAGGACCAGATCGACCTGCGGGACGTGGCCAACTCCCTCAAGAGCCTCATGTGGCGACGCGTGGGTATCGAGCGGGACGAAGCCTCCCTCGCCGAGGCCGAAGAACGCATCGACTTCTGGACCAGTTACGTCCTGGCGACCGAGTTCCTGAGCCCCGTGGGCTGGCAACTGCAGAACATGCTCACCGTGGCCAAACTCATCACCTACTGCGCCCGCCAGCGACAGGAATCGCGCGGGGTGCACCTGCGGACCGACTTCCCCGAAACCGACGACGTCCAGTGGAAGCACCACACCACCGTGCAGAAGCGTCTCCCGACGTTGGTGTAGGAGGTCGCGCGCAAGACAGACCGCCGCTATCCTGTCGGCAGCGACGGACGGGGAGGCCATTTCGGTATCCCGCCTGCGGCGGACAGGAGTTTTGCCAGCAAGGCCCGGTGATGGAGATGCCTGTGGGGTCCGCTCAACCAGGGCCGAAGAAGCCTTCACCCACGACCAACTCAGTAGCGGTCGCGGCGAGGAGGTCTCGCCTCCCGGCCGAGACCTTCCGTCTCCCTGTCGCAGACATCCGGGCCGGTCACTACTCGGACAAATATTTCGTCCGCACCCGCCAGGTGCTCCTCGCGGAAGGACGCCACCCCCGGGTGCTCATGCAGGTCTTCAGCCGCAAGGCGGGCATCCTCTGTGGGATGGATGAGGCCATTGCCGTGCTTCGCCTCTCGTCTGACCCGCCGGGCTCCCCCCTGCTGATACACGCCCTCCGGGACGGCGACACCATCATCCCGGGGGAGACCGTGATGACCATCGAAGGTGACTACGCGACCTTCGCCCACCTGGAGACGGTCTACCTGGGCGTGCTGGCCCGGGGGACGGCGGTGGCCACCCTCGTCCGCCAGGCTGTCGAGGCCGCCAGGGGCAAGCCGGTCCTCTTCTTTGCTGCGCGCTTCGGCCACTACCTCACGGAGCAGGCCGATGGCTACGCCGCCGTCGTCGGCGGCGCCGCGGGCGTCTCCACCGATGCCAATGGCGACTGGGTGGCTGCGGCGGGGATGGGCACCATCCCCCACGGGCTCATCGCCGGCTTCGCCGGGGATACGGTGGCCGCCTCGGCAGCCTTCGACCGGCACGTCGAGCCGGAGGTCCAGCGCATCGCCCTGGTGGACTTCGAGAACAACTGCCCGCAGACGGCGGTGGCCGTGGCCCGCGCCCTTGGCCCCCGGCTCTGGGGCGTGAGGCTGGACACAGCCGAGGACCTCTGGGACGAGTCCCTCACTCCCGCAGAGCGGACCCCGGAGAACCGGGGCGTGTCTCCCCCGCTCGTCCGTCACGTCCGCCAGGCGCTCGACGAGGTGGGCTTCCCGGAGGTAAGGATCGTGGTGAGCGGGGGGTTCAACGCTCAGCGCCTCGAGCGGTTCGTCGCCGGGGGGGTGCCCTTTGACGTGGTGGGCATCGGGTCCTGGTTCTTCCAGGGGCACGCCGAGTTCACCGCCGACGTCGTCATGCTGGAAGGTCGTGTGTGCGCCAAAGTGGGACGGGCCTACCGGCCAAACCCCCGGCTCGAGCGCGTGGCGGAATAAGGAAGAGGCTCGACCAAGGCGTCCGAGCCTCGGGAGAGGGGAGCTGAAAAGGCTCCCCGGAAAGGGTCTCTGTGCCGATTGCCAGGGCGGGAGCTCCGGGAATGGGAAGCAGCGGAACCAGTCGGCAGCACCCCAAGAGAGACGGAGTCTCCCGGAAAAGGGCCGTCCTCCGCGGGCTGCTCCTCCTCGTGGCGGTAGTGGTCGCCTTGGTGCTGGTCTTTTGGCCCGGGGCGGGAAAGCCGGGAGCACGCGGAATTCTATCCGTCGGCGGGGAGCAGTCGGTGGAGCTTCCCGACCCTCCTCGACCCGTGCTCCTGCGCTGGAAGTTCCCCCCCGGCCAGACCCTCGTCTACACCCTGACGAAGAAGGAAACGGAACGCCTGGGACAGTCCACGCGGGTCGTCAACTCATCGGGGACGCTGACCCTGCGCAGTCTCAGTGACGGGCGAGCCGAGGCCGAACTCATGCTGGTGCAAGGAAAGCCTGGTGCCGGGCCACCGGCGGTAAGCGCAGCCGCCCGTGAACAAGCAGGGCCACCCACCGGCGAAGAATCGCGGGGGCCAGGCCCGCTTCTCGCGGGCACCCACCCCGAGAGGTCGGAGACCGAAGAGCAGCCTCCCCCAAGCCAGCCGGAGGGAACATCGCCGGGGACACCCGCGCCTCCGCGTGGGGCCCCGGCCGCTCCGGAGAGTCCGCCACTGCGGCAAACGCTCATCCTGGACTCACGGGGACGGCCCGTGGACGCAGAAGTCCGTGCCGAGGTGTTCCTCCGCATCTTGGGGGTTGATTTCGCCTTGCCCGAAGAAGGGCTCTGGAAGGGCAGCCCCGTGGACACCAGAAGAGAGTCGGCCCTGGGCATGGGGGCGACCGGCCTGCTCACCCGTCGGCAGACCTGGACGAAAACCGTCGAGCGGGCCAACTACCCGTGTCTGCGGGTGGAAGGGCAAAGCTACGAGGATACCTCCACACCCCCGCAGGCGGGCGAGCGCATCCTGACCATCCGCAAGGCGACCAGCCTGTGCCACTTCGCCTACAAGCAGGGCTGCCTGGCGGAATGGGCGGTGGAACGGGAGGAGGAGATCACCTCTTCGGGAGAGCGTGGGGCGAAAAGCCGTGCAGGGACTATCTTGCGCTCGCAGGACATCTCTCTGAAACTGGCCGAGGTCCGCCAGGGCCAGCCTTAGCCCACTGGCGGGCTTCGACAAGCTCAGCCCGCCCTGAGCCAGCCGAAGGGCGAAGGTTAGCAGAGCAGGTGAAAACTTGAGCAGGGGTACGGAAGACAAGGGGCTGAAACCCCTTGCCCGAGCTGGCCTCCTCCGGTTCCGGTCTCGGACCTCTTGGGTTCACCTCCTCCGCCTGCTCCTCCTCGTGGCTGGTGTGTTCGCCGGGGTGCAGTTCGTCCTGGAGTTGGTCGCCTGGGCGAACCGCGCGCAAACCGTCGCCGGGAAGACCGATGCCGAGGTGCGCGCCTCGGTCATCGGTGACATAGCGCCTTTCCTCGACCAAGCCGCGAACCAGATCCCGGAACAGGCCCGGGTGCTCGTGGTCACCCACGAATGGCCCTGGCGGGCCCGCTACCTCCTCTTGCCGCGAGCGGTGTACGTCTACCACGGCCCGCCAGTGTCGCTGGAAGCCCTGGAAGGCGAGTTCCTGGAGAAGCAGAAGGCCTCCCTGGCTCGACTCGGGATCTCCTGGGTGGTTTACTACACACGCACCACCACGGGGCGTTACCACATCACAGGCAGCAAGGTGTTCCCGGTACCGAACGGCCTTTCGGCGGGCGCCCAGCCTTCTCAGCCGGGCGCCCAGCCCCCTGGGCCGGGCACCCGCCTTGCGCCAGCTGCCAGCGCTGCCCCCATCCCTGCGGAGAAGGAGGCCGGGCCAGGTGCTGTTCGCCGCGGCGAATTTCCGGTGTTCGGGGTGTTCGCGGCGCTCATCGTCACGGTGCTCGCCGGGGGAGCGGTCCTGGGGGTCATGGACCGCCGGCGGGCGCTCCTTTCCTACGAATCTCTCTCCCTCGCCTATGGGCTGGGCACCGGCTGCGTCACCCTCGCCCTCTTCCTTCTCAGTTGGCTCGGCTTTCCCCTGCGCTGGTGTCCGCCCGTCATCGCAGCGGTTGCCCTGGCCGGCTTCGGCGGACTTGCAGCCTCCCGCCTGCGGCGTCGGCGGATCGACCAAGAAGCCCGTCCAGTCTTCGACCCTGAGGCTCAGACCCGAAGGGTGCTTCTCCAGTTGGTCGAGCCTGCTCCGCCGGGTAGGGGGCGCTGGCTGCTCTCCCTTCTCCTGGCGAGCGTGCTGCTCCTGCTCTTCCTTTCCCAGGGCTACTACGCGACCACCGTCCCGCTCAACGCCATGGACGCCATGGGCTTCTGGGGCTATTCGGCGAAGGCCATCTTCTTCGACGGCACGGTGAGGACCCCGGCCATCACCGACCCGCTGCGCGAGCACCCCCATCCCCACTACCCGCTCCTCGTCCCCCTGGCCCAGGTCTGGGTCCACCTCCTCCAGGGAGGCTACGAGGACAAGGCCATGAACCTGCTCTTCGTGGGCTTCTACGTCGCCCTCGCCGGTGTCGTCTATGGGGCGGGGAAAGGCTTTCTTCCCGGGAGCCCGCCAGGGACTCACCGAGCGGGACAGGCAGGACTCGTGGCTGCGCTCCTCGTCGCCACCCTTCCCCCACTGCGGGCCGACGACTACGGTGCGGCCTCCGCCCTCGCTGACATCCCCCTCGCCTGCTACATCGCCAGCGCCCTTCTCTGCTGGGTGCGCTGGGCCGAAAGCGATGACTTCCGCACGCTCCTCCTCGCCTCGACCTTCGCCGCGTTCGCAGCCTGGACCAAAAACGAGGGACTGGCCTTCTTCGCCATCCTGTCGGCGCTGACCGCTCTTCGGGCCGGGCTGCCCGCGAAGCGGGCGCCCGTCCTTCGGCAGGCTCAGGACGGGGTGAGCTTGTCGAACCCCGCGGAACGGGTGCGGCGGCGACGAGGTGCGCTGCGTCGGGCGGCCGTCGCCCTCGCCGCAGGCTGGCTCCTTCTGGTGCCCTGGCTCGTTTTTCAGCACTCTTTGCCGGTCACCGATGAGAACTACCCGGCGCACCTTCGGCTGGCGGAACTCTGGGCGAACTTTGGTCGGCTGCCCGTGGTCGTCCTCACCTGGTTGCGGGAGTTTGCGGACGCCTCCCAGTGGAGCCTCCTCTGGCTCCTCGCGGCCATGGCCGCCTGCTGGGCCCTCTTCCGCCGAAAGGCCCAAGGCCTCTGGCTACTGGCTTTCGGTTTCGGCCAACTCCTGGTATACACCGTGGTCTACGTGGTGGCACCGTGGGACGTGAGGGAACTCCTGAAGCTGACCTCCACCAGGCTCCTTCTCCACGTGCTGCCGGTAGCGGTGCTTCTGTCGCTCACGATGGTGGCTGCACTATGGACAGAGGACAGACGGACACGGTCCCCGGAGCCGCTCGCCGGGGTCGGCCCGTAGGGGCGGGGAGAGAGGTGGCCACGGGCCCGGCAGCCTTCCTCCTCGCGGCCCTGGTGGTGACAGCGGTCGGGGTCGCGCTCCGGGTGGGGGACTTCCGGGCGGTGGCGAAAGCCCAGGGTGAACTTGGCCCCGATGCCCGCGAGTACCTCCAAATCGCCAGGCAGATGAAGGGCTTCTACTGGCCCACCTACCGCGAGCCACTCCACCCGGCCCTCATCCGCGTGGCCACCTGGGTCGTGGGGCCAGGTCAGGACGCGGCGCGGGCGGTCAGCCTGACCTTCTCCAGCCTGCTGGTGTTGGTGACGGCCCTCGCCGGCCGGCGGCTCTACGGCACCTGGCCGGCACTCCTGGCCGCCACCGTCGTCGCTTTCTCCCCAGACTACCTCGGGCTCTCCACCGAAGGGCTTCGCCCCGAACTCTACTCGGTGCTCCTGCTGACGTTCCTGGTGCTCCTCGCCGCGCGGCCCGCGGAGAAGGCTGGAGGCGGGCGCGAGCAGGCCGAACGAGGTCGGGCCTCCTCGCTTCCGGCCATCTTCGCCGGGGTGACTGGTGGGCTCCTGTGTCTGACACAGATGACCGCGCTGGTCTTTGTCTTCCCGGGCCTTCTCCTCTGGGCCCTCGGCCGGCTCCGGCAGCCGGGGCCGGGCGGGCCGGGCGCCCGTCTCCAGACGGGCGCAGCGGCACTGGTGAGCATGGTGCTCGCGGCGCTGATGGTTGCGCCCTACCTCTACCTCTGCCATCGCTGCCTGGGGGACAGCATGGTCTGGATCACCCACCACTCCACCTGGTGGCACCAGCGGGAGATGCTCATGCAGAGGTCGGAGAAGCTGGGGGAAGCTCCGGAACCGAGCGCCGGAAGTGTTGCCCAAGAGCCAGCTCCCGCCCCGAGCTTCCCCCCTGCGCCCCCACGGCCTCCAGGCCCCGTCACCGTCACCCGCTATCTCGTGGGCGAGCGTTCCCTGGCCGAGTTCCTGGGCAGGTTCGTCCGCGGCTACGCCAGCATTTTCTACGCCTACACGGCTGTCTTCTGGGTCTTCGTCCGTTCACTGGGCATAGGCTGGCTGTCCAGGTTGGCGGTGGTCGTGGGGGCGGCCGGGTTCCTGGGCTTGCTGCGCAGCCTTTGGGAAGGACCGAGGCTCCCAGTAGCGGTGGCCCTTCTCAGCCTGCTTCCCGTTTCCTTTGTGGTTCCGGTGGGCGCTGAGACCAGGCTCTTCCTGCACGTCCTTCCCTTGTGGGTGATGTGGGTGGCGTGGGGGCTCGCCTGGGTGCTGGGGGCGGCCCGGACCGGGCTTTCCTGGGCCTTTGACCGGCTCACCTGCTCCCGAGCCCGCCCGGAGACATAGTGCACAGCCAGGACCCAACCGGGCTCGGGGAGCGGAAGGAAAGAGAGCAGCTGACTGGATGCTGCGGGGTGCGCTGATGGCTGACGGGTCAGCACGGGGCCGACGGGAAGAGCCGCGCGAAGCCGACCAAGGCACGGCTCCGTCGCCGCAGGGAGACAGGTCACCAACCACCTGGGGTCGGCTCTGCCGGGTGGCCCTCCTGATTTCGGTGCTTGCCTTGGCCGCAGCCGTCCGGTTGGTGGGAGTCGGGAAGTACGGCTTTCAGCATTTCGACGAGCGGCCCTATGCTTTTGCTGCCGCCGGGCTCGCCACCGCGCCCTGGCTGACCCTCATCCGCAACACCCGCCTGGAGGTCACCTACGCGCCGCCCCTCTTCCCCCTGCTCGTCTCCGTCCCGTTCCGCTTGTTCGGTATCAGCGATACCGCGGCCATCACCACGTCAGCGGTGATGGGCGTCGCGGGTGTGGCGCTCCTGTTTCTCCTCGTCCGCAGGCTCCTGGGTTACTGGGAAGCCCTGGCTTCGGCCGGGCTTCTTGCCGTCACCGACTTCCACGTCATCTTCAGCCGAATGGCCTTGACCGAGACCACCTTCTTCGCCCTTTTCCTCGGGGCGCTGTGGGCGTACGTGCGGGCATTTGAGCGACAGCGCTGGCGCGACTTCCTCTTCGCCGGGCTCTGGAGCCTGGGGGCTTCCTGGACGAAGTACAGCGCGGGCACCATCCCCTTCATCGCGCTGCTCTACCTCCTCCTCCAGCACCGCCGGGGAGGCGCAGCCTCTCTTGGCGCGCTGCCGCCCGGTTCCAGCAGCCACGAGCAGCATCGGCAATCAATCCTTCAGGGGCCAGAACCCCGCCGCGCGGGGACGCTCGGCCGCAGCCTCAAAGGCTGGCTCCTCTCCGTCGGCGTGCTGGCCGCGGGGTTTCTGCCCTGGGTGCTCTACATCCAGGCGAAGACGGGCCTGGGGCCCTTCCGCGCCCACCGGGCGACCTACCTTCGCACGGGGTTCGCTGCTGCTGCGCATGCCGTTGGTTTCGCCTGGCAGTGCATGACCTGGTTTGTGGGCTGGCCGACCATCGCGGTCGCCGCGGTCGGGTTGGTTCTCCTTGTCCTGACCAGGGATGCGCGCCTCCAGCCCGCCCGGAGGCTCCTCGTGGCCTGGCTCGTCGGCTATGGCGGGCCGCTCCTTTTCTACCTGCCCTATGACCGGCTCAGCCTGCCTCTGGTGCCTTTGCTCATCATTCTGGCTGTGGTGGCCCTCGCCCGGCTGCGCGGCCCGGTGTCTGCAGACCGGCGGAGCCCCACGCGAAGGCGCATGCTTCTCTGGGCGAGCGCGCTCATCGGCCTGATGGCGCTTGCCTTTGCCGGCTCGCGCCAGACGCTTCGCCGGCGGCCCACGGGGTACCGGGAAGCGGCCCGCTTCGTGGCCAAGGCTCCGGGCGAGAATCTCGTCATCCGCGCCTGCCAGGCGCCCCTGGACTTTTACCTGACGCAACTCAAGTTTCCCCAGGAGCGCTTCAAGGCCCTGACGCAGGCGAACGTGAGCGAAGTCGCCCGACGTGCGAGAGAGGGGGCGCTGATGCTCCTGGTCGCCGATTTCTACTTGGACGAGAACCCCGACCTGAAGTCCGCGGTCATGGGGACCGGGATGCGGGAGCAGGTGGCCTTCGAGAACGACGCCTTCGACGTCATCATGTTAGGCGGCGGCTTTGAGACGCTCCGCCGCGTGCGGGAAGACCCGGAGGACCCGAGACTCCGACTCTACACGCACGTGGTGGTCTATGCCCCGGGACACCAAGGACCTTGAACAGCGGCCCCCAGCCACTATACTGGGGCACGTGTCGCGGAGGGGCACGGGGACGAGGAGCAGGGATTCATGCATCGGGTGACGGTGATTCCCGGGGACGGGGTCGGGCCGGAGATTGTGTCGGCGATGCGGCGGTGCGTCGAGGCCACGGGCGTCGCGGTTGCATGGGAGGAGGCGGCGGCCGGCGCGGAGGTGATTGGGAAATACGGAACGCCCCTCCCGGAAGTGACGCTGGCGAGCGTCCGGCGAAACCGGGTCGCCATCAAGGGCCCGGTGACGACGCCGGTGGGCTCGGGCTTCCGCAGCGTCAACGTGGCCCTTCGCCAGGCCCTGGACCTCTACGCCTGCCTGCGGCCGTGCCGGTACTACCCGGGGGTGAAGAGCCATTACCCCGGGCTCGACCTGGTCGTGGTACGGGAGAACACGGAGGACCTCTACGCCGGTATCGAGTTCGACCGGGGGACGGAGGCCGCGAGCCAGCTCCGCCGCCACATCGTCGCACTGAGCCGGAAGCCGGTGCGGGAGGACGCGGGAATCAGCATCAAGCCCATCTCCGCGCACGCCTCCGAACGCATCGTCCGCTTCGCCTTCGACCACGCCCGGGCCAACGGCCGAAAGAAGGTGACGGCGGTGCACAAGGCCAACATCATGCGGGCGACCGACGGCCTCTTCCTGGAGGTCGCCCGCCGGGTCGCCGGGGACTATCCCGACATCGAGTTCGAGGACCGCATCATCGACAACATGTGCATGCAACTGGTGCAGAAGCCCGAACTCTACGACGTCATCGTCAGCGAGAACCTCTACGGCGACATCCTGAGCGACCTCTGTGCCGGGCTCGTGGGTGGGCTGGGCGTCGCCCCCGGGGCCAACGTGGGGGACGACTGCGCCCTCTTCGAACCGGTGCACGGCTCCGCCCCCAAGTACGCCGGCCAGAACAAGGTCAACCCCACGGCCGAGATCCTGTCGGCGGTGCTGATGCTTCGCCACCTCGGCGAGACGGAGGCCGCGCGCCGACTGGAGGGCGCCGTCGCCAGGGTCATTGCTGAGGGCCGCTCCGTCACCTACGACCTCAAGCCACACCGCGACGACCCCTCAGCGGTCGGGACACAGGAAATGGCTGATGCCGTCATCGCGGCCATG
>Ga0315282_10018014_pt1 | contig 10143 bp, 7 predicted proteins | sample YL17G07_20_MG_FD_203693 | JGI IMG/M metagenome (GOLD analysis project Ga0315282, IMG submission 203693) | Sediment microbial communities from Yellowstone Lake, YNP, Wyoming, USA - YL17G07_20 | ecosystem: Environmental > Aquatic > Freshwater > Lake > Sediment | place: USA: Wyoming | collected... | reverse complement strand
GATAAAAAATCAAGCCTGTCTTTTTTCTGATAAACATACAAGGAATGTATACGATGGATATTTTCGAAAAATGCTCCAGTTATACTATCGCCAAGGAAGCCATCGCGGCGGGATCCTATCCCTACTTTATCCCATTGACCGCCAACGAGGGAACTGAAGCAGTTTTTCGCGGGCGTCGCCTGATCATGTGCGGGTCGAACAATTACCTGGGTCTCACCACGCATCCCAAAGTACGCCAAGCCGCTGTGGATGCGATCAACTGTTTTGGCACGAGCTGCACCGGCTCGCGCTTTCTAAACGGCACCCTCGAGCTTCACGAACAGCTCGAACACGAGCTGGCTGCCTGGGTGGGTAAGGAAGCAGCTTTGGTGTTTTCCACCGGCATGCAGACCAACCTGGGCACTATCAGCGCCCTGGTGAGCCGGGACGACGTGGTCATCCTCGACAAAGACGACCATGCCAGCATCGTCGACGGGGCCAGACTGTCCTGGGGCAAGATTGACCGTTTTCAGCATTGCGACATGGGCAGTCTGGAACGCACCCTCTCCAGCATTTCACCTGATAAAGGCAAGCTGGTGGTGGTGGATGGTCTGTTCAGCATGGAAGGCGATATTGCCCCCCTGCCTGAAATTGCCCGCCTGTGCCAGCAATACAAGGCGCGCCTGATGGTCGATGACGCCCACTCCATCGGCGTGCTGGGCGGTGGGCACGGCACAGCGGCCCACTTCGGTCTGAACGGCGAGGTCGATATAATCATGTCAACCTTCAGCAAGTCTTTTGCCTCGCTGGGCGGTTTCATCGCCGGGGATGAGTATGTTGTCCACTACGTGAAACACCACGCCCGCGCCCTGATCTTCAGCGCCAGCATCCCACCCGCCAACGCCGCGGCCGCCCTGGCAGCCCTGGCGGTGATGCGCGAGGAACCTGAGCGGATAGCCCGCCTCACCCAGATCGCCGAGTATATGCGCAAGGAATACCGGCTGCTCGGTTTTGACATCGGGAGATCTCAGACGCCGGTCATCCCCATCAAAATTGGCGATGACCAGAAAACCCTGCTCACCTGGCGGTTACTCTTTGATGCGGGGGTCTTCGTCAACCCGGTGCTCAGCCCGGCTGTCTCGCCCGGCGGCCAACTTCTGCGCACCAGCTATATGGCCACCCACACCGATGATCAATTAAGCCGGGTGCTGGAGGTCTTCAGTAAGGTTGGCAAGCAGGTTGGGTTGATCTAGCCGCCGAACAGCCTTTGCGCAGTAGTTACAATCGCATAGGCTGTCCCGGTAATGATGGCCGCTGCCGGGATGGTCAGAATCCAGGCCCATACGATGCGCCCGGCTACTCCCCAATGCACGGCGCGCTTGCTGCGGATCGAGCCGATGCCGACGATCGCCCCGGCGATGGTATGCGTGGTGGAAACTGGAATGCCGAGGGCGGAGGCAGCGAAGATGGTCACTGCGCCGGCCGTCTCTGCTGCAAAGCCCCCGATGGGGATGAGCTTGGTGATTTTGCTGCCCATAGTGTGCACGATGCGCCAGCCGCCGGAGAGTGTCCCCGTGGCAATCGCGGCGTGCGCCATCAACACGATCCAAAACGGGATAGTCAGGTGCCCGGTGGCATCGACCACCAGGTGGCGCAAGTTTGGGGCGGTGAAAAGCACGCCGGCAATAATCCCCATGGTTTTCTGGGCGTCGTTTGTGCCGTGGCCCAGACTGTACAGGGCGGCCGAAACAAGCTGCCCGCGCCGGAACAGGTGATCAGTGCTGGCCGGCGTCCATTTTCGGAATAGCCATAAGATGGCCACCATGAAGATTGAGCCGAGGAGCCAGCCTAGCAATGGGGAAACGACGATGAATGACAAAGTCTTGACCCAGCCGCTCACTATCAGCACGCTCCAACCGGCTTTCGAGATGGCGGCCCCTGCGTAGCCCCCGATCAGAGCGTGGGATGAACTGGTCGGCAGGCCCAACCGCCAGGTGATCAGGTCCCACGCGATGGCACCGATCAAACCGGTAAGGAGGACCAGGTTATCCACCTTGTTGACGTCTATCAGGCCGTCCCCGATAGTTTTGGCGACGGCCGTGCCGAAAGTGAAGGCCGCCACAAAGTTAAAGAGAGCTGCCCAGGCCACACCTTGCAGCGGGGTCAGCACTCTTGTGGAAACTACCGTGGCAATCGAATTGGCTGCGTCGTGAAAGCCATTAACAAAGTCGAAAGTCAGCGCTGTGCCGATGATGAAGATGGCAAAGATTAAAGTCCAATCAACCATTGGAGACCAACACCCTCTGGATCACATCCCCGGCATCTTCAATGCGGTCAGTAGTGGCTTCGAGCAGCTCGTAGATTTCTTTCCAGCGGATGAAATCGAAAATATCTTCCCGGTGAGAAACCAGAGCGGTCAGGCCATCGTAAAGGACGCGGTCGCCGTTGTTTTCGAGGGTGTTGATCTGCACGATGCGTTCGCGCACCTGGTTGAACTGGCGCTTGTCACGCAGGCCCTTGATAGCGGCATCCAGCTCCTGGGCGCTTTCGACGATCAGGTGCGCCAGACGTTTGGCCGGCTTGCGTATGTCAGTAATCTGGTAGATCAGCAGGCGCTGCGCCACGGCGTACACGGCATCCAGGGCGTCGTCCACAGAACTGACCAGGCGCTGGATATCGTCGGCGTCGATAGGCGTGATCAGGGTGCGCGGCAGGAGGTCGGTGACTTCGTGAACGATAAAGTCGCCGCGGTGCTCGATCTCGGTGATCTGCCCAACCATTTCTTCCACATTTTGATAGTCGTCGAGCAAGGTCTGTAGCAGGCGCGCCCCTTCCAGCAGGTTGGTGGTGGCCCGTTCAAAATAATCATAAAATTTTACTTCGGCCGGCAGGAAAGAAAAATTCACAACTACCTCCATCAGGAGAAATGATTGCTCGGTATTTGCTTTTTACATGTGGGATGCGTTCCCCCTCGACCGACATAATTATAAATGTTTTTTTATCCGTTAGGGCTGTCGACCTTGTCGATCCCGCAGGGTATTGATCTCGCTCTGGCTGCGGTCAAGGTAATGGCGCAGCTCTTCCAGACCATAGGCGCTGGCCAGGAGCCGCGCCCTGGCGCCGGCTTTGATGGCCTTGAGCACGAACCATTCTTCTTCGGGCAGGTCGAGGTCGATGCCTACCTCGTCGCCGTGATCGTTTAGCAAGCTAGTGCGTTTTTGCAGGTTGAAGTTGTAGTGATAGATGCCCCGGTCCAGATCGAGAGTGAAGCGCGAAACGTTCAAGCCGGGGGTCTTTTCATACAAGACCCGTTGGCCGGTAATGTCGAAGACGCTGCAGTCGCAGGTTTTATCAGCGGTGACGATGTAGAAGTGGTTGGTGATGGCCTGGGCTTGCAGCGAAAGCCCTCCTGAGACCTCGCTGGTCCAGGCGACCAGTTCAGCGCCCTGCTCCGCCAACTTTTTCCATACTTCAGGAAAATTCATATCGAAGCAGGTGGCCAGCCCCAGGCGGCCAAAATCCGTCTCGAATACCGGGATGGCTGCACCGGGCAGCACAGGCGGCTGGAGGCGCAGTTCGTCCCAATACGGGAAATGCTTGTCATACACTCCGACCGGCTGCCCCTGCCGGTCGATCAGCACCGCCGAATTGAGCCGCCTGCCATTCTCATCCAGGCGGTCGAGCGGGCAAACCACATACATCCTGCACGCCCTGGCTGCCTCCGCAACGGCGCGGATAGTGGGGCCGTCCAGCGGCTCAGGTTGTTCCAGACCGCGCCAATACTCGGGTAGCACCACCAGGTCGGTGACGAAGACGCCTTCCAGCCGGAGTAGGGCAGTAGCGTCCTCCAGCCCCATCCTTGAAAAGCTCAGGCAGGTGATATTGACCGGTCTGCCGGCTTGTGGCGTGCGTTTTACTGGCACATTTATTTGCCTTTCATTCGTAACCATTAGGGGTGAACCCGCTAATTTTGAAGACCCATGCGCCGCATCCGGAATGATCAGCGTTATCCAGCAGAAGTTGCGGAGTTTCGATCGTCAGACCGCCGTCAGGGTCGCCGTGCCACTGCAGGTGTCCCCCGACGCCTGGCATGCTGACCTGGCAGCCTTCATTTGGATTGATTGACTTCAGGTGTAGACGTCCTTCAGGCCGCTTCAAAGCCATGGCATACAGGCTGAAAACGTCGTCGGAGAGGGTGAAGCGCAGGTCATCGCCTTCCTTCCAGCACACCCACGGGTGCGTCCCGAAAATCGCCTCGCCATTGACCTCCAGCCACTGTCCAGCTTCTTCCAGGCGGCGGACTGCCTCGGGGTGGAACCTGCCGCTGCCATCCGGGCCGATGCCTAGCATGAAATTGCCGCCCTTCGCCACACTGTCGACCAGGTTGGTCACAATCCAGGCCGCGCTTTTGTACTGGCTGCCGTCCGGGTCGTAGGAGAAGGTACGCCCGAGCGGGTAAATCACCATCCAGGGCATGGCGGTGTTTTCTTTGTCGCCCGGGACGAAGTTTTCGGGGGTGTAGTAATCGGCATAATTCCCGATGCCGCGATTGCGCAGCATGATCTCAGGTTGGAGCTGGCGCAGCAACCGGACCGTCTCGCGCAGTTCGGGCCACACCGGTTTGCCCAGCCACATGTCCAGGCAAAGCATGTCGATCTTGCCATAGTGGGTCAGCAGCTCGACCAGTTGCTGGCGGTGACGTCTCAGCATGCGGGCAGTTTCTTCTGGGGTGGGTTCGGGGTACAGGCCGGTTGACTTCAGCCTTTTCTGCAAGTCCTGCAGGTAAGCGTTGGACGGACCATATTCTTCAGGATGTTCCAACACACGTCGTGTCTGCAGGGGGTGGTAGCTGTAAGGTCTGAAATCGGCGTCGTACCAATCCGGATGTGAAAAATAAAAGTCGATTTTGACCCCGCGTGCATGGGCGGCGTCGCACAATTCCTTGATAATATCGTGTTTGAAGGGTGTCTCCATCACGCTGTAAGCCATGTCGCAGTCCTCGATCTGCGGACCACCCATGGCCGTCCAGTTGACCCGCCGCCTGACCCGGGTTTTCGTGTTGAATAGCGCAAAGCCTTCATGATGTTTGGTGGTGATCGCCATGCATTTCAAGCCCACTCGCTGGAACAGCTCCATCCACTCCTTGGCGTCGAATCCGGTCGGGTTGAAGGATTGGTAAAGCTGTTGGTAGGCCTGCCGCTCTTCCGGCGCCATCTGCAAGAAAGGCCAGGACTCCTGCTGCAGGTGCTGCATAGAATACAGACCCCAATGGATGCGCACGGCGTACTTGATCTGCCTGAAGGCTTCGATGGCGCTGTCTGGAGCATGCCGGTAATCTTGCGCCGGGCTCTCTTCGACGTAGTTCTTGACCGCCTTCCAGTGCACTTCGGACTCGGGCAACTTGAATGGTAGGTTGGACATAACATCACCTCACTGGGTCTTCTGGCAAGTCTATCATAATTTAATCGATAGAAAAGATTGGCTCATTGGGATTTAGCATGGAAGGTCCCCAGATTTTGGGGTGTGAGCGTGCGTACGCACGCTCACACCCCAAAATCTGGGAGTTGTAATTGTCTTTATTAGGAATTATCTGGATAACTGCCGATAAATGGGCAAAAAACGCAGTGATTTTTAGAAAAATACTGTAACATAATACCAACACCAACGAGGTCACCATGCTGGAACATCCCGACCAGATCAACGCCATGACCCGGGCGATCATCCGGGAAATCGTCGTCGCCATGGGCCTGCCGCCGGTAGGTTGGCAGCGCCGCCTGCTCGAACCGCTATTCTGGCAGCCGGCCCACCGTTTTACCACCCTTTTTACCGCCTTTAACGACCGGGTCGCTCTATATGGCCTTTCTGCTGGAGCGCGCTGGCTGCAGCAGTTCTTTGTCAGGGACTGCCAGGTGTACGGCGCCGAAAATCTCCCGGCGCAGGGCCCACTGCTGGTCGCCTCTAACCACCCGGGCGGTTACGATTCAGTGCTGCTCACTGCCAACCTGCGCGATGACCTGCGCATCCTCGCCAGCGGGGTGCCCTTCACCATGGGCTTTCCGGCCGTCAGCGAACACTTGATCTTCGTCACCCCTGACCCGCGCCAGCGTATGACCGCCATCCGCGCTGCCATCCGCCATCTGCAAACGGGCGGGGCGGTGCTGACCTTCGCCACCGGCCTGGTCGATCCTGACCCGGCCAGCATGCCCGGCTCGGAGGAAACCCTGCAAACCTGGTCAAAGAGCCTGGAAATTTTTCTGCGCAAAGCGCCTCAGACACAGGTCGTACCCGCCATTGTCAGCGGCATCCTCTCCCGGCGCAGCTTGAAAACCCCGCTGCTGGCCCTGGCCAGGCAGGATTGGGAAAAGCGCAAGCTGGCCGAAATCCTTAAAATCATTCAGTTGATGATCTTTCACCGCCCGTCTGGCGATATCCCCTGCATCTCGTTCGGTCAGCCTATCTGCATTGCCGGGTTGGACCAGGCAGAGCTCATGTCCCCCATCATCGCTCAGGCGGGTTGCCTGCTGGCGGAACACCGGCAAAGGATCGCTACGCCGGCAGTCTGATCAGGCCCGCAGCACCTGCGCCAGCTGGTGGCGGATCGAGGCGCTGATCGTCAGCACCTCGGCCACCACCACGATCAGGGTAAAGGCCAGGGTCAGGTGGATCACCTGCTGTTCGGCGATAATGGGCAGCAGTGGGGGCAGCGGCACGCCCTTTCCGCCGGTGTAGCGGAAGAACGGAATGAACATGCGGGAGGCAGCCATCCCCACCAGGGACCCAGCCGCCACGCCAAAGGCAGACAGGAAGGTGTATTCGATCACCACCTGGCTGATGATCTGGCGGCGCAGCACACCCACTGCCTGCAGTACGCCGAAGCGGAAGACGCTCTCGCGCAGCGAGGCGTAGCTGTAGATCAGCAGGCCGAGGATGGCCATGATCGCCGTGGCCAGGAAGCCGGTGGTCAGGGTGCCAAAAATGCCCACCCGCTCCATTTTTGCCTGTTCGGCGGCCAGGTTAGCCTGGGCATCATTGATCACTTCTGCGCGGATACTCAGCGTATGCAGAATCATGCCCGGCAGGTTTTTCCGGTCCGTCCCCGGTTTCAGCTTCAGCCAGATATCATGCGGAACCGTGAAGCTGAACAACGACGAAAGGTTATCCATGTTGCCGATCACTGCCGGTCGCTCGTCCTCGTACACTGTCGGGAAATAATCGTACACACCGGCGATGGTGAACTCCGACTGGACTTCTGCCCCCGCCATGATACCCACCAGCGCGGGAACCCGGTCGCCCAGGTGTAACTGAGTGTCTGCCAGAAAATTGCGCGAGACCAGGATGCCATCCGGCATGGCGGCCAGCCTATTCATCAAGCTGCCCAGATCCTCCTGCGACAGGTCGCGGCGGTACCAGGCCACCTGCGGAAAGTCCAGGCGGTCGATGGCCAGGAAGTTCCCGTCGATCTCCTCCCCCGCTGGCGGCGTGATTTTGAAGTAGAATTTGCCCACCCGGGCGGCTTTGAGGATCCCGCTGACTCTTAGAAATTCCTGCGGGTCGGGGATCCAGCTCCCGTCGATGTAGGTGGTTCCCTCCACGTTGGGCGCCGGATGGATGGTCATATCTGCCCCCGCGTTGTAGTAAGTGCGGTCGACCAGCCATTGGTCCAGGCTGGCCGCCATCGAGAGGGTATAGACGCCCAGCGCCAGGGCCACGATTACCAGCAGAAGCGGGCTGAGATAATCCTGGCTCTGCCGCCCCAACTGGCGCAAAGCCAGGTGCACGGTGATCCAGGGCATGCGGCTGGCTAGCATGTCAACCAGGCCCATCGTGAGAGAAAACAGGCGCATCGTAACCAGGGCAATGGTAATGATGAACAGGGCCGGGACCAGGATGAGCAGCGGGTCGTTGAAGAGGTCGGCCGGCTGGCGGGTGACCAGGTTGGCCAGGCTGCCTTTCTTGACCATCTGGTCGTAGGCGTAGAAAACGGGCAGAAGCAAGACCAGGTCCAGGTAAGCGCGGTGCCAGAAGGGCATGCGCGCCGGCCGCGCCCACTCGCGTTCCTCGGCGACCTTGCTTTTCCGCGCCACCTGCAGGGACGGCACCAGCCGCGCCAGCGTGGAAATGGCCAGGGCCAAAACGGCCAACAGCCAGCTCAAGCCCTCCAGGGAGACCGGCAGGGCGGTCCGCCCAGTAAAAGTCAAGAAGCTGGCCGTGTAACCCATCAGGCGCGCCAGCAGCATGCCGAAGCCAATCCCCAGCGGGTATCCGGGGATAAACAGCAGCAGTTGTTCCAGAAAGGCCAAATTGAGCACCCCCGCCGTGCCGATGCCGCGGCTGACCAGGATCGAGGTCTCTTTGCGCTGCCAGCGAGCGATGATCCCTGAGGTCAGCGCCAGGAAGTAGAGCAGGATGATAAAGGCGGGGATATTGTAAGCCAGCAGCAGCACGGTCAGGATATTGCTGCGCTGCACGAAGCTCTTCAGCGGGTCCAACGGGGGCATATTCAACCGCGCCCCGGGCAGCATCTGGTTGATCAGGTACACTGCCTGGTTGAAGCCGTCCAGGTAACTGGCGCCTTTGCTGGCCAGGATGCTCTGGTCGTCCAGGATGATATACCAGCTCACCTCGCGCGAACGGGATGGCAGGAGCGGCTGGACAAATTTAATGTAATCCTTACGGCGCACCAGCAGGACGTTCTTCAGCGAAGTGTCAGGGTCGTTGAACCAGAAGCTGCTGTCCTGTCCGGTGGAACGCCAGAAACCCGCCAGGCGCACTGGGATCTGGGTGTCGGCCAGGCTCACCCCCACCTGCAGAGTCTCCCCTAGGTTAACGCCCATTGTCTGGGCGGTATCTTCGTGCATCCACACGTCCAGCACCTTATCCGAGACCCCGTTTTCGTCGAAAGGCTGCCCTTCGACCTTAAGGTGATTGGCCACGCCGGCGATATAAACCAGCTCGGTTTCCCCCAGGTAGTTTTTCCCGGCGGCGTATAACTGCGAATTGGGCGACGGGCCCATCATCATCCCGCCGCTGGAAATTTCCAGGCCCTGGAAGTGCAGGAGCAAGCCGACCTGTCGGGAGAGGATGCCGGAAATTGTTTTGGAAAGCTTTTCGGCGGTTTCCAGGGGCACAGGCGTGCGGCTGGAGGGGAAGTAATATACCGAGGTAGAGAAGGACGGCCGGCCAGTGCCGGCGCTGAAATCGCGCAGCTCCTGCAGCAGGATCACCCGGTCGACTGCCGTGGAAAAGAACGAAGCATCTGTGACCAGCCCGACTGACAGGATGATGCCCAGCAAGGCCAGCAGGGTCAGGCCGCGGTGGTGGCCCTGGCGTTTCAGCACCAGCCTGACCATCCCGCCGAGCTGGGCAAGCGGATTGGAGAACGTGAGCCAGGCAAACTTTTTGAGCCTGGCTGTTAGCGAGCTGAGGAAAATTAGAATCCGCCTGATGTAATTCATCACCGGGAAGTGAAAACGACTGCCTTTATTATAACTTATTCAATTATCGTTAAATCGGTTATGAATTTATTTCCTTCATCCCTAGTATTCCCGTTAAGCGCTGCAAGGTATGCTGCCATTACAGGAAAATAGGTTAAATGGGCTTTATTGCCTCGATTCGGGCTTCCGGACCTGGGCAAGACCTCCTGCATCAGGTAGATATCGCCGGCTTCCCGAACGGAAACGTCAAACAGAGCTTTTAGCCAGCTTTGAAATTCGGTGTGGTTTCCGGCATAGATCAATGCCATGAGGAGTTGCCCTTGCCCGTAACCCATATGGCTCGGATGTGGTTTTGGCAGATGCCAGCAGATGATCCTTGGATCGAAGGGATCCCCAAGCTGTTCCAAAGCCAGCCGGAGGGTTTCTTTCGCTCTGCTATCCTCCGCGTTTAGAAGCCCCACGTCCGGATCTTGCAGGAAGTAGTTGGCAGCCAGAGAATAACAGGAGAGACCGATCCGTTGCGGGCGGTTACCCCTCGCATCAGGCAGCTCCTTGTACGGAAGATAGGTTGTATAACAGTTTCCGACTTCGTCAGGAATATCTAAATAAGGATTGCCTGCCTTTCCGTATAAATCATTATTCAGGCCTGACATCAGCCTGGCTACAATCCCTGAAAAATGCTCTACATCCTCTTTATTTTCCTTATCGGCCGCAATATTGATGAATAGTT
>Ga0315282_10018012_pt1 | contig 10144 bp, 9 predicted proteins | sample YL17G07_20_MG_FD_203693 | JGI IMG/M metagenome (GOLD analysis project Ga0315282, IMG submission 203693) | Sediment microbial communities from Yellowstone Lake, YNP, Wyoming, USA - YL17G07_20 | ecosystem: Environmental > Aquatic > Freshwater > Lake > Sediment | place: USA: Wyoming | collected... | reverse complement strand
CAACCGTCGTTCTCCCACTTGGCACAAATGTGCCTACACAAGCACCAACACTGTAGATTATTGGACTGTTCTCAGCAAAGGGGCCTATTCCCGCTGGAATAAGGTCGTAAGCTAATCTGAGTGCCCCAGCTGGACCACCAATGAAACTCTTTATCAACTCCATGCTGACGGGCTCTTTGCTGATCTCGCCAGTAGTGAGATTAACTTTGAGGATATTTCCTGTGTAACCTCCAATTTCCATGTTACGGTATCTCCTTTATGAAAAGAATCAATAAACTATTCTTTCCAGCATTGAAGCAAGTTTCCCAACGGCTTCCTTTTTCCTCTCAATGCCAGCTTCTTCTTCTGGAACATATTCTATAGCTCTGTAGGCACAGACCTTGGCACATACCGGGTCCCCCTCACAAAGATTGCATTTCAAGGAATGTCCTACCTTGGTATTCACTGATATGCCCCCCAGGGGACATGCCACCATGCACATCCCACAGGCGATACATAGGTCAGGGTCGACAACCATCGCCCCAGTTTTTTCATCTCTTGATAAAGCCCCCATCGGGCAGACATCGGCACAGAGCGGTTTGGCACATTGCCGACAGACTACAGGGATATTTATCTCCTGCTTTCTCAGCCTGACCGGGAGGATCATCGAGTTGGTAGGGCTGGTAATTTCCCCTTGCTTCATGGAACAAGCCATCAGGCAAGCCATACAACCCACACACCTTTCTGGATTGATAAATAATACCTTCACCATGGTCACTACCCTCCTAGATGAGCCAAATAGTAACGATTAGCTACTCTCATGGATACACCCTTGACAATTGGTTTCGACTATAAATCGCCTCCTAATACCTTAAATCAAGCGAGCAGTACGGAAGCCCTCCCAGATGGCATTCAGTACTTTACTAGGCTGCACACAATCGCCGATAGTATATACTTCGGGTAGTTTATCCTTCAAAGCTTCAACAAGCGACTCCCCCACAGGCTTCATACCCACTGCGCACACGATAGTCTCAGCCTCGAGTGTGCTCTCTGCCCCCTGTTTATCAGCAATAATGAGACCCGTATCTGTTACCTCTAAGGCATTACTGTTAGTCAAAATTTTCACGTTGGCACAATCGAGTAATCTCACTAGATCTAGCGCGTTACCCCATACCATATCGCGTGCTATACTATCTAAGAGCTCTATGACAGTCACTTTTTTACCGCGTTCTTGTGCGAGATACAAGGCAGTCTCGCAACCAATGAGACCACCTCCTATCACAACCACCAACTCACCAATTTCTTTCTTGCCTAAAAGCAAATCAACAGCAGTGACCACCTTTCCTGTTTGCAGACCTTCTTCTATCCCTTTAATCTCAGGAATGATTGGGATAGCACCAGTAGCAACAAAGACAACATCTGGTTTCATTCTTTGGATGAGTTCGGGAGTGGCTTCCTTCTCAAGTTCTACTTTTACCTTAAGCTTGTTTATCTGGGTGGCAAGATAATTTATCAGCAGCCTGTAATCATCCTTGAAATCAGGTACTGAAGCCGGTATCAGGTTGCCGCCCAGAGTATTTTTCTTCTCCCACAAGGTAACCTTGTGCCCTTGTAATGCCGCAACTCTAGCTGCTTCCATGCCAGCTGGACCTCCCCCAATCACTAGCACGGATTTTTTCTTTTCCGCCGGCGTAATGGTGAATTCCCTTTCCAGTCCTACCGCCGGATTTACTGCACAGCTTATGTGCTTACACTGGCGTACTCTTGTGATACAGCCTTCATGGCATCCAAGACAGGGGCGGATGTCCTCTATCCTTCCTTCTTTCACTTTATTGGACCACTCTGGGTCAGCCAGCAAATATCTCCCTAAGGCAATGAAGTCAGCCTTTCCTTCAAGTAACACTCTTTCCGCTAGCTCAGGATACCCGAGTTTGCCAGCAACGATAACTGGTATGCTGACGACTTTCTTCGTCATCTCCGCCAGTTCAACCCAACAACCTCGTGGTTGAGTCGTTGGCGGCTGAGCCAGATTATAGGTTTCGTAGCAGCCAGCAGTAATATTGAGGGCATTGACCCCTGCTGCTTCCAACCTACGAGCTATTTCAAGACCCTCCTCAACATCTCTCCCCCCTTCTAAGTAGTGAGTAAGAGGATACCTATAGATTATAGGAAAATCAGGGCCAGCTCCTTTTCTTATAGCTCCGATCAGCTCTAGTCCGAGCCTAAGCCTACCATTTAGGTCTCCTCCATACTTATCAGTTCGTTTATTCCATATCGCCGTTGTGAATTCATCCAGTAGGTATCCTTGATGACCATGTATTTCGATGGCATCTATGTCGGCATCTCTTATTATTCTGGCACTAAATTCAAAGTCTTTTACTAATTGCTCAATTTCCTCTGTAGTCAACTCACGGGTTATTACGTAATTTTCGGGCTGTGCCGGGTATCGACCAGGACCAATTTTCGGCATTTCGCCGTTTCGGCTCCGGAAACTGGGTAGCGGAGATGGCGCCACAAGTCCGCCATTGGGCAAGTTTGGATTCGAAGAGGGTATACGCCCCAGTCCAGGACTTAACTGGACGCAAACCTTTGCTCCATAGTCATGCACTGCCTCAGCCAAGTCATTGAGCCAAGAAATACACCTAAGACTGTTTACCACAGGTTCCCCTATGGATGGCTCTAGTTTGCGATTGAGGCGCATAAAGGTGGTTATTATTAGCCCTACTCCTCCCTTGGCTCGAGCGACATAAAAGTCTATGCCCCGCGGCGACAATCCTCCTTCTTCAAAAGGTAAGGCAAGCCCTATATTTATCGCAGGCATGACGATTCGGTTCTTTAGAGAAAGCTTTCCTATCTTCCCAGGTTTAAACAATTTCATATTTCGACCACCCTCCTTGTCAATTTTTGACTCGTATTCCTCTTGGTCCTCTCTACTGCCACCATATCAGCAAAAAGCCACTGCAAAACTGATGTTCGTTTGGGTAAACAATTTTGCACAATCCCTCTGCCATGTCGGCTTTTTGACACGCTACCTAACTCACTATGAGTCGCGCCATTCGAGGCTGTTGGTGGAAAGTAGCTCTTCACGTTTCACTAGCACCATTATCCTTGGCGATTGTCTCTAACATCATTTGCAGAAAGCCTAAAGCCTCCCCTTCCTTTTCATATGCCCTCAAGCCAATTTCCCTGCGTATTTTCTCGTATTCTTCTGTTCTCTGGGTATCGTTCATGGCTAAAACTTCGTCAGCTCTTATACCATTCCTTTTGAGCACCTTTTTCAACGCACTCACTATTTCCTTTACAGAATCTTCATCAACCTTGTTGAGTTTATAATGATACTCCGTTTTGTCTCCTTCTCTAGCAACGCGATCTTGAGCCAGGGAATACATTTTCCGGTTCTTACCATCTATTATTGACACTTTTTCTAACTGTCTTGGGTGGCGCTCGATAATCCTAAATTCTGGATAAGTACCCGGACACTCAATTGCTAGTCTACCTGTTTCCTCAGGTCTTTGGATAACATAGTACCTTAAAATTTCGCTGCAGTGTTTCTCGATGCCGGCTACTTCTTGACAGCCGTCCTTCCATTCAAGTAGAAGGTACTTTTGGGGAAGATGCGGCAAGCGGGATAGTATCGGGGAATTAGCCAGTCTTAAAAGCTCAGCCTGAGCAACTCTGCTCAGTTTGGCAAACTCAATCTCTTTTGTAGAACTATCACCATAGGCAATAATTACTCGCTGTGGTCTCTGGTTAGACATCTGTTTCCCCCTGCATGATTTCTTTTAGTTGAGAAAAATTAGATATTGTGTAATCTGCTTCCGAGGCACCAAAGTTAATGTATCCCGTATGCTGAATTGTCCTAAACCCTCTTTTCCTTGGTGGGTCAATGTCCGTAAGAATCTTATCTCCTATTATGAGTGCTTCCGAAGGTTTAATGCCTTGGTAAAGCAAATCCTCAGCTATCCGGTCATACATAGTTCCGGCTTCCTTGCTCAATCCCTTGTAACTCAGGTCAACTGAACCATCCCTGAGATTTATCGCACCTTGAGGGGTAAGCACCCTGCTAAAGTATCGCATCAGGTTTTGGGTTTGTAAAAACCTAGTTACCACATCAGTACCTACAGGACCTAGAGTCTTTTTCAATTCAGACACCACACAAACAGTGATGCCTTGCTGATTGAGATAAACAAGTGCTTCTTCAACTCCAGGTGCTGGTTTTAGAAATTCCTGTTCCTTTGCTGAAAAAAGTTCCATCGCTTCCTGGTTATTGTCAAACACATAAGTCAAAATTTCATCTTTGTGCGCTTCTTTTATGATTGAATAGCTGCTATACTTCTCTTTCAAGGCACGATATCTTCTGATTCTCTCGTTAATGAGTTCTGGCTCACCCAATTCCTTACAAATGTCCCCAATCACCAGCCGATTACGCAGCCCTGACGGATCCATCAGGCATTGCCCGAAATCGATTCCACACCACTTGATTACTATTGCCACTCTTTAAGACCTCCTAACCGTCTATCCTACAATGAACGACCTTGTCACTTTGTCAAACTAAATCTACTTATAACTATGACAGAAAGCTTGATTCTTTACCCATAGCAATGTTCCAAGATAACCTATTCTAACCCGTATTCCTTCCATTCCTTTCTTATTTTCTGCACCAGCTCTGAATCTAATTCAATTAACTGTGGCTTTTCTTCCCAATGATAAGGCGTACAACCATCTATGAGCAACGTTGAAGTTATTGGCCAAGGGTACTTCAACTTTGGTTCTATTCCGGGGTCAAGCCAAGTCGACCGGCGTCCTTTGAGTATCTCAACACTCCTTTCAGGGTTGAATCTATGAATCACTGACCAGACGACTCGTTCCCAATCATCCGGTGAAACGTCATCATCCACAACGATAAACACTTTATTTGCATAATTCCCCATAGGGGTAGAGGCGGCAGCAGTCAAAACTTGTTTCGAATGCCCAGGATACATTTGCTTTATTGAAATAACGAATCCTCTCATCATTGCAGGGTGCGTAGCCACGCCTTTAATCCCGGGTATTCCCATGTCCTTGAGCTCTCTCCACAAGCGACCGCAGCGACCGATTGCCAGTAGTATGTGAGTATCTGTAACTGGTCTCCCCACAGTACTAGCCACAAAAATAGGACTATGTCTATGCAAGACTCGTTTCACTTCCAAAATAGGTTTGGGGGTTGGTTGTCCAGAATAGTAGCCTGTAGCTTCACCAAATGGACCTTCTATTCTATATGTGGCTGGGTTCGGATCTATTTCCCCTTCAAGAATAATCTCCGCATTTGCTGGAAGAGGTAGACCGGTCACATTGCTCCTTACCACTTCTATAGGCGAACCCATAATTGCCCCAGCGAGGTCGTATTCAGATACACCATGGGGAGCCTCGGTTCCGCCAACCGCAAAAAGAACAGGAGGTCCTCCAATTACTGCTGCCGCTGGCATTTTTTTACCTTTTTGTCCCCAGCTCTTTATATGAAGATCAGCATGTTTCCCTGGGATAATCTGGGCTCCCACATGATTTTTGTCAAGAAGTTGCAGCCGATAGGTCCCAAGATTTATCCAATCTGTTTCCGGGTCTCTTGTGACTAAGGCGTAAGCTGTGCCAATGTACCTTCCTCCATCCCCAGGATAGAACTTAGGCGCCGGGAACTTGAACAGGTCAACTTTGTCGCCTTCAATTATGTTCTCAAGAATAGGGCCTGTTTTCAGCTCCTTTGGTGCTATCTTTTCCCTCCCAGTTAGCTCCACCCACTTCATAGTTAACTCATGCATTGAAGCTTCAGGGGGGAAATCAAACTCATAGGCAAAACGTCTTGTAGTCCCGAATATGCCGGTCAGAACAGGAATATCATAGCCCTTGACATTTTCAAATAGCAGAGCGGGACCACCCTTCTCTTCATTTAGCTTGGCAACATGAATAAGTTCGAGATTCCAATCCACCTCCTTTTTTATTCTCTTCAGCTCTTTTTTCCCCTCCATCTTAGCTATGTAATCTCTCAAATCCTTAGATGGCATGTCTCAATCTCCTCCTCTCTATGTCTGTCCTATGATATAACTCATCTGGTGTTGCTATTGTATTACTAATGCCCATTAATGTTATTTCATCCCCCTGTCCATAGTCGACAATTCACTGTAAATACCCCTAGCTCACTTCTACTATTAGGTCTTTTCTATATCATCGTCTGCACAGTGCAGTCTGTCAAATGATTGAAATTTATGTTATCATAGCATTTAGTTATGACAGCCAAGCGTAACAAATCGAAAATGCCGTTACGTTCGTTGATGGTATATCACGAGGTGGCAAGACGAGAAAGTTTCTCCAAAGCGGCAAAAGCTCTTTCCATTTCCCAACCAGCAGTGACTAAGCATATTAAGAATTTGGAGTCTAGGATAGGGACGAGCCTTATTAAAAGGGATAAGGCAGATTTTATGCTTAGCAATGTTGGCAGAGCTCTATTTAAAATCACCAAGAAGATTTCGTCTCATCTTGCAGAGGTGGAGGAGTTGTTAGCCGGTCTTGATCGGCAACATCTTAGTGAGCTGAAGGTGGGAATAACCGAAGCTTATGCGAGATGCCTGCTTCCAGATTTACTTTCGGGATTCGATATAACTTACCCTAACATCAAAATTATGCTTAATTTGAGAAATTCCAAGGAGGTTGAGGCTGGCCTCCTTACTTATAAAAACGATTTAGGTTTAGTAGGCGTGAGCAAAAGATGCCCCAGATTTGAATATGTCCACCTATTCAGAGAAGATTTAGTGCTTATCACTCACCCATCCCATCCTTTGATAAGGAATGAAGTAAACTCGTTAAAAGAGACTATCAATTATCCATTCATTATCAAAGACGAAGGTTCCACTACGAGAGAGATTATCCTACACGCCTTTTACAGCTTGGGAATTCAGCCTCCTACATTGATGGAGGTGAGCAATTGGGAGTTCATCATAGAGTGGGTTGCCAGAGGAAAAGCCGTCTCTATTGTACCCAAAACTATTGCCATTGCTGAGGAAAGGAAGGGGTTAATCAAAATTGGTGCATTGACAGAAAACCTTCATATGGATGTAGCTTTCGTGTATTTAAGGGAAAGGAAAGCTGACCCTACAAACAAAATACTCAAGGAATTCATCGATTACATTAAACACTGGATGACTCAAACAAATAAACCCAGTTAGGGGGCAACCCCCAGCCTCTTTTTTCTATTTTCTGCCTCCGTAAACCTATCCAAAACTGGAACTGCTTGTTTCTCTGCGGGAAGAGCAATTCCAAAATCAACATTGTGACGAGATGTTACTCATTGTTGCCTTAAGCTTACCTATGGCTGGGTTACTTGCAGAAGCTCAAAAGCGGTCTCCCTATCTAAAACACGAACCACGCCTGCCCCGACTATCTCAAAAAGAATTACTTCTCCAGCTATCCAGGTAGTGACACCGGGTCGCAGGCAGCCAGTTATCGTTTTCCCGGACCTTCCTAGTGCGGCGTGTATGTGCAGCACAGGCTTACCTTTTTCATCGGGAGCAATCACTCCCAAGCCGACCACCTCATGTGCTCCATCAAGAGGCAAGAGCATCGGTTCGGGTGGCATTTCATCTGATCGTCGGGGGCCAACCACCACTTGACCATCACCAATGTCTCCAATCATGATAACATGTCCTACAGAAATCCTCTTTTCTTCGGCAAAACTTTCGATGCAGACAGGAAGAACGTCATCGTCTTCAAGCCGAATCACAAATACCCGACCAAGATGTCCTTCAGATGCTTTCATCAAAAGCCTCCTTGGTAGCAGACTGTCAACAATGAACACTTTAAGGGCATACACCGTCTTTGTCAAGCTGTTACAGTACCTTCAAACAGATGCCTTTAGGCATCAGGACATATCGGACGATTTCAATCGAGTACCAACCACTGCACTTTTTAGCGTTATGTTCAGTCGAATTGCTTTCTATATTGAGGGCGATTAAAAGACCGTCCCCCTTTCCAAATTTTCCTGTGCTATGTTTTTACGGCTTCGAATTCCCCACACCACGATTTTTCAAAGGTGTAAGTTTCATCTGCCATTTCTGTAACCTTTAGAGTACGGAAACCAGCTTTTTCATGCCAAGCGATGAAATCTTCTTTCTTCGGAACCAAGTGTATGCTTGGTGGGACACTATGGCCACTCCAGGACCCAAAACTTGCGGAAAGTAACAGACCGCCATGAGCCATGACCCTTTCTATTTCCACGAGTGCCCCCAACTTTTCTTCATCAGGATAAGAGTGCAAGCCCCAGTAGAAGGTTACGGCGTTGAAACACTTGTCACGTACAGGCAGGTTTGGCAGGGCACTCCTTACTATGTCAATGTGTATACCCAGCTCCTTGACCCTTTGAAGCGCCATTTTCAGAGAGTAGGTATTAGGTTCCAGAAGCACTACTCTGAATCCTTTTGCGCTGAGCCAGAAACTATCCCTACCGTGAGCACCCCCTATGTCAGCTATCAGGCTTGTTGGGTCACAGCTCTCGGCTATTCTCCTGGCTGCCCAGCTCGGCTGCCATCCTACCCGCCCTACCCAGAAGTTGGCCCATTGCTTTTCCGAATTGAAAAGGGACAATCACCCCTCCGATACTTATGAACCAGTTTTTTTACTCCAGCTCTCTTATTTGGAAAGAAACGACCGATTGCACTTTGTCGCCTAAGTAAGTTTAGAACAAGCGGCAGTATCTATCAATTTATTAAGGAAATGCCGTCTTCGGTTCCCGGCCGCTGGTGAACGTAGCAATAGATGGGGTCTCCCACCTGGGATGCCCCCTCACCCCCTCCAAGATGATTCGAGAATGGCGTCTGAACTGTCGAATTCTCCTAGAATGGGACACTAAAATGGTTAGACCTAGTATCCAACAAAACAAAAAACAAAATTGTGACCCTTGAAAATCTGAGGTACAGCTGGTAAGTTATGCCTCCCTAATACCAGAACCATTTAGTACTCAAGGCTTAAAATTAAGCATTCCCTCGAATCTTAACAGGATTTTAATATTCTGGTGCTATCATCATAAGCAGAAAGGAGTGAAACAGAAATGTGGCGGAGTAAGAAGTTTCTTCTGGTCACGGTCCTGGCTGCAGTAGTGCTACTCGGGAGCCTAGGCGGGGTTGCCTTTGCCCAGACAGGAAATAGTGATAACAGCACCCAGCCGGCAGCTCAACACCAGGCTCTGCTAGCTAAAGTCTGTGCAATCTACGAACAGAACACCGGCGTAGCTATCAACTCTGATGAACTGCAAAAAGCCTTTGACCAGGCCAGAAGCGAGACAATGGCTGAAGCCCGGGACAAGTATCTCCAGGGCCTAGTAGACCAGGGCAAGATAACTCAGGAACAGGCTGACCAGTACAAAGCGTGGTTAGAATCAAAGCCGACTGTCCCCATATTGGCACCTGGATTTTCTGGTCATGACATGCACCCCGGCTTCGGCGGACACGGTGGCGGATTCCCTGGCTGGTGTGGACCGCAACCCACAGAATAACCAAAAAGGCTTTATACCAGATAACTTGGCTGGCAGCGAGCCAGAGGAGGGTAATATAACCCTCCTCTCTGTTTTTAACAATTTCTTAACATTTATGGTATAACATATATGAGAAAGAGGCGCATCATTAGGGGACTACAGAATGTCCGATAAAAGGGTTTTGGTGGTTGATGATGATGTAAAAACGGTGGAGCTGGTCAAGCTTTACCTGAACCGGGATGGCTACCGGGTTCTCACTGCTTATGATGGTGTTGAAGCCCTGCGCCTGGCTCGGGAGAGCCGCCTTAACCTCATCGTTCTGGACCTCATGCTACCTGGCATCGATGGTCTTGAGGTCTGTCGCATTCTCAGGAATGAATCCGATGTGCCCATCATCATGCTTACCGCCAAGACTACTGACCAAGATAAGCTAATAGGCCTGGGCTTAGGGGCAGATGATTATGTGACCAAGCCCTTTAGTCCCAGGGAACTGGCAGCTAGGGTACGCGCTATGCTCAGGCGCCTCCCCGGGGAGCGTAGTCCAGCGGAGATTACACAGGGTCAGCTTACCGTGAACTTCCTTAAACACGAGGCGTCTCTTGCTGGTAAGCCTCTTAATCTCACCCCGGTTGAATTCAAGCTACTAGTGGTCCTCATCAAGGAACCGGG
>Ga0315282_10018011_pt1 | contig 10145 bp, 7 predicted proteins | sample YL17G07_20_MG_FD_203693 | JGI IMG/M metagenome (GOLD analysis project Ga0315282, IMG submission 203693) | Sediment microbial communities from Yellowstone Lake, YNP, Wyoming, USA - YL17G07_20 | ecosystem: Environmental > Aquatic > Freshwater > Lake > Sediment | place: USA: Wyoming | collected... | reverse complement strand
GTAAATAGTGATAAACACCTGCCTCCATCTTTTCAACTCCATTCTCTCCAATAAGGATGTAAATATCTAAGGGATACAGAGCGCCTCCAGAAGGTGCCGCTCTTCTCCCTGTGGTTGGTTCCGTGATCCCCTGTGCAGACCAGAGGAGTTGCGAAAGATGATTAAGGGAGAGACTTCTTTCCCTAAAATCCCGAATGGTTCGTCTCGCCTTGATCGCTTTCTCCAGAGAGACCTTCCCATCCGAAGAAGGTTTGGGGAGCGATATAAGGGCGTGGGCATTCTCTGTCTCCGATAATCCTATTGCCATGAATAAAAAAAGAATCATCCCAATCCATTTCTCAAACATTTTTCCCCTCCCTCTTCTTAAGGTCCTTCTCCTTTCTTAGGTGATGATCCATTTGGCTCCATATACCATGGAGCATTTGAACTTCCCTTTCATCCATCTGGCTTCTTCCAAAAAGCCGTCTAAGCGACCGCGCCATTCTCTCTGGATGTTTGGATTCCAGGAACCCGATTTGAATAAGCGTCTTTTCCATATGTTTAAACATCCTTTCCAACTGCTCCGCCTGAGCTAATTGGACAGGCTTCTTCGGTATCTCAGTCGAGGCTTGAAACAACTCGTAGCAGACCACCATCACGGCTTGTGCAACGTTGAGGGATGGGAAGGATTTTGTGGATGGGATCCTCACATAGAGATGACAGAGAGACAATTCCTCATTGGTCAATCCCTCTTTTTCTGAACCAAAGGCCAGGCCTATCAAATTCTTCTGTGAGAGGGGAATAAGCTTCTTTGCCAAGGCTTCCGGGGCCAGATCCGGGCTCCTCCCTTTTCCTCCACGTGAAGTCGTTCCCACCACGCACCCCATTTCAGAGATTGCCTCTCGTAATGTAAAATACTCCTCTGCCCTTTCCAAAATATCTTCAGCTCCTGAGGCTAATTTATATGCGTTCGCATGGAGAGGAGAAGATCCGTTGACGACGATCAATCGGGCCAACCCCATATTCTTCATCGCCCTGGCCACGGAACCAATGTTTTCGGGGAATTTGGGCCTGACTAAAATGATCGAAATGGAATCAAGATTCATCTTTCGTTTCATGAATATTATTATAGCGATGAAAAACAACCTTGACTATCAATTTTTTTTATCTTAATTAAACTCCATAAATTTTCTCATCCCGAGGAAAGGACGGTGATAAAGGCGAAAATCCCTTTTTTTGATCTGTCGGCCCAGTTTAAGTCCATTGAAGATGAAATTAAGTCTGCCATGGATGAAGTCTTTCAGAACCAACAATTCATCCTTGGATCTAAAGTGCAGGCTCTTGAGGAAACCATCGCTCAATACTGCCGGACCCGATATGCTATAGGTGTAGCCTCTGGTTCAGACGCCCTGGTCTTAGCCCTAATGGCCTTGGGAATCGGGGCTGGCGATGAGGTCCTTCTTCCACCCTTCACTTTCTTTGCGACGGCAGGTTCTGTCTCTCGCCTCGGAGCCACGCCTGTATTTGTGGATATCGATCGAGAGACCTATAACATTGACCCCTCCAAGATCGAGGAGAAGATTACGCCGAAAACAAAAGCCATCCTTCCTGTTCATCTCTTTGGACAATGTGCAGACATGAATCCTCTTCTTAAGATAGCCCAAAAGAAGAAACTTTTTGTCATTGAAGATGCGGCCCAGGCATTGGGAGCAGAGTATAAGCCGAACGCCGGATCCCAGGGGCGCCGGGCCGGGCAGATAGGCGACCTTGGATGTTTTTCTTTTTACCCTACGAAGAACCTGGGTGCCTTCGGAGATGCAGGAATGGTTGTGACGGATAACCCTGTCTTGGCTGAAAAGGTGAGGCTGCTGAGGGTCCACGGAAGTCAGCCCAAATACTTCCATAAGACGATTGGAATCAACAGTCGTCTCGATACGATTCAAGCTGCCATTCTATTGGTAAAATTCAAGTACTTGGAGAAATGGACTGCAGAGAGACAAAAGAAAGCTGAAAGGTATCAGGGATTATTCCAAAATCTTCTCTCTTCTGTAAAAGGCCTTAAGCTCCCGACCATTCAATATCAGAACCGTCATATCTTCCATCAGTATGTGATCCGTGTTCCAGAAAGAGATCGGCTGAGAAAATTCCTGGCAGAGAAAGGGATTGGCACGGACATCTACTATCCGGTGCCCCTTCACTTGCAGGAATGTTACTCCATTTTGAAATATCGCCGAGGAGATCTTCCAAATTCCGAAAAGGCCTCCGAAGAGGTTTTAGCTCTTCCTGTATATCCTGAGCTAACAGAAGATCAACAGAAGGTGGTCGTTGACGGAATCAAGGCATTCTATCGAAGAGCAGAGGCCAAGGGGTCAGGTGGTCGAGGTGTCGAGTGAAATACCTAATGAGAAGAATTACTTGAACCCTTGAACCCTCTTTAGAAGCGGGGAAAGGAACTATGGAGTTTTTAGAGAAGGCTAACCAACTCATTCAAAAGATCAGCCAAAAAAAAGCCTTGATCGGGATCATCGGGATGGGATATGTTGGCCTCCCTCTGGTTTTAAGGTTTTGCGAAGAAGATTTCAGAGTTTTAGGATTCGATATCGATCCTAAAAAAGTCGCTACACTGAAGAGAGGGAAGAGCTACTTGAAATCCATACCCTCCTCCCGGATTTCCCAATTTATCCGGAGTGGTCATTTAGATGTGACGAATAATTTTTCTCGTCTTGATAAACCCGATTGTATCTTGATTTGCGTTCCTACTCCCTTGACTGAAAAAATGGAGCCGGATCTCCAATATATAGAAAAAACAACCGAAGCCACTCTCCAGAATCTGAGGAAAGGTCAGCTGATTGTTTTGGAAAGTACTACTTATCCCGGAACCACTGAAGAGCTGATTCTTCCCCGATTGGAATCGAGTGGCTTGAAGGTTGGGAAAGATTTCTTTCTGGCCTTTTCCCCGGAGAGGGAGGATCCAGGAAATAAGCGATTTACAACCCACCAAATTCCAAAGGTAGTGGCCGGAGTTACTTCATCCTGCCAAAAAGTTGTTACTGCCCTGTACGGTCAGATCATCAAGAAGGTCGTCCCCGTTTCCTCCCCTCGAGTCGCAGAATTGACTAAACTGCTCGAAAATATCTACCGAAGTGTAAATATTGCCCTGGTGAATGAATTGAAAATGTTGGCGGATCGAATGGGGATAGATATCTGGGAGGTCATTGAAGCCGCCAGTACCAAACCTTTCGGGTTTTCTCCTTTTTATCCGGGCCCGGGTATGGGAGGCCATTGTATTCCTATCGATCCCTATTATCTCTCCTGGAAAGCCCGCGAATATGATTTCACAACAAGATTTATTTTCTTGGCAGGAGAAATTAATGTTCACGTTCCTTATTATGTTGTCGGCAAAATTCAAGATGCCCTCAACGCAAGGGGGAAAAGCATAAAGGGAGCAAAAATCCTGATCCTGGGAGTGGCCTATAAAAAAGATGTGGACGACGCCAGGGAATCCCCCGCCCTGGCCATCATGAATCTCCTTCGGAAAAAAGGGGCAGTCATCCTCTACCACGATCCCTATATCCCATCCCTTCCTTCCTTCAGGAAATACTCTTTTAAGTTGAATTCTTCCCTTCTCACAGAGCAACTCCTTCGCAGAATCGATGCGGCGGTCGTCGTGACAGACCATAGCATCGATTATCAACGGATTGTTAAGCTCTCTCCCCTTATTATCGATACACGGAATGTAACGAAGGGAATGAAAAGATGGAAAAAGAAAATTGTGAAGGCGTGACGATTACGAATGACCCGAATGATAACGAATATACCGAATTTGGTTTATTCGCCACATTCGCTGTCATTCGTTTTGTTAGCCATAGGGTGGTTTCTCCAGAAATGGTAGAGATAGAGCTGTGCATAGCCTGCATAAGGGCCGAAATGATCCGATACAAACTCCTCCATCGCTTTCTCTCCAGCCTTTCTCTCTTTAAAATAAATCCTTTGTAGCCCTTTTTTAATCCAAGTATCCATTGGAAAGGCTTCGAGAAAATCCAAGGAGTAGAGAAGAACACAATCGGCCACCTTCTTTCCTACACCGGGAAGGCCCATCAATTCTTCCCTGGCCTTTTTATAGGGTAACCCTTTCAGCAAGAGGAGTTGGCTCCGATCCATACAGCGGCTGGCATTCACCAAATAATTTGTCCTAAACCCTGCCCCGGCCGATTCCAGTTGAACCGGACTTCTTATGGATCGGGGTTTAGGAAATCGGTAACCAAGATAGTTTCCCCATACCACTTTCTCCCCCGAGGATCTGCAGACATGTTCGATGATGCAGCGGATATGAGAGACGGCCTTGGCTGAAGAGCACAGGAAAGAGACCAGGCATTCCCACGGATCCTGTCGGATCAATCTCATCCCTCGATATTTTCTTATCGCATGATGAATCACCGGATCTCGATCGATCTTTTTCACTATAGAATCCAAATCCTCATCCAGCCTGAAGAATTGGATCAGAAAAGGTTCCCCAACGCCATCATAGAAAAGGGACTCTCCTCTTTGCCGGAGGGAAAAAATCTGACCCGAGGATTGGAGGATGTAAGTATCTAAGACCTTGGTAAATCGAAAGAACTGACCGCATTCTAAGGTATGTTCAAGTGAAAAGTGGGGGATCCGGAGTCGCGCGGTCATTCTTTCTTACCCAATGGAGGCCGAATGATGGCGATCGCATAGGACTCTAAGTCAAAGTACTTTCTTGCCACCCGGTTGACATCCTCTTTTGTTACCTTCTCTATTTCCCCGGGAAATTTCTGAAAATGATCAAACCCCAACCCATAAAGTTCGTCGAGGGACACTTGATTGGCTTGTGCCTCATTCGTTTGGAGCCCGATTTCAAAATTACCGATGAGGTACTTCTTAGCCCTGTCCACCTCTCCTTCTGTCAGCCCCTCCATTCTCACTTTCCTCAGCTCTCTCAGGACTGCTTGAATGGCTGTCTCCAATTTACTTGGGTGGGTTCCCATATAAACTCCGATAAACCCTCGATCCAGATTCGGTTGAGCCATAAAATTCAGCGCATAGGCCAAGCTTTCTTTATCCCTTAACTCACGGAACAACCTCCCCCCCTGGCCGGCCAGCGCAGCCTCCAAAACCCTTAAGGCATAGCTATCCGGATGCTGGAATGAGGCTCCTAAGAATCCGAGGACGAAATGGGCCTGCTCTTTCATCTTAGTGATCTCCGTTTGTCTCTTTTTCTGAAGGGGAGTTTCCTGTGAAATAGAAGGACCATGAAGGGAGCCTCGCTTAAGATCTCCGAGTCCTTGCTTAACGGCAGCAAGGACTCGCCTTTGATCCACATCTCCCACGACGGTGAGAACCATATTCTCTGGAATGACAATGCGTCGATAGTATTCTTCTAAATCCTTTTGGGTCAATCTCTGAATGGAATCGGACGTCCCTAAGGTATCCATTCGATAGGGATGTTTTTCGTAAAGAGTCTTTCGAAAGAGTTTGAATACGAGACGGCCCAGATCATCCTCCTGCTGCCGGATCGAAGCCAGGATCAACCTTCTTCTCTTCTCCATCTCTTCCTTGTCGAATGAAGGTTGGCGAATCACCTCTATCAACAGGCTAAAGGCATCCTCAAAATGCTGGCTTAAAAAAGTAAAGGTGAGACCCAGGCTGTTATACCCAGAAAATCCGTTGAGCGACCCCGCCATCCTTTCCACTTTCTTCGTAATCTGAAGGCTGGTTTGATTTGTCGTCCCTTTGGTCCACATGACGGCTATGAAATGGTTGATTCCGTTTTGATCCTCTTCTTCAAATCGAACCCCACTCAAGAAAGAAGCCTGAACGGTAACGGCCGGGATGGACGGATTTTCTTTGACGATGAGTCGAATTCCGTTATCGAGTATGGTCTTTGAGACGGTTGCCTTCTTCTCAGCCGATGCCCCGCTGAGTCCCTCCCTCTCCACGATAGACTCGAAGGATGGAATCCTGATGCCTTGAGCCTTTTCATCGGGCGCCAGGATACTAATGGCCAATCGGTGGCGCTGAAAGTATTTATTCAAGACCTTTTGGATATCTTCATTTTGGAGCAGGGCAATCCTTCTCATATATTCTTTTTCGAATTGAAGATCCCCTGCAATCACCTCATAAAATCCTATTTTAGCGGCTATGCCTTGAACCGTCTGGCGACTATAGACGAGATCGCTTTCGATATTTACCTTAACACGGTGGAGTTCCTCCGGCGTCACCCCTTCGATCTTCAACCGATTTACTTCTTCCAGAATGGCTTCGATGGCTTTCTCTACATTCTCAGCCGGGAGGGTCGCACCCATGATAAAGAGTCCCGGGTCTTTAGGGGTATAGGACGAAGCAGAAATAGCGTTGACGAGTGCCTTCTCCAGCTTCACCTTCTGGACCAATCGAGAGGCCTCTCCTCTTCCCAAGATATAGGAGAGGACGTCGAGAGCAGGCGTCTCCGCGTCTTTAGCTGAAGAGATCGGAAGGCCGATTTGCAGGTAGGTTTCCTTAAAATTTCCTTGGGAAACAACCGACCGAACTCCTGCCTGATCGGGTTCTTTCACCCTCTGAGGAAGGCTCCCGGAGCACGGTTCCATCCCTCTGAAGACCTCCCTTACCTTCTCTTCCATCGTCTCAAGATCGAAATCGCCTGCGGCAATGAAGATCATACGGCTTGGTACATACCATCTCTTGAAAAAAGAGACCATCTGATCCCGCGTGATCGCCTTAATCGTCCTCTCGTATCCGGTAACGGGTCTGCGATAAGGATGCTGTCGATAGAGGGTCGCCATGGTCTGGTTGAAGAGCCTTCTCGAAGGATCATCTTCTCCCCTGCGAATCTCCTCCAAGACCACCTCCCTTTCTCTCTCTAACTCCGATGGATCAAAGGTTGGGTGTTGAACCAAATCGCTCAGAATGTCAAGTCCAGTCGCGCTGTAGCGACTGGCGATTGTAACATGGTACACGGTACTATCATAGGAAGTATACGCGTTGATCGTTCCGCCCAAAGACTCAATCTCCCTTGCCATTTCGCGGGCCTTTCTTTTCTCTGTCCCTTTAAAGAGCATATGCTCGACGAAATGGCACATGCCCGCTTCTTCATCTCTCTCATCCGCACTACCAGCCTTCACCCAGACCTGAAGAGCAACCACAGGTGTTGCCCGGTTTTCTTCGAGGATCACTTTGATGCCATTCTCTATCGTGAAATGATGAAGTCGGTCTCTTGAGAAAGAGACCTCTGCTCTTCCTAACAAAATCGCGACAACCGACACCATGACCACGAGAAACCATCGCCGGGTTCTCATTCCTTATTGACTCCGTTCATGTAAGGAAAATTATAAGAGGAAAGGCCCCAAAAACAAAGGGCGAACTCCGTATTGGATTGGGATTCGCCCTCTGGAAAGAGTACTATTTTACCCGATTCAATTACGCTTAAGAGGTCTGATCTCTCCCGGCAGAAAACGCTTTTCTGTTCAGCTCGTGAACTTTTGCAGGAAGGTAATTCAGAATCGTCTTTAGCCAGACATCTTCCTTTACCTCAAAAAATTTTGAGATGGCGCCCAGGAGCACCACATTGGCTGCCCGGACATCTCCCAATTGGAGGGCAATCTCCGTTCCCTTTACCAAATAGAAATTCCGGATCCGTGATCGAATGATTTCAGGGATGGCTCCGGGATATTTCATATCCCCCAAATTGACGGCGGGAGGGTTGACTTTGTGATCGTTCATCACAATTTTGCCGTTAGGCCTTAGATAGTTAATCCAGCGGAGTCCTTCCAGTTGCTCAAAGGCGAAGAGGATATCCACTTCCCCTTGCTTGATGAGAGGGGAGTAAACCTTTTTACCGAATCGGAAATGGGAGGTGACAATTCCTCCCCTCATCGCCATTCCGTGAACCTCGCTCTTTTTCACATCATAGCCTGCTTCCATAAAAACCTCAGACATGATGTCGCTGGCGAGGATGACCCCTTGTCCCCCCACGCCTGAAACCAATATATTGGTCGTTATTTGTTCCATTCTCTCACCCCGTCTAAATATGGTTACATGGTTTCAAAACCGAATATGGGTTTTTCTTCCTGGCTCTGGATAGCCTCGAATTTGCAAACCTGATAGCAGAGATGGCATCCCGGGCATAGGCTCGGGTCGATAAATGAGATCCCCTTTCTTTTCTTTCCGTCAGCGGTCATGGCCATCTCCCCTTCCACGATCTGATAAGAAATGGCAGGACAGCCCAGGTTAACGCAAGTCTTACAGCCAATACATTTGGTGGAATCGACTCGAAGAGGTTTGTTATATTTCTTGAAAGCCCTCCGAAGGAGCACACAGGGACCTTCACTGATGACGAGAGAGGGTTGGTCGTTTTCGAGCTCTTCCTTGATCACGCTTTCCGTCTCCTCTAAATTCCAAGGATTCACCTTCCTCGGGTTTTCAATCCCCAGGACCCGCCCCAACTCGGCGAAATCGATTCGATGGGTTTTCTCTCCCCGAATGGTATATCCTGTGGCCGGATGCTCTTGCTGACCTGTCATCCCTGTTGTTCGATTGTCCAAAATGATAATGGTCGCGGAACTCTTGTTGTAGGCGACGTTCATCAGAGGATGAACTCCCCCATGAAGGAATGTGGAATCCCCGATCACGCCAACGATCTTTCCGCTTCCTTTTTCTCCAAGCGCCTTCGCCATGCCGTGGGCGCTGCCAATGCTCGCCCCCATACAGATGCAGGTATTGATCACATTCAACGGGGGATAAGCTCCTAAGGTGTAACATCCGATGTCGCCGGCAGCATAAACTTTCAATTTCCTTAAGACATGCATCACTCCTCGGTGAGGACATCCAGGACACAGATTGGGCGGCCTCGGAGGAAGCGGTTCTTCAAAGAAAGGCTTGGGGGCCTTAAATTTCCTCCCCAACATCCCTTTCTCAACGAGAGAGGGGTTCAGTTCTCCACAGATGGGAAACAGGTTCTTCCCTCCCTTGGGTTTGAACCCCATTGCCCTGATATTCTCTTCCAGGAAAGGATCCAGCTCTTCAACGACGTAAACCTTCTTCACCTTCTTGAAAAACTCTCCAATCAGGTTTTCGGGCAACGGCCACACCATTCCCAGCTTAAGGTAAGAATAATTTGGAAAAACCTCCTTTGCATATTGGTAAGAAATTCCGGCGGAAATGATCCCGATCGCTGGGTCGTTGATCTCCATTCGATTCCCCTGAAATTGCTCGGCGAACTCCTTCAATCTAAGAAACCGATCCTCGACGACCCTGTGCCGGATTCTTGCAAAAGAAGGCAACATGGTAAATTTTTCCGTCTGTTTTCGGATCTCCGTAGAAACGGGGGGAACAACAGGCTCTTCCAATTCTACAATGCCTTTTGCATGGGAAATTCGGGTGACACCCCTTAACATCACTGGCGTATCAAATTTCTCACTGATCTCAAAACCCAATTTCATAAAGTCCTTTGCTTCTTGGCCGTCACTGGGTTCCAGCATCGGAACCTTTGCGAACCTCGCATAATGACGATTATCCTGTTCATTCTGGGAACTATAAAGTTCCGGGTCATCACAGGTGACGAGGACTAAGCCCCCGGTGACACCGACGTAGGAAAGTGTCATGAAAGGATCGGCTGCGACATTGACCCCCACATGTTTCATCGATGCCATTGCCCTTGCACCTGCCATAGACGCCCCCAAGGCGACTTCCAAGGCCACCTTTTCATTCGGAGACCATTCAGCATAGATTTCCTTGTACTCCCTGGCTATGGTTTCTAAAATTTCGGTACTGGGCGTACCAGGGTAGGCAGCCGCTACCTTCACACCTGCCTCAAAGGCTCCCCTCGCAATGGCTTCATTTCCACTCATTATTTTTTTCATACATCACCTATTCGTTCCGTTCAAAATTGAATTCGTATTTATTGTCACTCATACCACTAATACATAATACAAATTTTTGTCAAGGTATTTATTCAGATTTTCCCTTCCTATTTCTCAAATACGGAGATCTTTCTCAGTACAATATTAGTCATCTCGGACTTTGGGGAAACTTTTATGAAATTCTTGTAGTTTTCGACTGCCTCCTTCGCTTTTCCCAATTTTTCATAACATCGACCCAGTCCCAAATAGGCGTCGGCTAACTGAAAACTCTCTCCCAAATCAATGACT
>Ga0315282_10018010_pt1 | contig 10145 bp, 11 predicted proteins | sample YL17G07_20_MG_FD_203693 | JGI IMG/M metagenome (GOLD analysis project Ga0315282, IMG submission 203693) | Sediment microbial communities from Yellowstone Lake, YNP, Wyoming, USA - YL17G07_20 | ecosystem: Environmental > Aquatic > Freshwater > Lake > Sediment | place: USA: Wyoming | collected... | reverse complement strand
TGTGTCACTCAGGGTTTCCCTTTTGTAAAACCGTAATGGCCGATGCATTTCGCGAGATTCCAATACTCATTGGCACCCGGACAGAAGACCAACGGGAGGGCCTTGGAGATATCGATCCGACCTTTCTCCTTTTGAACTTCTTCCTTGACATGGAGGGCAACGATTTCACCCAGAAAGAGGTCGTGGCTTCCCAAGGAGAGCATTTCTTTAACCTTGCATTCCATCTGGACAGGACATTCATCAATCAACGGAGGCGTCACCTTCTGGGCGGGCACCTGCTTCCACCCCATGGATGAAAACTTGTCTGTCTCCCTACCGGAAAGCACACCGCAAGCATCCACCTTTCTGACCATCTCTTCAGAAGGGAGATTGACGACAAACTCTTTAAGTCGCCTCACGCAGGCGTGGGAGTATCGTTCCGGCCGGATGGAAATGCCGATCATCGGAGGTTCTGAGTTGACCACTCCCACCCAGGCCAAGGTGATGATGTTTGGTTTTCCTGTTTCATCCACGCAGGTCACCAAAACGACAGGAGTAGGGAAAAGCAAGGTAGCGGGTGGTAGACTTTTTCGGCCCATTTCTTCTCCTTTCTTGCCCCACGGGCTCTTATCGGAAAAGGCTTACATCCCCTTTCCCTCTTCGAATCACTCTGGGAGAATCACCGGCGAGGTCAATAATGCTGGAATGTTCGGCGACGATCACCCCTCCATCAATGACGAGGTCCAACTGTTTTCCAAACCGCTCTTCTATCCCGGCAGGATCATTGTACAGCCCCTCATCGGGTTTATAAACGCTGGTGCTGATAATCGGGTGCCCCAGCTCCTTGACGAGGGCCAAGCATATCTTGTTGTCAGGGATTCTTATCCCGACCGTATTCTGTTTAGTCATGGCTATCTTTGGAACCAGCTTCGTTGCTTTCAACACGAAGGTATAAGCTCCGGGAAGCAGACGTTTCATCATTTTATAAGCATAGTTGGAAACATAGGCATAGCGACTGATATCCTTCAAATCGGAGCAGATGAAACTTAATAGCTTCTTCCCCTCCAATTTCTTCAGTCGGTGGATTCTTCGGATCGCCTCCGGGTTGAAAAGATCGCATCCGATCCCGTAGATGGTGTCCGTAGGATATCCGACCACACCGCCCTCCTTAAGAACCTCCACAACCCTTCGAATCAATCTGGGTTGCGGATTTTTAGGGTTGATGGTGATGATCATTGCTCACTCTCCTTCGTCTAAATATCCCCTAAATCTCCCTGTCCAATTCTTTGACCCGGACTCCCCAGAGAAAGCGCTGGCTGTAATAAGGGGTATTCAGATAATCTACCCTCACCTCTCTGCTGTAAGAAGAGGCGTGAACAAATTGATTGTCGCCTACGTAGATTCCCACATGAGCACTACTCCCACGCCGTCTAAAAAAGACCAGATCCCCTTCCTCCAATTGGTCCATCGCAACCCTTTTCCCAGCCGTAAACTGTTCACGGGCGGTCCTAGGAAGTTGGATATTAAAAATTTCGTAGACCTTTTTCACCAAGGCAGAACAATCAATCCCTTTTAATGTAGATCCTCCTAATTTGTAGGGCACCCCTAAAAAGGTCTTCACAACCCTCACCAAAAGACTTCTTTCCTCTAGATTACTCCATTTCCCAAGAGGGGTAGAAGCGACTGGCTCTCCTTTCTCCCCTTCTCCCTGTGAAGTCCCTGCCATTTCTTCTTCATCTCCCGATTCTTCCGCCTCCTCATCCGACCGACTCCCGTCTCTCGGAAGAAGAAGAATTTGACCGATCTTTAACGCTGAAGTAGGAAGGCCGTTCCTCTTTATAATTTCCTCTGTCGAGAAACCGACCTTCTTTGAAATATTGTAAAGACTATCTCCTTTCTGTACGACGTAAGAATCCATTTCCCCCGTAGTTCTTTTAACAACCCCGCCTGAAAGTTTTTTACTGGCCCGGCTTGGAGATCTTCCCGAAACTTCTGCTGCCTTTTTTCCTGCTCGGGATGGAATCGTAAGAACCTGCCTCGGCTTGATCGATTCTACCTCCAAGGCATTCGCTTTTTTCAACGCCTCGATGCTAACGCCCATTGATCTTGAGATCCCATAAAGCGTATCACCCGGTTTGACCGTATACCTCTCCTCTGTCCATCCCTTCTGATAAAAGCCAAACCACAGCAATATGATGACCAATCCCATTCCTAAAATGTTCAACGGTCTCACCATGAGGTGCCTCCTCTGTTCATGAAGGACAATCTTCTCCTTTTGAGACGCCGGGGAAACGTGGAGAAGGATAAAATGCTGCTAGGAACGGCGTGATTTTAAACCCCATCCTTTCGGAAAGCTACTTAGCTTTTGAATACCGCTCACCCCTTATGAAAACAGGGCTTTCTAACGGAGCCAATTGGTTAAATGACAGGTTTTATTTATACAAAACTTGGGACCAGAAGTCAAACCCAATCAGGTCCCTTTTTGGCGGATGGACGGGGACCGCTGAAGAGGACTATTCCTGAACGAGGAGGATGCGAACGACAATCCGACTCTCCTCATCGGTTGCAAGTTTTGCCGTCTCTCTACTTTTTCCTTCCATGGCTTCTTTCTTCACTTCTTGACGGGCTCTCAAACTTCCTGTGGCGTGCTTTCTCGTCATCCCCTTATCCGTCTGGCCTGTAGAACTTACCCCTACCAGTTCTTTCTCAAACTCTAAAAACGAACTCGCGGGAAGAGAAGCAAGGAACCCGTTCCCCTCCGTAGTGAGCATCTCTCCTCCAAATTGTTTGACCAGCTCCTGAACCTGGGAAATCGCCTTTTCCCGATCGGAGATTTTCAAGACGATCTCTTGATGAGGTTTCGTAGCCGCAACGGGCTTCTTCTTGGCAAGCAATTCTTTCTCAATTCTTCCCGGTTCCGGGGATGGAGCTGCTGCCTTCGCCGCCTCCTTCGACTCGATTTGTTTGAACGCCAACACTTCAGCCTTTGGAGAAGGTGCCTCCGCCCTCTTCGTTTCTGCCCTCACCTGTGGCGTGGTTGGTTCGAATTTTTTCTCTTCTGGGAGAGGTGCTTTAGCCTGTTCGACATCCTTTGGACGGGGTGCCTCAGCAGGTATCTTTAGCGTCCCTCGTCCTCTCTCCGGCTCTTTTTGAGCCAAGACCTGTTCAGGCTTTTTTCCCACAGAAAGAGGTGCGGGGGCTTGTCCGGTCTCTTTGGGGCGATATCCCCCCATCGGCATCATCTTGGTAAGGTAGAGCACTAAGAAAACGACGGCCACCATGGCCGCCGCTTGAACGGGAAGTTTGAACGGGAGCGGGAAGTTAAACCATCCCCCCCTGGACTTCTCGGCCGAGGTGATCCTTTCCCGTTCTTCCATTTTTTTATAAAGTTCGGGGAGAAATCCATCCGGCACCTCCACTTCTCCCACAGAGTGAAGCCATCGCATCGTTTTTTCGAATTGCTCAAATTCCCTCTGGCATTCTGGACACGAAGAAAGATGTTCTTTGACCACCTTCTCCTCAAACGGGGTCAGCTCCCTTTCCCACAAGGAGGAAAATCGATCCCGCGCTTCTTCACAATCCATAGACTCTCCTCCTTCTTCTAATGAGCGGCCCTTTCTAATACCCGCTTTAGATCCATTCTTGCCCTGTGGAGTTTCGATTTGATCGTGCCCTCAGGAAGGCCCAGCAATTCCCCCATCTCTTCATAAGAAAACCCCTGGAGATCTCTCAGCACAAGCAATTCCCTCTGATCTTCCTTCAGCTTCTGAAGCCCTCTCTGAATAAGCTGCTGGATCAACTTCTTTTCATACAGCGTCTCAGGATTATCGGAGGGATCATAAATGTCCCTCGGCACATCCCCTTCTTCCGTCTCGATCGGGTCGTCCAATGAGTCGGAGTTGAAATATTGTCTTCGTTTTAAATATTTCCAGCGGTTCCGGCAATGGTTTAGAGTGATCTGTGTGAGCCAGGCATCGAATCTGATCTCCTCCCTCAAATCCTTGATCGAGTCGAATACGGAGATAAAGACCTCCTGAGCCAAATCCTTTGCCTCTTCCAAATTGCCCAACATCCGGTAAGCGATATTGAATACCTTCTTCTGGGAGTGAAGAACAATCTCTGCGAAGGCCCTTTCGTCCCCCGCTTTGCAGTTCTCAATCACCTCTCTTCGAATCTTGGGAGAAGTCTTCATCGAAAACCCACTCTTCCCCTAATGCTATAGACAACAGAGGGCCGGTTTTTGTTCCATCTTTTTCTCCCCTCCCATTGCCGCAATGTAAGGGACGATAGGATAGGGAAGGATAATTATGCGTTAAATAAATTTTTAAGAATATTGCTAAAAAGGGGCAAGGTTGTCAAGTCCAAAAAATTATTTGATTTTTTTAGACCAGCTATCTATAATTCGGAAGAGTGAGACGGACTTTTAAATCGTTAGTCGGAGGGAGGTGATGGGAAGATGAAAAGGGTAATATCGGCTGGCCTGTCGTTGCTTTTGATCGGTCTATTTGTTTCAGCCCTAGTAGGATGTGGGGCAGAGATCAAGGCAGAGAATGAGAGACTGAAGGCGGAAAACACCAGCCTCAAATCGGACAACGATAAATTAAAGCTCGAAATACAAAAATTGAAGGAAGATATCCAGAAGGCCGCTGAAAAGGATGCGACCATTGCTTCTCTGACTACCGAGAACGAGACATTGAAAAAGCAGGTGGAAGACTTAAAGGCCCAGATGGCAAAAAAGAAAAGGTAGTCACACGACGATGAAATCATAAAAAAGGGAAGACTCTGTCAGAAGGGTTTTCCCTTTTTTGGTTCGTTCTTTCCCCCTATGAATAACCACAATCATTCCAAAAATAGAGAAAGGAAGGGATTGGCTTTCTATGTCATCTACACCTTTATCCTCTCGACCCTTTTATTTCTCATTTCTGGAGCCTTGCTCTTTTTCTATTACTCCCATCACCTCCCTGATTTTACACCGCTCAAGGAACGGCGCCTTAACGCCTACTCCATCGTTTACTCCGAAGAAGATGAGGTTGTTGGAAAATTCTTGATGGACAACCGAATCCCCGTTTCCTATGAGCAGATTCCCAGCCAATTGGTAAAGGCTTTCATCGCTGCAGAGGATGCGGAATTTTTTCAGCATAAAGGCGTTGATTACAAAGGCATACTCCGCGCCATGTTCAAGAATCTCCTCGCCCGGAGGATTGTCCAGGGAGGAAGCACGATCACTCAGCAGGTGACCAAGACTTTTTTCCTCACACCAAAAAGAAGTGTGCTCCGAAAGTTAAGGGAGGTCGCCTACGCCTTCGGTCTGGAGCGGGATTTAACCAAAGAGGAGATCCTCACCCTTTACCTCAACAATATTTATTTAGGAAACGGGGCCTATGGTGTGGAGGCCGCCTCCGAAAGTTACTTCAATAAGCAGGCCGAGCAACTCAACCTGGCAGAGATGGCCATGATGGCTGGCCTGGCCAAGGCCCCCAGTCGTTATTCGCCTGTCAACAATTTTAGAAGGGCCAAAGTCCGCCAGGCCTACGTTCTCACCCGCATGACCGAACTAGGCATTATCTCTCAGGAGCAGAAAGAAAAAGCTCTTCGGATTCCTCTTAAAATTCAGTCGAGAGAAAGCGCCTATTTCAGCAAAGCTCCCTACTTCACGGAACTCATCCGGCAACAGGTAGAGAGAAAGTATGGAAAGGAGAAACTGTATCAGCAAGGACTGAGGATTTATACTACCCTCGATCTGTCCCTTCAGAGAGCGGCTCAACGATCCATGGACACAGGGTTAAAGGAACTGGATAAAAGGGAAGGATTCCGAGGCCCTCTCCACGCTCTTTCGCCAAAGGAGGTAAAGGAGCTTCTTAGCAAAAGGAAAGAATCCTCGCGCCCCCTTCCCCAAAACGAGGTTTTCGAAGGGGTGATCCTCTCCAGAGATGACTCCAAAAAGTTTTACACCGTCTGGGCGGAAGATCGAAAAGGGATTCTCCCCTTCTCCGAAATGTCCTGGGCCCTCACGATCAAACCCACACCGAGCTACAAACCACGAAAAGTGAAGACCCCAGGAGATCTTCTCAGCCCGGGTGATGTGGTTTACGTTCGTTTGAAAGAATCTCCTAAAAAAGACCAATCCCCGCTGTTCGTCTTAGAACAAGAGCCTCTCGTCCAGGGTGCCTTGCTCTGCCTTGACCCGAAGACCGGATATGTCCGAGCCATGGTCGGAGGCCGTGATTTCAGCGAGAGTCAATTTAACCGGGCGATCTCTTCTCGAAGACAACCCGGTTCGGCCTTTAAGCCTGTCATCTATGCTGCGGCCTTGGAGAAAGGCTATACCCCTTCCACCATCCTCATGGATTCTCCGGTGGAGTATTCAGACCCCGACGGAGCTTATTGGGCACCAAAGAATTATGACCAGGATTTTATGGGGCCCATTACTTTCCGGAATGCCTTGGCTCATTCCAGAAATGTCGTCACTGTCAAAATCCTTGAAGACATCGGGGTGGGTTACGCCCTTAAGTTCATAAAAAGGTTAGGGATTGAATCTCCCATCAAAAGGGATCTCTCCATCGCCCTCGGCACGTCGGGGGTTTCCATGTCCGAGTTGACTTCCGCCTTTGCCGTCTTTGCAAATGGAGGGGAACGGGTCAAGCCCATCTTCCTCAAAAAGATTGTCACTATGGAAGGTGAAGTCCTTGAGGAAAACACTCCTTATATTGAAATGGAGGAAAAAGAGGAAGAGGAGGATACGTCTGAAGCTCCTTCTCCCGTTTTGAAGGAACGTGTGATCTCGCCACAAAATGCTTTTATCATGACCCATCTCCTGCAGGGAGTCGTGCAGCACGGGACAGGCCAGAGAGCGAAGGTCCTCGGAAGACCGGTCGCGGGGAAAACTGGAACCTCCAGCGACTATTCCGATGCCTGGTTCATCGGATACACCCCCTCTCTTCTTGCCGGGGTCTGGGTGGGTTTCGATGATAAGACTTCTTTGGGGAAAAATGAGACGGGGGCTCGAGCAGCGCTCCCCATCTGGATTTCTTTTATGGACAGGGCCTTGAGAAATACCCCGGTGGAAACACCTAAGCCCCCTAAAGGAATTACGCTTATCAAAGTCAATATCGAAACCGGACTGCCCACCGAGGGGGATTCCCCGGATACGATCGTAGAGGCATTTATCGATAGCTCAATCCCCTGGAAGAAAGAGGGTCCCGAAGAAGAGAGTTCTTCTTCGGGGACTCCGGTCACCGGGAGGTCTCCTGACGATCCTGCCGCTCCATCGGGTCATTAAAGATTCCCGGACGGTGTTCTCCGCTCACAAACGAGAAACCCCATATTCGTTCCGTACTCCGTTCATTGAGAAGGGAGAGAAGAAAACAATGAAAGAAGAAGATGTCAAAAAAATATTGACAAGTCTCAAGACAGTCGCTGTCGTAGGGATTTCTCCTAAGGAGGACCGTCCCAGCTATATCGTGGCCTCCTACCTCAAATCCAAAGGGTATCGTATCATCCCGGTCCGGCCCGATGGGGATGAAATTCTCGGAGAAAAGGTATACCACAGCCTTTCAGAAATTCCCCCAGAGATCAGAGTGGAGGTGGTAGATATCTTTCGAAGATCGGAAGACGTCCCGCCCGTCGTGGAAGAGGCCATCCAGCCGGGGGCCAAAGCGATCTGGATGCAAGAAGGCGTGATTCACAAAAAGGCGGGAGAAAAAGCGGAGAAGGCCGGGTTAAAGGTAGTCATGGATCGCTGTATGAAAAAAGAACACCAGCGCCTCCTCTAATTCGGCGGACAGGGCGTGAAATGATACGGCTTTATACACACGAATTTGTTGTTTCAGAAGACACCCTCGACGAGAATGGTCATGCCAACAACGTGGCTTACGTTCAGTGGATGCAAGATATTGCCGTTCTTCATTCAAACGATTCAGGATGTACGCAAGCGACTCAGGCGGCGGGAGCCATATGGGTTGTCCGCTCTCATCAGATTGAATACCTTCGTCCGGCCTTTCTTGGAGACATTCTTTCCGCTTTTACTTGGGTCGTCAATTTTCGCAGGGCGATATCGTTGCGGAGATACAAATTTGTCCGACAGAAGGACAATAGCGTTCTTGCAAGGGGTGAAACCGATTGGGTCTTTCTGAATGCAAAGACCCGACGCCCGATCACGATCCCGGAAGGTGTGAGAAAAACATTCCACCTCGTCGGCGAAGACCAGGAACCGTGACGGATTGAAAAATGTTGGGAAAGAAACTGTGTTTCGGCATTCCGTATTCCGAAATCCCCTATACACTAGGGAGAGCACATGGCAGCCCTGAAGTCCACGTAGTTCAAGGCGCCATCCTCACTTTACGAGTTTAAGATCGTTCTCCGACCATTATAACGGTCTGTATCATACTGGGTTTGGACATCCACCATGCTCAATTTGCTAATGGCCTCCCCCAACGGAACAGCAGTTATTCGCCCATTCCGATAACTTACCATTTTTCCGAATTCTTCTTTCACGATCAGATCCACGGCTGCAATTCCAAAATACCTTGCCATCCTTCGGTCATAGGCACAGGGAACACCTCCCCGCTGCAAATGACTTAAAGTGATACTGCGAGTCTCGATTTTTGTCGAACGCGAAATCTCTCGTGCTAAGAATTCTCCCACTCCTCCCAATGTCTTGTGACCAAAACTATCGGCACCCTCTTCTTTGGTAATCGGACCATATCCGGAAGCCTTCGCTCCTTCGGCTGTCACAATAATTTCGTACCGGAGCCCCTTTTTTCTTCCTTCCGAAACTAATTGGCTGACCTTTTCAACCTCAAAATCGTATTCGGGAATCAGAATGATATAGGCCCCACTCGACTCCCCTCCTTCCAGAGCCAACCAACCCGCATGCCTTCCCATCGTCTCCACCACAAAGATCCTTCGGTGAGAGCCTGCAGTCGTTCGGAGACGATCAATCTCTTCCGTGATCACATTCACCGCCGTCTCAAATCCCAGAGTATAGTCCGTTCCGGAAAGGTCTTTGTCGATGGTCTTCGGAATACCCACTATCTTTACACCTTCCTGATAAAACTTGTGAGCCACTCCAAGGGTATCCTCCCCCCCAATCGCCACTAGGTAATTCAGATGATACCTCTCTATATTCCCGAGGACGATCTTGGATCGATTGTTCTTCCGATCATAGGGATTGGTTCGCGAGGTCCCGAGCATGGTCCCACCGTATCGATCCCAGGTTCTCACCATTTCCTCTGTTAAAGTGTAAATCCTTGGCGTCGGATCATCGTCGTCGCCATCGGGCGAAACAAGGCCTTTCCAACCATCCCGTATCCCAAGGACCTCATATTCAATCCTCCTTGTCTTCTGGAGCCGATCATCCAACGCCGTTTTCACCACCCACTTGATTGCCGAATTGAGTCCGGCGCAATCCCCGCCACCCGTGAGAACTCCAATTCTTCTCTTTTCCATATATCCCCCAAAAATATCCCCCAAAATCATTTTTGACGCGGTCACATTATTTTATCATTTAGCCTTCTGCAGAAAGTAATTCGATCATTGCCGGGGTGATAGTAATCCCGAATGATCGACACTTCTTCAAACCCATTCTTTAGGTAAAACCTCCGGGTCTTATCGTACTGGGGTATGGTAGACGTATCTGCAAGAATCATCCGCCCTCCCTCCGCCCTCACAACTTTCTCCAAAAAACTCAAGAGGTTTGACCCCACCCCCTTTTCTTGCGAATCAGGGTCCACGGCGATCCAGTAGAGGTCAATAGTTCCCTGGGCCATTGGTGCGGAGCCATAACAAATATAACCGATGGCCTGGTCCTGATCATCCGCCATGCAGTCAATCCGGTAGTCCTTTTGGTTTTGATCCTTCAGCACAATATCGATCAATTCCATCGCCACATCGATTTCCGCAGAAGTGAAAGCTCGTGTCTTGATCAGCATTGAAAACAACCGGGCCCTATCCTTTTCGACCAATGAACGAATATTCATCGCACTCCTCTGGAGAAACCTTTAACTTCCCTCAGAAAATCTTAAAGATCTTTAACGTAACCCCTTCTTCGGAATTTATTCCATTTTCGTTAAACCATTTTTCCCTAAACAAAAGATAAAGAAAAGAACCTGTTATGTCAACTGGATATTTTTGATTAAATGGGATTTACGGAGAAGCCAAAAAATCTA
>Ga0315282_10018009_pt1 | contig 10145 bp, 9 predicted proteins | sample YL17G07_20_MG_FD_203693 | JGI IMG/M metagenome (GOLD analysis project Ga0315282, IMG submission 203693) | Sediment microbial communities from Yellowstone Lake, YNP, Wyoming, USA - YL17G07_20 | ecosystem: Environmental > Aquatic > Freshwater > Lake > Sediment | place: USA: Wyoming | collected... | reverse complement strand
AATATTTTCTCTACAGAGAGACTAAAAGGCTCAAGCATTCTAAGAGACTCCTGTGGTCTTGCATCAAGGCTTCGGAACTGCCATGGGAATAAAATGTTTTCCATTACTTTTGCGTAACTCAATAGATTATCAAATGTCTTAAATGCCTTCTTAGACTTGCCAAATGCCTTGGCTAATTGTTGGACAATTTGACGTACCTTTAAACCTTCTGTTTTACTTATCCATTTTTCAGTGATGTTTTTATTAATAATGTTTTGAAGATATATGGCGATATGCTGACTCCGTCTGGATTCGATCCGCTTAAGTGAAGAAACTATTTCATTGAGATTCTTAGATCCAATAATTTTCCTAAGTTCCGTCGATATCTCAAGAACCCTTAAAATCCGTTTCTTAATGTCTTCGGGATTGTTTTTTCCAATAAGCTCATCAAGGGTTTTAAATTGTGTACCTGATATTCCGCAAGCCTTTAGTTTTATTTGCAAGCGGTCTTTGGTTTCACCAAGCAAGCGAATATTAACATGGTGGCGACAATATGCGCACAAACCATCCAAAAATTTCGTAGCGTTATGTCGAGATAAATCTTCATTCAAGGTTTTATCTATATGATCGATCAGCTCTCTTGGAAGAATACCACGAATTTTTCCCAATCGACTATTTCTAAAAGCGTTATTAATTTTTCTCAATAAAGCAAAGTGCCTATCATAGCCTGTTCTCATGACATCATCTTTTATGGCCTCAACCGCCTCCAAAATTATTTTGCTGGAAACGTCCAACCCCGAGAATATCTGTTCGACATCCTTTTTATTGCCAGAATTTTCATATGCACTGATAGAATTACTACAGCTGGAAATATCGTTCTCCAGTTTCTTTAATTCCTGCCACTCAGATGCTGAGAAAATAGCGATGAAAGATTTTATATCATTTATATCGATAAGATATTGCTTTAAGTCTTTTAACTCCGCAGAGAGCTGACAATAAACCCTCTGAGATTGAATCCCTATGTTAAAACCACTCTGCAATTCTTTCTTTTCATTAACAACTTTGGATATTGACGACGCAGGAGAACCACTATCTCCTTGCTGAATGACCTTTCCACGGGCACCAATTTTATAACCAAGTTTTTCGATATATGCCCCCAGCGCACTTAATTGAGGGGCAATACCGTCCGACTCATCATCTTCTCCGATTTGTGCTGAGCTGGGATTGGGTAGATAACCGAAGAGATACTGGACTTTAAGTTTTTTTAGTTTATCCTTAACCACCTTAAGGGCCTGAGCTTTTTGGCTTACAAAAAGGACCCGCTTGCCGTTAGCGGCCAGATGGCAAAGAACATTTGAAATTGTTTCAGACTTACCAGTTCCCGGAGGGCCTTGGATTATCGAGGCTTTATTGTTAATAATTGATAATGTCGCAAGTTGATATTTGTCATAAGAAAATGGGAAATATAATTCTTGTTCGTTTGGAAGACCCGTCTCGTTGTTTAAGTCCTCATCCTCTGTCCAGCTTGTTAATGCTGTTTTTCTAAGCTCTTCTTCTGACAACTTTGCAAGTTTTGCCAAGTCTTCTGCTAAGAAATAATTAGCTTTTGGACTTAAAGCGATCTTGATTTCCTCAAGTGAGAATGAATTTTCATCGAATTTTGCATTTTTTAACCGAAGCTGTGCTTTAATCTTATGCCATATTTCTGTAAAAATATCTAATCCGTTAACGGGCAGTGTTAGACCACCTTCCATTTCATATGTTCCCATCTCTTCTAAAAGCTGAAAGTATAAATCCTCTCCGAGAATCGGCTCCAACATGCCAATATTAACTTGGATTTCAGGATCAACAGCGAGAATAAAGTATTTTCCAACTCCTTGTTTAGAGATTTCTTTTTCAATTTTAATTGGGATTGTAAATAAGGGATACCGGTCAACCTTAACCTGCTTAGCAAATAAATCGTCGTCTTCGCCGTTCTCGCCATTTTCTAAGGTTAAGACATCAGCATCGCTTTCGATCGGCAATTCAACTTCAAAATAGCCAAAACTGAATACTATTTGTTTTGTAAATTGGTCGTTTCTGTATTTGTTGTAAATATCCTCTATTTTATTTGCCAACTCTTTTTCTTTTGTATATTGTTCGAGTTTTGTTTTCGGCACTTCCTTTGGATCATATGAATAAAAAGTCTCAAGATTTATTATCTCTGCCAAGCTACCATCAGCATCCCCATTTAATAAGCCTGCTATTGAAAAATGTTCCTTTGGTAAATTGACAGAATATTTTTGTTGCGAGGCAACCGTACGTTCCCGAGTGAGCCGTATATACCCGAGACAATATTTAATGAAGTTAGCTAGTTTTTGTTCCATGTTTTGAATTACCTATTATCGTGTTTGGTAATTTTACCTTTCAAAAATTTCTCAATATGATACTGCTGAATTTTATTCGGCGTGACCTTACCGTTAAGCCACCGGCTGATGGTAGAAAAGGCAACATCCAACTCCTTTGCGAGAGTCTCTTGCGTTATCTTATTCTCAAGGCGGTAATGCTCTAACTGTTTAAGAATCTCATTCATGGGATTGACCTCAGTGTTATGTGCTTTTTGCTGGTATTCCATTTCTTCCATTGTATTTCACTCCTTCCATCAAGTCAATAACTTTATGCTGTTCATTACATCAAAGCATCACTCCGAATTAACTTTCTACGAATTTAATATAGTAATCACTCCAATAGGACATTCGGACATTGCAAATGTCCGGTTTTGCCGTGTTTTCGGACATCGTTTTTGAGGCGATTTTGAGCCAAAATTGAGCCGTTTTCCCGACGGTAAACGCCTTTTTGAGCCATTTCCAACCGGACATGCCGAAAATGGCCTATACGACCACGACACGACATTTTCAAAAACTGGTATCACTCAAGGCGGTCGCCTCGCCCGACCCGCTCCCGACACCCCCTTCCAAGGACCCGTAAAAGTAGTCCCTGAAGGTTTCGGGCGTAACGAACAGCATAAGCCTGCAACTGCACCCGGGCGATAGCTTGATCCGGATGACTGTCCAGAAGCCATCAGTCGATCGTCTGCGTTTAGTTTTCTTCATGCCAGCACCTTAAAGAATGGCGTGCGGAGAAGGGTGATGAAGCCCTCCGTCATGCGCACTTTCATGACAAAGTCATGCTTGTAGGGGGTCTACTTTGCACAACTCCTCCGCAATCATAGACCTATAATGCCCCGCCTGATTGGGGCGGTACGGTTTGAGGCCGGTACTTATTAACGAGCCTTTCAGCCTCGTCATCAGGGTTTACAGCAACGCTCCAATTAAAGCGTCGATCTATCTCGTCCCGTTTCAGATAATACGTTGGATGTTTTACCTGAGTTCGCAAACGCTCGACTTCCGCGTTATACGCTTTGTCATTCTCGCTGTCAGATAGGAAGATATATCCGCCTTTGCACTGCCGATCTGCCATAGGCCCGTAAAAAACTTCGGCCAAAACAAACAACCGAGCTTTTGCTTTGGCAATCTCGTCCATAATCCGCAACTTCTCGTCGCTGATTGCATCTTGGCTTTTCTGGCTGTCTTTCGCGGCGTTATTTCTTATCTCTTCATACGTAAGAATAAGCCTCGACATCAAAGTGCCAAGCATTTCCTGAACCGCTTCAAGGTCGAGTAATGCGCTCTCCACATTACGATCGGCATTTTTAATCTGCTCATCTGTGACAACCTCACCGCAAAGCTTGCGCTGGCGCAAATCCTTCGCAAACTTCTTTGCCGACTCACATTCCTTAATCGCGTCTGGTTCCTTTGCTTCGAGCGACACGATCTCCTGAGCCAGCTCATCTGGCGTTGACTTCTTATTCATAATGTTCAAAAAATTTAGTTTCATGATTTTGTCCTTTCGTTTGTTTGTGGTTTAAATCCGTTACACGCCTGATTCCTACATTGCCAAAACATCACCTCCTTAGTGAGTTTGTGAGCGTTGTGAGGATAAAATCCCTGTCCTTTTACCTCTGTGTTATTTTGTGACTTTATGAGCATTCCTATTAATATTTCCTTTCCCAGACCTTTAAGGAAAATAGCCTCACAATCCTCACAGATTTGCGTAACTGCTTGTCGGTAGACGAGTTGACCTTGTGAGCAAGCCTGTGAGCAGGCGTGAGGTTCTGTGAGCAAGCTCACACTTTCAGAATGGCCGGTCACTGTCCACCTCATGGTTAGCCTCACAAAATGCGTCTCTGCTCACACCATCCTCACACCTATCCTCACAAGTATTTTTCTCAAATTTTTTGATCACAAAAATGCGCCTGCCGGTGCCAGCTTCGCGCTTTTCTTTCTTCACAATATCAATGCCGATGTTACGCATGACCGGCGCGATCCTGACAAGCTCCGTTGATAGCCACTTGGCAGTCTTGGGTATTCCTTTTTGATCCTCATCATCGGGCTTTATCTCCGTAAGAAGCTCGGCAGTTGAGCCAGTCCAATAATCGCCATGCTTCTCTAAGAGCTCAGAGATCTTTTTACCGAATACGCTGTCCTCAGCGGTTTCCTGCCACTTGCGATCAACGGATTCCTGATACTTCTTGAAAAACTCATCCTGCGAATAACCGAGCGCCTCGGCCAGAGCACCACCCCATTGGGCGAAGTCCGACATGCGAAACTTCTCATGACCGGTAACTTGCACTACTCGTCCCATTGCTTTGGATACAACGGTAAAGAATCCTCCGAGAATGCCCGGCAAATACTTCTGCCATTCGCCGTTCATGACGCTCTCCGGCAGGGAACTTTTAAGTATGGGAATTTCAAAAATGATGGAACGGTCAAGCAAGTCAGGCCGATACATTGATGAGCCGATGCCATTCAATACAAAACACCTGCGATATGAGCGAATAAACTCGTCGTCATTGGTGTAAAGCGAGCGTTTCATATCGCCTTCACCGGTCACACCCCGGCAATAATAATCACTAAGCCATTCAGGGATTCGGGAGATATTGTCAAAAGAGATGAGCCAGTGTTTCTCGCCGATCATTTGCGCGTGTTCCAAATCTTTCGGGCTTGAGATGAGCGAGACACGCGAGGGATCAATCAAACTTTTAATCTTGCGGGAGTTGTTTGATTTACCGGATCCCTGTTCGCCGGTCTGGCTTAAAATGACATGCGGGATATTCGGAATGAAATATGATGCGATCACCGTCATAAATAGGCAATGATCATTCGGCGAAATATTGCAGAAGCGCAGGAAGTCTTTGGGATCCCATCCGGCAACCGGAATAACCTGTCCGGCCTGATGTTGGTAACGCCTGAATATCGCCGGAATATAAACTACCTTCCAGCCGTTTGGGGCGATCTCAACTCCTTTGTGATCCACGGTAGTAAGATCGTAAATAATCTTATTTTCATGCCATCCGACACGATTGAATAACTCAACTTGCCGGGATGTTCCGCACCGCGCCTCGATCTGAACTTTCGCCTGATTGATTGCATCAGTCTTGGGAGGCACGCCGTATTTCTCACGATAGCGAGTAGCTGTCCAATTACGGAAACTCGTCGTTGACGTGGGGCATACTTCGAGGTGATCGCCGACCGGAAGCACGACAATGGAATTGCCATGCTGGTCACGAAAGAAGTCTTTGCTGTTTTCCTCGCAATCCCGGGTGATTATTTCGCCTTGGGTCGGCTTATGTTTAAACTCGCTTCCAGATGACTGATAGACATTCGCACAACTTGCGATGGCTTTTTCGATAAGCGATTGTCCATAAGTCTTGCCGTCGCTAAAATGTTTTTCGTCCCACTTTGGGCGCATTAATCCAGACTTGCGGAAAAGTAATTCCATGAACGCCGGATCCTTAGTAGTCCAGAAAGCCAACTTGTTGCATAAAGCAAGGTCAGCTTCTGATTGCGATGGATACGATTCCTGCCACTTGCCTTCATAGAGAGGAAAGAACGTTTCATCCTTGCTCTTTTTTATTCGCTTCAATAATGCGCCAATTTCTTTATTCGCGTCATCAAGACTGGCAAGCTCGTCATAGAGCTTTGAGATATCAACCGTCCGGATTTCGCTTGAACATCCCGGCACGAGATCGCCGGTGAAAGTAAAGAACCTGCTACCGGAATACATCTCAACATCAAGAGTGGTAAATTTACGATCTTTTGGAATTTTGCCTTTGCCAACGATATGAATACCGGTCTTACTCGGTGAATATTCGGTATAACTGGGAAACTCGGATATTATTTTCTTTGCAAGCGGTGAGATGGCTTTTTCACGGACAGAATGATCAATATCGCAAACGATATAAGGCTCGACGACAGCAATACCTATCGCGTCAAAATTCAGCATTTCTGATTTTGCGACAACCTCATCAAACGGACACCATGTTTTCTGATCATTAGACTTGGCATGACCGCCAGTCGCGGCATTGATCGGTTCTTTCTTGGGCTTTTTGTCCTTTTGCGGGATGAATTTAAATCCGACCCAGTTGGGAAGTGCTTTTAATTCCTGCGGGATATTTTCAACAATCCATTTCTTGTCTTTTCTTTCCTCAAGATTCATGATCACACTCCGTTTTGAAATAAATAGTCTTTGGTTTTGCGATAGGAATCGAAAAGACGCAGTTCTTCGGAATTATCAAAGAATTCCTTGCTGGACTTTTGAATCTCCGGAGAGTTGTCGAATTGAAGGCGTTTCTGCCTGCCGTAGCCGGTAAGCCCGCGAATATGGAATCCGCGGTAAACGAGGTAGGCCGCTAAGTAGATATTGCCTGCTTCAAATAATTTCTCTGTGTCCTGCACTTTTCTTTCCTCCTAAGGCATATATACGGACTCCTGCGCTAAAGTGTCGGGTCATTTAGAGATAATTTTTCAGACCATTTCCTTCGAACGCCTCTCCGATACGCTTGATCTCCTCATAAACCGTGCTTCGATGAATATTGAGCTTCTGTCCGGCTTCCTTAATACTCACTCCTTCCTCAAGCAGACGGCAAAGTTCTCTTTGCTGAGGTGTGAGTTTTTCCAAGGCGCTGGCAAGGTCATGCTTTAAACCAATCACCCGGAATACATCCGTCAAATCCTCGGTCAATTTATCCGCGATTTTGTCGATGATGGTAGTTTCATCGTCTTCGCTGATAGGCTCATCCAGCGAAACACTCATCTGATCAGTCTTGCGTTTCTCGGCCATGCGCTCAGCGACCATGTCCATCAACTTGTTCTTGATGACGTTTGACATATACGTTGATTTTGACGCGCCCTTGGAATCCATGAATTTGTCCCGCCTGAAATACCAGTGGCTCAAACATTCCTGCAAAAGATCCTCAAAATCGTCTTTTGAGAAACACCGCCACTTGCGCTTAAATTGATCTACCAGTTTCTTGGCAACCGCGATTTCCCAACCCTCAAATACACCTCCATACTGAAGCCCCATGAGACACCCCCTCGGTTTGCGAGGTGCCTTTGAGGCCGACACTTCTACGGCACATGCCGTATAAATGAGATAGGGCCCGCCTTAAGACACCGCGCTGTTTTTTTTGCGGTGTCTCAAAACGAGCCCAAATCAAGGATAGACCGGTTTGAGGTCTTAGAAAATCACGGAGGGCTCCGTGATTTCGAGAGCTCGCCTTAAGACACCGTTTCGCAGGTGCCTTGAAGCAAGCCCAAATGCAGGATACGCCGGATCCGATAACTCCATAATTACGGATGTACCGGCGGGGTATAGAAAAGGCCTGATCAAGACACTCTGCCGTTTTTTTGCAGGTGTCTCAATCAAGCCCAGAATCAGGATACGCCCGGATCCTTTGCGGATAAATAACGGAGGCCTCCGGGAGTTTTTCCTGCGATAAAAAAGGCTCAATCAAAGACACCTTGCTGTTTTTTTTGGTGTCTCTGACTAAGCCCAGAATTAGGATAACCCCGAACCCGTACCAGCGCTACGACCTAGCCCTAACTTAGGTTCGTATCCAATAAAAAAGGGCCTGCGAGACACCTCCGCTTTGCTTTGCGGGTGTCTTGCAAGCCCAGATTCAGGATATCCCTAAAACTACGCTCTGAAAACCACGGAGTAATGACGGAAATACATCCTACCCCCGCCAAAACCTCGAATCTATAACTGACGTATCAGTGATGATGCCCGCCTCCGACATTTCAGCTGTCGAATCCGTATATATGCCTTAAGGAGGCTTAAGGCATGGCGTTAAAAGTTGAAGTTGAATACGTTGATAGCCCGGATGAAGCCGAGCGGATAAAGAAAGTAGCGAAGATACTCGCGGAAGGCGTATATAACTATCTCAAGAAAGAAGGATTGCTTCGAGTCGATCCCAAACGACATGAAAAAGTCCGGCAAGCCATATACAATGCCCGCGAGATCGCCAACCGCGATTTGCCGTCACCCGGGGTTGATTCAGCTTGACTGGGGTTGCTTCTTGTTATAGGGGTGTTGTTGTACCTATAACGCGGAGGAAAGAATGAAAAAATGCGGATTCGTAATAAGAGTAAGTACAGATAAACAAGCCCGAAATCCCGAAGGGTCGCTTACAAACCAGCTCCAGCGGTTACAGGCTCACGTTGAATACAAAAACACTGCCTGCGGTGAAAGCTGGCTTGAAACCGGACGGTACATCCTCAAGGGCGTTTCAGGAAAAGATTCATTCCGAAGCCCGGAATTTGCCCAGCTATTCGCCGATATGGAATCCGGCAAGGTCAACACGGTCATTTGCACCGCGCTTGATCGCATTAGCCGATCCGTTAAAGACTTCCTGAATTTCTTCGAGGTCCTGACCAAATACAATGTCGAGTTCGTCTGCTTAAAGCAAAACTACGATACGACATCCTCGCAGGGCAAGCTCTTCATCACGATTATGATGGCGCTCGCTGAATTTGAGCGAACACAAACATCCGAACGAAATAAAGACGCTACCATTGCCCGGGCAGAGCGCGGGCTTTGGAACGGCGGGCATTTACTAGGCTATAACTTGAATCCAAATAAAAAGGGTTACCTCGAACTAAGCGAACAAGAAAAAGCCGCGATCCAGTTCGCCTTCAGGAAATATTTGGAGTGCGGGTCGCTGATCGAAACAGGCAGGGCTTTAAACACTAACGGCTACAGAACCAAAGGATATACATCACGGCGCAACAAAACACGATCACCGCAAACATTCGGCCGGTCATCAATGAAACAGATGCTTGTGAACCTCGCCTATATCGGTAAAAAAGAAATCAACAAAAAGTGGAAAACGCAGGATCAGAACAAGCTACCAGAAAACAACAGGTACCGCACTGTTCCCGCCGTATGGGAACCGATTATCGATGAAGAAACTTTTTACAAAGCACAAACTCTACTAGCCAAAAATACAGCGACAAAGCATAACGAGACCGCGCCAATAAAACACGTTTATATTTTGAATAGCGGGTTGCTCTTATGCGAGAAGTGCGGAAAGCCTATGGAAGGAACCTGCGGGACTGGCCATAAGGGGAATAAGTATTTTTATTACCACTGCAAAGCATGCAGATTCAAAATGTCCGCTGACGAGATTGAAGGCGTAGTAATTGACCACATAAAAGGCCTCGTAACCCAAGAGGACATTATCGAAGCAATGGTGCGCGATGCAAACACTGAACTGCAAAAAGAACTGCCACAGCTTAACGCGCAACGTGACGCGCTCAAGCGAAAGCTCGAGGATATAAAAATGCAAGCTGACGGCATCATGATTAAGTGGACAACGCTTGCAACAACTGACAACAGCATATTCCTGCGTGAAAAACTCGATGAATTGGCCAAAGAAAGAAAAGACACTGAGGCCGGGATGGTGGAACTCGACGCGCAGATAAACGATATTCAGCGCGAGGCGATCCGTAAAGAGGACGTAATGCTGGCTGTGGGCAAGTTTGCCAGCCTATTTGACACGCTCCCGCCTTACCAGAAGAAAGAGATATTCAAACTCCTCGTAAAGAAGGCCGTATTAGGCCCTACAGGCATAAAAATAGCCCTATTCGGGAAGTATCCCCAAATAGGGCTATTTGATACTACGGCGTCTGACGGCGCAATCCGCTGTCAGACGTCAATATGGCTCCGTCTCTGCGACGAAATCAGAAATTATTTTAAAGGAACAATGGTTATTTGATGCGCCGTGCCTGTCGGCGCTCCCACATCTCCCGCGCCCCATTCGCCCCGCTTGGGAGCGGGGCTCATTC
>Ga0315282_10018008_pt1 | contig 10145 bp, 11 predicted proteins | sample YL17G07_20_MG_FD_203693 | JGI IMG/M metagenome (GOLD analysis project Ga0315282, IMG submission 203693) | Sediment microbial communities from Yellowstone Lake, YNP, Wyoming, USA - YL17G07_20 | ecosystem: Environmental > Aquatic > Freshwater > Lake > Sediment | place: USA: Wyoming | collected... | reverse complement strand
ACAACGTCTGGCTAGGCGAATACCTAGCTCCCACGATTGAGAACATCGAGAAGCATGTGATGACTTCAATAAATCAGAGGTTCGCCGAACAATTCACGAGATGGTTCCAGATACTGATGGATGACCTGGACATGCAGGTCAGAATCAACGAGGACTTCTCACCCATCATTGAACGCGAAGGATACGAACAAGACTTCAACGCGCTTAGCGGCGGTGAGAAGACGAGCGTCGCTCTCGCCTACAGATTAGCTCTAAACACGACCGTCCAAGAAGTGACGATAAGTGGCGGTTCGAACCTGCTAATCCTTGATGAGCCCACAGACGGCTTCAGCAAGGAACAACTCTACAAGATCAGGGACATTCTTGAGGAGTTGAAGTGTCCTCAGGTGATTCTGGTGTCGCATGAAAAGGAACTTGAGGGCTTCGCAGATCACGTATTCAGAGTACAGAAGTCAGACGGAGTATCCACACTTACAGGAGACTAGTCGCACGAAGAAGAACCGCCGGGTGCTTCGTTAGTCATTGCTGAACGCAGACCTCAAGAGACCCGCACAAGCGGGGGAAAGAGGTTGTTTGGAGGACTATGCTCTATTCATGCCACGCCAGTGACGAAGCCTCGATGACGTATCGCGACGCATCAGTCACTGCGCCTCGATCTATGAAGACACCTGAGACGACGACACGACAGGGCACAGCATAGGAACAGGGCGAAGGAACAACCTCATAGTTGGTCCCGTCATAGGTAAGGGAGAGGTATCGATCAATCTCTGATGATTGACCAAGAACCGCAACGCAGGGGTTCACTGCAAAGTATAGGTTTCTAGGGTCTCCTTCGCAGAGAGTGTAGTCGTCTCCGAAGTGTGGCCCAGTGTGTTTGACAAGGTATCCGACGACATTCACTTCCTGACCAACGTAGGCGGATGCTTGTTCGTGGAGTTCTCTTACTGACACGTCCCGCGGGTACAACCAACCAGCGCCCAATCCGAAGAAGACGAGAGCGGCCACGAAAACGAGTATGAGCATTATTGCCACAAGGCGAATTCCGACCGTGGTCCTATTCTTGACCTGCTCCGATGCTATGGCGCGATCCGTCACTACTCTCCCACGACTCCGATCCTAGCTAACCAAACGGCAGAGGACAACAGGGCTTTTCAGTCTACGCTTTCGAACGCTTTGCCCTCTGCAAGTGGCCGGAACTGCAGATGATGGCAGAGCGTACGAGGTGTTCGGCTAGCCCGGAAGCTAGCAATAGCCGCACAGGCCCAGGGTGAGAATGTGCACTCCATCGGATAGAGTAGCCTGTCGGAAAATCTCAGAATTGGGCACACCTCCTTGCTGAGCGTTTCCTGTCGTAGGTGCGAGGTTCTCAGGTCATTAGCACCTAAATTGGGCAAGTCAAAGATCGCTGTGCACCAACGCCGCGGGTGTTAGAGGAACATGACATCAATCAAGCAAAGCCAAAAAGAAGAAAATCACCTATGTCATGGAGCCGAGTTGCAATGACAATGTGGAAACCGAGGCTTGGCTTCCGGAAACGAGTGAGCCTGAGGAGTCTCAGTTTCTCAGGAACTCTAAGAAGGCTGTCTTCGTCTGGTCTTCATTCGATCCGTTTGAGCAACTTGTCCAAAGTCTTTCGGCCAAAGAGTTCTGAGTAGATTGCGAGAATGCCGAGCAACATCTCATTGAAGTTCTCTTGAGATTCCTCCAGTTTGCTTTGCAGGTTCTGTAGAGCGAGTTTGCCTTTTGCTGTTAGCTTGTAGTATACTCTCCGTGAGGACTCGTCGCGCGTTGAGCTAATCAACCCAGATTTCTCCATGCGTCGCAAGTATGGGTAGACGGTCCCATAGCTGAGTTTGAGGTGGCCCCTTGACATCTTCTCAAAACGACTAACAAGCTCGTAACCGTATACTGGCCCTGCCTTCATTGCGGAGAGGAACATCAGTTCGTAGCCTCTTATGACTCCCAGGACCATGGTCCTGTCTCCGACTGTCAATAGCATCGGCCCGATATATTTATACGCTATATCGCTGCGATAGTATCGTCACGATGTAGGGGCCATTACGGCATGGGTAACAGTACCAAGGAGGGGGAGCTCGCCCGAAGAAGTCGTCCAGTTGATGCGTCTGCTTTCGCGAGAAGGTGTGGTGACCTATTCGACATTGATCGGGTAGGGAAGTTTCTTCAAGATCTCGACATTTACCGTGCGATGTATGAGGAATTGGAGGCCCCGCCCGAGCTTCCGCTCACTTGCCATCTCCTGAAGATCGGAAGGGAAGTTAGGCATGGCATTAGGTCATGGACAAAATCTGACCTAGAGGATGTCGTCCGCTGGAAACGCTTGCACAGATTGATGCCAAGAATTCAGAAGACACCGGACATTGAGAATCGCTTGGAAAGTGCCTTCAGGATCCAGGACGAAGAGGAGAGAATCGATGCCCTACGTAAGATACCAGGTGTCGGGCCAGTACTGGCCTCTGCCATACTCATGTTCACATCGCCCGAAACCTACGGGGTCCTAGATTGTCATGCATGGAATGCCTTGAGCTTTCTTGGGTTCGATCTTCCGACAAAACGTCCCGATGATGGTGACAGTTTCACAACTTCCGAAATCTTAGGATATTTTAGAATCATCAGAGAGTTAGCTAGCGAGAAGATTACAACCCCAGGCGAGGTGTACAAGGCACTCTACGCGTTGGATAAAGCAATGACGAATGGAATGTGGAAGCAACTGAAGTGGAGATTAGAGTCTGATGTAGTCACCTCCTTACTTCGTCTCCCTTGATTCACGATGATCCCAATCGATTCGACACGCTGGCTCTATGATTGCTCAGGATGGTCGTGATGCCGTTCGAACGAACCGTCTCAAAGCGTCCTTCCGGAGTCTTGGAACGATCCGCGTTGGGTCCAAGACTGTGAAAGCTGGGACCTGGCATGGGTGAAACTGCAATTTCCACAAGAAAGCTGACGAAGGTTTTCGGCCATTTCACCGCCGTAGACAATCTCAACCTTGAAGTCAAGACCGGCGAGCTCTTCGGTCTACTCGGGCCCAATGGCGCTGGAAAGACAACAACCGTGCGCATGCTATGCACTCTAATCGAGCCTACGCGCGGCACCGCAACAGTGGCAGGCTACGACATCATGCGCGAGCCCGGCAAAGTTAGGCGAGAGATCGGGGTAGTTTCCGATGGCGTCATGTTGTACAAGGACCTAACGGTCGAGGAGAACCTGAAGTTCCTCAGCACCATATACAAGATTCCAAACAAAATCGCAGAAGACAGAATACGAGAACTTCTAGAAATGTTTGGCTTCAAGGAGAAGACCAAGCGATTGGTCAGCGCCCTATCCTCAGGATGGGCTAAGAAGGCCATGATCTGCGCCGCCCTTCTTCACAGCCCAAGTGTTCTTTTCTTGGACGAGGTGACCTCTGGCCTAGACCCTCAATCTGCAATAGCCCTTCGGGATTTCACAAAGAACCTCTGTAAACAAGGTGTGACAGTGATCTGGACTACACACTATATGGAGGAACCTCAGAGGATTTGTGACCGCGTCGGCGTTGTATTCGCAGGCAAGCTTGTTGAGGTCGGAACTCCAAACGAGTTAAAGCGCAATGTAAACGACGCCACTGCACTTGAAGTTGAAAGCCCAGGGCTTTCGGGGGTGCAGGTTGCAAGAATTCGCAATGTGCGCGATGTGGTGAAAGTCACTTACGAAGACCCGATGCTTCGAATCACTGGCACTCGAAAGGAGGGGTTCATAGAGGACGTGACCGAGACGCTTCGGGAGATTGACGCGAAAGTACGTGCCATCAACACGAAGGAGCCCACACTGGAGGAAGCTTTCATCTCATTGACTGACGGTGAAGAGGAAATCGACCGCTTTCTCGAAATGACCTCACGGAGAAAGTGATCCGAGCAGTGTCCCACCGCGCGATGACTATCGCTATGCCAAGGTCAAATCCGCTCAGCGAAGTTCTCGCGGTTGCAGGCAATGAGTTTCGCCAGTTCAGACGCAACAGAACGGCAATCATAATCTCACTTGTAGTTCTTCCACTCTTCTTCACCGTCGCTCTTGGAGCCGGACGAGGAGGGGCGGGCACCCGCTTCTCCTCAACCTCACAGGTCCCAATAGCTTTCGTTGACGACGATCTATCAACCGCTTCTGGTCAACTATGGCAAACGCTGATCAATTCAGGCGATTTTCACCACTTGGTTCAAGGATACAGAGAAGAGAACGCCATCGCAGCTCTAGGCACTGGGCGACTCTATGCCGCTATCATAGTGCCGCAAGGTTTCCAAGGCAAATTGGCGAACAATGAAACAGCCACGGTCATACTCTACGTGGACGACGGACAACCACGAATCGCCGACGAAATCGCATCAACACTTCGCAAACATCTGCGAGACTTCAACCTTAACCCAGAGCTGAAATCAGCCCAAAGGCGCGGCATCGCAGAGATACAGACTATCGAAAAGGGAGCGTTCTTCTCGGGTTTCCTCACTGGGCTGCCGATAGTTTTGGGCGTGGTTCAGATCTTCGCAGCCTTCTACGAGATCGCTGGAGGCATGTCTAAGGAACGTGAGGAAGGAACCTACGCCCGCCTGCTCCTCAGCTCAATCGGTCAAGGAACTGTGATGCTCGGGAAAACTTTGTACGACCTCATTCTAAGCACGGTCCGCACTCTCGTTGTCTTGGGGCTGGCCGTTTTCGCCTTTGGAGCTAGACCTCACACCGACTTGGGAACGCTTCTAGCGATTTCACTCCTATTGGCTTTGGTGACGGCGGGGTTTGGCTTCTTCGTTTCATCGCTGGGAGTTGGAACAAGAGCCATTGTTATTGTCGAATTCTTCCTAGTCCTTGTCCTGATTGCTTTCAGCGGCTTTGCTGTGGATATTGAACTCATGGTGGGCGCCTCGAAAACACTCTCTTCCCTGCTCCCGTGGACTTACGGGTTTGATGCGCTGAGACGGACGACACTTCTCGGTCAACCATTGCTGAGTTTGAGCGATGACTTGCTCGTCATCGCGGTCGCGGTCGTTGCTTTCTACGTCGCTGCCTACTTCAACTTCGGTTTGTCGCGCGAGAGGCTTCTGACATGAATGGTTTCGTTCAGGATTTGACCGCTGTTGCGTTTAAGGAGGTGAAGCATCTCCGCCGTGATCCTATCTCGTTGGGTCTGACCATCATTTTTCCGATACTGCTGATTGGGCTCTTCATCAATGTGTTCGGGGCGTTGAATGCGCCAAGTCACAACATAGCGGTGGCCGTGGCCGACTTGGATGGCTCGCAGGCGTCGCGGATTCTCATTGACAAACTGTTCACCTCATCCAAGATTCGTGTGACTGAGCTTCTTCAAACTGAGGAGCAAGCCCTAGAGCTGGTTGGATCTGGTAAGGTAGCGGGGGTGGTGGTTATTCCAAAGGGCTTCGGAGAAGCGCTTCTCACGCGGGGACAAGCGTTCGTCGTGGTGCAAACAGACAACTCAAGGTCTAGCTTGGCCGCGCTGATCAAGGGCGCTGTAGATACCGCTGAGCAAGAGTTGTTGCAGAGTCCCGTCGTTGGGCTAGGCGACAAAACTGGATCCGTGGAGGTTGTCTTGCGACCCATTTCAGGTCGCCCTTCGACTCCTGATTCTATTCTGCCTGGGTTCTTGGGCATGATCGCGCTTCTCGGTGCCTTTGATGATATTGTGAACGCGATAAGCAGAGAACGGGAGCGCGGGACCTTCCCTCGGTTACTGCTCAGCCCCGTGAGCATCTTCTCAGTCTATACGGGTAAGATATTTGCAACCGTCCTTCTCACTGTACTCAGAACTTCACTAATGCTCGTCATTCTTGTACTGACGGGGTTGGCGATACGGGGTAGTATTGTTCTGGTCTACTTGACAACCTCTTTGATCGCTGTCTTCACGCTGTCTGTGGGCTTGGTCATTTCCTCAAGGGTTCGCAGTTCATCAACGTTGACGATACTCGAAATTGCGATGACTTTGCCTCTTTTCATGCTTGCAGGGACTGTTGCTTCACCAGAATCATTGGCTTCAGGTGGTAGAATCATCGCCCGGATGTTGCCGTGGACCTATGGGAATGAAGCGCTCCGGCGTGTCATCTATCTTGGCTTGGGATTCAACGCAATAGCCGTCGACCTGCTCGTTCTGTTCTTGAGTACTCTTGTGCTCTTGCCCGTGGCCACCATGCTTTCCAAACGCACAATGTGAGACGGAACCATGCAGATTTCAGGCGGGCGGAATCAAACTGTGAGGGCGTTGATATTCAGAACAAGGGGGCTCTACCTATTCATTTCTATTCTGATCATCCTGTTTCTGAAGCACGCGACATCGAGCATGGTCACGCCGAGTGTCTACCTATTATCCCTCGCACTGTCCGTCTTGGTGCTGATCTTCAGAGTCTGGGCGGCGGGGTTCATCGGGAGCACGGCACGGGCTGGCGAAACGCATGCAGATGCGCTGGTGACGGCAGGTCCCTATGCGTACTTGCGTAATCCGATGTACCTGACGGCCCTGCTGTTCGGGCTACTGTTCGGGGTGATGTCGGGGCTCTGGTATTCGCTTCTGATTTGGGCCGCTGCATATGCATTCGTGTATTCCCAAGTCATCCCATACGAGGAGAAATTCCTTCGCAGCAAATTCGGCTGGGAGTATGAAGAATACTGCCGCAGAGTTCCGAGATTGACACCCAACACGAAGGCGTACGAGAAGAGATCGGGAATCTTCAGCCTCAGAGAGGCGCTGCTGAATGAGATTGCCGCCTTGATAGTGCTTCCTGCATTCTGGCTCCTGTACTGGTTGCTTTGACGAGAACAGCGCCAGCCCTCCAATGAATCAGCCGAGGGCTCAAACTTCCCTGCGAAGGTTCGTCTAGGTTTTCTTCGAAAGGGCGTACAGTAACCCTGATTTGCTTACTACCCTTGCAGGTTTGAACCCAATTCCTCTTAGAATGCTTTCCCGGTCTTCTCTTCGCACCCCTGGCGACTCCTTCAGTCCAGCAATGTATGGCTTGCAAGAGGTCTGGATCTTCCTTGCCAATCGTACGCACTCAACAATGTCTATGATATAACGCGCAAGTTCTTTCTCGCATCTACAATGTAGTACTCGCTGGGGGTAACCAGTCTCACCCGTATCATGTCCTTCTGACGGTCGTCAAAACCTGAAAGACTTCTCAGAAAGGAGTCCACCTCTTCCTCGGTTGGTTGGAAAGAGTAAGTATGCGTCGATGCTCTGTAGTGTAGAGAGTTCAGGGTCCTCCTGATACTGCTTCTGACGGATGCATCTCTTTCTCTGTTCGCAACAACGATCGTTCCTTCATCATTCAGCAAGCCATCAAGCCTGAGAATTGTCTTAGGAATGTCATCGATGTGGTTGAACACGTCCTTTGCGATCACAACATCATAGTGAGGAAGTCTAGTTGAGAAGATGCCTCCAGCGTAGAATGTACAATTCGGACAGCTCATCCTTGCCCTCGCAACCATTTCGCTGGAGATATCGATGCCGTCTATCTTTGCACTTGGTAGATTCTCGTGAAGGTACTTGGACAGTAAACCTGTCCCGCACCCAAAATCGAGGATCAAGAGAGGCCTGGTCTTGTCGAGTAGTGAGACTATCTCGGCGAAGATTGTCGACGTGAATTCTGGCCTTGTTTCGTCCCAGCTGCTAGCTAGAGTGTCATAGAATTCTTTTGTCGGTAACCTATCCATTCCGATACCCACTGGAGCCCATTACTGATTGGAGTGTTCTGGAAAGACCGATATACCATGCCTAGTGGATGAGGCGTGCCTTTCAATGTTAGGTAAGCTGCTTCAAGGTCTCTTGCTGTCGACGAGTCTGCCAATCACCATGCCCCACCGATTACCGTAGGTGCAAACATGTGAAGAGCTTAGGCCCTAAGCGTTCAAGTGCTCACTACTCAGACGCTCAATTCTCCGACAGGCTAGATAGAGTACTGAAGAAAGGATGCAAAGTTCTCTCTTCGGTGAGCACAGAACTATATCAGATCTGAAATGCCGATAATTCCTCTCGACGGTCGCGGCGATTCTATTCCATAGAATCGGAGGGCTTCACGTTGCCGATGTTTTGGAACTCACAGAATTCGATCTTTCCTATTGTACTAGTCTTGCATCGCAAATGCTTTTCCCATGATGCGCATCTTTTTGGCATTGAGATCCAGTAAGAGGAAAATGTCTTCCGGCGTGTACAATATCGGTTTCTCAGATTCTATAATGAGTGAAGTTTCGCTTATTCCGGTGATTGTGATAGGGACTGTCTGCATGCCCACGGTAACATGGAAAGCACCTTCTCTCACATCATCAGGATAGAACGGGCTTTTCTTGAAGGAGAGCTTCACCGTTGTGCCTGTCTTAGCACTGTCAGAAGCACATAAGACGGAACCTCTCTCCATCTCTTCAACGGTCGCGCCTTTTATGGCTAGACCGACCCTTGATCCAGCCTCAGCTTCGTCGAAGTCTTCATCCTGCATCTGTATGGAACGCACCATTACTCTCTTGTTGGCTGGCAGCAGCGTGAGCTCGTCATATTTCCTTACGATGCCTTTCTTCACGAATCCCAGTATGACTTCGCCTACTCCTTTGACACTGAAGGAATGGTCCACCACGACCAGAACCGGTGAGGCCGTATCTCTTTCGGGATCAAAGGTTTTGAGAACCTGAAGCATCTTGCCCGGATCTCGTTTCCCAATGATGAAAGATACGAGAGACGTGTCTTTGGTTATCGCAGTTATTTGATCAGGCGTTGCGTAGAGGGAGGTTACAGCTATTCCCTTGGAGATGCCGAGCGAGTCGAGCATTACGACGGTCTCGCCTAATTCTCTCGTCATTTCGGCGAATGTGACTACGGCAGCGTCAATGCTGGAGATTATCTGGCTCTTCGCTGATAGCTTGTCGTCCAGAGGGGACATGAACGTGAATATGTGCTCGTCCATTTTCCTGTTGAACATGACGATGTCGCTTCCAGTTTCTTTCTTGCCTAATTCTCGGCCAATCGCATCGTCATGGAATACGCCGACTGTAAGATGTTTCATAGTGCCACGAACATTATGGTGACATATGAATTCTCACGAGGAAGGACCGCGTCGCCTGCTCACCATTAAGATACTTCCATGGCGTATGACCAAGCCAGAAATGCGCTTCGACACTGTCCTAATTTCGCAGACAATGATTCTCACGAGGTCTCCGACATGACTTGGCGTCGTATCGCATAGACCGGTATTCCGTGACGTCTCAATAGTGTCACGATTCTTTCCACTGACAAGGCACGTAGGAGTAGTGATCCCAGAAAGCCTACGGCGACAATAGATCCGACCATTACCCCAAGCCATGTGATTCCTAGCGGCAGAGCCAAGATGTAGCTTAGATACGTCCCGACTATCACAGTCACTATCAGTATTTGCAGCCCAATTGCGACAAGGACTCGCCACCTCCCTCCACCTGCAGCGACTCTCCAGGCGACGTAGCCTGCAACGAGATTCGTGATAGAGCCCCCGACGATGTCAACAGGCCCGAGCCCACCAAAGAGGTTCGCTACGAAAGCGCCCAAAGATAACCCAAGGATTGCAGGCCACCCGAAGAGAATTGCCAACGGTAGAAGCGCGTCAGCGACTCTTACTTGAAAGACCTGAAAACTGATGGGAGCAAGAACCATAACGCCGACGGCGTAGAGAGCTGCGAAGCCTGCAGTGAAGACTGCAACAACAGATTTGCGACCTTTCATGCACTACTCCTCCCGACTCCGGGGTTTGTCAAGCGCAACGGGTGGGAGGCCCCACTCACGCGCCGATCTCCTGCAGAGACTGGATCTGGTTAGTAAACTTGTGCGGTGTCGGAGTTGAATCGCAGGTATTCACCGAGTATGGATCGTGCCTTGGATCCAGACGCGGGGCTAGTGTCCCGTTCTAGCGAGTAGCGATTATGAACGGTTATAAGATACTCATCACCTCTTATACCTTGCTAGGCGAATTTCGGTGATTACCACGATTCCCTTGGAGAAGGAGACCAGAGAGCGTCTACGGTCTTTTGGAAGAAAGGGTGAGACCTACGATCAGGTCTTGAGGCGACTGATTTCGATAGCTGAGCATGAAGAGTTCATGACACGGCAGTACGAACGTTTGAAGGACAAGAGT
>Ga0315282_10018007_pt1 | contig 10145 bp, 9 predicted proteins | sample YL17G07_20_MG_FD_203693 | JGI IMG/M metagenome (GOLD analysis project Ga0315282, IMG submission 203693) | Sediment microbial communities from Yellowstone Lake, YNP, Wyoming, USA - YL17G07_20 | ecosystem: Environmental > Aquatic > Freshwater > Lake > Sediment | place: USA: Wyoming | collected... | reverse complement strand
TTATGATAACATTTAAAAAATAATGTTACAAGAGTTACTAAAAATGGATAGTGCGTAAACAATTATAATGATTTCAAACCATTATCTTGTTTCTGTAACTGCTTTGAACAGCGGGTAAAAATACATGACAAAGATAAGAGTTTATGAACTGGCAAAGAGGTTAGGGGTAACAAACAAGATTATATTGAACAAGCTTGCAAAACTCGGGATAGAAGGTAAAACCCATTTTTCAAGCATTGACTCCGACCTCATCAGGAAAATAGAAGATATTCTACTCAAGAAGAGTGTTAAGCCACTAACAATGCCTCCCTCTGAGAAAAAGATAATTGCAGAAAAAGCTGCTGAACCTTCAATTGAAACATTGCCCGAGGAACACGAAGTGCCAACAACGCCTTTAGAAGAGGAAAAACCTGTAATAGAGGAACAGATTGCACCGGTGCTCCCTGAGGAGGAAGAAGAATTAAAGATACCAGATAGATTCAAAAAAGAAATAGAAACAGAAAAGATGGAAAAATTCAAGACAAAACCAGGCATGCAGAGGGCATTCCAGACAATCAGAAAGATAGAGCCAAAAAGGTGGCATGACCAAAGATCAATCAAGAGGGCTGGAAGGGGAAGAATATTTCAGAAGGAAGAAAAGAAACCCCAGATTCAGCTTGTCGTATCAAGGAAGAAGACACTGAAACTCACGGAAGGAACTACAGTAAAAGAATTCGCTGAACTGATAAGTATTAAGCTGTCAGATGTTATAAAGAAGTTTATAGAGTTAGGGTATATGCCTACAATAAACCAGCCTGTTGATTCTGATGCAGCCTTGTTAGTTGCAGATAGTTTTGGGATAAAGCTTGAGCTTTTACCTATCGAAGAAGATACGTTTATTACAGAGGCACCTGAAGATCTGAGTAAATTATTACCACGATCTCCTGTTATAACCATAATGGGACATGTCGATCATGGGAAGACATCTCTCCTCGATGCAATAAGAGAGACAAAGGTTACAGAGACTGAGGCTGGTGGTATTACACAACATATAGGTGCATATAAAGTTAAGCTAAAGGGCAAGGATATCGTATTTCTTGATACTCCAGGTCATGAGGCATTTACCTCGATGAGGGCAAGAGGGGCAAAGGTTACAGATATAGTCGTTCTTGTCGTAGCTGCGGATGATGGCGTCATGCCACAGACCGTTGAGGCCATTAACCATGCAAAGGCAGCAAATGTGCCAATTGTTGTTGCGTTAAACAAGATTGACAAGCCCGAGGCAAATCCTTCGAAGGTAAGGAATCAACTTGCAGAGCACGGCATAATCCCGGAGGAATGGGGTGGGCAGAACATCTTTGTTGAGGTCTCTGCTAAGAAACGCATAGGTATAGAAACCTTGCTTGAGATGATACTTCTGCAGGCCGAGGTAATAGAACTCAAGGCTAACCCTGATAAAAATGCACGAGGTACGATTGTAGAGGCAAAACTTGATAAAGGAAGAGGCCCTATTGCAACTGTACTCGTACAATCTGGTACCTTAAGGATTGGTGACGCATTCCTTGCAGGCACCCATGCAGGTAAAGTCAGGGCATTGATTGATGACGCAGGTAAAAGAATAATGGAGGCTGTTCCTTCGACACCTGTTGAGGTAATAGGGTTCCAGGAGGTCCCATCCGCAGGGGACATATTTACCGTTGTTGAAGATGAAAAGAGGGCAAGACAGGTTGCCTTTGCAAGGCAGCAGAAAGAAAGATTTACTGGAATAGCAAAGAGGAAAAAACTTACCCTCGATGAACTATACGCAAAGATAAAAGATGGAGAGATACGGGAACTCAACCTTATTATAAAGGGAGATGTTCAAGGCTCTGTTGAAGCAATAAAAGACGCCCTCGAAAATATTACGCATCCTCAGGTGAAGGTAAGGGTTATTCATTCATCCGTCGGTGGTATCAACGAGTCAGATGTTATGCTTGCAGCTGCTTCAAGTGCAATTGTCATAGGTTTCAGTGTAAGGCCAGAAGTAAAAGCCTCGCAGGTAGCAGAAAAAGAAGGTGTTGATATCAGGCTCTACACTGTTATATACGAAGCAATCGAGGATGTAAAAAAGGCCCTCGAAGGGCTCCTTGAACCAACGCTTAAAGAAAAAATCCTTGGGAGGGCAGAGGTTCGACAAATATTTCCAATATCAAGAATAGGGACGATTGCAGGGTGTTACGTACTTGATGGATCAATAAGCCGCTCTTGCGATGGCATAAGGGTTATCAGAGATAACATTGTTGTATATGATGGTAAGATTGACTCACTGAAAAGATTCAAGGAAGATATAAAAGAGGTACAGACAGGATATGAATGCGGCATCTTGATAGAAAATTTCAACGATGTAAAGGTTGGAGATATACTCGAAGACTATATAATCGAAAAAATTGCCGCAAAACTATAAAAAAAGTTAAGAGTTAAGAGTTATAAAGTTAAGAACAATATCCTCTTTAAACTTTCTACTTTTAACTTAAAACTTCTTACTAAACTATGCTTCCTTATAAGCGCTCACAAAGGGTCGGAGATCTCTTGAGAGAAGAGATAGCAGATATCATTATTTACAAGCTGAAAGATCCCAGAATAGGCTTTGTAACAGTTACCGGCGTTGATGTCACAGACGATATCAAGATAGCAATAGTTTATATAAGCATTCTTAAAGAAGAGGAGAAAAAGACCACACTCGATATATTGAATTCTGCAAAAAGCTTTATACGCTTTGAACTTTCAAAAAGACTCAGGATGAAATTTATACCAAGCATAGAGTTCAGGCTTGATTCCTCTATCGAGTATGGCAGCAGGATAGAGACTCTTCTAAACGAAATCAGGAAAAAAAGTGAAGGTTCCTCTTAAGCTCCTCTCTTTTTTAAACGAAGAAGACAATTTTTTTATAGCAACCCATATTAATCCTGAAGGTGACGCACTTGGTTCTTCCCTTGCCCTTTCAATGGCGCTCGAATCCATTGGGAAGCAAACAACTCTGTACGATAAGGATCATGTGCCCGAATTTTATCATTATCTTCCAGGATACCAAAAATTCACACATGCAGCCTCTTTACATACAACGTTTAACCTGCCACTTATCCTTTTAGATTGTAATACTCTTGACAGGGCAGGTCTTGAAGGGCTGAATTTCAGGTATTCTGCTGTAATAGATCACCATAAGACAGAGAGTGACTTCGGCGATATACGTTGGGTAGAGCCAGAGGCCGCAGCAACAGGAGTGATGATTTTTTATCTCATAAAGGAATTGGGGATAAAGATAACAAGAGAGATTGCCATAAATCTTTATTCTGCCATTGCCATTGATACTGGCACATTTAGGTATAGTAGTACAACTGCAGAGGTTTTACGGGTTGCTGCTGAACTTATAGAAACTGGAGCAAACCCTGCGTATATATCACAGAGTCTTTACGAGACATGGTCTGAGGAGAGATTCACTTTACTTATAATGGCCTTAAATACCCTTGAAATAAGAGATCGTGTTGCTATAACTTTTGTTACCAGAGAGATGTTTAAAAAGACAGGAACAGGTCCTGAGGATACCGAGAACTTTTCCAGTTTGCCGAGGATGATGAAGGATATTAAGATATCTGCATTTTTTAGAGAGATAGACGATAATCACTGGAAGGTAAGCCTGCGCTCCAGAGGAGACATCAATGTCGCCAGGATTGCTACACTTTTTGAAGGTGGCGGACATAAAAATGCTGCAGGTTATAAGATAAAAGGGAGTCTGGAATATGTAAAGGAATCTCTCTTAAAGACGATTTCAGAGTAAGGTTCAGAATCCTTGGCAATATAATTGCAGATGTCTTCAAAATTGGATGCAACTCGCGGAGACCATCTTATTTTGTAAGCCATTTGGACATCCGTTTTTCAACCTCTTCATGCGCTATCCATTTCCCTTCATCCAGTTCTTTCAACCCAGCATCTACTTGGAGCCTAAAATATAATTCAGCAATAATGTCATCAACTGTTACATCTTCAGGAAGGGATTCAATCATCTGGATAATTTGTTGCTTTACTCCGGCCATCTCAACACCTCCTTAATATCTCAAAATATACCATTCAAAAAGATTCTTTACAAGCGGTCATGATTCAGCCTAACGTTGTGGGTTTGCGCCGTGTGCCCATCTCTTTTCCCCTCCCTCGATGGGAGGGGTTGGGGAGGGTGATTCCTGACAGGTACATGAAGCTACCCCAATGTCCAATCCGAATATTGGAGCGTTGCAAACCCAGTAGTTAGCGTGCGTATGACCAACTTTCAAACGGCTACGAATTTTTCTTCATTTTGAATTATGATTCTCGGATTTGGGTTTTTAGGAGGAACAGGTAATCCCTGTTCATTGAGCAGATTAACATGTTCTATCATCCCCCACTTTGCTTTGTATATACAATCCTCAATAGAATGCCCTATCCCTGAAAAACCTGCTAAGTCTGGAGAATAAAATCCAAAATAATCCGGTTCTTCTGTTGCTTCAATTATTAAAGAATATTCTAATTCAATCATTTAATCGAACCAGTTCGCTAAATTTCATTTGGCCTTATCAATTCTATAAAAAATATTATACTTCTTCCTTTAAAAAATTGGTTATATGTACGCTAACGTTCGCCGATCTGAGAAGTGGCTCGACCAATGGGAGAGCAATTTGGGTGAAGCGACTAAAAGGAGCGGAATCTCATACCGGCTGTTATGTGCTGTTTTTCTCGGGACATTTATTTATAAAACGATCATACTATTTTTCCATCGCTTTTATCTTTAGTTCTCTCGGCATTTTTTCAATCGCATATCTTAAGGCCGTCCGGGGCATTATTGTTTTTTTCTTTATTATATAATCAAATATTTCTTTTTGGTGTGTGTGGCTGGCTGCTTTGAGCATCCAGCCATAGCCTTTTTGTACCAAGTCATCTTGATCTAAAAGGAGAGTATCGGCAATCTCAAAAATATCTTTTAAAAATTTCCCCTGTTTGGCGGGGATAATGAGAGATACCGCAGAGGCACGACGCATCCATCGGTTTTTTGATTTAGCCCATTTTTTTAAATCCGATAAATATTCAGGATACATTTCCACAAAGATGCCAACCGTATGATTACAGAGGGTATCACACGATGCCCAATTACTGACATAATTATTTACCCATTTTTCGAATACTTCAAAATCCTCTGGTTCATAATCTTTATGGATAAAATAAGACCAATTACAGGCAATAAACGATTCTTCCATATATCCTGATCGCCAAAGCTCTTCACACAAATCAAAAATTTCCGTCTTCTTTTTGTCTTTAATGGCCTTAAAGTATTCTTTCCCGATTTTGCTTACAATAGCGGTTTTCACACCATAAAGCTTAATTTTCTCTTTGAAAAAACCCTGCCCGCTTTCCTTTGTTTTTTTGTCAGCGTTTTGTTTTAATTGTTGGCGGATTTTATTAATTATACTGCTCATATATGTTTTTTAAGACAGTTTCTTTTTATTTCTTAAGACCCGCGAAAAATTGCATATAACATTCTTGGTGGAAAAGAAGCCCGAAGGGTTTGGACTTTACTCTTTTGTGCCATGTTAAGTGAAGTTGCTGGCATCCTTAACTTCTGTAAAAGTTTTATTACACCTTTCGCAGTTATCATTTCGTCGTCATTCCGTGCTCATTTATTTACCTCTATATTCCTGCTTTCACGGGAATAACAATACTACGTCAGAATTGGTTCTGCGAAAGTTGTTTTTATCCTCATCATGAAAAGGGTGTCTACCTCCGTGATAAAGGTAAATTAAGTGCTTCCTCGTCAATCCCTGAGGGGTCTGTTTCGGTAACTATCTCACCTAACCGCTGTAAGGCTGCAGAATGGATTGCTTCTGGAAAGGCAACTCCTCCTTCTAATATTCGGAGAAGGAGTTTAAGAAGAACGTCCCTATCTTTAATTTTGTAATATCCTGCTTCCCTAATAACTTTCCCCCACGCACGACCAAATTCCTCATTATCTGCATCCTTAATAGCCTCAAACCATTCTTTACATTTATCCGACCATTTTAATTTACACTGTGCCATACCTTCTATGTATCTTGGACACCAAAAATCCTCTTTATTTTTAGAAATCTCCCAAAATTTTTCACCAACCCGTGCATCTTCAATTTGTTTTTGTTCAAATGAGGGAAATCTATACCTTGAAATCCCTGACAATGAAACTGCTGCTAAACGGACTACGTTAGGGGTGATGCTTTTTAACATATTTTTGAGCAACGACTGAATACTCTTTGTTTCTACATACCAAGGCATAGACGGAGAATCAGATAGGTCGTGGAAAATATCATACAATGCGGCGATGTGTTGTTCGGTAGCAATCCCTGCACCAAGGAGAGACCAATAAAGTAACTCAATATTTCTATGCCCAAGGTCTATTAGATTAGAATAATTCGCTAAGACCTTTTCAAGAATACTTTTTAATTGTTCAGCAACTATTGATTCCTGTTCTGTTTTTAACTTATGCCATTTATACCAACCAATCGCTGGGTGAACGATTAGCCGTTTTTTTCCATCCTCTAATTGTTTCTTGACGACTTCAAGGGCAAGCTTACATATCTCTATGTCGTCATCTATTACGTTTATAGACCAATAATCAAAAACGCTTTCTGTCAAGCTATGAGATTTAAGCCAATCCTTCAGATGATTTAGAATTTCCAAATCCAGAAATTTCTCAATTTCTGGCTCAAAATTAGAATCTAACCAAATAAAAAGTTTGTGAGCATGGTTTTTTATTTTTCTACTCTTCTTGTTTATTACTTCATTAAGTTCTTCAATATCTTTCTCATACTGTTCTTCAGAGGTATAATGTTTGTAAAGGGTATAGAGGTTTTTATGATATTCAATTAATCTTTCTTCATCTCTATCCTCCGTCCAAGACATTCTTAAAAGATGCCATCCGATAGGTTCCTCCTCCTCTTGTATCTGTTTTGAAGTTTTTGAAACATTGATGTATTTTTCAGGATTATGAGGCTCTAAGAAAAACTCAAACAGAGACACAAGAAATTTGATAAAAGGTCCTTTCTCTTTGGAATAAATTTTGCAAAAGTCCTTAATAAGCTTTGTGTTTTTATTTATCCATACCTTTACTTTTGGATTAGCAAAATGTGGGAGTCTAAGCTCTATAGGCCAATCTTTGTGGAATCTTTCTTCTCTAAGAAACGATGTAGACAGTAACAAAAGTTGACTGACTGTCCACAATAGAAGCCAATTTTCTCTAATCTTCCTTTCGGGATTAATCATAGATAATTCAGACGCTACCTTAGAATACGAACTCTCAAGTGGATGATGTACATATCGTATTCCTGTTAACAGAGCAAGGGCAAAGCTCGTTCTTGCTTTCAGAGAAAGTGAGAATTTAAGATAAAATTTGAAGTTAACCCAATACTCTCTAATAGCCTTTGCTATTTTTATGACAGGAATAGTATTAAGTAATTCTTCAAGCAATTCTATAACCCAAAATTCTACAATCTTGTTTCTGATAGCCTGTGATAATACCCATAATTTTACATCTGCCGAATCAAACCTTGATGCCCGTTTTATTGCATAATATAATGGTTTATGGATACCAAATAGTTTTTGATAAATATCGGCGTATAACTCAATATTTTCTGGCATAACTTTATTCAATTGTTCTTCCAACCACGGGCGAATAACAAGTTCCCTATACTCCTTAGGAAGGATTTTTAATTTCTTAACCAGTTCATCTATATCTTTGATATGTCCTTTATCAAGTAGTGTTAAGCCGTATTGAATTGCACCTACTTCATTATGAGGCTCACGCAAAACTCTATCATCCACCATTTCCATTACCAGTTCAGCGCCTCTTCTTAAAAATTTATCTACAGCCTCGGTATCTATCTCACGACATACATCTACCATGCTTGGAGCCTCTCCAGGACGTGTCCTTCCTACTCTTCCTGCAAAAAATAAAACCACATTCCGCCAATGAGGAGATCTTGCTATCGCCTTAAATCTTTGATCTCTTTCCTTAGTATCTTTGGCTGTGTCTACAAGATGGGCCGCTGCAAAAAATTCTCTTGTTGTTGTTAAACCAAATCCAACCTTTCCTTCTTGTGGACTTTCAATTAAAACCAAGCGTTGACTCGCTTCTGTAATAATCTGATTTACTTTGGCTCCCAGTTCTTTTTCTTTTAGTAATGGATTGATATGGATGAGATATTCCTTAACCCTTTTTTAAAATTCGGAAACATCCATTAATGCAGCTGTCTTATCCTTCTCAGCTCTCCTATGGAGTACATATGCAAGGTATTTATGAAGACCATAAATTATATCTGGTTCTGTTCTTAACAATTCTGGTCGTTTTTTCTGTTCCCGCTGATATATGATGTCCATATACCTTTCAAATAGCTCCTCCCGTTGTTTAGGAGGTGTACCTCTTGCACGAATAATTACTAAAAGGATAGTAACCTGTAGAGGCGTTTGTGTAAGGACACTAACTACTCTATCTTTTAAGCATACACCAAATGTCTTTTGAACTCTTTCGGCTTCTCCAGGATTTGGTTCACGTACAGTTGTCCAACGATTGGCATAGGTGAGAGCCCTTTTTGGTGACAGTTTTTGAAGGGTTAAGTGTAAATAATGGACTGGGTCAAATTCTTGCGAGTATCCATAAGGTCTTGTGGTCGCTACTACTCTTAGATTTCCTTTGAGAACATCTCTTGTCTGAGATACAAATGAAGTTATATTATCCAAAACCCTTGTTCTTAAGGCTTTTTCTGGAACCTCGTCTAATCCATCTAATATTAAAAGAATTGGACTGGATTTTATAATTTTTTGGATATGTTCTGAATTTATATTACTACCAGATTCTTGGGAGACCTGAAGTGTAAGATAATGAAATAAATTGTCAGAATTATTACAGAAGGAAATCTATTGAGCATATTCCTTCAAAAGGATTCTGAACGGTATCCGAGGGATGCAATTTTCAAGTTCTTCTATATTTCCGCCTAAGTCACCTAATTGCCCAGTGAGACGCGCTCTGTGGATTTGGGCAATATATTGACCTAAAGTAGATTTACCTTCTCCGGGACCTCCGACAAGAACTAATCCTAAAATAGAATCATCAAATAAATAAGAAAGAGCAGATGTTCCACTACTACTGCGATCATCGTAATTTTTTTCATAATTGTTATATTCTTCATCGGCATGTTCATGTCTATCGGCACTTTCTTCAGCAGCTTGTTTGAGCCATTCTGGTAATCTCTCCAACAAATGCGGATTTTTTGGAAGTGATGGAGGTTTTACATCCAAATCTATAAAAACATGCTGAAGTGCAACTCGTTCATCTTCAACATCACCTGCGTCATCAAGGGCTGCGTACTGTTCATGGATAAAGCATCCTTGGCAGTAAAGTCTAACAAGTGCATCTATATCTGTCTCTTCTTTTTCTATTAATCTCAAAAGGCGAGCAATGATGTCGCCGGATGTTAGAAAATGTGCGTATGTTTGTCGAATGTTTGGCTGGGCATCAATAAATCTGCAAATCTCTTCAGCTCCCCAAACATGTATATGTTTTATTTGATGACTATATTTGGGGATAATTTCTTTATCTATTTTATCTTTTATACCGCTTTGAAATACAGGTGTAAGGGAAACGTTTGTCATGAGAATAAAATTGTTACAAGGATGTTTGTATTTTTTTGTAATTTTAGAAAGTTCGTCCTCTAATTCAGCCAATAAGCGCCTTCTTGCCTCTCTTGGCCCAATTTGCTGAACATCGTGAAACTTTGCCTGAAAAATCCAACTACCATCCCACTGTTCTTCCCTAGAAGGGTACGGAGATTTACCTTCAAAGGTTGCTTCTCTGGAGCCATCCTTACCCATTCCATATACCTTTGCACCTGATCCTATCACTTGCTGAACGAGACTTTGACATAAGCGTTCAAACTCTTCAGAACCAAGAGCAACAAGATTGTATTTAGGCATCGTTTATACCCCTCCTTATAATATAGCCAGCAATTGCGCCTAACATTTAAGCTTCTTTCTGAAGTCATATGATCAGAAGACGTGGGAGTATTGCGGAGAGGCGAGATTTCCGAAAGAAGCGAGTTGAACGAAGCCGCTGCGTACAGCCTATGGAGTTTCAATCCCCT
>Ga0315282_10018006_pt1 | contig 10146 bp, 6 predicted proteins | sample YL17G07_20_MG_FD_203693 | JGI IMG/M metagenome (GOLD analysis project Ga0315282, IMG submission 203693) | Sediment microbial communities from Yellowstone Lake, YNP, Wyoming, USA - YL17G07_20 | ecosystem: Environmental > Aquatic > Freshwater > Lake > Sediment | place: USA: Wyoming | collected... | reverse complement strand
CGAATCCCGGGTGCCTGTTACAGCTCCGCGCCGGGGTGGCGCGGTCGGGCGGGCAACGGCGCGTGCTCCACGTGATCGAGTTGCTCGACGAAGCCTACGGGGCTGCAATCACATCCTGAAGGGACTGAGAATCATGAAGGAGAAGACGGCTGCCAGGGTGAATAACGTCCTGAATCCCGTGGACGCCCCCGAAAGTCACCATTTGAAAGACTACGAGACGGCACGCAGCGGCTTCCGCTGGGAGGACGTCCACAAGGAATTTGACTGGGCGAAGACGGGAAAGGTCAACATGGCGCACGAAGCCATCGACCGCCACCTGACCCGTGGCCGCCGAAACAAGCTGGCGTTGATTTACACCGACCAGGAGCGGACGGCCCGTTTCACTTTCGAAGATCTGTCGCTCCAAAGCAACCGCTTCACCAACGCTCTGCGAAAGCTCGGTGTGAAGAAAGGCGACCGGGTCTTTGTTTTCATGCCGCGTCGTCCGGAGCTCTACATCGCAATCCTCGGCATCCTGAAGATCGGCGCGATTCCGAGCCCGCTCTTCGAGGCTTTCATGCAGGAAGCCGTGCGCGACCGCATGGTGAACGCCGAGGCTGTGGCGCTCGTCACGATGCCCTCCATGCTCGATCGAGTATTGCAGGCGGATCTGCCGGCCCTCCAGCACATCATCCTGGTGGGCGCGGCGGCGAGCGGCCTTCCGCAGGGCCAGTACGGCTTTGAGGCGATGATGGACGCAGCCGAGGAAAAAACCGAAATCGAGTGGCTTACGCTCGAGGAGCCGCTCATCATGCACTACACGTCGGGCTCGACGGGCAAGCCCAAAGGCGTTTTGCACGTCCAGCGCGCGATGCTTGGACACCTGATGACCGGCCGATGGGTTCTGGACCTGCGCGAGGACGACGTCTATTGGTGCACGGCCGATCCTGGCTGGGTGACCGGGACTTCTTACGGAATCTTCGCCCCTTGGCTGAATGGTGCGACCAATCTGATCCGGGGCGGCCGCTTCAACGCCGACGACTGGTACCATACCATCGAGCGGTTCCGGGTGAATGTTTGGTACAGTGCGCCGACGGCGTTCCGGATGCTCATGGCCGCGGGCGAGGAGACCGTGAAGAAGTGTGACCTTTCAAGCCTGCGTCATGTTCTCAGCGTGGGCGAGCCGCTCAACCCCGAAGTCGTTTGGTGGGGGTGGAGGGTCTACGGACGTCGCATTCACGACAACTGGTGGATGACGGAGACCGGGCACATCCTGATTTCAAATTATCCCACGATGAATATTCGCCCCGGCTCCATGGGACAGCCCGTTCCGGGCGTGACCGCGCGTATCGTGGACGACAACGGGAAAGAGCTTCCGGACAACACGCTCGGCAATTTGGTGATCAAACCGGGCTGGCCCGGGATGATGCAGACCATCTGGAAGCAGCCCGAGCGCTACCAGACCTACTTCCGCATTCCGGGCTGGTATGTAACCGGCGACACCGCCTATCGCGACCCGGACGGATACTTCTGGTTCCAGGGCCGCATTGACGACCTCATCATCACGGCGGGAGAAAACGTCGGGCCCTTTGAGGTGGAGAGTTGCCTCGTGGAGCATCCGGCGGTTGCCGAAGCGGGCGTGATCGGCAAGCCCGATCCGGTGCGCGGCCAAATCATCAAGGCATTCGTTGCGCTGCGCGAGGGGTATAAGCCGAGCGAGGAGCTCAAACAGGAAATCGCGCAGTTCGTAAGAACCAAGCTCGCTGCGCACGCGGCGCCCCGGGAAATTGAGTTCCGCGAAAAGCTCCCCAAGACGCGCAGCGGCAAGATCATGCGACGCGTCCTAAAGGCGTGGGAATTGAACCTGCCCATTGGGGACCTCTCAACGCTGGAGGATTAGCCCGTGGCGCCAAACCAACGAGTTGGCGTGTAAGGGCCTCAGCACGAATCGTGAGGGAACGCTGAAGTCGATCGATCACCTGAATTCGCTTCCCGAAAGGGCTGTCGTTGAGCCCGATTTCACGGCAGGGGCTATTCGAGGCAGCCAGTGTTTCCTGCTCGGATAACCAACAAATCGAGACTCACCGCGGGGCTTGAAAGTGCGGTATCATAGCGGCATGCGTGATGATCGTGGTAGTCGTCGAATTCCCCTGAAATTGCCGGTGCACGTTCGGTGGAAGGCTCCGACGGGGAAGCGTCAACAGGCCCAGGGGAAAACCGCCAATCTGAGCGGGAACGGGCTCTTCATCACCATCCCCGCGCGCTTGCGACTTGGAACCCATGTAACCTTCTCCGTCCAGTTGCCCGCCGAAGTGACGCGGGTTCCGATGGAGCTCATCTGCCAGGGTCAAGTGGTCCGCCAGCGCCGCTCTGGGTCACTCCGGGGCATCGCAGCGATCATCGACGATTATCAGCTCCGGCGCAAACGGCAACTGGCAAGCTAAGACGAATCTGCGTGCCAGCCCGCGGGGTCCGCGGGCCGGGTCACGCAGTAGACGCTTCGGTCGGCCCTTCCCTCAGATTGAGCTACCTGGTTCCTGATCCACTGTGTTCGTGTAGGCTGCGGAGGAGTGGATACTCGGTCGAATCATTAGACCCCCCCCTGGTACGTAAGTACTCTTGCGCAAGCAAGGAAGACCCTCTAGGATAGCTCTGTCCTCGAAGGCTGCCTTATGTCCTGCAAAGGGAGTTGTGCATGATTCTCGCTGCGCTCATCCTCGTTATTTCCGCTGCCCTGTTCATGTTCTTTCTGCAAGCACTTTGCGAGCGGATCGTGCGCCGGGAATTCAAGCATCCTTACTTCAAGCTCATTGCCAACACGAACGGATTGGAATTCCCGACCTTGCGCGCGGCGCTTGAGGGAGACGACCGCGGAGTCAAGTACGAACAGTTGCGGCTGGCTCTCGCGTGCGACTACAAGTCTCTAACCTACCTGCTTCGCAAGGTGGAGGTCTCCAGCCCCTACCGCTCCTCTGTTGAAGAACATCTCCTGTCGAGTTACTGCCACTTCCTGTTCTTCACGATGAGTCTGCGCCACTCCCTTGGGCTGCAAGTGAAGCCTGCCGCTCTGAAACTGGCGAATGCCCTGCAATACTTCGCCAACGTTGTGGGACACCGAGTTGAAGTGGTACGCACTGGTAATCTCACCGTTTCGGCCTAACTGCGGACGCAAGACCGCGGCTGGACGCTGAGCCCGAAGCCTTTCATGAGCCGTAAGCCCCAGCCCCGCAGGGTTCTGATCGTCGAAGACGAACCGTCGATCCGCAATATCCTCTACGTCCTGTTGGCCGGTCTGGGCTGTGAGGGCGACGCGGTTCCCGACGGCCAGCAGGCGCTCGCCAAGATCCGACGCGAAGAATTCGACGCCGTCCTCCTTGACCTGCGGTGCTCCAACATCAATGCCGAGGACGTGGTCCCGCAGATTCAGGAGGTCCGCCCCAGTCTCGTGGGCCGCGTGCTGGTCATAACCGGTGAGGTCACCGACGCGGCGACCCTGGACTTGATCGAACGCCACTGCCTTCAGCACGTGCCCCGGCATCGCATCCAGCAAGACATGCTGGACCAGCTCCGTGTTCTGTTGAAGATCTCTCCCTCCGCCAAGGAGACCTCGTAATCTCCGGGGCTGGGATCCTGCCGGGGGAATCAACGACACTCTTACTCCCTCAAGGCCGCAGGCAGGTCCGGTTGCTGCTCTGGCAGGAGAGTGACGACGGCTTTTTCCATCTCACGAGCTGTCGCGATGTGCTCGGGGTAATTGACGACCCGCATGTCAAACGAGAAGCGCTCACTGGCACCGGAGGCGGCGCGCAAACGATCGGCGATGCGGTCCGAAACGCGGTAGGCGTCCGCTGCGGACACGTCGGGGAGCAGGATGCCGAGCACCCCAGGCCGGAATTGATAAATCGAGTCTTCCCGGCGCAGGGTGTGGATGAGTGCCTTGGCCGCGTCGCCAAAGGAAGTGGCGATCTCCCTTGCATCAAGAAATTCGCGGGAAGACTTCAATTGCACTTCCAACAACGAGAGGGGTCGCTGCGTGTTGGACGCGCGGCGAAACTCCATGGCCAACCGATCCTGAAAATGGCTGATCCCGGGTAGAGATTCCAACAACTCAGCGCTCGCCTCGTGGCGAACCTGCATCATTCGGTTCTGCTCCTCGGTAAGCTGTTTCCGGAGTTGGTGGATCGTCACTTGTCGGTCCAAGAAGTAGCCGGCAAGAAGGAGGGACAATGCACAGAAGCCGAAGAATGTTTTCCGCAACGTTGGGCCGGTCAGGATAATCGGATCGGAAAAGACTGTCGGGTACATCAATAACGCCGTACCTGTGGCCAATATCAAAATGACCGTGATGGCCAGAAGCCACAGGTGCAGTTCGCGGCGGTCCAGCGTTGTCGGATCAATTCGGTCGAAAACTCGCATGACGCATCTCCTCCTGCGGCCTTGCCCGTCCTCCACGGTGGATCCGGCCGGAAATCCGCGGCACCGCTAAGTCCGAAGGCTCCCTTCTACCTGCATTATCTCGAACACCTCCTGCCCGCCTGAGGCTGCCCTGTCATCTTCTCCTCGCTGAGAGAGATCTCCGCTCAGCAAGTTGCATACGGCTGATTGATCATCAACGAACAAAACGCGCGGCGTTGGCCGACGGTCGTCCATGCGCGACCTCTCTGTTATCTATCGGCTCCCGAAAGGCAGGGATTTAGTCCTTTTGTGTATTCCATCGGTCGCAAATACTAGGCTTCGGATTTGGCGTTTGGGGGCTCTTAGCGATCACGGCTGTGGGGGATCAAGCGGCAACACCGTGCGGCCGACATCCCTTGTCCGCGGTGATGGGCCACTTTCAGAGGATCGCGGTTAGCATCCTTACTGCCGGTTGACTCGATCTGGTTTGCAGCCGCTGCGACAGGACTTCTTCCTCGGAGCTGGCCCCGAGGACCAAGCCCACAGGGGAACGCCTCCCCTTGCTGGAAGCACTCATTTGAGCTACCTTAGGCCCCGAGCCACTGAGAAATCGGTGCGACAAGACCATGCGAAAGCACGATTTCCAACTTCTACCCGGTGCAGTCTCGCGGGACGACGCAGACCGCACCCCAGCGTTATCCTCTCTTGCCACAGCCGCTCCAAGCGGTGCGGGAGGTTCCTAGCTAGCGCGAGCAGTTACATGAGATTGATTGCCCGCGGCCACGCAGCCCATTTCCATTGTTTAACGAAGGAGGCAGAAATGTCCAGGAATCGACCCTTCTTGCTTCTCTTGGCGGTCGGCATGAGTCTTAGCGCGGCGGCACAGACCCCAAACACACCCCAAAAGAAAGTGACTATGACCGTTGATGCGAGCAAGGCCGGCGAGCCCATACACCGGTATGTTTACGGCCAGTTCACGGAGCTCCTCTTCAATTTGTTCGAGAAGGGCCTCTGGGCCGAGATGCTCAGTGACCGCAAATTCTTCTACCCGGTGGATTCCAGCGAAAAACTGAATCCCGAGAACACTAAGAGAAATTTCACCAGGTGGAGGCCGGTGGGTGCTGACCAGTTTGTGGGGATGGACACCCAGAATCCTTACGTCGGTGAGCAGGCTCCTCTCGTCAAGCTTGAGGGCGCAACGCCCCACGGCATCCAGCAGGCAGGCTTACCTCTACGCAAAGGCAGGGATTACACAGGCCAGGTCGTTCTGGCAGGCGATGCAGGGGTGAAAGTCGAGGTATGCTTGGTGTGGGGACCAAGCCCGAGTGATCGCCAGACGATACCGATCCCTGCGCTCTCCGCGAAGTATATCAAGTTCCCCCTAAGATTCACCTCCCGAGGGGACACCGAGGACGGACGGCTGGAAATCGTTGGAGCCGGGAGAGGGTCGTTTCACATTGGGATCGTGTCCCTCATGCCGGCAGACAACATCAACGGCTTCCGAGCGGACATGATCAGGCTTCTCAAAGAACTCAACTCAGGGATCTACCGCTGGCCGGGCGGGAATTTCGTTTCCGGTTACGACTGGCGCGACGGGATTGGCGAACGGGATAAAAGGCCGCCGCGCTATGACTATGCCTGGCGGACGGTCGAGTACAACGATGTTGGCACAGATGAGTTCATGACCCTGTGCGGCTTGCTCGACATCGATCCTTACATCTGCGTGAATGCCGGTTTCGGAGATGACTATTCAGCGGCCCAATGGGTGGAATACTGCAACGGTTCTGTCGATACGCCCATGGGGAAGCTTCGCGCGGCCAATGGCCATGCGGAGCCCTACCGGGTCAAGTGGTGGGGCATCGGCAACGAGATGTACGGCCAATGGCAATTGGGGCACATGTTCATCGATCACTACGTCCTGAAGCACAACATGTTCGCCAAGGCCATGCGAAAGGTCGATCCGACGATCGAACTCGTGGCCTCGGGAGCTACTCCGTTCGAGACTAGTACCACCGCTAGGCATCATCGTCCTCCACTGCCTAGCAAGCTTCCCTTCGAGTATGGTTCGCCGCAAGACTGGTCCGGCCGCCTTGTGGCCCATTCTTCCGATTATTTTGAATACCTCTCCGAGCACCTATATCCATTGTCCGATAGTGCTTTCGATATCGATGCCCAGAAGTTCGTTAAGGTCGAAGACCCGCTCGTGGATCGCGTTCGCCGCTTGCCGAACAGGGTCCGTTGCGCAGTCGAGGCTTGGGAGGAATACCTCAACCGAATGCCCCAGCTCAGAGATAAGAACATCAAGCTGGCTATCGACGAATGGACCGGCGGCGGCCGTAGAGGGTTCATGAGGGCACTCTGTGCTGCCGAGGGTCTCCAGGAGATGTTCCGGCACTCGGAGATCATCAAGATGGGGGCCTACACGGCTTTCATCTCCTGTCTCGCTTTCAATGGCAACGACGCGACCTTTAGCACGCCTGGCTTGGTGTTTAAACTCTACCGGCAGCATTTCGGGACTATACCTGTCGAGGTCAGCGGCAACGCTCCGCAGCATCCGGTGAAAGGGACTGTGGGAGTGGACAAACCCAGAGTCTCCTCCGGCAGCGACACCTATCCGCTCGATGTGGTCGCCGCCTTGACGAGCGACCGGAAAGGGCTGACCGTGGCTATTGTCAACCCGACAGAAGCTGCCCAGGAGATGGATTTCAGCATTACAGGCATCCAGCTCCGAGGCACGGGCAAGATGTGGCGCATGGCCGCCCCGAACGTCGAGGTTGAAAACGAGCCGGGAAAGAAGGCCGCGGTCGAAATCGTGGAAGCCCCGGTCAGAGAGATACCAAGAACAATGGCGCTCCCGCCCCTTAGTATCAGCGTTTGTGAATTTGAGGTGGAATAACAACTAACACTAAATGGCGGTGGGTTAGGGCGTGCAAGGAAAGAGCATCGTACGCAACAGTTGCACCGACAGGAAGTGTCTCGGTGGAGCAGTCTCAGACGCTCGCGGGGGAGCGCTCAATGTTGACTCCACCCGCAGACTGCGGGGGTGCTCCGTCTTCCCGTAACTGCCGACGGTGTGAAAGATACGTGCGCGGCGGCTGACCGTGTCATCAGGGCGTTATACGACCGGTCTATTGACCGGCCGGTGCAAGGGGGGGCTCCTGCCAGAAAGAGGCAGTCAAGCACAGCAGGCATTTCCTAGTTATCTAGGACTAGCATTCGATATAAGTAGTTGACCGAATGAAGTCTGGCGGAGAGGGTGGGATTCGAACCCACGTCACGATTTCTCGTGAACACGCTTTCCAAGCGTGCTCCTTCAGCCACTCGGACACCTCTCCGGGGCAATTCGGCCGCAGTATCTCTGCGATTGCCACTGAAGGGAGTTGCATCAACTGCGGCGTTTAGCAGTATAGCATCCCGCCACCCTTCACGGCGAGGCGCGGAGCTGCAGGGTGCCGATGAAGTGCGGACGCGGCGGGGGCTGTCTCCACGCTCGTCACTTGAAGCGTTGGCGGAATTTGAGTTCCACCCCAAAGACTCCGTTCTGATCGCGGTCGCCCACAAGAGAGGTTCGGTCGCTCAGGTTCAACTCAAACTGGATGATGCGTTGCTGAGACGAGGAGGTCGTCGTCACATAGGTCAACGTGAAGTCGCGCGTCACCTGTTGTTCGACGGTAATGCGCGCGCCGCCGGTGGCGCTGGCCAATCCGCCCACATTCGGATCGATTTTGATTCTGCTCACGCCGAACAGGCGCTGAATGCGCCCAGAAACCTGGGTCGAGAGGGCCTCCGAGAGCAACGCGCTGGCCCCCACTGTGGAGATGGGGTGGCTTCCTCCAGTTGACATCTCTTCCTCTTGGCGGGCGTAGCCCAAGGCCAGCAGGGAAACAATATCGACCGTAGGGAGGGGGGGATCGGATCGATAGGAGAGTCTCAACCGTTCGATGGAGCCGGTGACAGTGACCGTCAAATCATAACGCTCAATGCGTGTTTGAGCCTCGAGGTCGATAACCGGCTGGGTGCGGAAGGGGTTCGTCATACTGATGTCACCGCGGTTGATCTTGTAGCGGTTGCCGCGGAAGACCGCCTCGCCGCTGAGAATCTGAATCGTTCCAACTTGGACCGGATTGGCGAGCGTTCCCTGGAGGCGCAGGTCGATGTCTCCGACTAGGCGAAGGTTAAGGTCGCGCGTCTCGACGCGGACGGCGGGGGCGGCACCCACCTGGATGTCGAGCCGGACCTTGGCGGCGTAGGGCGAAGCAATCCCTGGTGGCTTGGCCACACTAGGCCCTCCCGCTTCCCCAATCCACGCCAGCCAGTTGAAGTTTTGACTCGCGAACATCTGCCGGACGGTAAGTTCTCCCCCGAGCTGTGCGCGGGCGGTAGAGCCCACCAAATGGAGGTTACCGTCGAGAACGGAGGTGAAATCGCTCGGATATCTCACGCGGGTCTGGCGGAGTTCGGCGAGGACATTGAAGCGCAGCGGATCGCCCAACATAGTAAAGCCCGTGAGCACCACCGATCCTCCGCCACTCGAGCCGCGCAGAGATTTGATCGTTGCCCGGTCGCCTTCCAGAGCGATCTCACCCCGCAGACTCGTCAATCGGAAGGGGAGATCGGCGTAGCCGAGACTCACGTCCTGAACACTGAGAGTCCCGCTGAGCAAAGGGTGTCGCGGGTCGCCTGTGATCCGAAGCCTCAGTTGGGACTGGCCGCTGGCCTGGAGTCCCGGATCGAAGAGGCGGAGCAACGTCGCGTCCGCGGCCCCCTGTGCATTCAGCGATAATTCCACGGTCTTCGTCATTTTGACCGACGCTTCGACGACGAGATCCGTCCCGGGGCCGCGGAGTCGGAACTGATTGGCGGTGATTCGTCGGTTCGCGTAGCGGATTTCCACGAGTCCATCGTTCTTCCAGCTCAAACTGGGAAAGTTGATTTCCAGATTCCGGACTTGCACCCCCACTTCGAGTCGGCTGGGATCCTTCATCGGCCCTCGGACGGTCAGGGAACCGCTGGTCGTCACGTGGGCGTCAAACTTCCTATTGAGAAATGAGCGAGCCCACCGCTCGGCGTGGAAGTCGAGAAACTCGCCGGATAGTTCGAGCGGCCAATCGCCTTCACTGCGGGCGCTGCCCGCGAAGCGCAGTTCGCCTCCGGGCCCTTCCATACTGCCTTCTAGGCGTAACTCCTTGCCTCTTCCATCAATTTGTCCGTGGAAGTCGCCGACCGTCGCACCATTCAGGCTGACCTTTTGAAGATCCCAGGTCCCGGCGAGCGTCACGTTCCCGGGGAGACCCTCACCGGTCAGATCGAAACTGGCAGAGCCTCCCCAGACACGGGAGCGGTCTCCGTTTTCGGTTTGCGACAGGCGTCTGAAGTCTGCCAGCGCAAATTGTCTGCCGTGAAGTTCGCCTTGAATATGGCGCGTTGAAGGGTCCACGCGCACTCGGCCGGTCATCCTTCCGGTTCCCTTTGCCAGTTGAATGTCCTCGATATACCAGTTAGGGCCGGCCATCCGCAGCTTGGCGGAGAATGAGTCGAAGGGTTCTTCTGCCAGTAAGACTCTCTCCAGCCGCACGTCGCCCTTTCCGGACAGTTCAGACGGAGTGCCTTCGATGTTCAGATAACCTGAGGCGATGCCGTTGATCGGATACTGCTCACCGAGGGCGGCAAACAATCCCTCCAGAGGCGTGTGATCGACGCGAGCCATAAGCTGGAGAGGTCCTTGTGGAGCAGACTTCCAGTCGGCAAGGGAAAGGAAGCCGGCCAGGCTCA
>Ga0315282_10018005_pt1 | contig 10146 bp, 6 predicted proteins | sample YL17G07_20_MG_FD_203693 | JGI IMG/M metagenome (GOLD analysis project Ga0315282, IMG submission 203693) | Sediment microbial communities from Yellowstone Lake, YNP, Wyoming, USA - YL17G07_20 | ecosystem: Environmental > Aquatic > Freshwater > Lake > Sediment | place: USA: Wyoming | collected... | reverse complement strand
CTTCGCGAGGTCATCGAATTACTTCTTGAGGATGAAGAGCTCACAATCGAGACAGAATTCGTAGGTACTCAAAGCATAATGGTTGATAGATAATGGGAAAGTGTCCGGTTCTTAAGCCAGCAGAGGTAGTTTCGATACTCCAGATCGCCAATCCTTCTCAAGCAAATCGCTAAGGATATTCATATGACCGTAGAAGAAATGCTCAAGTTTAGATAATAAGCCTAACATCAGATTAGAACTGTCACCGGCTTAGGCCGGCCTTGAGAAAATCTTCAAATTCCACAAGGTTTTTTCGATGGATTTCCAATCGGAAAATTCGGGACATAACCCTTTTTTCTTAAAAAGGGATTGTGTCCCGTGAATTTTCCGGTCATGTCGTTATTTGCTACGATTCAATATCCTCTTGACTAGTGTACCAATTGTGATACACTCCCTATGTGGAGCAAAAGCCGACGCAAACAATGCCGGTCCTGACGGTTGTTTTTCATCGTACTGGTTCTGGTAATCAGCCGGTGCGAGAATGGCTCAAGAGTCTGAAGCATAATGATCGCAAGATCATCGGAGAAGACATCAAAACGGCGCAGTTTGGATGGCCCTTGGGAATGCCCTTAATTCGGAAGATTGAGCCTGGAATTTGGGAAGTACGTTCCCATCTTACGCAAGGGATTGCCCGGACATTGTTTACGGTGGAAGAAAATACGATGGTGCTCTTGCACGGATTTGTAAAGAAAACGCAAAAGACGCCGCCCGAGGAGTTAAAAATAACGCGACAGCGTCTGGCCAGTTTACGAAAGGAGTAGGGCGATGAATAAGAAACATGTTGGCGATAAATTTGACGATTTTTTGCGTGACGAGGGGATCTTGGATGTTGTCGAAGCAACCGCAGTGAAACGGGTCATTGCGTATCAAATTGCGCAAGAGATGAAACGGCGTAAACTTACCAAGACCGAAATGACGCATCGGATGAAGACCAGTCGGGCGGCGTTGGAGCGGTTATTGGATCCGGCGAATCCCTCGGTGACATTATCTACGTTAGAACGAGCGGCGTTGGCGTTGGGGAAGAAGTTGAAAGTGGAACTGGCTTAGGCTGATTGGAGTGAGTGTTGTAAAGCCAGAAGCGGCACAATTGTGATAAAATAAAGCTGGGAAGATAAAATGAGAACTTTTACCGCCGTTATCGAAAAATGCCCAGATACAGGTCTTTATATTGGATCTGTCCCGGGCTTCCCCGGTGCACATACTCAAGGGAAAACACTGGACGAATTGCAAAGCAACCTTCGCGAGGTCATCGAATTGCTTCTTGAGGATGAAGAGCTCACAATCGAGACAGAATTCGTAGGTACTCAAAGCATAATGGTTGATAGATAATGGGAAAGTGTCCGGTTCTTAAGCCAGCAGAGGTGGTTTCGGGATAATTCGGGACATAACCCTTTTTTCCTAAAAAGGGATTGTGTCCCATGAATTTTCCGGTCATGTCCCCGGAATTCCAGTCTTCCAGACGGGATGCATTTTTATCGGCATGGGTAGAATATACGGCTTGCAATTTAATGTGGATAATTTTAAGATAATACTGCAATTGTGCGGGGATATTCGATGGAATCAATTAATATACGACGTCAATATTGGGAGATTTGTGTCAAACGAAGCATGCTGTATATTAATAGTTCGATTGATCTAGGGAGGCAATATGCTTGATCCAACATTATTTGGTCTTTTGCGACAGATAGAACAAGACGAAATCGTCCTTCCTGCGATGCAACGCCCATTTGTTTGGAAAGAGGACCGAATCTATCGGCTAATCGACAGCTTGCTCCGGGGCTTCCCAGCAGGAGCAATCATGCTGTGGAAGACCTCAACGGTTCAGAGATTTAGAAGACTGCCTCGAGATATGGATACTAATGTCTCGGAAGTTTTTAATTTTGAAACGTCAACAGAAGTTGGAAATAAATACCTCGTCCTTGATGGGCAACAGAGACTAACCAGTCTATTTGCCGCTTTCAAAGGAACATATAACCATAAACGTCTTTACATTGACGTCTTGAGCGGGAATCCGGAAGGTAAAGACCCCGGCAATGAATACTACGACTGTCAGTTTTTATCCTCAGCAGATGCCGCCAAATTAACTGAAGGCAATGGGGGACCGAGACGGCACTTTATACCTATACAAGACTTGATCAGAATCAATCCGGTTCATGCAGCGTCCACTGCCCATAAGAAGGCGCAGGAACTGAAGCTAACGGAAGAACAAACGGAGAGAATCACCGATATATACATCCGCTGCGCCACAATCCTCGGAAATGCGAAATCTCTCCAAGTCATAACAGTCGACGAAGACCCATCTCATATCACACCGATAGAGGAGATATTGGAGATCTTCGTTAGAGTTAACTCCGGTGGGCTTGTTCTGCAAAAGTCCGACCTTCTGATGAGTCTGCTTGATCTGACATGGAATGACATCCAACCTGAACTTCAGCGGCTTGTACGAGATATAAATGAGAGCCGTCCCTTTGGTTTCACGAGAGACGATGTTCTGAAAAGTCTCCTTTTAGCTGTGGGGGCAGAAACTAGATTTGACAGATTGGTAAATGACCGTAAACAGGTAGAAGAACTGGCCAAGAAACTTCCGGCATATATCCCCGCTATCAAGAAGGCTTGGCAACTTCTGGGATGCATTCTGATGGAGGATTGTCGGATATATTCTGAGAGATTTTTTCGCGGAGGCCACAACGCATTATTACCCTTTGTCCTATTCCTGTCTATTTATGAGCAAAATTTAAATACTGATCGAAAGAGTATCGTGATTGGGATCTACATGACAATCATGAGTGGAGTGTTTGGTGGCGCGGAAGCGCGGATGGGGGCATTCGCAAAAAACAAAGTTGTAGGATCGCAAGAATTCCCATTAGAAAACCTAATCGCCTTGATCAAACGAGAGTATGGGATTAAATCGTTGGATGGTTTACTCAAACGACACCTCGACCTTACACTCAACATTGCACATGGCGGCATCACCCTTGACAGGAATCCGGAGGAGTTGCAACGGGACCATATTTTCCCGAAATCTCAACTTGAGAAGGCAGGATATCTAGATGAATCTGTAAACCACTATGCAAACTTCCACTTCCTACGCGGGACGGACAACTTGAACAAACTAGACAAACCGCCTCACGAATGGTTCAAGAGCCCGGGTAAGAATATTGCTTCTTACTCCGATAAAGACCTTGGCGAGCGACTATTGACGTGGGACGATTTGCAGCCTGGCAAATTCGAGTCTATGATCCAAAGGAGAGGGAAGAAGATCAGACAGAAGGCGGAGAAACTCTTCGGAATCCAAGAACGGGAATTTGATGGGTTATTTGCAGATAAGCCACAAGTCAAATAGACAATCGAACAAGCGGTTGCACCCGATAGGCTTCGCCTGGTGGTGAGCCGTATATCGTTAGCCAACGCGCGAAATAGTCATCTCGGAGGCAAAATATGAAAATGCGGTCTAATAGACGAGCGATTGACAAGATTTATAAACGTCGTGATCGTTACGATATCCCAGATTGGCAGCGCCAGGAAGTTTGGGGTCGATCAAAAAAGCAAAACTTGATTGATTCTATCCTCCGACAATGGAAGCTACCTAAATTCTATTTTTTGAAGCTTTCTGACAGCCCTGAAAGTTATGAGGTTGTGGATGGACAACAACGCCTTGTTACGATCTTTGAATTCTTTGAAAACGAGCTGCCTCTTGCAGATTGGACAGCCAAACAGTTCGGCGGTCGTTATTATCGCGACTTGCCAGATAAGACATCAGATGCATTTGACGATTATGAAATTGAGTTCGATGAAATTGAAGACGCTACGGACGAAGACGTAAAACAATTTTTCCAGCGTCTTCAAGAAGGATTGCCGCTTACCAGCAGCGAAAAGCTCAACTCCATTCATAGCAAACTCCGCGATTTTGTCATGGAGCTCACTAAGAACCAGTTGTTTTCAAAAATAGTGGCCTCAGATAGAAGGTATGGCCACTTCGACATAATGGCCAAGGTCGCGGCTATTGAAATTGATGGAATTGAAGTGGGTAGCCGTTATGACGATCTCAGGGCGGTTTTCGAGAGTCAGGCAGCATTCTCTGCCCAGTCAAATGTCGCTAAGCGGCTCATATCAGCATTAGACTTTGTTGACATGGGTTTAGGTGAGAATGCCTCATTGCTCAGAAACCGTACCGTCGTGCAGTCATTGTTGACTATGGTCTGCAGGCTTATTCAATCGCCAAAGGCTCAAGGTCAAGAGAAACGTGTCGCCGACTTCTTTGTAGAGTTTCTCAAAGAACTAAACAAGCAAGTGGAAATGGGCCAAAGAGCAACTGACACAGACTACCTTGAGTTCCAGCGCACGGTTAATGCCAACATTAAGTCGGGAGCGCGTATTCGACATGAAATCCTACTACGTAAGCTCCTTGCTTTTGACCCCACCTTTGTTGAAATGCTAGATCCTTCTGCAATTGCCGAGAGCGGCATACGAGCAGCTGTTACGAGGGATGCTGCCGAAATCGTGCGACTCATCGGAGAACTTAATGAGCAGTATGCCGCCAAACATGGTGAAAACTTGTTTAAACCAACAAATCGAACTGCACAGGCACAAGCCAGAGTAGGTATCCCTCTAAGAGACTTTGACGAGTACAAGACATTTATCGATGACTTGTACTTTCTAATTCGCGAGGGTGTCGGCAATCGGCTGCAAGATCAAATTCCCGAATCTTTCGAGGACATAAACACTCTCCGAACGGATCTCCAGCACGATGTTGAACACGGTGACGAGCGAAAGATTCGCGCCAAGAAATTGAAGGGTGGCAGTGTGTTTAGGAAATATGCTGGCGCATCCTCCCCTGTTAGTCTCGCGCCCGATCAATTCATCATCGTGCAGGCTAATCTTCTGGTTTCCCTGAGGCGTGATATGAACACCATCAAGCCCTAGCCCATGAGAATTCGCGCTGGTTTACAACGGGTTGCAACCCACTCGCTTCCATTGCGCTCCGGCGAGCGGCTGAACCCCCACCGTTAGCAAAAGAAAGGACAAAACATGAATTATTCTGATTTCTCATTGATTCAGGCTCAGACGGCTGCCGGGGACCCGCTGTTTGGCGGTTATTTTGCCAGAGAATTGACCGAGAGAGAAAAGCACCGCTATTTTATTTCAACCCGCGGCAGATTCGCCGCCTCTAATTTAGTATTCAGCGCGCGGATATCCTGAGCTTTGAAAGCGCTCCATTTCGCCATGAGCGCCGCGAAGGCTTGCCTGCGTTCGGCGACGGCGGCCGCCACCTGGCTCGTCGGCGCGGCATCGGCGCCCTGCATTAGACTCATCAATTGAGTGAGCGAGCCGCCGATCGAGGACAGCGTGTCTTGAGCCGGCCCCGCGCCGGCCCCGCCGCGCATCCCTGCCGGAGGTATCCCCCCGCCTCCGCGTTGACCGAATCCGCCGCCTGCGGCGCCCTCGATAGCCTCGGCTTTCTTGTCGAAATCGGCGAGCGCCTGAGTTATGGCGCTCTGGGATTGGCCGGCCTTCTCCTGAATCTGTTTCACTTGCGCCCGGATTGCCCTTATCTCCGCCAGGGCAGCCTGAGCTTCGACGGCGCCGTCATACATCGCCTTTGACAGTTCGGCTTGTTGCGCCAGCCCGGCGGCCGATGTCTTCACCCGCGGATCGATCTTCACGGTGAGGGGCTGCGTGCTGCTTCGGCCGTCGACCGTCAGCTTGACGGTGTATTGTCCGGGCGGCGCCCAAATCGAATTCGGCGTCGGCACGGTGTTATAGGCGACGGCCGCGATGGGAAGCCCTCCGCGTCCCCCTCCCCCGCCGAGCGGCTGGTAGCGCATGTCCCACAGGAAGCGATGCATTCCGGCCGAGGCCTTCAGAGTTTGCGGCTGCCGGTACCAATAGAGAGGAACCGGCGCAGCCTGCGGCGTCGGCAATTCGGCGGAATCCGCGCTTGAATATTTGCGCACGACCTTTCCCGCCGAGTCCAGAATCTCGATCGTCACCGGCCCGGCCGCGTCCGACTTCAGGGCGTAATTGATAATCGCGCCGTCGGGCGGATTCTGCCCGCCCGGCTCTTCCGGCGGCAGCGGCGTATCGGTGTTCATGTTCCAGCGGACCCGATACGCGACCTGAAGCTTGAAAAGAAAAGCCTCCGCCGAAACAACGCCCGGCCCCAACTGGCGGAGCGGAGAGATGTCGTCGAGGATCCAGAACCCACGGCCGTGCGTTGCGACGCACAGGTCGTTGTCCTTGATGATGAGGTCGCGCATCGACGTCGCCGGCATGTTCAGGCGCAGGGACTGCCAGTGGTCGCCGTCGTCGAACGAGACATAGACCTCGCGCTCCGTGCCGGCAAAGAGCAGCCCCCGCCGCAGCGGGTCTTCGCGGACGGCGTTCACGGGTGCTCCGTCGGGAATGCCGGCGGCGATGTGCGTCCAGGTTTTGCCCCCGTCGTGGGTGCGGTAGATATGGGGCCGCAGGTCGTCGAGCCGGAGCGTGTTGACGGCCGCGTAGGCGGTCTGGACGTCGAAACGGCCGGCGTCCATGATCGAGACCTTGGCCCAGGCCCCCGTCTGCGGCGGCGTCACGTCGGTCCAGTGCTCGCCGCCGTCGGCCGTCATCTGGATCAGGCCGTCGTCGGTGCCGACCCAAATTCGATTGACGTCGATATAGGACGGCGCGATCGTGTAGATAACGCCGCGCTGGGACGGCTGGGCCGACGTTTCGCCCTTGTATTTCCCGACGCTCGGCGGCACGTCCCAGGTCTTGCGCGTCAAATCGGGGCTGATCTGCTGCCAAGTCTGGCCGCCGTCGGCCGTCTTCCATAGGGTGTTCGAAGCAAAATAGAGGATGTGCGGATCGACCGGCGAAAAGAGGACCGGCTGGGTGCGCACGGTGCGCCAATCGGGGCGCCGGACTCCGGCCGTAGGTCCGACGGATTGGACCTGGCCCGTCCGGCGGTCATAGCGCGTCACGCTCCGGCCGCCGTAGACGATGTCGGGGTCGAGCGGATCGGGCGCGGCGTATCCATATTCGTCGACTCCGACCGGGTGCCATTCGCGAAACGTGATCTGGCCGTCGTTGCCGCGGCTGGCGACTCCGGCCGAGCCGCTTTCCTGCTGGCCGCTGTACAAACGGTAAGGGAAGGCGTTGTCGGCCGCGACGTGGTAGAGCTGAGCCGTCGGCTGGTTGTACCACGAGCTCCAGGTCTGGCCGCCGTTGACGGTGATGACCGCGCCCTGGTCGCTCGCGTAGAGAATGATGTCGGGATTATTGGGATTGATCCAGAGGTTCTGATAATCGTCGCCGCCCGGAGCGCCTTTGAATCCGATCCAGGTCTTGGCGCCGTCCGTCGACTTCCACGAGACCGTGCTCGTGACGAAAATGATATCGGGGTTTTTCGGATGGACGGCGAGGCGCGGCAGGTCGCCGCCGCCGATGCGGCTGGCGGGCCGGTTATCGCTCGAGGGCCGGGTCCAGGTCTCGCCGGCGTCGTCCGAGCGGTAGATGCCCGTGCCGCGCGGAGTGGCGATCGCGGCGTAGATGCGGTGCGGGTCGGACGGGGCGAGGCCGAGGTTGATCTGGACGACGCCTCCTTCCGCGACCGCAGCAGTGAGCTGCCGCCAGGTCGTGCCGCCGTCGATCGATTTGAAGAGGCCTCCTCCCGTGCCGCTCCAGGCGGCATTCTCCCACGGGCCTTGGCGCGATTCCCACATTCCGGCATAGACGATATCGGGATTGGCCGGGTCGAAAGCGAGCTCGGAGCCTCCCGTGTTCTCATCTTTATAGAGCACTTTCTCAAACGTCTTCCCTCCATCGGTCGAGCGGAAGATGCCGCGCTCCTCGTTCGGGCCGTAGGGATGGCCGAGTACGGCGGCGAAGACGCGGTCCGGGTTGCGCGGGTCGACGATGACCTGCGGGATCTGCTGCCCGTCGCGGAGGCCGAGGTGCGTCCAGGTCTTGCCGGCATCGGCGGATTTATAGATGCCGTCGCCGACGGAAAGATCGGGCCGCTGCAGTCCCTCGCCGCTAGTGACATAGACGATGTTCGGGTCTGAGGGCGAGACGGCGATGGCCCCTATTGAGCCGGTCGGCTGGTCGTCGAAAATCGGCCGCCAGGTGCGGCCGTAGTCGGTCGTCTTCCAAACGCCGCCGTTGCAGACACCGATGTAAAAAACGTTGGGCTGGCTCGGGATACCGGCGACGGCGCGGGTCCGGCCGGCGCGATACGGTCCGATCGAGCGCCAGCGCATTTCCGAGAAATACTTGGCGTCGTAGGTCTGAGCGGAGAGAGATGAAACGAGGGCGCCCAGCGCCGCCAAAGCTAAAAGGATCAAGGCTGAAGCGGAAAGGCGAGAGGGATGTTGCATCGATAAACCTCCTGAGGAGATGGACTGATTATATTTTAATGAAAAACGATGGCTTCGAAGGTGTAGATTTCAGCGCCTTTCTTCCAGGCGTCCGGGGCGAAGCCGGCTTTGAGGCAGGCCTGCGCCAGGAATTCTTCTCGGCCCCAGTTATTCTCGACGGGGACCTGCGGCAGGAGCAGCCCGCGCTGGCCGCCTTGGGCGATCACCAGCCCGTGCTTTCCGACCTGGACGGCGGCGGGGTTGTCGATTTTCTTTAAAGGAGTGAGGACGGAAATCTCGTATTCCAAGTCTTTGAGCTCCGCCGGCGTGACCGGATAGAACCGCGTGTCTTCCGTAGCGGCATAGATGGCGCAGCGGGCCACGGTCTCGTGGAGAGGGAAGAGGGGCTCGATGTAGCCGATGCATCCCCGCAGTTCGCCTTTTTTCTTGAGCGTGACAAAAGCGCCTTTTTCGGATAGAAAATTTGGATTGGCCGTCTCGTATTCCACGACCTTCTTTTCCCGGACAAAGAGCTCCACGGCCTGCCTGGCGAGGCGGAGCAGCTCTTTTTTCTCGTCCGGGGAGAGCGAGAATTCGGTCTGGGCCGCGGGGCCGGTCGTGACGGCGGCCGAAAAATATCCGACGACGCCGCTCCCCGGACCGCCGGTCGGACCGGAGTCGGCATAGCTGAGGACCGCGACTTTGGCCTCGCCCATTTTTTGTGCATATAAAAGCGCCGCGACGACCGCCGCTCCCCCGCACAAGATATTTTCCCCCCGCTCGATTTTTCTTAGGAGAGTGCTTATTTTCAAAGTCTGCACGAGCTCAATCGTGTTTTTATCCAGAGCATTGGCCTTTTCTTTTTCTAAATAATGCGACATGTCCGTCGAGGCGATGATCAGCGCCTTTTTATCTTTAAGAACATTCGCCAGCGCATTGGCCAGGGTTCGGATGCTCGATTCCTCGGGAACGCCCATGACGATGGGGACGATCTTGGCTCGGGGCAGCATTTTTTGGATGAACGGCACCTGGACTTCGAGAGAGTGCTCTTGAGCGTGGGCTTCGGGGATGAACCCGAATCCCGAGGCCCGGGCGATGGCTTGGGCGGCGGACTTATCGATCTCGACGACGCCCAGCGGCGTTTCAAACCCGCCTTCGGGATAGATCGAGCACCCTTCGAAACCGATATGATGCGAAGGCCCGAGAATAACGACCGTCTCGATATCCTTGCCTTGGAGCAAGCGATAGCCCGAGGCCGCCGTTTTTCCGGAATAGACATACCCGGCGTGGGGGACGATCAAAGCCTGGATCTTGCCGGAAGGAAAAACGTCGGACTTGGCCACGGCGAGGAAGTCGTCGATCTGAGCCGAGAGCGCAGCTTTGTCCTTCTCATAAAACTGCCCGGCCCAGACGGGCTTGCGAATCTCTTGGGCCAGGGAGATGGAAGCCGCCAGGAATAAAAGACTCAGACAAACGATAATTATTTTTTCCTTCATGATGTCCTCGGAAACGTTGCCTTAATCTTTATTAAATATATAGACAAAAACAAGGGAAATCAAATTCGATATGTCATCTAGCCTGATTTATTCATAAATTGCGTCTTTTCCTCGAGAAGAGAAGTCGCGGATAGCGCCGAATTCAAGACGGGGGGGACACGATCCCAAATTCCGGAGAATTTGGGTCATGTCCCCGAATTCGGCGCCCGTCTGCAAATTCACGACCGGGAGAAATAACGTAATTCATGAATAATTCAGCGAGATGGGTGTACGTT
>Ga0315282_10018004_pt1 | contig 10146 bp, 11 predicted proteins | sample YL17G07_20_MG_FD_203693 | JGI IMG/M metagenome (GOLD analysis project Ga0315282, IMG submission 203693) | Sediment microbial communities from Yellowstone Lake, YNP, Wyoming, USA - YL17G07_20 | ecosystem: Environmental > Aquatic > Freshwater > Lake > Sediment | place: USA: Wyoming | collected... | reverse complement strand
TACTTGGTGACGAGATTGGCCGTTATTTCAAGCATCACCAAAGAAATGATTTAGGCTCCGCCGATGTAACGCGGACTTACGGCACTAAGTACTAGCTCTCACCTCTCTCATAGAGCGTAACGCACCCAAGGTTTTGCAGGAACTTGATACTAAGGCTGGCGCGCCCGCACTGGGCAGACCTGCACTCCCTACTGTGTCACATGAGTGACTGCCGGAACGACATTTACAAGCTGTTGCTCCAGGTAACTCAGGAACCGCTCATAGTCGTTGACAACATGCGTCTCTGACCAGCCCGATTTTTGTACCACCGGAAGTGAGACAGTTTACAGCTTGAGGCTGTGAGATCTGATTTGCCGCAACCAGGGGGCTATAGGCCGCCGGTGCCGGTGACCCGCACTTGGCCGTATAACGGCCTAACCACCGAGATGCGCGAGGCCTCGCTGACCATTCGTAGGTTACGTTGGAGCAGTGCTGCACGCATGGCATGGTGAGCGGTCAACCCTGTCCAAATTAGCAGCCCCCGCTTTTCCTCCAGCGGCTCTGCCGCCCTGACTTGCGGAAAGCCTCCGAAGGCGTGAACAAATTCGACTCTGTCATGCTGAGCGCAGCGAAGCATCTCTGCAGTTCTTCGTAAGTACCTGCACCAAAAGCAACTGCCGAGATCCTTCGCTTCGCTCAGGATGACAGCCCGTGATCTATTCACAGTTTCTGGCGCCTGGCATCTGCCATTTTGTCCCCCGCACTTTTTTCTTGACACGCCAGCCGATGGTAGCCTACCATAGTTGTCGCAAGAGAGCGGTGGCAAATGTAGGCGGCAACGGAAGGCGAAAGGGACCCCGATCCGGCAAGGGGGAAAAAGCGGGGAAATGGGGAAAAAGATGTTTTTTCGGGGGAACGAACTCAGCCATCTATGGCAAATAAAGGACTTAGGATTTTTTGAGTGCTCAAAACGAACTGGTTTTTGAGGCAAACGAACTCAAAACGAACCCCAAAAGGGCCCAAAAAACCATGTTTTGCGCGGTTTTGAGGTCAAATTCGCGGCTCGAAAGGCGCCCCTGGCAGGCGAATGCAAGTGGGGCTACACGAGCTTCGAATTCCGTTCTTTCCGTTGAAGCGATATTGCCCATGGCCATGAATCCATAAGTTACTCTCGTCACCGGCGCTTCGCGGGGAATCGGACGCGGCATCGCGATTGAGTTGGCGCGCCTCGGTTTCAGCGTTGCCATCAACTTTGCCCGCAGCCGGGAAGCGGCGCTGGAAAGCAAAAGGCTGTGCGAGCAGGCTTAACGTGCGGACTCACACGCCGCCCTAAAGGTCGGCGCTAAATGGCAAGGCTGCCTGGGAAGAGGATTTGGTGTTGTGCGGAGGACGGTTGGATGAGGGTCAGCCTGGAGCGGCACAATGTCGAAATCCACGAGAACCGCCGGCATTGGGAAAGAAAACCCCTCCTCCGCAAGGTGTACTGGCAATTCGGGCGCGAAATTGCCCAGCGGGTTGACCGCACACGGCCAGGCTTGGTTGTCGAGCTAGGCTCGGGAATGGGTCAAATCAAAGAGCACATACCCGATTGCGTTATCACGGACCTATTTCCTAACCCGTGGCTCGACCGGGTCGAGGATGCCTACAATCTCACTTTCGCCTCGGGCGCCGTCAGCCATCTGATTCTCTTTGACGTCTGGCATCATTTGCAGTACCCTGGCACGGCGCTTTGCGAGTTCTACAGGGTATTAACCGATAATGGGAAGGTGATTATCTTCGATCCGGCGATGGGCCTTCTCGGCCGGGTTGTTTTCGGCGCCTTTCACCACGAACCACTGGGGCTGAGCGATGAGATTCAGTGGGAGGTTCCCGCGGGTTCGAATCGCGAGGGATCAGGTTATTATGCCGCCCAGGGCAATGCCAGTCGCGTTTTCGGGTCCAACGCCTTCCGGGAGCAGCTTCGCTCCTGGCGTGTGGCAGAGGTTACGTACTTTTCCGCGCTTGCCTATCTGGGATCGGGTGGATTTCGAGGGCCGCAGTTATACCCGATGGCCGGTCTGCCCCTGCTGAATCGGCTGGACTCTTTCCTTTCCAGGTTCCGCAGTCTTGCTTCGCGGATGCTGGTGGTGCTGGAAAAGCAGGTGTGAACGTTGTCATTCCGATCCGTCAGCCGACGGAGAGGAATCCCGCTCTGAGGAAAGGACACGCGAGATTCCTCGCGGAGTTTACACTGAGCGGGCAGAGCGAGATTCCTCTCCGTCGGCTGACGGATCGGAATGACAGCGAAGGGCTCGGAATGATAGCTTGGAGGGGTTTTTCCGCAACCTGTAAGGACCAATGCGCAGCCCACTCAGCGTCACCAAAGAACTCCCACCGTCCCGGTTGGACTCGGCACCTGCCTGGGGTCCAAAACCCCTCCAATTGCAGAATGAGCGCAACCGGCGGCACCAGTCTGTTTGGGCTTCAACTAGGACCAAATGGATTCGGCGAAACAAATATTATTACGAGTGTCTTAAACGCTTGCTGCGGTACCTGGTCGAGCCGGGCAAACGCGTTCTGAATATTCGCTGCCAGACAGGGTTTCTCCTCGAGGCACTCCAACCCAGTTATGGCGTAGGGGTGGAAATCAGTCCAGAGATGGTCGCCATAGCGCGGGCCGCGCACCCGCAGTTTACGTACTATGAGGCGTTTCCCGAAGACTTCGTGGCACAGCAGAAGTTCGATTACATTCTGGTGTGTGATGTGGGAGATATCGCCGATGTACAGAAAACGCTGCTGCGGCTTCAAACCGCTTGCGAGCGTCACACGCGCCTGCTCATCTACACTTACAATGACGCCTGGGAGCCATTGATCGCTTTGGCTCAGCGGTTGCACCTGAAGATTCCCCAAACTCAACAGAACTGGCTTTCCGAGCAGGACCTGATCGGCCTGCTGACCTTGAGCGGATTCGAATGGCTCAAGACCTATCGCAGCGCGTTGTTTCCGAAATACGTTCCCTTGCTTTCGGCATTCATGAACCGGGTGGTGGCGAAATTGCCGTTAATCGGGCGCCTGTGCATGATTGAGGTGCTGGTCGCCAGGGCAATACCGAAGCCGGTCGATGCTTCTGAGGTCACCGTTTCGGTGATTGTGCCCTGCAAGGACGAGCGCGGAAACATAGAAAGCGCCGTCCTGCGCATGCCGGTGCTGGGCCGCTCGACAGAGATCATATTCTGCGACGACAAATCCACAGATGGGACGGCCGATGAGGTTCGCCGCATGCAAAGATTGTTTCCGGAGGGGAACATCCAGCTTGTAGAAGGGCCGGGTATTTGCAAATCGAAGAACGTCTGGACGGGATTTGAGGCCGCCACAGGGGACATCTTGGTGATCCTCGATGCTGACCTCACCGTTATGCCCGAGGAGCTTCCTTACTTTATCCATGCGATTACCCGTGGTGGCGCGGAATTCGTCAATGGATCGAGATTGGTGTATCCGGTTCCCAAAGCGGCGATGAGAAGCGCCAACGTGGTCGGGAACAAATTCTTCGGCGCCGTGTTTTCGTACCTTCTCGGGCAGAGGATCAAAGACACGCTTTGCGGTACCAAGGCGCTCTGGCGAACTGATTGGGAGAGAATTCGACCCATGATCGGCACCTGGAGCACTATGGACCGCTGGGGCGATTACGAACTTCTCTTCGGCGCTGCCAAGTTGAATCTACGCATTCTGGATCAGCCTGTTCATTACCAGGAGAGAATCTTCGGCGCTACCAAGATGACCCAGGTGTTCAAGCATGGCTTGATTATGTTGCGGATGTGTGCTCACGGATTTCGAAGGCTGAAAATGGACTATTGAATGCCGCCATTCGGAGCGAAACGAAGAATCTCCGCAGTTCTGGAATGAAGCCACTGTAGAGATTCTTCGCTTCGCTCAGGATGGCAGATCGTAATCAATTTAGCGTGAGACAACACTATGCCTGCTCCTCTTGCGTTCATTACCGGCTCATGTGGGCTCATCGGATCGGAGGTGAGCCTGTACTTCAGCCGTTTGGGCTTCCGCATTGCCGGGTTGGATAACAATCAGCGGGCGGTCTTCTTCGGTCCGGCGGGAGATACAAGCTGGGTGCTGGAGCGGCTTCGGGCTTCGATTCCCGGTTATGAGCACCACTCCGTCGACATCCGCGACCGTGCGGCGATTCTGCGGCTGATCGCGGGAATGAAACCAGCCATCATCATCCATACGGCGGCTCAGCCTTCTCACGACCGGGCGGCGGCCATTCCCTTCGACGACTTTGATGTCAATGCAGTAGGCACGTTGAACCTCCTGGAAGCGGCGCGACGCGCCTGCCCGGAATCGCCCTTTGTTCACATGTCCACCAACAAGGTGTACGGCGACCTCCCCAACAGCATCCCGCTGCGCGAGTCGGAGACGCGCTGGGAATACGATGATCCGGCGTACGCCAACGGGATTCCGGAGTCGTTTCCCATCGACCAATCGAAACATTCGCTTTTCGGCGCCTCGAAGTTGGCCTCCGATGTCATGACGCAGGAGTACGGAAGGTATTTCGGAATGCCCACCTGCTGCCTGCGGGGGGGATGCCTGACCGGTCCGAACCATTCCGGAGTCGAGCTGCACGGTTTTCTCAGTTACTTGGTGCGCTGTAACGTCGAGCAGAAGGAGTACAAGGTTTTCGGCTATAAAGGGAAGCAGGTCCGCGACAATATTCACTCGGAAGATGTCGCCAGAATGATGCAGGAATTCTACCGCCATCCCCGCTGCGGCGAGGTCTACAATCTGGGCGGTGGCAAGGAAAACTCCTGCTCCATCCTGGAAAGCTTTCAGATGGTCGAGCGGATTACGGGCAAGAGGCAGAAATACTGCTATGTCGACCAAAACCGGGTGGGCGACCACATCTGTTATTACAGCGATCTCAGGAAGCTAAAATCGCATTTCCCAGGCTGGGGTATTACCAAGTCCCTTCCGGCCATTCTGCAAGAGATCGTCGACTCCTGGATGGCACGACTGACACAAGCTCCCTGATCCGCAGGCGGTTGACCTTGGCTTCGATTCCTCTCCCGTCCTGGACTTGTCAAAAGTTTCTTCATGTCAGGTCTAGGCGGTTGACCTTGGCTTCGATTCCTCTCCCGTCTTGGACCCTGTGATACAAGATCGTAATTTGTTGCTTTTCTGGCAAACTTTTCTGGAAGCTAGGGTCTTGAATTTTGAATCCGGAATTTTCCATTGCGGCTCTGCCGCGCCGTGTCCGCCCCCTTGATACTCCATCCCGTGTGGGGATATACGAGTTGGTGTAATGGGGATCGGTTGGAATCCGGCATCAGTTCCTCCTGGCTTGCCGCGGATAGTTATAACTTTTTGTTTTTCAGTCACTTAGAAATTTTCAGTGCCGCGGCGGCGATATGGCCCCCGCCTTGCTCTCAAGACAAGTGAAAGAAATCTCAGAGGAGGTCTAGACCTTACATGAAGAAACTCTTGACACTGTTGTTCACTTTCGCGATCGCGTTCTCGCTGGCTATGCCGGTGTTCGCGTCTAACCCTGGAGCACAGGAAACCACAAAGTCCGAGAAGAAGTCGAAGAAGGAACATAAGGCAAAGTCGAAGAAGCAAAAGAAGACTAAGTCCAGCTCCACTCAGTAAGCTCCACTCCTGCATTTGCCAGTCTGAATAAGACTTCAGATCATGCTTCTCAAGCCCCCGCCCACAACCGCGGGGGCTTTGCTTTTTACGCCGCAGAATTGTCCGCCAAGCGTGGAGGGAGACCTCTAAACCGGAGACCTCTAAAACCGTTGACAGGTCACCCCCCGGAAGCGAAACTATACTGTTGTCTGCCTTGGCAAATCAGACGTGGTTGGGGCTCATGCCAGTGGAATCGAAGCATGTGCGGCACGAAACACCAGTCATTCCCGCGAAAGCGGGAATCCATACCGTCTCTCTCGAGCAGGAGTTGATTTCGCGCGGCTTGCGGATGACGCGCCAGCGGCGTCTCTTGATCCAGATTATCCAGGGCGCGGAAAGCCATCTGGATGCCCTTGCGCTTTGGGAGCGTGCCCGGGGTCAAGACCCGACGCTGAATAAAGTGACGGTCTATCGAACCTTGGCCATGTTGAAAAAACACGGCTTGGTGGACGAGCTTGACCTGATGCATTTGGAGGGCGGCAAGCACTTCTACGAGGCAAAGGCGAGCCGCGGTCATATCCACTTGGCATGCCTCAAATGTGGTGGCATTCAAGAATTTGAAAGTCCCCTTTTCGAGAAACTTAAGGGGCAAATTGAACGTCAGCGTCGCTTCAGTATCAAGGTTGTTCGGGTGGAAGCCGGCGGTTACTGCGACAAGTGTCGAGAGCGGTGAATGGCGACCGGCGGTTTCGACAGATGCGCTCACCATGGGCACGCTTCGAAGGCACGAAGCGCGACCGGGAAGACCATGGCTTCCCTACGTGACGCGAGAAAATTTCCGGGGCCACTAAACGCCGAGGGCCTTTTCAGCGTCTAACTTCCTCGGGGTGTGCGTCCGGAGGATCAACCTCGCGGCACCCTCCTTGCAGGTTTTCCAGACCAGGCTCGAGAAATAAGGGTCGCAACGTGGTGTGAGGAAGTAGCCTTAGGCACACGGTGCGCAGGCTTGTTTTCTTGCTTACGGTCATTCATAATGGCGATTGAGTGAGAAGGGTTTAAGGCTGCGGGAGCAAGACATGATGGCAAAACAATTGCGCGTCTCGGCTTCTTGTCTCGTTTTAGTATGGCTGGTGGGATGTAGCGCCGGCAATGTCGCCTTCCGTGAAGCGCAAAAGGCGGAACTTCGCAAGGATTGGGATACTGCGCTGGTGGACTACGAAAAAGCGCGCCGGGACCATCCTGAGAATGCCAAGATCATTATCCATGAAAAGCTGGTTCGTACCGAGGCTTCGGCCTTCCACCTCAAGCAAGGGCGGCAACTGTTGCAGCAGGGACGCACGGACGAAGCGTCCGGCGAGTTCCAGAAGGCCGTGAGCATTGATCCCACCAACGAAGCTGCGGCTCAGGAGCTGGCCAAGGTGGTGGCGGCCCAGGCGGCGGCCAGGCAGGCCCGCGAGTCGGCGCTCAAGCAAGCTCTGAAGGCAGCCGAAGAACCGGCGAAAGCGCCGACGGTAAAGCTGAAACCCTTCGCGCCCGAGCAGCTAGCCCACTTTCGTATCACTGCCGACAGCCGCAAAGTCTTCGAGGCCCTGGGTAAACTCGCCCAACTGAATATTGCCTTCACTTCCACCTTTCGGCCTGTTCCGCAGTTTACTGTGGATCTTTCCGACGTGACGATTGAGCAAGCGCTGAACATTGTCGCCCTGCAAACTCACTGCTTTTGGAGGCCCATCACCCCCAACACCATCCTGGTGGTTCCGGACTCGCCCGCGGATCGCCGGGACTATGACGAGGAAGAGCTTAAAACCATTTATCTCTCCAACCCCTTGTCGGCCGCGGACCGCACTGCCATCGCCACAGCTTTGAAACAAGTTCTCGGACTGCAAAAAATCATTGACAACCCCGATTCCAATGCCATCGTGATTCGCGATAACCCTGGGAAAGTTGCGGCCGCCGAACAGCTCGTGCATGAGCTGGACCGCAGCAAAGCCGAAATCGTGATGGAAGTGCAAGTGGTGGAAGCTGACCGCGATCGCGCCCGCGATCTGGGCTTGTATCCTGCCACGATTACCTCCGCGGGGACCATAACTCCTGGATTTCAGACTGGGTTGGTATACTCTCCCACCGCTCCAAGCTCATCCTCTCAGGGCGGACTGAACCCCTTGAAGGGGCCAGGCGCGGTGTGGAATAACTACGCCGCTGTGATACCCAGTGCTGCTGCTAACGCGGTATTGAGCGACACGCGGACCCATATACTGCAAAACCCTCAGGTCCGCGCCACGGATGGCCAAGTTGCCAAGCTCAAGATTGGCCAGAGAATTCCCATCGCCACGGGCAGTTTTCTGCCCACCCTTGGCGCCACCACGTCGGCGGCCGGAGGGGTTGGCCTATTGGCCAGCACGCAGTTTCAATACCAGGACGTCGGCGTAAATCTGGAACTCACCCCACACCTGCTCTCTGATGGGGAGGTGGCGATCCACGCCAAAGTCGAGATTTCCTCCCTGGGTGCGCCGCTTACTGTCGCCGGAGTGAGCGAGCCTACGTTTGGACAGCGAACTATTGAGCACGACATTCGCCTGAAGGAGGGCGAAGTGAGTGTGCTCGGTGGCTTGGTTCAAACCAACCTGACGCATACGGTGGGAGGCGTGCCACTCCTCGCCGACGTTCCGCTCTTACACTACTTGTTCTCCACTGAGCACGTCGAACGACAGGAAACGGAGGTTCTGATCATGTTGGCTCCCCGTGTGGTTCGCCTGCCTGAACCCCGTTCCGGCGCGGGGAGTAGGGTGGCCTTGGGCGGCGAACCCCAGCCGGCTGGTGTGCAGCAGCCCATGCTCGGGCCCGGAATGCCCGGACAACCGCCCAGCGAACCGCAATGAGCAGACAGGAGCACATGACCAATCGGCAGTGCTTCGGTAGGGGCACGCCATGGCCCTCCGCCCGACCCGTCGCCAGAAGGCGGCTTCGGGCCGCAGGGCGAAGGCTCCGGGCCACAGGATGGTGCGTCCCTACGTCCGCTTTTACGTTCGTGGAGTTGATGGCGTCCATTACCATCATTTTGCTCCTGACCACCGTTGCTCTTCCTTTGGCCCGCGTGCAGATCCAGCGAAGCAAGGAGGTCGAACTGAGGCGAGATCTGCGGCAAATACGCGAAGCCATCGACCGCTACAAGGATTTTTCTGACCACGGGGTGATACCGATCAAAGCCGACACCTATGGTTATCCTCCGGACCTTCAGACGCTGGTCGACGGGGTCGAGCTGAAAAGCGCTTCTTCGACGAAGTACAAGTTCCTGCGCAAGCTGCTCGTGGACCCCGCGACCAACTCGCCCGATTGGGGGCTGCGCTCCATGCAGGATGACACTGACTCCCGAAGCTGGGGCGGCCAGAACGTTTTTGACGTCTATTCCAAGAGTGATGGGACCGCCTTGGATGGGAGTAAGTACAGTGATTGGTAGGAGCCCGACATCCCAAGCTGGGGAGTGGAGCTGGGCCTTGAGGGGATGGGTTTGGAGGCGCGGGTGCGGTTTTGAAAACCGCGAGCGGGGCTTCACGCTTATCGAGCTGATGGTGGTCCTGACGGTGCTCCTGATCCTAGCTACCATGTCGGTGCCTATTTTTCAAAATGCCATCAAGCATGCGCGGGAAGCCGTCTTGAAAGATGATTTGTACACGCTCCGCAAACTCATCGACGAGTTCACTATCGATAAGCAGAAGGCGCCTGAATCCTTAGATGATTTGGTGGAGGCGGGTTATCTGCGTGCGCTTCCTGCGGACCCCTTTACCGGCTCGAACCAAACCTGGCGTACGGATGTTGAAGATGTCCCGACCGGTGGCGGCCAAGCCGCCTCGGGAATCGTGGATGTGCATAGCGGGTCGGATGAGACGGCGCTGGATGGGACGCAGTATAGCAGTTGGTGAGAAGAGCAGTCGAGGAATCGAGCAGTCCAGGAGTCGAAGGTTAAAAAGTTTTGCTTTCGGCCTTCGACTTTCGACCCACGACTTGAAGTAGTAGTACGTCGAGGGTCAGGGGTGTTTTACTTCTCGACTCCTCGACTTCTCGACTCCTAGACTTAAATGGAATTCGTTTGCAAAATCGGGACGGAGGCGGGCAGAGTCTTAACCCAGACAGAGCATGCTGGCTCGGAAGCAGAACTCCGTCACCGGCTGAGGAACGAAGGCTTCTACGTCTTCTCGATTCGGCCCAAGGAGGCCTTGACGGCGCGATGGGCCCCGGGAAGGGTGGGCCGCATCAAGCCGGACGAGTTCCTGGTCTTCAATCAACAATTCCTGACCCTCTCGAAATCCGGGCTGCCTTTGCAAAAATCCCTGGAATTATTGGCCGGTCAAGCTCAGAGCGAAGCGCTCCGCACGGCCTTAAACAAAGTCCAGGAGAAAGTCCGGGCGGGGGCGTTGCTTTCCGAGGCCTTCGAGTCGGTGGGCCGTTTTCCAAAGATGTATTGCGCAACGCTTAGTGCCGGAGAGCGGAGCGGCAGCTTGGACCGGGTTCTGGCTCACTACCTTACCTATCAGAAGACTTCGCGCACCTTCCGCA
>Ga0315282_10018003_pt1 | contig 10147 bp, 8 predicted proteins | sample YL17G07_20_MG_FD_203693 | JGI IMG/M metagenome (GOLD analysis project Ga0315282, IMG submission 203693) | Sediment microbial communities from Yellowstone Lake, YNP, Wyoming, USA - YL17G07_20 | ecosystem: Environmental > Aquatic > Freshwater > Lake > Sediment | place: USA: Wyoming | collected... | reverse complement strand
ACTTCAATCCCTCGAGTCCCCGTTGGGTTGCGTAAGATCGATTGGTTCAGACTTAACCGCGCCCGCTAATGGTTGCCTCTCAGGAAGTTGTGAATACCTTCCATCCGCCGTTCTGTACACCGCCAATGGCACCGCCAATCTACCAGCGGTCTCCCAGCCTTGACTGGACTGGCGGCGTACTTGAATCGTAAATATCTCAGCGGTTGAATCACTCTTTCCAGGCCATACGGTTAGGCTGAGGTAGTCTCCATTGGGCATTCGAGTTGAGAAACGTGCCTTGAACTGTGCTCCGCCAGACATAGATATTCCACCGATCTATGGGATGTAATGGACCTGACTAGTAGTTTTGGGAAGGTTATCAGGGTTGTCTTTTGGGTCGGATTCGAAATCAAGGTTCAGCCGCCTTACATCATCGCTTTACAAAATATGTATCCTGGCTCCATCAGTGGATTCTATTCAATAACGCAGAAAGGCTTACGTGAGACTGTTTTCCTAATTGGATGATGTTTCTGGCCTTGAGTAGGTAGCCTGATGGTCCATGAGAGATATCTTCAAGAATTGTCCGTACTACGGGGCAGGTGTGAGGGACATGGACTTCGATCATCATCTGGCGAACGTTCATTCCATCGTCACTGAGAGTCTACGCGAGGAAGAGTTCATGGACAAAGTGGCTTTCATCGAAGATTACCTTGAACGGGAGAGTCTTGTGAAACCTCCGAAGAACCTTCAAGACTTGGAGAAGACGCTTGAGGAAACTGAAGAGGAATGGCATAGGTCCAAAGTTCCATCTCCTGGAACATTGCTGCAGTTCATAAGATAGTAGGAAGGAGTGTAAGGGGGCCTGCAGACAGCTTGGAGGGAGTATTATCAACCGCTTATCGATCTGATGCAAATCGCGTTGGAGCCGACCAAGTTTGCAGAGAAAGCTAAGATTAGTGGAAAGTTCAGACAGACTATTCTCAAGCTCGAAGAATAGCCTGAGGTCTGTGGAGAGTTTGAATAGATGATGAGGGAGCGTTTCAGAGCGGTTGGAGAATATTCCGAGATGAGGTGGAGCCTTGAGAAAGTCCGGTCGATGGCCACGGATGCAATTATCGACAAACTCGTCTCCTTCAACATTCCTGTGAATGAAACATCCTTTCTTGAAGATGTTAAGAATCATTATTCTGCTGAGGCCTTAGCTGAGACGTGGCGGAGGCGTCATAAGTGTACGGCGACAGGTTTTGATCAGGATTTCATCTGGATGGCTGCCGTCGTTCTCTGGGAGCGCCTTGCACCGGACAAAGTCAATATGGAGATGATTGATGATGAGATGCAGCGTGGATACGAGCTCCTTGAAGAAGATGAGACCTGTAAGGCATGTGATGTCTGGTTACATGTATGGGAGCTCATCAAACAGAAACTCACCCCGAAGATGATGACCGTGGAGAAATTCGACGAGATCTTCTCTGGGACTCAATCGTTATTTAACTGGTGTGGTGATCTTGAGGAGGAATTGTGGAACGCTGGACTTCAAAATCGTGAATATTTGAGGAAACAAATTCGATACTGCCAAGAGTTCTATACACAATTTCCAGACGAGGATGAATTGATGCTGGGAAACTTCTACCGCGCAGAGGCAGAGTCTTATGGGCATCTAGGAGACATCGAGACGGCTGAAAAGAAATTCAAGGAGCTTATCGACAGGTACCCCAACTATGCTTGGGGATACATTGGTTGGGCAGACAGCTACTGGCTAGATCCATTCGACAAAGCTGCACCCAAAGACTATGATAGAGCAGAAGCCATCTACCTGAAGGCGCTTGAGAACCTAAACTTGGATGACAGACCAGCCATCATAGACCGTTTGATCATGTTTTACGAGGAGAGAGGTGATCCAGGAAAAGCTGAGCGGTACAGACGCGTTTTTGAAAGGTTGCAGGGAAAGATCGGCCGCAACGAACCTTGCCCCTGCGGAAGCGGCAGAAAATACAAGAAATGTTGTGGTCGCAGGTGACCAGGAATCATTTCGGGAAGCTTAAGAACCCTTTTTTTCGACGCACGACTCAGTTCCTACCTTACGTTGCTTTCATAGCACGACATCACAAGCCAATGTTACATACACACATAAGATGAATCGGCTGGTGGAGAATGTTTAATGAGGTTTCAGCTTTCAAGCAGTATCGTTCTTGACACAGATGATGTCAGGGTCAAGAATCAAGGTCTCCGGATCGCTGTCATAGGCGAGAGTGGCAGCGGGAAAAGTTGGACTATAGCCGTTATTGCCGAACAGGCGATACAACAGGGGTTGCAAGTTGTCTTCATTGATCCCCACGGTGAATACTGGACCTTCGCTGAGAAGTTTGATGTCACAATCGTAGGCGGCGAGAAGGGTGATCTCATACTGGCTGAGGAGTGTATGCCCGTGTATGGTGAGGTCTTCAAACAGGGAAAGAGCATTGACTTCAACCTCCGCGAGTTCATGGATGATGAAATGGCGTACAGCCGGATCGTTGAGAAGATCCTTCGAACATTATGGAAGACCTTGGTGAACGATCCTAGAGCCTGTCTAGTCGTGTTTGAGGAGGCGCAGATGGTCTGCCCGCAGGAGAGAAGCTATGACGTTATGCGTAGGATCGGCCTTGTGAAGAGCATCGTTACTGGAGGAAGGAAATTCGGCGCCTCATTTATACTAGGCTCCCAGAGACCTGCGGAGTTGCATAAGACCCCTCTCAGCCAGTGCTGGATACGATTGTTCGGAAAGACGACGGAGCGGCTTGATCGAGAAGCAGTTGAAGATTATCTGAAACCCTCCAAATCCAACGTCCTCAAGAATCTGAGGACAGGCCAGTTTTACGTTTACGGCTGGTTTGAGCAACCCGTCCTCGTCGATGTGACAAGCCAGAGGCTTACAAGGCATGGGGGAGATACACCTCTCATCACACAGATCCAGAGAAGTGAGAATCAGCAAGCATCCATCGAAGAGTTCAAGCATAGAATAGAGGAACTTCTGCAGAAGAGAAAGACTGAAGAAGACGAGTTGAAGAGGCTGCGAACTGAGAAACAAGACCTGGAGAAACGTTTAGCAGAGGCTGAGACCAAGATCACGGCAATGACGCAGAGACTTGATGAGTTGAAAGATATCCGTGATATGCTAACGCCTCTAACCGAGAAGCTTCAAACAGCTCAACAAAGCGGTGTCCAAGTGGACCGATCCGTACTGGTATCCCTTGAAGAGTTGAAGACGAGAATGCAAACCTTGGAGAAGGATGTTGGAGAGGGAGCATCGCCACCGATCCTCGATCAAACCACAGGCCTAATAAAAGGTGACAGTCGGACTCAGCTGCTACTAAACAAGCTCAACCCCGAAGAACGCATGATATTCCTCGCATTAGAACGGAGACCATTCAACACTGCCAATCTAGCCCGTCAAACTGGACTCTCAGAGAATCATGTCAAGAATCTTCTCGAATGTCTGCGTCGAAAGAAAGCGATTAGAATTCTGGGCAGAAGAGAGAGAAGGTATACGGCAATCCAGGGCAGAGGAATATTCTACGCGACAGCCAGACTACCCTGACCTCCATGAACCGCCTTCAACGCACATAGTTTGGAAAATGGAAGGCTTCTGGAATGGAAGATGAGAAACCTTTTCTCTCAATGACATAAAATAAGAACGAGTGTTGGGGGTTTAGAAGGGTTGGTTGAAAGGGTTAGAACCGGAATCGATGGCTTGGATGAGGTTATTGAGGGAGGATTCCCGAAGGGCAGCCTAATCCTTTTGGCAGGAAACCCAGGAACAGGAAAAACAGTCTTCTCCGCTCAGTTCTTGGCTAAGGGCGCTGGTTTGGGTGAGCCCGGCATATACGTCAGCTTCGCCGAGTCTAGGGAGGCCCTCATCGAGAACCTGTCAAGGCATCTGGGCTTGGACTTTGAACGGTTAGAGGTTGAGGGGAAGTTCAAGTTCCTAGATTACACCGCTGTGAAGGAGGAGGCTGTATCCGCCTTTCTCGAGGCGATTCTAGGCGAGGTTCAAGCCCTGGGGGCGAAAAGGCTTGTTATCGACTCCTTCTCAGCGATGGCTCAGGCCTTCAAGGAGCCTATTGACGTTAGGATCATAGTCAACATCGTGTTAGGTAGAATCGTTAGGCAGATGGGTTGTACAACCATCATGGTAGAGGAGGTTTCCATAGGCGAATCTAAAATTGGCTTTGGCATGGAGGAGTTTGTGGCTGACGGCGTGATAGTGCTTAGGATTGGCGAGTTGGACGGCCGCTTATTCAGAGATTTGGAGCTCGTGAAGCTTAGGGGCACGGCGTTTAAGGAACGGAGGCTGGCCTATACGCTCAAGGGCGGTTTCAAGGTTTTCCCGCCCTTCAAGCCTAAACCAATCATGGAGCCCAGACGTTTCCAGCCAGTTCCAGACCCGCCTGGAATGTACTCGACGGGCTCGAAGGATTTGGATGAGGCCTTGGGCGGCGGAGTGTCTAGGGGTTCGACTATGCTCTTGGAGGTGGATGAGAAGGCGTCCACGCTTGAGTATCATTTGTTTGTGGTTCCGATGGCTACTAACTTTGCACTTCAAGGTAGGGGCGTGGTAATCGTTCCTAGCAGCGGGGTCGACCCCGCGATGATGCATAAGTATGTTGACGTCTACGGCGGGACAGAGGAGGAGTTTAGGCGTTACGTGACGATGATTGTGGCGAAGGGTCTCATACCGCCTAAGGATTTGCCTAACGTAATCGCTGTGAACGGAGAGGATTGGAGAGGGGACTTCGATAAAGTCATCAAGATGGGCGAGAAGCTCAGCGCCGAAACTGGTCAACCTAACCTCTCGATTGTTGGAACGGATACGGTGATAACCCTCTACGGCGAAGAGCGGTGCGAAGAAATTTTGAATCTAGGCGCCACCGATGCAAGGAGGGTTGGGGCAGCGGTTATGGCTCTAGTTAAGGCGGGCCGCAGGGACTTAGCCATAAAGCTTAGTCCAATAGCCGATGTTTACCTCCGCCTTGCAAGGGAACATGGCTGCTTACTCCTTTATGGAATTAAGCCCAGAACGTGCCTCTACGCAGTTGAGATGGATGTGTCGAGGGGCTATCCACTGCCTAGGCTTACGCCCATGGTCTGATGGAGGTGAGAGGTTTGGATGGAAAGTTCAACTCGGGGGGGGGGCGGCGTGGATGAGCTCGAGAAGGCTGTGCTGGAAGCGGTTGACGAGACCTTCCTCTACTTAGGCGACAGCGTTAGGCGCTCCCTCTACTATTACTTGGAAAACCATCACGGCGTTGGACGAGGGGAGGTCCCCTTTAAGCTTGAAGGTTTCGTTGAAGGTTTAAGGAGCATATTTGGTGAAGGAACGAATCTATTGGTAAAGATGATTGCTAAGAGAATATACGGCAAGCTTGGGCTGCCCTTCGACGAGAAAACTGGATGGAGCCTCATCGACTACGTGGAGCACGCGAGGAAAAACAGGAAGTAATTAAACAAGCCTCTTCCTGAATGTCTAAGATTTGTCTGCGTGGCTCGTCTCCTCAAATAACCTTGAGAACACTCGAAGAGCCTATGAGTGTTTGATGCTCAGAAAGACTCCGATGATCTAAGACTGTTGATCGTCATTGAGGAAGCTCATCTATGGACATTAAAGGAAGTAGGCAAAGATGCTATCAAATTCTTGGACAAAGCTGTTAGGATGCTCAGGAAGAAAGGTGTTGGAGTGATGCTAGTTTCACACAAGATGAGCGACTTTGATCCAGCTATGAGATCTTCAATGAATATGAGCATACTTTTCAGAACCAAGTATGAAAGAGATCTAGATGCGATAAGCAGGGTTCTTGGAAACGATTTCTCGAAAATTGCGCCGACCCTACCAGTTGGCTATTCGATTTTTCATCTGGCCGACCTAAGCGATCCGTCTATTGAAGCTTGGCGACCCACTTATTCCAGTCCATGAAACTTTGATTGGACCTGTACCGAGCCCCTGATTCATTGTAATGCCCTACCATTTGTTCCCTTAGGTATCCTCGGAACATGTTTGCCAACATCAGCATGCTCTACAGCCATGATGGCAAGCAGCCTTCCTCGCACTTCAGGGCTTTCCGGAGATTGAAATATGGTTCTGATTCCTCGCAATTTGCAACATGGTCGGTCAAGTACTGGTACATGTTATGTTAGAGGTGGTGAGAAGGCTTTCATCTCACGCTCTATGAGTCTTACCTGTTTTGGATCTATCGCCTCTTCCTGAAGTGGGGCCAATAATATGGAACCTTTGATCTCGACACGGCTTCGGTTCAGTTGGAGGAAGTGTAGAAAGCTTTCGAAGCCATCATTGGTTATCAAGTATTCAATTCCATCCAGTAATATGAGGCTCTCACCAGTTCTCTCTAGAAAATCATTAATCGTGATGGACAAGTCCTGCAGTGACCTAACAGTGATCTCTCCTTCACATCCCTCATCAGTAAGCCACACCATAGGGGTCTTCTCTAACCCATACCTCTTTCTAACCTTGGGCGGATATTCCCGGGTTATGCAAAGCCCATCGGTGCCGCTTAACACGTTGTCAGCGAAGACTTCGAAAGCCTTCTCTACCTCATTCTTCATCAGGTACGCGGTGCCTTTCTCAAGTTTGAATATTCTCTCACCAACTTTAGCTTCTTTTGTCGGTGTTACTGTTATGCTCCGCGTTTCGAATAGTGTCGAGACCAGTTCAGAGTAGAAGGTTAGAATAGCTAGGTCGCTGTTATCCAAGACTTCTTCTTTCCGGCTGCCGAAAATGAGAAGGCCCTGAACCCCCTCTGCAAACATGATCGGGGCATAGTGGACGCTGGTCGTTTGTAGAATACTTGCCTCATTTTCACCAACAACCTTGGAACCTCTCTGACCAGTCTTTACCGCTTCCAGTTCGATGAGGCCTCTGTCAAGCGGAATGCTCTCGCTCAGGTTCACGCCCTCGATTTTGCTCTTCAAGGTTCGTAAGTTGGCAACGTTCTCTTTACGGTTGATCGTGAAAACCGCTCCCACATCCATTCCAAGACCGTCTAGGCCGGATTCAAGAATCAAGTTGAGGCCTGCGGAGACGTCTGGGTATCTTCTTATTTTCTCCCTGACTTCAGATATTTGCTCTATCTGAGCGATCTTCTGGGTCAGCCTCTTAATTATGCTCTGGTTCAGCGCTTGAATTTCTTCCGTTCTCTCCTTTACCAGTTCTTCAAGGTGCTCGCTGTATTTCTTAAGCTCGCTTTCAAACCGCTTCCGTTCGGTGATGTCGCGGGCAAGGTTGATGTATCCTGCAAATCGTCCATATTTGTCAGATAGTCTTCTCGTGCTCAATGAGAGGACTTTGGTTTGACCATTCTTGGCTTGAATGGTTACTTGAAGTCTCTCCACTACGCCCTCTTTCTGTATGAGGCTTTTGAGCTTCGCCCAGACCTCGCTACGATATCTCTCGTCTGGATAGATCCATTTCCACACCTTGTCGTGGCCTACAACTTCCTCTTTCGAGTAGCCACTAATCTCCTCCGCAGCCTTATTCCAGATAATCACGTTACCATTCTCGTCCAGGGTGTCAAGCCAGTCATTCATGTTATCAATAACGTTCTGGTTTAGTTGACTGGCTTCATTCAGCTGCTCCTCCATCTTCCTGCGTTCGGTGATGTCAGATAAGATTCCAGTTATGCCGAGAGGTTTTCCATCCGTGAGTGACGGTCGGCTGTAGGTTCGTACCCAGAGGATACCGCTCTGCTTGTTGTATATTCGGAACTCGTACGGCTCCAGTTTTCCAGCCAATGTTCTTTCATAGCTTGCTTTCAATCCTGGAATGTCGTCAGCATGCACGAAAGATGAAAAAGGCTTGCCTGTCACCTCTCCAGCCTCGTATCCTGTGATCTTCTCAATAACGGGGCTGACGTACGTGATGTAGCCTTCTGCGTCTATGCTGAAGATTGCGTCGTTGAGGTTCTCGACTAGGGTGCGGTATCTCTCTTGTGATTCCCATAGTTCCTTCTCAGCCTGTTTCATTGGGGTGATGTCCTGTAGGGAGGCGATGCTCTTTCCAGTTCCGGGAATCATTGAGATCGTGATGAGGATGTCTCTGACGTTCCCATTTTTGTCAATACCTTGGAACATGTAGCTGCCGGGGGCGGATTCAGGGTTGATTCTTCTCTGGCGGTGATACTCCAGCATCCTCTCCAAATCTTCCTTGGCGACGAACTCTGTCCACTGCTTCTTGCCTTCCACATCCTCCTTAGAATATCCGGAGAGCTTCTCGAACTCTCTGTTCGCCAGGGATATCGTCATGTCCCCTTCTATGACGATCATCGCTGTTCCAGTCGTCTCGAAGAGTGTCCGATACCTCTCCTCACTCTGGCGCAAGGCTTTGAGGGTTGATGTATACTCTGTTCCGCCAACGAGGTGCCATTCGCCTTCGCGCCTGATGAGAGCGAATTGATGGGTGTTAACGACATCCACCATATCGGACGCCTTGCACTTGTTCAGCGAATACGAGCAGAGCGCGATCATACGATGTTTTCCAATGATCCCGTTGACGGTGGCTTCGTAGTCGCAGAATCGCCTCCACTCTCTTCTCTCAAGCCAGAACGTGTTTCCGGTGAGGCGGAGCCCCTTAAACCCCCTCTTCAACGCCTGCCGCTCCTTTCTGACCCAGCCCTGGAGGACTGCCTTAGCATTGAACCTGCCTGTCTTGGTATACCAGTCCTTGTAGTCGAGGACTTCGATCTGCCCCTTATGGGCGTAGTGGTCGAGGCGCTCCACCGCCCCCCGGAGGGCCTTCCAAGCCTCTTCTGCTTCAAGAGGCGGCGAGGTGATCCACATGCAGTACTCGCCGTTTTCCAGCCCCTGAGCAAAGTAGGGGACCAGGATGTCAACCAGGTCCTGCTTGGTCTTGTAAAACTGGCAGAAATGAGTACCCAACGGAATCTCACCGACGACGCCGATCCCTAGACCTCTTTTCAACATCCCCTCCACTTTCAAACAATGTCGCCTCTCCATGCCCGACGCGCGTAAAGTAACCGCCACATCTCTCGTTGACGGGGGTTCGCATCAAAATCCTTGGGAAAATATGCGCTCGGGCATCAAGAAGTAATCAGGTGGGGCATTTGAATCTTGACCTTGCAGCGACCACCCGCTCTTAGATGGTCTCTACTCCCACTTATTTGAAAGGCGGTCTGGTTCAGATGAGCGTGCCAGAAAAGATGAAAGGGTGTCTTCTGGGATGGTCTCAGGTGGGTGGCAGGGTTCTGGAAGAAGCTGACGCATGCGTATGACCGGTAAATGAAGCTTGATTTGCATAATCATCAGATCGAGCCTGAAAACGCTGACAATTGAATTTGAGTTCGAGGTCCAACGCCCTCTCACGCATCACTCTCCAAATTCATATTCTTACTTGGAAACGGGACAAATGTCTGGTGACGTATGAGCCAGAGAATTTTGAAACCAATTCCAGCAGCAAAAACGCTTCGAGTCTCGGCGGTTGCGCCAAATCCCAAATGGCAGGGGTCGAACAGAAACCGTGTCCTAAGCTGTAGGTAGGCATACACAGAGAGTTTCTGGCGTGTCTGCGGAGATTAGCCCAAGAATTTGGGCGAGTCCATTATTCTCAGACAGGTTTGTTCTTGATCCCTCAAACGGATGTTCGAATCATCCCCCGGCACCAAATCTTTGTTCAGCTTCCGGTCGGTTTTGTGTCTTTTTTATGTGTTTGCCTTCGATTTGTCGTGTATTTCTTGGATCATGTTAGGTTGATCTTTTTGGTTCGATCTTTCGATTTGTGAGGGTGAAAAAGGGGTGTCTGGCAGGGTTTTCGTACATTCGATTGATTGACGTTCAAGAGACCCTCTATTATGCGATCCGTGATAGAAGTGATTTTCGGGATTTGATTATGTGTCTGAGCAAGACCTCGGATAAGCTTCTCTGAAGCATAGCTATGCCCCATCCTAGGAAAGGGTCATGAAATGGATTCCTCGTCGAGAAGCAGATTCAAATCATTTCTTATCAGAAACAACCTGAGAAGCTGCTTTGAAGAAGCTAGCGGTTCTCGATAACAAGAGTTCTTAATTGTCCTCTTTTGGAGGCTCTGCATTAGCGAGCTTTGACGTGTAGAAGTTCCTCTGGCGGAGCTATCTTGTTCCAACTCTCAAGATTGTTTATGCATCCA
>Ga0315282_10018002_pt1 | contig 10148 bp, 12 predicted proteins | sample YL17G07_20_MG_FD_203693 | JGI IMG/M metagenome (GOLD analysis project Ga0315282, IMG submission 203693) | Sediment microbial communities from Yellowstone Lake, YNP, Wyoming, USA - YL17G07_20 | ecosystem: Environmental > Aquatic > Freshwater > Lake > Sediment | place: USA: Wyoming | collected... | reverse complement strand
GCGCACCGCGCGCGCCGCCGCCCAACTGCTGAACATCGAGCCGCGGCATGTTCTGGTGGCATCCACCGGCGTGATTGGCCTGCCCATGCTCGAAGAGCAGATTCCCAGCGCCCTGCCGCGGGCCGTCCAACGATTGTCCCCGGAGAGCTTCGAAGAAGTGGCCCGCGCGATTATGACCACCGACACCCGGCCCAAGCTGGCGTCCCGCACCATGGGCAAGGGCCCGCGGGCCGCCCGCGTGCTGGGGATGGCCAAGGGCGCGGGCATGATTCATCCGCGCATGGCGACCATGCTGGCTTTCGTGATGACCGACGCGATCGCCGCGCCGGCCCGGCTGCAGCGGCTGACCGCGGCCGCCGCGGCCCGCACCTTCAACCGCATCTCGGTGGACGGCGACACGTCCACCAACGATACCGTCTGCGTGCTGGCCAACGGCGCGGCCGGGCCCGTCGCCGAAGCGCGGCTGGCCAAGGCCCTGGAAGAGGTGATGGGCGAGCTGGCGGTGGCCATCGCCGGCGACGGCGAGGGCGCGCGCAAGCTGGTGAAGATCGAGGTGCGGGGCGCGCACAATGAAGCGCAGGCCGAGACGCTGGCCCGCGCCATTGCCAATTCCCCGTTGGTGAAAACCGCGATTGCCGGAGGCGACCCGAATTGGGGGCGCATCCTTTCGGCGGCGGGCGCTTCCGGAGCTTCCTTTGATCCCGCCCGCGTTTCCGTCATCCTAAACGGCGTCACCGTTTGCCGGCGGGGCGTCGCCGCCGACTTCGACGAAGAAGCGCTGGGCCACTCGCTGGCTCAGGCCCGCGAGGTCGATGTGCGCCTGCTGCTCGGCGCCGGCCGCGCCCGCGTCCGGTTCCACACCTGCGACCTCACCGAAGAGTACATCCGCATCAATGCCACGTACCGCACCTAACCGTGTTTCGGGACTGAACCACAAAGGCACAAAGAACACAAAGTTCACAAAGTAGATCGACTTGGTGAATCTTTGAGCTCTTTGTGGCTTTGTGGTTGAAGTACCGAGAACAGGGACGCAAACTGCTCCAGCGACAATTCTTCGGCGCGGACGGAGCCGCTGAGGCCGAGCGATTGGAGCGCGCCGGTCACTTGCCGGCTGACAGGCAGGCACTTCAAGTTGTTCACCAGCGTTTTCCGCTTTTGCTGGAAGCAGGCGCGGAGAAAGCGAAAGAAGGCAGGCTCGTCCCAGATGCCCAGTTCCCCGCCCCGCGGCGCAACCGCCATTCGAACCAGCGCCGATTCGACCTTGGGCGGCGGCCGGAACGCGCCGGGCGGGATGCGGAACAGCAGCTCCGGACGGGTGTAATACTGCGCGGTCACCGACAGCAGGCCGTAGTCGCGGCTGTGGGGCGCCGCCGCAAGCCGCTCGGCCACCTCCCGCTGCACCATCACGGTCAAATCTTCGAACAAGCTGGAATACTCAAAAAGCCGGAGAAGAATCGGCGAGGTAATGTAATAGGGCAAATTGCCGGCCGCCTTGGCGCGCCGGAAGCCCGTCTCAGCCGCCAGCCGGCGCAGATCGAGATGGAGAATGTCGGCTTCCACCACCCGGACGCGCGAGCTGCCGCCGAATTTCTGGCGTAGCAGCGCGGCCAGCGGCGGGTCCACCTCCACGGCAATGACCAGGCCGGCACGCGCGGCAAGCAGTTCCGTCAGCGCACCGCGGCCCGCGCCGATCTCGATGACCAGGCATTCGGTGTCCAGTGCCACGCTGTCGGCGATGCGCGCCAGTACGCGCCGGTCGGCCAGGAAATGTTGGCCCAGACGCCTCGGCATGGCAGCAGTTTCGCACGGCGGCGCCGGAAAATGTAAGGGTCAACCCAGCCCAATTTCGGATTTCGGATTGCGGATTGCGGATTTCAACGGATGTTCACCCCTGAGGCAGGATGAGCGTCCCTGGGGAAGCGCTTGATTCTAGTGAGCTTTGCGGCGCTCCGGCAGTTTTTTGCGCGTGACTACAGGGGTGTCGGTGTGCGGTAGCGCTTCGGGCAGGCTGATGTCGAGGGATTTGAGGAGAGCGCGCGAGTCGGGCCCGGCGGTGGGGATTCGCAGGCAGCTTCCACCCCCGTCTACTTTGAGCTCTGTCGAGCAGAGCGTCTGCAACTGATGGAGCCCCTCTTCAACGGTGGTGTCCAGAGCAGCCCAGGCGCGGCTCAGTTCCCGCCGGATCAGGTAGGCAAGCATTACCACCAGGACATGGCCACGCGTGTGTTCCGCGGTGCGCACCCAAACGGGGCGGGTTTCCAAGTGCGCCGTGCGGCAAAGGTCTTGGTGTCTTGCGTGTTGCCACGAAATACTTCGGTCGACACCGGCTCGCCTTGCTCGTCGCAGAGCAAGCCGATGACAATCTGCTTCTTGCCCTTCTTCCCGTCCCGGTTGTAACCGTAGTCCCCGTAGGCATTCGCCTCGCCCTCCAGGTAACCGCTGGTCACGTCGTAGAGAAACAATCCCGGTTTCCGCTGACGACGTCGTGCGGTGAACAGCCGGTCTTCGATCTGCTGCTGGTGCTCACTCAACCAGGTGAGGTTGGCGTAGAGATCGTTCTCGTCGAAGCCGCGCCGAATGCCGAGCACATCGCAGGCGGCATGCACTTGCGCCAGACGCGCGGCGGACAGGCGAGAGCCTTGGTCGAGCACCCGAGCGATAACCTGCCACTGCGCCAGTTGGGCAGGGAACCCGGAGCCGAGTGCTCGGTTGATCCCCTGGCGGCGGGCCGTTTCATGCAGCGTCCACACCGCTCCGATCGAAGGCCCTTGGCGAAGCTGGATCGTGTCGACCGAGCCGAGGGCGGCCAGCTTGCCCTTGAACTGCAGGGCCAGTTCGATGGCCGCAACCTCGGCGGGGTCACAGTGGGTGAGGTTGGCGATATTGCGTTTGCGGACCCGATCGCCGTCGCGGTAAGACTCACGGAGGTAGATCGACTCGTACACCTTGCCATTGGCGGACGGCCACGAAGCGCGGGCGACATGCATGCCTACATATTATGGGAAAACTGTTCACTGTCAAACGCAATATTGCCGTATTTGCCGATTCATTGCATGTCTACCTTTCCAGCCAAACTCACGCTCCACCGCATGACCGCTCGCCAGTTATCTCAAATGTTCAGAGGTGAACATCCGTTCCATCTTTCGCCCGCTTCGCGGGCTGGTCTTCCCTCCGCTGGCGCTACACTTTTGGGAGAAAAGCCTCAGTTTTAAACTGGCTCCTTACAGCGAGCGGATCGATGCCGCGAGGCCGGCAAGCGCACACCTCGAGGGGCGCCTAAATGCCCGGCCCGCGATGAATCAAAACTAGAATCTCCCCACGCTGATCTTCGTGATGGAGGGCAGGAGTCCGAAAACACGCAGGAGCCACAAAACTACACTAATGACCACGACGGCATTCAAGATCCCCTTAATGCTGCCCGCCATCGGTATGAACTGATTAATGAGCCAAAGGACAACACCAACCACGACCAGGACCGCCACGACGTGAAGTAGAGGCATAACTATAAACCTCCCTGTTTTCCGAGGCAGACGCCACGGGATCCGCTCCCGGTCGTATGCAAAGCGCTTTGTCACCATCTCCTGCGCGCGACATCAGGCGTGCCCCGGCCAACCTAAAGCCGGCCCATCAGCAGCAGGATGACCACGATCGGCAGCACCAGACCCAGGCCGCCGCTGGGGTAATACCCCCAGCCTCGGCTGTGAGTCCATCTGGGCAGTCCACCCACCACCATCAGAATCAAGACGACGATTAAGACAGTTGCGAGCATATTGCTCCTCTACGGCCGCCGCACGTTCTTTTCGCGGTCTCCGCGGTCACTGTCGGTCGTGACCGCTTTCTTGATTCTCCGGCCCACTTTCCCGCCGCCGCGGCCCAGACCTTACTCTGAGAATAAGGAAGGGAGACCGCAGGGCTTCCCTTTTTGCAAAAGCAGTCACTACTTACTTCCACGTTCGCTTTTGGCTGCCTCTTATTGCACCGCAATTGTCACGGTGTTGGACGTGGCATTCCCCACACTGATGACGACCGGCACGGTGTCGCCCACAGGTGCGCCCGCAGGGACCTGGGCATTCACCTGATACAGGCCCACGAAGCCCGGCGCCAACCCCGAGTAGCTCAACCCGGCTACCACGCCGCCGATGGTCACTGTTGGCATTGTACGGGTGAGCGAGAGTGGAACGGCCTGAGCAGCAGCTCCTGACGCCGGTTGATTGGTAACCGCTCCCAAGCCAGTCACGAAGATGGAAATGGTTGAGCCGCGCGTGACTGGGGTGCCGGGTGCAGCAAGCTGGCTGGTGCCCGAAATCAGAATCGCCCCCTGGCCCGAGCCCGCTTGGTTGATCGCGAAGATGGCGGGAGCAAAGGGCACCAGACTCACGGTCTGCTGGCTGGAAGCCACACCACCAACCGTTGCGATGACTGAAGCTTGAGCCTGCCCCGCCAACTCCCAGGGGATTTGCAGATTCACCTGTGAGGGCGAAACGAAAAACAGGGGGGCGCCTGCAGCACCGATTCGGAAGCTGGTTCCTCCCAATGCCATGGGCAGAGGAGTGATGCTGGCAGCGGTTACGCCCCCAAGGGCAAGGTTGCTCCCAAAGACAGAGGCGATGCTGCCGGCGGCTACCGCAGTCACATAGCTGGCGCCGTTGACGGTGCCGGCCGGATTGATGACGGGTGGAGGCGTGGGCGCCGCACCCGTTGTAAAGCTCCATACAAAGGAACTGGCCAGCGCATTGCCTGCGAGATCCTTAGCCCCGGTTGTAATGGTGGCAGTATATGCGGTGCTAGGGGCCAGGCTGCTTAACGGTACAAAGGTCGCCGTTATGCCGTTGTAGGTCACAGTGCCTGAAACTGTTGTCCCTTGCTGTAAGGTAAAGGTCGCCGTGGTGACCGTTAAAGGATCCATCGGCTCACTGAAGGTCGCCGAGAGTTTGTCGCCGATGGGCACACCGGTGGCCCCATTGATAGGGACTGTGGAACTTACTGTGGGCGGGGTGGTGTCTGGGCCCGCACCTGTTGTAAAGCTCCATGCAAAGGGACTGGCCAGCGCATTGCCTGCGAGGTCCCTGGCCCCGGTTGTAACGGTTGCGGTAAACGTGGTGTTGGGTGCGAGAGTGCTACCTGGGGCGAAGGTCGCAATGGCGCCAGCGTAGGTCACAGTGCCTGAAACAGGCGTTTGGCCTTGCTGCAAGGTAAAGGTTGCCGTGGTGATCGTTAAAGGATCCATCGGCTCACTGAAGGTCGCCGAGAGTTTGTTGCCGATGGGCACACCGGTGGCGCCGTTGGCAGGGACTGTGGAACTTACTGTGGGCGGGGTGGTGTCTGAGCTCGCACCTGTTGTAAAGCTCCATACAAAGGGACTGGCCAGCGCATTGCCTGCGAAATCCCTGACCCCGTTTGCAATGATGGCAGTAAATGTGGTGTTGGGTGCGAGGGTGCCCAGTGGGGCAAAGGTCGCAGTGGTGCCAGCGTAGGTCACAGTGCCTGGAACAGGCGTTAGGCCCCGCTGCAAAGTAAAGGTTGTCGTGGTGACCGTTAAAGGATCCACTGGCTTACTGAAGGTCGCCGAGAGTTTGTTGCCGATGGGCACACCGGTGTCGCCGTTGGCAGGGACTGTGAAACTTACGGTGGGCGGGGTGGTGTCTCGGGCCGCACGTGTTGTAAAGCTCCATACATAGTTACTAGCCAGCGCATTGCCTGCCAGGTCCTTGGCCCCGGTTGTAATGGTGGCAGTAAATGTGCTGTTGGGCGCGACAGCGCTCGCTGGGGCAAAGATCGCAGTGGTGCCAGCGTAGGTCACAGTGCCTGAAACGGGCGATGAGCCTTGCTGTAAGGTAAAGGTCGCCGTGGTGACCGTTAAAGGATCCATCGGCTCACTGAAGGTCGCCACGAGGCTGCTGCCCGGGGGCACGCCCGTGTCGCCGTTGGCAGGGACTGTGGAACTTACTGTGGGCCGGGTGGTGTCTGGCGTCGCACCTGTTATAAAGCTCCATACATAGTTAGTAGCCAGCGCATTGCCTGCGAGGTCCTTGGCCGCGGTTGTAATGGTGGCAGTAAATACGGTGTTGGGTGCAAGACTGCCTGGGGCGAAGGTCGCAGTAACGCCAGCGTAGGTCACAGTGCCTGGAACAGGCGTCAGGCCTCGCTGCAAGGTAAAGGCCGTGGTGATCGTTGCAGGATTCATCGCCGTACTGAAGGTCGCCGACAGTTGGTTGCCGATGGGCACACCGGTGGCCCCATTCAAAGGGACTGTGGAAGTCACTGTCGGTAGTGTGGGAGCTACTGGAACTATAGCGCTAGTGCCGCCGCCGGTATCTATGGTAACCGCGCCCGCCATTGCCAACGCTCTGCCCGCCAGCCTTGCGCCGGTGACCATGGTGATTGATTGCGCAGCCAGTATGTTTCCCTGAATGACACAGTTATCTCCAATGGTCGCTGCACTGCCGACCTGCCAGAAGATGTTGGCGGGGTTAGCTTGGCCGAGCAGGATTACCTGGCGGCCGGATGTCGTGGTGAGTGTCGAGGCAATCTGGAAGATCCAGACAGCGTTCGGGTTGCCCCCGCCGTCGAGATAGAGCTCCCCTGACGATATGGCCAGCGAGGAGGTAGATTTATAGAGGCCAGGGGGGAGGGTCTGCCCGCCTATATTTCCCGCCACAGTGACGGGGGCTAGGGATCGTCCAGCGGCGTCGTTATACGCGGCGAGCAAGTCGGCTTGGGCCTGTTGGGCGACCGGACCGCCCGCGTATATCGTCCCGTTGACCGTTACGGCCGGAGTTCCAGGCACATAAGCAGTACCTGGAAATATCCCGACATTCCCGGTAATCGTGCCACCACCGGTGAAGGTTACCGTAGTGCCGGCCAGAGCCGCGAACGTGGATGCCGATCCAAGCGCCACGGGCGCTTGTTGCGCTGTGGCCGTGCCGCAAAGAGCAAAAGCGGCACATAAGAGAACCGCGCTGAGCTTCTTCATACACTCACCTTTCGCTTCAACGAAGCGCGAGTTTTTTCAAGGAACCTGGCCGAAAGCTGGCTTCCCTGCCGCGCCGGCAGCTTCCTGCAGCCAAAATACAATTGCGGCATCGCGCTCTCACCGCGCTTTTATACGTCCGGCGAAATCCCATGTCAGTTCACAGTTGCACACGTATCTGTTCACTATTGCTCAACGGCACGTCCGGCATTCCCTTGTCCATAGTGAACAGACACCCGGCCGCGGCCTCTATCATGCTGGCGGGGGACAACAGGCAGGCAGTCCGGCGGCCTCACCCCCCTGATGGTTTCGGCTTCAATGTGGCAGGCGCGGCATCCGGCCGGCGAAAGCCGGCGATAAGTGCCTCCCAACCGCCAAGGGAATCAAGCAACTTGCACCTGATCAGGGAGGTCAGCGATGTTTCGTAAACCCACGTTTCGCAAACACATGTTCCGGTTCAGGTATTCGAGCAAGCCGGCCATCTGGCGCGGGCCATCAACCGGCACTTCGCCGGATTCCCGCGCAGAGCCCGAAAAGCGGACTTATGAACCACGGTACTGAAGCGGCGCCGGCCTTAACGGCAGCTCCGGCGGTTCACGATATCCTTTGGGGAAAACTGCGCGCGCCATGCGCTGTTCCGTGAAGCAACAGGGCGGAGTGAGCGGGGGGGATCACGGGGCGGAGGAAGGTCGCAAGCGGTCAAATCCAGGGCTTTCAGTTCGGCAGAGCAAAGCAGATGAACGAGTACGGCCTGAGCGGAACGCTTTCGCTGGCGGCAAGTTTAAAGCAGGCTTGCCAGGATTTCCTGCGTGTGGGCGCCGACCGCCGTACGGTTGCCGCCCCAAACCTTGCGTGTCACGACCGCCGGGCGAATCGCTTGCTCGGCCCGATAGTTGGTAGCGTCCAGGCCGGGGCAGTACAAAAACGTGAAGATGTAGTTTCGCTCGCGCCACAGATGCTTGGCGAACCGTTCATTGGCGGACAATCGGTAATGCACCTCCAGCAACCGGTCCAGCCTGGCCTCCAACCGCCTGCGCTCCACGGCCAGCCCGTGGGTGCTGACGTCGCCGGCGTCGCGGCGGTCGTGCAATTGCAATGCCTGTCGCAGGATCTGTTGGACCATCTGCGGAAACCGCGCCGCGGCCGGGCTGGCGATCTCGATCATTTCGTCGCAGCGCCGCGACAGGTGATCCAGACAGGTCTGATGCACCGCCTGCTCATACTGCCGATAGACACCCCATCCGTCTCGGGGCATCCCGCCCGCATACTCGGGGCGCAGCATCCCGGAGGCCTGTTCGAAACCGCGGCCCGGCTGAATCGAGTAGACGGTAATTTCCGGACTGACAAAGGCCCGCCACCACCAGAGTTCTCCGGCAACCTTACACCCGGTTTCGTCGGGTGTCACCTGGACGCTGCCCTGGAGCTGCTGAATCAGCCCCTGGCAGGTCTGCTCGACCTTGCGGCCCGCCCGCGCAATGGCTTGAGACAGCCCGCCGCGCGTGACTTCAAGCCCGAAAGCCTCCCGCAGCGTTGTCGCCACTTTGCCGTACGGCAGGCCCAGCCCCTTGTTCCGTCCAGGCTTTTGGGGATTAGCTTTGGGGGGCCCTTTCGAGAAGGGCCCTGCCTGGGGCTGCCTTCAGATGATCCCTCAGCCAGCGGTCGTTTGACAGGTCTGCATCTTTCATGCATCATAATGCATATGAGGACCACGTTAAACCTGGACGACGAGTTGATCGGCAGGGCGCGTGAAACGACCGGCATCGAGGGGAAAACGGCCCTGATTCATTTCGCGCTCAAGAGACTCATCGAGGGAGAGGCAGCCCGCAGGCTGGCCGCGATGGGCGGTATGGCCCCGCATTTGCAGGCAATTCCGCGAAGGCGCTTCCCTGTCAGAAAACGGAAATGATTCTCGCCGATACATCCGTTTGGATCAGTCATTTTCGTTCGCCCCATTTGCATCTTCAGACGCTGCTGTCGGCTGAACTGGTTTTGATGCACCCGTTCGTGATCGGAGAAATTAGCTGTGGAAATCTACCAAGACGGGGCGAAGCGCTTGGTTGGTTGCGCAGACTCCCGCTCGTCCCCATGGCGGGCAACCAGGAAGTCATGGAACTGATCGAGCGACGGCGGCTATGGGGCAGGGGTATCGGTTGGGTAGACGCTCACCTGCTCGCCTCCGCCCTGTTGACCCGCTGCCGGTTGTGGTCCTTCGATCAACAACTTCAGGCCGCGGCGCATTTTCTCAACATCGACTACAGGCAAGCCTTGGTGTGAGCGGAAAGCGGCTCTACGGGTTCAGCACTGTGCGGATGGCCGCTTCCAGCTCAGCGGGGCGGAAGCCGGCCGGGCCGGGCTGCCCCTTGTAGGCGATGCGGCCCTCGCGGTCCACCAGGTAGAGCCGGTCGGGCCAGCCGGCATAGGCGGCTTCGGTGGTGTTCTTCAGGTTGTCGATCAGCGCCGGAAACCGGATGTCCAGTTTGCGGATGCAGAGCCCCGCCACCTCGTGCCGCTCCTCATCGCTCTTCGGCTCGGCGTACAGGACGTTCTCGCGCTGGTTGGCGGGCACCTGCCGGCCGTCGGTGGGGTGCGCCTCGCGGATGTAGACGAGCAGGAACTCGACCTTGTCTTTGTAGCGGTCGTGCATGCCGTTGATGTCACCCACCTGGTGACGGAACGGCGGTCAGGTATAGCTGCCGAACACCAGGGCCACCGGCCGGCGGCCTCGGAAAGACGACAGCCGCACTTTCTGCTCGCCTCCGCGCACGGTCAGCTCGAAATCCGGCGCCAGGTCCCCGACCTTGAGTGTTCCCTGCCGGGACATCTGCGCGGCCGGCCGGGCGTTTTGCGCCACGGCCATGCCCGCCATGCACAAAATAACGGCGATCACTGGTGTGAGGCGCATGATCGTTTATCGCCACTATTCTAATCACCACCCGCCCCCCAGCCAACATTATTCAGCACGCGGTTCTTTGTGGGCCTTTGTGTCCTTCGTGCCTTCGTGGTTCCAAAAACTGCGCTTGCATTTTGGCACCACGCCAGTGACAATGGCGAATCACAAGGGTTTCTAACTTCCAGACATGTCCGAAGAAACCAACCGGCCATTCGGGTATTTTGCCTTCGCCGCCGTCGTGGGCGTCCTGCTGCTGCTGAACTGGCTGGGCACATTCAAGACCATCTT
>Ga0315282_10018001_pt1 | contig 10149 bp, 10 predicted proteins | sample YL17G07_20_MG_FD_203693 | JGI IMG/M metagenome (GOLD analysis project Ga0315282, IMG submission 203693) | Sediment microbial communities from Yellowstone Lake, YNP, Wyoming, USA - YL17G07_20 | ecosystem: Environmental > Aquatic > Freshwater > Lake > Sediment | place: USA: Wyoming | collected... | reverse complement strand
AGATTTATACATGCTAATATAATTCCTTGACATTTACTTTTCGTGTACTAAAATCCGGCGACCGAATCACCACCCTCCTATTCGGAAGACTGGCAACAAAACCCCAACCATCCAAAAGATACCTCTCAACCTCACCCACACCCACAACCCTCTGACTAGAACCCCTCTGAGACACCGAACCCAGCAGACGCTTCCTAACAGTCTCCTGAAACACGTCGTCAGTCATCGAAAGATCCATATCATCCACCTCATCAGATGTAAAACCTGAGACCAAAAGCAACTGCTTCCTGAAACTATTCTTCAGCTTATCCTCGTCCCCGCCACTCTTCGTCGCCTGAAGGTAGTCCTGGCACCTACGGTAGCTACCCCTCAAATCCTCGATAACATCATCGGGCAGCCTACCCTTATTCGTCGTATAAGTAGCCTCAATATCACCCTTATGCCCCATAAAGAACTGGCGGTAGGCATGGCTTATTTTACCATGGTTCTCAGCGACCATAAGCTGAGTGTCAAAGTACGCGCGAAGCACGTAAGGCCTCCAGTCGAAGCGAGGCCTCATAGCATCACGGATCTCCTTCGTCAAAGTCTTCGTCGTTATATGGCTGAACCTACGCACATCCTCATCCGCGTAGCCGGTATCACCATAACCCGCCTTGAAGGTGATTACCGGCGAGTCCTTGGTGAGCCTCTCCCCAGCTGCGAGCCTCTTCTCCAGGTAATCTCTGAGGATGCTGCATCCCTCCTCGCTGAGAAACGTAAAGTAGCGGTGCCGAGCCTTACTGATACTAGCTCTGACAATTACCATTGTCGGCACCTTGGTGAAGGAGACAGCAATGCCACTGATTTCAAGTTCAGGCATGTCACCTATCTTGAGACCATCTGAACCAGAAGCATCGCCAAGAGACTGTGGCCGAAGCCCACTCTGAGACATTAAAGCTATGCTTGTCTTACCCCTGCTGTCTGCGTAGCTGAGGATTTGCTTCAGCTCCTCGTTTGTAGGTACTCGTTCATTCTCTATCGTCGGCTGCTCGTTGCGGTTTCCGATGTTAATTCTCTGCTTGAGCTCTACGCCGTTGAAGCTGAGCCAGGTTCGGACTGCTTTGATGTAGTTCTCAATGTAGCCTGGTGCTTTACTATCTTTGCTTAGCTCAGTGGTGAAGTCTAGGAGGATGTTCTCAACTTTCTTCTTATCTTTGCTTGCATCATCTACGAGGCTGGATGGTGTATAGTTGAACTTCGTCAGAAATCTATAGAGGATCCGCACCCGCTCGTTTGCGGTGTTTTCGCTTCTGCGGGCAAGGTTGTTATAGAACCTTCCTAGATCTGGGTATTCTACTAGCAGGTGCTTCCACTTAGACTCCCTCAAGCGTCTCAAAAAGGTATAGAGGGGTTTTATATAAATACTTTTGGAATAGAATTTTAGGTGGACTGAGGGGGATTTGAACCCCCGACTTCTCGGATGCGAACCGAGCGTTCGTACCACTGAACTATCAGCCCAGTGCTCCACTTGTTAGCTTGAGGGGATAAAAACGTTTACCACTATGGGTTAATGTTTATCAGCTAGGGTAGAAGCTAGCCATACCTGCTGAAAATCTCCCTGATTTGGTTTAGGGGGAGAGCATATCTAATGTGGTCCTTGTAGCCGATCATCGTCTCTGCGGCGAACAGGGCATTGACAATCGCCTCCTCTGTTGCTTCAACTGTTGCCTTGTAGATTGGATTCAGGAAATCGTCGCCTTGCCCCTGATGGAGCATCTTCCCAGTGGAGAAGGCGATTGTGAAGTCTCCGCTGCTATTGCTACTGAAGGTACCTGTGCGTGCCAATCCGAGAGTCGCCCTCTTCGCCACCTTCCAGAGTTGACGAGAATCCATAGTGAGGTCTGTCGCAACTATCATCATTATGCTATTTCCAAGGCTAGCCTCATGTTTTTTCGGAAGCTTGACTTCTTTCCCAACTGGGACTCCATCTATCTTTAGGTCCATTTTGGCGCCACAGTTGAGCTGAACCAGAGTGCCAACTGTGAAGCCATCACCTATACGGCTTGAAGTGCCTATGCCTCCTTTGAAGCCGTATCCAGTCATCGGCGTACCCCCACCGACATTACCCTCTGCGACTTTGTTCCTACCCTTGGGGCTTCTAGCAATGTCAAGAGCCTCGAAGACATGTTTAGCCCCAACATGCCTGCCTAAGTTGTTTGTAAGGTAGCTGCCATTTGTCTCCCCCACAACGGTGTTAATGGAGCGAGGTTCTAGCTTCATTCTGTCGCGGTGGTAATCAATGACAGCGTCAGCGACCCGCCAAGTGTTGAGTGTCTCAGTGAGCATTATAGGGGTCTCAAGGACGCCTTCGTAGATGATCTGCATGAGGCCTGTTGCCTTTCCGTAAGCGTTGAATATGTCGACAGCTGCGGTGACCTTGTCCTCGATGAGGTTCCCAGCATGAGGCGTAATTGCAGTGACGCCTGTGCGAATAGAGTCCCCCTCGATTAAGGTTGAATGACCAACCCCCACGCCATCAACATCTGTTATCGCGTTTAGCTTACCCGTCTCCATCATGCCAAGCTTAATACCGAATTCTCTCACCCGCGGCCTCAAATTGTATTCCATAGCAACTGTGGAAGCGTCGGAGCTATATATCTAAGTGGGGCGTGTGCACACACATTTGGAGTATACGTTTAAAGACAGCGCATCAATAAGCTCTTTGACTTAAATGAAGTTTTACTTGTCTGGATTAGGTAATCTAGCGGAAAATACTGAAAATATTGTTTCCAGCATAATTGAAGCAGATCGGTTGGGATTCGACGGGGCATTAATGCCTGACCATTACATGTGGGGAACCGAGAATCAGGGCAATATGAAGAACCCTTATAACACACTGGAAACCTGGACAACACTAACGTACCTCGCTGGTAAGACTAAGAACATTAGCCTCGGCACCTTAGTTACGCCCATAGCCTTCCGACATCCGGGGATGCTCGCGAAGATGCTCTCAACGCTTGATAACCTCTCAGAGGGACGCGTTATTCTCGGCGTTGGCGCTGGATGGAGCCAAGTGGAGTTCAAGGGCTATAGTGATTGGCTTGAGACAGGTAACCGGGTGAGTAAGACAATTGAGGCTCTTGAAGTCATCTTAAAGCTTTGGACAGAACCAATGGTGACACATATAGGAAGGTACTATAAGCTTGAGGGAGCGGTTCTGGAACCCAAGCCTTTCCAGAAGCCATATCCCCGTCTCCTCTTTGGTAGTCAAGGTAAGCGGATGCTGAATTTAACTGGAAGGTATGGGGATATATGCTTCGTTCCGCCATGGCAGGCATTAAAAACAGGTGAGGTTATGGATGCTGTTAAAAAAACGGCGGAAAAGGCTAGGAGACTTAAGAGCATCCAGTTCATGCTCGGGGATATGGGTTCAGGAGCTTATGACCCAGTCTCCTACTCTAAGAGAATAGAGGCAGCCATAAGTAGGGGTGCTAGCATCTACGCAGTTTCATTCCCTAGGGGAGACCTTAGATCTTTAGAAAAATTCGCGAACGATGTTATGCCCAACTACCATTAAAAACAAAGTATATGACAAATTGTTGACCAGTCTCGATTTTATAGATCTTCTAGGTAAGTAAACATAGTGGTAATATGGTTAAGTCTTTCCTGATAGGCACAAGCAATGCGGCTCCCCATCTCTACAGAGGCATTGAAGTGTTGAAAAAGGGGGGAAGCATCATAGACGCGGTAGAGGCTGCAGTCAACGGTGTTGAGGAGAGCCCTGACAGTGGGAATGTTGGGGTTGGTGGAAGTCCTAACATCCTTGGAGTAATTGAACTTGATGCATCTATTATGGATGGCGCCACCATGAAGACTGGGGCTGTTGGCTGCGTCTCAAAGTACTGGCAGGCTATTAGTATCGCTAGGAAGGTGATGGAGGATAGCCCTCACGCCTTCCTTGTTGGGGATGGGGCTCATAGATTCGCTAAGGCAGTTGGCTTCCAAGAGTGTGATCTTCACACTGAGAAGAGCAGAACACTGGCGAAGGCTATGGCGCTGGATGGTTTTAAGAGCCTCCCCGATGACTGGCCAAATAAAGAGTATTATGTTAAGGCAGCTCAGGAGCTCAACCTCCATGAGTGGTACAAGAGATTATCAGATGAGCATCAGGGAACAACCAATGTGATAGGAATGGACTCTAAGGGTAACATATGTGTGGGTGTATCCACGAGTGGTACCTCCATGAAGTTCCCGGGGAGAGTCGGTGACTCTCCCATCATCGGAGCGGGTAATTATTGTGACAATAAAATAGGTGGTGTAGCTTGTACTGGGCGGGGGGAGCTCACGATTAGGAGGTTAACATCAAGGATGATCATAAAATATATGGAGGATGGCTTCAGCTTAGAAAAAGCAGTCACTAGGGCATTCAAAGAACTTCACGCATTAAAGGATGGTAGCTGCCAGTGCATAGCGTTAGACAAGCAAGGGAACACTATATCCGCCAACATGTCCAGAACTTCCAGCTACTACTATATGGATATTGATATGGCTGAACCTGAGGAACGTAAAGGCATACTGGTTGAAGTAGATTAGATGGAGCGCTTAAGCCAGAAGGTGAGGGTATGCGCGCGCGCTCAGAACATGTGCTTCATTCGAGTTGTAATCTTGATGAAATATGATGGTCCCCCAGTCCCTCCTGACTGTCCCCCAAATCCATTGATTTTTCATTTTCAACCATTACCTTTCAGAGCTTGATTGTTAAGGACGAGTCCCCCAACGTCCCCCACGGGTGGGAATTGGGTAATAGAGTACCTTAATATTCTAAGTAGTGTACATGGTTGTCCCCCACTGTGGGAAACCCAGACCCCATATAATTCCTTAATATTCCGACAGTTTGAATTGAAGATTATCCCGCGAGGGCAAAAAAGTATATTAAAATGAAAAATTAGGATTATTTTTCAATTATCTCAACATTTACTTTTTGGAACCAGTTACTTTACTTCCATTTGCAAGCTTTACTGTGAGAACTTTTATTAGATTTTCCGACTCTGCTTGAAGCTCAATGGTAAACTCACCACAACCCTGATAACTCCAATGTCTGATTTACGAATCATTCTAATAGGTTACAAGTATGAAATTTTGTGGTTCTCAGTCATGATCCTTTGGCTGTTTCTTCGAGTTTCTTTCGGAATTCTTTAGATGTTTGATACCTCTTCTCAAAGAATTCTTCATCTCTGAAGACTGAAGCGAGATCATTGGAACTGATAGAGATGAACTGTTTCTCGGAAAGCTCCTTCAAAAACCGATGGTGCCTCTTCTCATCGTCCCTCCAACTCTCAATGAGTGCTCTTAGACCTTTCTTATCCTGAAGCCACGCATAGTTAAGTAGCTTATCACCCCTCTCAATCGACTGCTTCTCGAGTTTGAGGTGCTTTACCAGGGAATCAGCGAGCGTTTTTCTGTCCTGGATATACACTTCCTGACCACTAATCAGTTCGTCTACGACCTTTAGGATGGTTATATGTTTCTGTGAGTCTTATAGAATCATCCTCAGCATCTGCTGTATAGCCATATTCTGGGTTTCATTGATTGTTTTTTCGTAGAGGGCGATCAACTCGCCTTCAATCAGGATTTGTTCTCTTAGAAGCTCTGATGCCTCCTTCTTCTGCTTTAACTCGTATTCATCGACATAGGAAGCCATAGTTCTCTAATATACTATCAACGCTAAGCAGATTTACTTTTCCCTGTTACATGCGTGGATTGATAGAAGATAACAGGTGTAAATCCACTGTGAGTTTAGGTGTCTATAATCGATTATTTACCGAAATACTGTTCCTTTACCACCCAGGAATTTCTCCACATCTTCTAGAGATGGGATCGCTTCGATGTCTCCACGTACCGTGACACAGAGGGCGCCAGCGGCATTCGCCACTTCCAGCGATCTCTTCAATTCTAGCCCTCTCAACCTGCATGAGAGGAAGGCAGCATCGAAGGCATCTCCTGCACCTACTGTATCAACGACTGGAACCTTATGTGCCTCCACTAGGGCTTTCTCGCCATCCGAGTTAGCTACATATGCTCCCTTATCTCCCATCTTCACAGCTATCATCTTTGGCCCCATCTTGAGGAACTTTTCAGCTGCCTTTGAGGGATCATTCTCTCCTATGAGTATCTCAGAGTCCTCTGTGTCTGTGAACAGGATATTACATGACTTGATGTATTTTGTCAATATCTCCTTTGCCTCCTCTGGGCTCCAGAGCTTGAGTCTAATGTTAGTATCCAGAGAGATCTCTGCTCCGCTTCCCGCCGCTGCCTCAAATGCCTTGTCCACCGATTCTCTGCATGTGTGGCTGAGGGCTAGTGTTACGCCTGTTGTGTGGAAGATCCTTGCGGAGGAGATATAGCTGAGGTCGAGGTCTTTTAGTGAAAGCCTGCTTGCGGCTGAGCCCTTCCTATAATAGTATATGACGCTTTTCCCTGGGACAGGGTAATCTCTTTGTACGAAGTAGAGGCCTGTTGGTGCTTCCGGGTCGAAGATTACCCTTGAGACGTCAACACCTTCGCTGCGCAGGGAGTTCTGGATGAACCTGCCGAGTTCATCGTCTCCTAGTCTGCTTATCCACCCAGCAGTGAGCCCCATCCTTACGACGCCTACCGCGACGTTGGACTCTGTACCAGCTGCATGCTTCTCAAAGTAGTTTACGTACCTCAAGGGACCGGAGGTGAATGCATTTAGTTGAATCATGGTTTCGCCCATTGTGACGACATCAACCATTATGGCTCATCTCCTTCTGCTCTTCGCTTCCTCGATCCACTTAATGCATTGCCTCACATTCTCCGTGATAGTTTCAAAATTTCTATTCTCAACATAGCTTTTTTTGATGAGCTCTGATCCTATATTAAGAGCCACCGCTCCCATGTCTATCCACTCCTCTATGTATTTCTGCTCAACCCTGACTCCGCCTGAGGGAATCAGTTGTGTTAAAGGCATCGGTCCAAGGATTGCTTTAATGAAGCTGGGAGTCAGCACACTAGCTGGGAAGAGCTTGATTAAGTCGCATCCAGCTTCCTCAGCTGTGGAGATTTCAGTAGGTGTCTGACATCCAGGAATATATAGTATTCTGCGGCGGTTGCATAGCTTCGCAACTTCTGAGCTGAATGTTGGACCAACAATGAATGTTGCTCCAGCATCAATGTACTGTACTGCAGTTGAAGAGTCCATGATGGTTCCTGCCCCAAGCAGAACTTTAGGTAGATCCTCGCAGAAAATTGACAGTTCGTTGAACACATCGATAGCATGGGTTCCACGATTAGTGAACTCAATTGTATTGACTCCTCCCAAGTGACATGCCTTCACAATATTCTTCGCAGCTTCAATGTCTCCATTATAAAAAACGGGGATCAACCCTATGTCGAGAATATTTCGGGCAACCATTAACCTTGAACTCTTGGCCATCGTACACCCTCATATTATCAAAGCTAATTGTTTTTAAAAGAAGTATTGGTAAAATATGTACGGGTGGTTAAAAAAAATTAGTTAGCACCAAGTTTACGAATAACTATGAGAGCTACTGCCTTGGCGCATTCCACAATCTCATCAATACTTACATTCTCATCTTGACTGTGACAATTGCTATAATCACCACCAACCCCAAAGTTGACACATGGCATACCTCCATCGACGACCTGATAGTTCATATCTGTGCTAGCGAGGGTGCCCGTAAAGGGCAGCTTCACCCCAATAGCCTCCTGAATCAATGCCTGGCACTCTAATGCATACACATCAGTGGCTGGCACAACATAGCCCTCCCTGAAGTTAATAGTCTCCAGCTCGTAGTTGAGGTCGGCATCCGTAGCCTTGACGCCGTCAAGAACCGACTTGAACTCTTGAAGAGTCCCCTCATAGGTTTCACCTGGGATCATGCCTCGGAGGACCTCCTCCTCGCATAGGTCTGGGACAGTTGCACCCTGGACGCCTCCCTTGATAGTCCCGATGTTAAGCATCCCTGTGGGACAGTCGACTCCACTCGCCTTCAGAGCCTCCCCGAACTCGATCCCAGGAGTTGGGTATCGTCGTTTTAGAAGCACATTCCTCCAGTAGTTGTTAAGCGCGACATTGAGCTTACTCATCTTCTCAATCGCATTAACGCCAAGAATGGGAAGCTGACCATGATATGATTTACCTCTCGTCTTGACAAGGAAACGAGTCCTACCCATCGCGCTTAGTCCGATCCCAGTCAAAGAACCGTCAAGCTGGATACCATAATCAGCTTTCACGATGCCTTCCCTGATCAGGTAACCGAGTCCAGCAACACCTCCGATCTCCTCATCGCAGTTGGCGGTGACTACAATAGTACCACTGATTTTAACTCCCACTTCATCTAAAGCTTCCAAGGCAAGGAGGAGTGCTGCAGTCTCACCTTTATCGTCGCTGACTCCACGCCCCCAAATGTAGCCTCCACCCTTATCGAATGTGCTTCTGCCGTACCCGCTGGTCTTTGTGATCTCTCCTCCGAGAGGGTTAACGCTCCAGCCTTGTTTCTGGATCGCAGCAGTGTCAATGTGAGCACTTATATGAAGCGTTGGGCTCGAGCTCGAACCTTTTAAACATGCTACTAGATTCGTGCGAGGACCCTCTAAGCCCATATATCCCGCGCCTGAGAGCTTCATATACTTCTCAGTAGCTTCATGGAGGCTGGTTGCATAGCCTAGGTCACTATACATTTCCTTAAGTAGAGTGCAGATCTTGCCATATCCTTGACCAGGCGGTACTTGAGTGTCGACTCTAATCAATTGCTGTAGATTACTGATCATACGGTCTCGACCAGACTCTATACTATCAAATACTTTTGTCTCTAGTAGATTCATGAGTCTATATTGTTTCTTCAGATTCTAATAATTTAGCATGCTTACTGTAAAAATTAAATTATCATGAATGAGCTTTAATTAACTCTTACGACTAAGTAATGAGAGGTAAGTCCTCATCCTAAAAATAGCGAGTACTCTGCATTTCTTAATGCCAAGCACTAATTTAGACCTCAGTTTTTGGGTTTTGTCACTCTAACGCGCACGCCAACATTATTTTACCACCAGTACAGGTACCTGAGAACCGTTTACAACCTTGTGGCTGACACTGCCCAGAATCAGCTCCTTAAGGCCACTCATCCCTCTGCTCCCGATTACAATCAAATCAAATTCACCCCTAGCAGCCTCACCTATGATCTCCTCCGCAGGTTCACCCAGCATGAGCTTAGTGGATACCTTAGCCTCCGGAGCTATCTTTCGAGCGTCTTCTAGAGCACTACTGAGCATGTTTTCATCCTTTTTCTTGACCCTAGCAATGTAGTCTTCAACATAGGCTTGAGGATTGTTACTTTTAATCTGACTCGAATCGATTTGAGGTAAATTCTCCGAATACATCATTACATGCAGGATTTCAACCTCAGATTCGTGTACCTTCGCTAACTCAAGCGCCATCTTCAGGGCATCGTAGCTTGACTCCGATCCATCTATTGGCGCAAGTATCTTCTTATACATCAAAAAAATATTTTCAGCTTTTACTAATAAAATTACTCCTTTAATTAGGCATATTTATCGCATGTGTATAAATTTTCCATATAGTTTAGTTGATATTTTTTAAATATGTCACAGATCTTACCTGTTAAACATATGTTAAGGCAGCTGTTAATCGGAGCCTTAGTACTAGTCGTCATAGTCGGTGCCTCAACCTGGTATGTTGTTGGTAAGGCTATGCAGGAAATAGTCACGCCTCTGAAAACCCTAAATCCTACTTCTGGTGGCCCTCGAGCCATTATCATTTACTCGCCTGGTGTCTCAGATTTCCACCAGAAGATCACCGACGCCTTCGCTTCCGGGCTCATAGCATCCGGTTGGAGGGTGGATATAGATACCGCGAGCAGCCAGACATTGACGGATCTCACAGGGTATAACCTGCTTGTAATTGGGGGACCAATACGTGGGGGTTTACCCTCCAAGCCTGTGATGGACTACATAGCGAGGGTGAGTAGCCTGAATGGCATCCACGTCTACACTGTGCTTACGAGTATGGGGGGTGGCCCTCAGGGTGAGAAGTATGTTTCAGAGTGGATAACAACTCATGGGGGAGTTGAAGTGGGTGTACTGTCGCTCTCAACGATGTCTAAGAACACA
>Ga0315282_10018000_pt1 | contig 10149 bp, 19 predicted proteins | sample YL17G07_20_MG_FD_203693 | JGI IMG/M metagenome (GOLD analysis project Ga0315282, IMG submission 203693) | Sediment microbial communities from Yellowstone Lake, YNP, Wyoming, USA - YL17G07_20 | ecosystem: Environmental > Aquatic > Freshwater > Lake > Sediment | place: USA: Wyoming | collected... | reverse complement strand
AGCAGCCGACTAGGCCGGGAATGTTTGAGTCAAGATACTGGAAAGCAGTCTTGACAATCTTTGCGGTGGTCTTGACCTTTGGGTCACCATACCTAGTATACGTAATGACTCATGCATTGCACATAGGCTGGTTCAGTTCAATAGGTTCAGGCGGCGTCCTGTTTGCGACAGGCCTGGTCCTGATTTGGTATCTGATTAAGAAGAAGGTCATTTCCTAGACAACACGCAGGTTTTGCGCCTCGGATACCCTAGAGTACATCATCGTTTCAGCTAAAAAGTTTCGTCATCGGCAGCTAAGATGTCGTTAAAGGTTGTTAAAAATCGTTCGGTCAAAGCTTCATCGCCGGCAAAGCATATTAGAATCGTATTCACAGAATCATTTTCGATTTTGGGAAGGTATACGTAAGACATCGAGGTCGTGACCATCTTGAAGAATGGCAAAGTTGCTGACAAAACAAAATCGGGGCCGCAGGTTTTGCGAATGGCTGATTTGGTGGACTATCAGAAGGGTTCCGTGGTGAGTCGGACAATTGTTGACAAGAAGGCTGGGACTGTTACTCTTTTCGCTTTCGACAAGGGTGAGGGTTTGAGTGAGCATGCGGCTCCTTATGACGCGTTGGTCTGCCTGCTAGGCGGCGCTGCGGAAGTTAAGATTGAGGGAAAGCCGTTCTTGCTGAAAGAGGGTGAATTCGTTGTTATGCCTGCCTGCTAACCGCATGCGGTGAGGGCGGTTGAGCGGTTTAAGATGGTTTTGATTATGGTTCACGCGTAGAATATGTTTCAGTATGCCGTCGGTTCCACGCAAATTATATAAAATGTATCCTTGTGGACTAGCATATTTGAATTTCATCCTAGAAGCATCTTGAATCTGAAGATACAGTTTATATCTCTCTTTTAACATAGGATTCTGTAGCTTCAGAGTCTCAGAATGGGATAGGTACAAATACAAATCAGATGAACATTTCTGAACTAACTCTGAGTGCAGTTGACCAGACAAGCAATGCGAAAGGTCAACTATTCAGCAAGGGTTAGTGACAAATCAACCCTAAAAGCTGTGAATATTCCTTTCTATGAAGACTTGGATAAATAAACAACTGCAGTCTTTTGATAGGAGACTCAAACTCAGTTCCCCAAGAGAGGGCTTGAAAGTCACTGCTTAACTTTGTACGCCCTCTCCTTTTTCTGGATTGAGAGTAAGGAAAACCTTATTCTCACAGTAAAAAGTAAAGAGGAAGTGAAGAAAAATGATTGACGTATCACTCAAGACTTGTCCAATATGCACAAAGAACAAGAATAGAGTTCAAGGCACTAGCCTTATGGGTCACACAATTCCAGAAGAAGCTAGGAAGAGATTCATCCTAAGCTCTGAGTCAATTCTGAACAATGACAACCTGATACAGAGATATGAAAGAAGTCTGTCTCAATCCACAAGAGGAATAGCTGTTAGGTCAATAATGCGGTTCTGTTGGATAACTCATGAAACACCAAAAGAACTAATGAGCATGGATCCAAAAGAACTTAGAAAGTTACTAGACGACTTTGAGAACTTCTTTCTTGAACAGTATTCTAATCCTAATCCAACAGTAGAATTTGAGAAGATAGTTCCAAGAAATCAATGTAAGACAATAGCGACAAGTATCAAGGGATTTCTAAAGGCTAACTGTGTTGGATTCTCAGACATGGAGTACAAAGCGATATTTCAGAATCTATTCTCTCTAGCAGTACCAACACAGAAGCACTATGTTCCAACAAAGGAAGACCTGAGAAAAGCCTATAGCCATGTCCCTGAATCCTCTAAGATTCTAATTCACTTTCTGACAAACGTACCACTTAGACGGAATGAAGCCTTACATTCAGTAACTTGGAACAAGATAGACCTCTCAAAACAATATCCACAGCTAATCATTGAATCAGAACAGTTGAAAGGACACGGAAAAAGGAAGTACAGAAATACACATTTTACAGCTATAATCTGTGAGTCTCTTCGAAAAGCTTTGATAGAACTTAGACAGAAAGAGAGAGAAAGATTCAGACAGAATGGAATCATAATATCAGAAGATGAATTCAACAAGCTACCAATATTCTTAAGTTCTGATGTGATACTTGAACAAGGACAGAAAACAATCAAACCACTAGAGTTCTCAGCGCTTGGAAATACATTCTTCATGCTACAAAAGAGAGTTAAGATTCCTTTAAGCTGTCACAGTTTTAGATACTATGTTCAAGGTGTCTGTGACAGAATGCTAGGAAAAGATTCAGTCTGGACACTATTCTTTTTAGGTCACAAGCTACCAACAATTAAAGCATCCTATGACAAAGACTATCTGAACTATGACCTAGCATTGGAGAACTTCAAGAAAATAGAGCCTTACGTAGACTTATTCTATGATGAATCGAAAATTGAAGACAGACTCAAACTGAGATTCACAGAACTGAAGACTCAAGGAAAGACAGACGATGAAGCTTTAGAACAGATATTTAAAGAGAGAACTCAGATGTTACTCAGTGAAATGAACTCATTCAAGAAAGAAATCTTTGTCAACATTGAGAAAGCAGAGAAAGAATATAAAAGAAGGACAGAAGAGTGAGAGTTATGTTTTGTCCTAACTGTGAATCACAGCTAGAAGTAACAGAGAAAAAGAGGGTCTTCAAGTGTCCTAAATGTGGAAAAACTTTCTTCTATGTGAACAATCAGCTTAGGGAAATTGTCATAGAGAAACCAACAAGAACCAGAAAGCCTTTCTTCAAGGATTCTGAAGACTTTGTCAAGAAGACATACAGCTATTACTATGATGAAGACTAAGGACTCTTGAAGATGTTATCCCATTTTAGAGGGAAAAGAGTACCTTTTCTGGAAAACCAGAAATCTTTGAGAAAAATCGAGACAGTTCTCCCTTTCTTAGTGTTTAACGTTAGGTTGTACTTTCTATTTTCCCATATAAAGGTTACTCTGTTTTCATGGTCTTTTAGAGTTCTGAGAGTATCCTATAGAGGATAAGAATGAGTCTGGAATCTCTATAAATCCTAGAGAGAAAAAAACTAGGAGTTTAAGTAGTAAAGAAAAGCAGACAGATACGGCGTTATCTGTCGTCTGTCTTCTCCTAGGACAGACTATCTCTAGGGAATAGAAAAGATTCCAGATTCAACACACCATAAATACATAGAATAGATTCCTGCTTGTGGGGAAGGAATCATAGAGTTATCATCCATGATATTCTGTTTCAATTACATCCATTTCTCCATTGGTTACTCCTATCCCTTCCCTTCCATTACTACTTATTTGTTCATCTTTCTTAGTTTGAAGTTGAGGAAGTGATAGAATGCCAAAGATAGGAAAGTGTCTAGACTGTGGAACAGTGAAAACTATCAAAGCTAAAGGACTCTGTTCATCATGTCTTGAATACCTAAGAAGACATGGAAATCATAGAAACCTCTCAGCTAGAATTTGTCCTTGCTGTGGTAAATCATTCATTCCCAGAAGAATGAATCAGAAGTATCTTAACAGAAAACACAAGAAGATTCAACAACAAAGAGCATATCGAAGGAAGTATAGGAAAGATGTTAACCTGAAACAAAGAGCATATCGAGTGAGAAAGAAATTAGGTCAACCATGACCGCTTCAATCTCTCCATTATTAGTATTGTTGAGGAACCAGAAAAGTAGGAAAGTGAAAGAAATTGAAATATAAAGAGTTCAATCCTTCCTAGCTATACTTGTATATTAATTATAGTAATACTATGGGAAAATAGAGTGATTTCAACATAGGAGTGTTTCACATCTCGCTGTAAGGAAGAGATTGAAATGAAGAAAGGAAAAATGAACAAGGGAAGAATGAGAAGGGCTAAGGGAACAACCAAGCACAGATATTATCTTCAATCCTTCAAGATAGGATACAGAAGACAGAAGCAATTTAGAGACATACTAAGAAACTCTGGTTATGATGTTGAATACTCTTCTTTGTGCTATCATGATGTTGATCTTAAAGCTTGGAGAATAGGGAAGGATTGGAACAAAGACCAACCAGACAGAGTATATGAGATAACCAATTACTCCAAGGCCTCATACATGAGTTTTGAGAGAGCCTTACATTATGTTGAGAACTTGGAGAAATATCCTAATTCAGAGAAGTTCATAGTGGTCTCTTTTTGGAGTAATATCAAGGAAGTAGCCTTTCTCTTCAGAGAAGCTAATATCAAAATCAAGGTCATGTTAAAACAAGAATGAGTGTGATAGAATGACAAAGAAAAAGAAAATACCTATACCCAGCTCTCAGTTAGATAAAATAATTAATGACTTCAAGAGAAGAGAGTGTCTAAGAGTGAACCAAATCAGATTCAAAGTGAACAATCAAAGAACTAGAGGTCTTAACGCTAGAGAAAAGAAGGAACTTAGAGATATTGTGATTCTAACACCAAACAACAAACTAGATACAGAATACAAGAGAAAGAGATTCCACAAGCATGTTTTCAATGAAGTCTTTAGGATAACATCAATGCGAGAATATTGGGAATTTGGAGCATTCAGTGGTTACAGAGAGATTGAGATTCTAGATAGAAAATTTCCAAGTCTAGTTTATGTGACTCCTGAAGAATTCAAGAGATGGTTAGAAGAACAGAAGAAATCTTAGACCTATTCTTCCTCATTAGTCGAAGAGTTCTCTAACTCTTCCTCTTCCTCATTGGTCAAAGATAATCCTCTTTCCTCTTTCTGTCTAAGTTGTCTGATTCTATCCTGAGCTAGTTCTTCCTTTCCTTTCTTCCTATGTTCTAAGATTTGATTAAGTTCTTCTGGATCTAAATGTGATTTCTTTTTTGACCTTTCTATTGCTGTGACTCTAGCTCCTTTTTGTCTAATCTCCCTAAGTTCACCTTCTGAAGGTCTATCTTCCTCAAATTCCTTATCTGTCTTCAAAAGTCCTTCTCTGATTAGGAATCTTTTGTACTTGCCTATCATCTCTGGACTAACATGATAACCATGAACCTCTAACATTATTCCAGAGATTTGAGAAATAGAGAGTCGCTTGAACTTGTCAATGATTTGATTATATTTATTCCTCTGAACTCCACTGAGACTGAGATATTTCCTAATCCAATACTTAGCTTGTTCTGGAATCTTTCTAAAAAGGTCTTTGGTCTCTCTTTCTATGATTTCTTTTCTCTTCTGTTCTTCTTCTTTTCTATCTAGTTCTTTATGTCTTTGAATGGTCTTCCAGAGTTTAGTATCTTCCAATCTTTCTGTCATTCATCCACTTTCCCTGCAAATACCTTATCATCCTCTGCAAATCTTTTTTGAAGGTAAAGTTTGACACATCTAGGAGAACAGAAATAGACCAATACATTATTTTCTATTCGTACAAAGTTCTTTCTGTTGGTTACTTCCCTTCCACATATACAGCAGTTAGTCATTTCTAATCACTTCCAAATATTTCTCTCTTGACTTTCTTAGCTAGTTCCCAAAGCCAATCATTCCTTTCTGTTCTCCAAGGATTGATATCAGTCTCTCTAACATCTGTCAATCCTTTGAAGCTATGAATATCTTTACAATCTTCTGAAGGTGGATAGTCTGAGAACTTGACAACTGTGCAGAAAGCAGATTGATAGACAACTTCCATCTTAGGATGATATTCTTTGTCTGGTAATGGACTGGCATAGAGGCTTAAGTTCTCAAGAATGAGTCTCTTCTGTTCTTTCTCTTCTCTTTTTGAGAAATATTCTTGGAGATGTCTTTTCCTATCGAAATAGTAATCCTTAGGCAAACTTACAGGATAGCGATTGATTGAGAGAAAATAAACTCTTGGACCTGAAATAACATATTCCTTTCCAGCGTCCAGATCTTGGATGACTTTTTCTCTAAGGGTCCTTTTCTTTGACATATTTTTCCCTACTTATTTCTGTTCATCTTGGCTAAGATCTTGGATCAAACGACATATGTAACCAGATTGATCAAATATCAAAAGACATTTCAAACATAACTTCATATTTCTAGAGAAGTCACCTTGATAGCTTTGAATCTCAAACAATCCAACAGCCTTATGACCACAGTTATCACATTTCATTAATATAAACACCTCTTGATACTAAGCTCTTTTTGGAACAGGTTTCACAGGAACCTCTTCCCATTTTATTGTCCACTGTCTCAAACATCTATCACAAATCCACTGTTCAGTTCCAAAGATCTTGTATAGAAGTCTTGTCTGATCTTTCATATGACAGAAAGGACATTCTGTCTTTATCTCTTCAATTTTCAATAATCCATTCACTCTTCTTCTTATAACCAGAAACTAGTTCCTCTCCACATCTCTGGCAGTAATAATGAATTTTGAGTTTGAAGTCTTTCCTGTTTGTGCCTAGAACTCTATACACAGTCTCTTCATGTTCTAGTTCTTTTCCACACAACTCACATTCCACTTGATTGTCTTGACCAATTTCTATTTTAATTGTCCTAGTATATGTTTTTGTCAACTTCAATTCCTTCTTGATGGATTATCTTTATTCTTTCTTCTCTTTCTAGACTTCATTAAATTTGTCTGCTCTGTCATTAGACTAAGTTCCTTTCTTCGAAAGTATAGTTCGACTCCTAAGAAGCAGACATCAACAACTAAAAAAATAATTAAAATCATAGTTTCAATGTCCATTGTGATCAAGTCCCTAAACCATTTTCTGGATATTTCTCGATCTCTTCGTCAAGGTCTGGGAACTCATTCTCATCTAGCTCTATCCATCCATCAGACTCTATTTCCTCTAGTAGATCTTTGAGTTTATCAAAACATTGAGGACATAATGGAAAATACCTTGGTGTAGAATTTATAAGTTCTTGACCAAAGAGTTCAAAGATCTTAGAATTCACAGTTCTGATCATAAAGAAATCCTCATTCTCTCCTTGATGTCTTTGGCAATAAGCACAATGTCTAATTGATTTGTGTTTATGATACTTTACTTTTTCATACTTCAACTTGTTCATGTTTTCACCACAAAGGATTGATCCATCAACTCTCAGAATTGAGGTGGAGGAAAAGTGTCTGTAACTTTTGTCAGACCCAATCCTGAGAGTAGATGTCGTTGACAAGATAGGCGAGAAAGAAGAATCCACTCAAAACCTACCTTATCCTAATCCCCTATAAAGAGATTAGCTTGTCTATTTTTGTCTCCGAGTGAGTGCAAACAATACTTTTATCAACTCAAGCTTTTTCTTGTCTTCATTGCTTAAGTTCTCTCTTGTATTTGTGCCTTCAGTTGAGTCAATCATCTTATCTGGTGATTCAAAGAATTCTTCTGACTGTCCTGTGCTATCTCCTGTCTGTGGTTGGTGTTCTGGTTTCTCTCTAGAAGCTTTGTATATCTCTTCAAACTTAGGATGTCTTATCCACATTGCTGAAAAAGAGTCTAGACTGTTTGTGTGCAATGCCCTTTTGAAAAGCTCCATTTCAACTTCCTTATCAAGCATTTCATCTGAATGTGGACTCACTTGAATCTCATGTAGAAGTCTGGGATTGTCTCTTGCTATCTTTAGCAGTAGTTCTTTCTTCTTTTGGTCTTTCCATTCTTGGATTGTTTCTTTGTGTTCCTCAGCAATTGTTTTTATCTTAGATAAGTTCTGTTCTACTTCTCTATAGTGAATTGACAAAACATGGTCTTCAAGTTCTTCAGAAGAATCAAAAGTAAGATGACAGTATTGGCACTCATATACATTCTCACTTTCACTGTTCATTTTCTCTCTCCCTTTTGGTTTTTAATATTTCACTAGAAATTGTTACGAGAGTCAAGCAGTCTTGTTCAACTAGCTGATTAACTCTAGCATTTAGATTGAGACCAAACTCTTTCAAGAGTCTCTCATACAAGTCCAATCTATCTTCCTTGGCAAATTTAATTGATTTAACCTTCGCCATCTTCTTCACTTATCCCTAGGAATTACCCCTACAATATACTACTCAAGTAATACTCTTATAAACATTACGGTTTGAAAATGAATCAAATTTCAAGAGGTGATATCATGCCTAAAATTGAAGCTGAACTGAATGACATCCAGAAGCTTCTAGGTCATGTTCAAGAACTGAAGATTGAACTTAGAGCAATGGAGAACTTGAAGAGAATCTGTGAGGAAAGACAGCGGAGAATAGAACAGCATAGAGCGATGGAACCATGAACATCTTTAGAAGAAAGAAAGACAAGTTCGGAAATCATTATCACAGATGATTCCTTCTTGAGATGAAGGAATGTGTCAGAGGATGTGATTGAAGATGAATAATGGAACAGAATTCAAAAAAGCTAGAGCACACCTTGAAGAGCTAAAACAACAAGGACTTCTTTCAGAGAATTGGCTTCCTCAAATAAAAGGAGTGCTTTCTCACAAAGAAGCAAAGATCTTAGCAATAGAACACCTGAAGAATTTTGCTGAGACAGAACTAGATGAACTTTCTAAAGCCTATTGGATAAAGAAATTGGAAGGATGGAAATTGGAAGAATTGAAGAAGCCTTTTGCTCTTCCAGAAAGTACATCTCAGAAGAAAGGAAATCTGGAAATAATCAGAAACATAGTAGGCTCCCACAAAGAATTAGTGAGCTATGGAATCAAGCTTCTAGCAAAAGAGGACTATGACATCTTTCCAGAGACAAACATGTTAATTGAAAAGACCAAAGTTAGACTTGATATTTATGCTAGGAAAGGAAATGAGACTGTAGCTGTAGAATGTGGAACTCTCTCCATTCCTCACAAACTTGAAATCTTAACTAAACACTTTTCCAGAGTTATCTGGATTCCTTATAGTGATAGACCTTTAGAAGAACAGCAAAAGAGGTGATCTAGAATGATAGAAAATGGTAAGAAGATCAACATTAAGAAGAGGATATCAAAGTCAGTAAACAATCCCCAATGGCTTGAACCCTATGCTACTATTATTCAAGAAGGTGTAGACAAGGCTCAAAAGAAGTTTGACATATCAGATGAGGAAATGCTAGAGTTCTTGGAAGCCTTTCCCATGCTCTGGTCTGTCTATATAAGAAGATAAGCTAGACAGAAGTTCCTCTTTCTCTTGAAATACCTAGCTCCCTTATTCTTGTAGTCTAGAACAGAACTTAGGCGACAGCATAAACGTCAACTAGAAACAAACCCTAGAGGAAGTAGATAGACAACTCCATAAATCCCAAGTGAAATAGACTCCATTTACGATATTCAACCAAGAATCATAATGTCAATATTTTTTCAAATCCATTCCTGTTCCTCCCCACTAGGTGACTCCATGCATCTTGTTAGTCTTTGGGCATGTAGCATATTCTAACTAATTTGCTAGTTCATTCATAAATTCAAGGACTTCCACGAGAAGGAAAAAATTTTAACAGATAAACACGGATCAAGACTATTTTGATAAAATCTCTAAGATATTGCTTCTAATGACAATTTCGTGCTTATTAAGCACTATTCTGATCTTACAAGGACATGGATTGAAAAGCCATATTGAACCGTATTGTATAAGAACGTGGGTTGTCCATAGAGGATTATTCTCAGATAAGAGTGATAACTTGAGAAGAGCTTTGAAAAGGAAAGAAGGTTTAAAGTTATATAAACTCCATAACTTAAGTAACTTGGTAGTAATGGAAGAATGAGAAATGAACAAAGCAAAAGTAGTTTCAGAAGCGACTCAGCAACTAGAGTTTCTGATAGACTCGGAACTTAGAGAGAAAGGGATTCTGAGAAGAGACTTATTAGAACATTCAGACCACTGTGTTCTATGCCATGCAGTTCTAATATCGTGTCCTTTCTGTAACTCTAAGATTCCATTTTCCTATCAATGTCCAGAATGTAATAAGGTCTTGCCTCTTCAGACTCTAGTTGATAAGCTCTCTGAGACTATAGCTTCTAGGATGAAAAGATAGACCTAGAATGAATGAAGGGTTGTGGTTGTCTCTTTTTGGGAGAAATCCCTGAATGAGACTCTGAAGCCCATAGCTCTTCCATTAAACTAGGTCATGAGTCTCCTATCACTTAGAATTGAACTTATCAAATATGACAGTCTGGAAGGATAAATCATATAAAATATGCCGTGAGATATAATGCGTATGCAGGAAGAGAAGAAGAAAAAGCTTGAAGAAATGATTGGCAAAGAGGAAGGGTCAGCTAGAAGGACAACAATAATTCTGGATAAGGAAGAGCGCG
>Ga0315282_10017999_pt1 | contig 10149 bp, 10 predicted proteins | sample YL17G07_20_MG_FD_203693 | JGI IMG/M metagenome (GOLD analysis project Ga0315282, IMG submission 203693) | Sediment microbial communities from Yellowstone Lake, YNP, Wyoming, USA - YL17G07_20 | ecosystem: Environmental > Aquatic > Freshwater > Lake > Sediment | place: USA: Wyoming | collected... | reverse complement strand
TCACGGAATGCCCGGTAGTTCGTACCGCAGTAACAGCGGATCAGTATCTCGCGGCGGACGGTTCTGCCGCTGAATACCGTACATGTCCGTCCGCCTAGGGCTGAAGGCCGAACAGCCGGCTCTTCACGGCGTTCTCTTCAGCAGGAGCTAGAGCCCCCGTGAACGTCGCGATGGTGGCGCCGTCGGAAGCGGCGATGGCTAGCGCCGGCACCACGCGAATCGACAGACGACTCCGCGCGAGTCGCAGAATGGCATCTGGCTGTATTCCTTCCGATGCGAGGTATCGATCGATCTCCTTCTCCCGCTCGGAAACGGCGACGACTATTTGGATCTTCTCGGCCGACCTGTCTCTCATTCGGAGGAGTTCCCGATAGAAGGGTAGGCTCTTTGCGCAGAACGGACATCCCCGCGTGATCCCAATAACGAGAGTGCGCCGCGCGTTGCCAAAGTCAATCGGGAGGTTGCTCACATCCCATACCTCCCCGGCGTGTTGGTTATGTGTAATAGGGGGGCGTTGGTGGCGCGCCTGTAGCAATAGCACACCGGCGCCGACGACGAGGGCCGCGGCGAGGATGTTCGCGGCAGCCTCCACCGAACGCCGAATCGGTCGTGGCGATTGCGGCCAGCTCATCACCGATTCACCAGCTGCGATTTGCTCACTACGTTGAAGTCCGAAGGAGCCACAAACAGACTGTCGTCCATCGGCTGTTCCGACACGTCGGTCACCTCTCGGATCGTGATCGTCTTTGCATCCTCGAATCTCAGCTCCAGGAGAACGGGCTCCATGCTCCGATCGCTGAAGGCGTGTCGCCAAGTGTCCATCGTAAGGGTAACTCTGGCGCCGCCCTGGACGGTATTCCATACGAAGCGTATCCCCTCGACCTCGAGACCGCCGGCGATCACCTTGGTTCCCAGCGTCTGGCCCCGTGTTCTCTGCCGAGAGCCGGCCCACTCTTCGACGATTGGGGCGGTGGGAAGGGAAGCCGTCCCCGGCGCCACGTCTGACAGCGACCCGGACACCCCCACTTTCCGGTCCAAGTCGAGCGCGGTCCGCCGCTTCTCGCGCGAGTCTACGATCTCTGCGGTTCGAGAGCGACCATGAAGACGTTCCACTCTGTATCTACCCGCGGGATCAATGAAGTAGGTCCCCTCCTCGACCACCACGGGCGCGCGACTCCCATCCTTCGACAGCATGGTTTCCACGTACTGTGCCCTGATTACGGTCCGTGTCTGAGTCTGCCCCGCGATCCGTGTCTCGCTCAGAGCCCACACGAGGAGGACGACGGTGAACAACAGCGAGGCCGCAACGATTGACGACGCGACGACACTACGGTGTGGTCTCAGGCCCATGGCTTCGTCCTTTCGCATGTGGAGATTGCGGCCTGGCTAATCCATTAAGGCGTCCGCGCAGCAGCCCGTGATCTCAGCCTCGTACCAGTCGTCACCGAACTCGTCATAGCAATGGTAATTGTCGATGGCGTACTTGATAATGTATTGATTCCTTATGGGTCCACAGCCTTCGCCATAGCACCCTGATGAGGGATCTTTGTAGCACTCGTAGTACTGGGCATCAAGCCGAGTTTCTCCTCTCGCCACGACCACCGCAAGAAGGGCGACCGCACATAGGAGCCGAAACAACGCGCCGCCAGAAATCGGGAGACCGTGAATTCTACCGTGCATACTCCTGTCTCCTTTCTCGTCATTCAGTCCTAGGCGACTGCGTCCAAGGATCGGCACCCCAGACGGTAGCCACCGGCGAGGCGGCTCTCCTGAGTAGCCGAACCTGCTCCTCCGGTCAGGAACCGATTATGGGGGGCACGATTTTCGAATGCAAGTCAGGTCCTTCGTTCTCCTGCAATCTCTGTGCACACTCAGCGTGCGAACGCCCAGCGGCGTTCGGTGACGCCCTCTCCGGGCTACGCGGCTCGCGCAACGTGCGAACTGTGCCCAGAATCACTGTTGTCCAGTCATAACGCGAATGGCTGCAACTGGTTGCAGGCGTCGATCTCGTCGAATGTGGGGCCCAGGTCGAAAACGGCCGTAGAAATGGGCATTTTCTCGAACAGCGTGACGCTGAGAATTTGCAGGAGTTTGTAAAGGCTGACGTCGGGGGCGAGCCGCTTTCGGACGATCGCGACGAGGACGTAGACCGAAAGCGCAATCCAAATCTGGGTCTTCACCGCGTTCTCGCTGGTGCCGTGGAACGCTTCGATCCGCAGATGTTGCTGACGATAGGCCGTATTGGACTAAACCGCTTCGCGGTAGCCAGTACTGCGGGGGTCACACCGTCGTTCGCACGTCTGGGTTTTCCAATGGCCCGATCCCACCTTCCTCGATACGCTCCTCTCACACACGCCCGGAATGGGCTGGCGCGTGAGCAGAGGAGTCGTATCCATGACCCCGCTTCCACAACGCATGCTCGAGGACATGCAGATTCGGAATCTCTCCCCGCACACGCAGCGGGCCTACATCGAGAATGTCGCCCGGTCGGTTCACGCCTTGCGGCGTCAGAGCCGCATACGAAAGGGTTTGCCCGACTGCGAAGCGGCTCGGCCGCTGGTGCATCCACTCCGCTGCGGCGCGACGTCGCCGTCACGCGCGCGCGTGCGGCCGTTCCAGCAACCCGCCGGCGCGTTTGTCCGCGCGCAGCAACAGGAACGCGAAGACCAGCCCGGCCAGGCCCAGCGCCGAGAACATCACCTGGGTCGCGGTATAGGCGTGCGTCGCGTCGGTCAGGCGGCCGCCCACCCAGGGGAACGTCATCAACCCGACGTTCTGGATGGCCGTGACGAGGCCGAAGGCGGTGCCCACTCGCTTCTCCTCGACCACCAGCGGGATCGAAGGCCAGAGCGCCGCGGGCACGAGCACGAACGCCGCGCCGAGGACGACCATGCTCGGGATCGGGTTCCAGTGCGTGATCCCCATCAGGAGGTGCGCCGGAATCATCAGCAGCGACCCGACCACCATCACGCTGGCCCGCCTGCCGAAGCGATCGACGAGGCCGCCCGCAAACGGCGCGCACACCATCGACGCGAAGATGATGATGCTGGTGATCCCGCCGGCGGTGCTGAACATGTGCAGGAAGCTGGAGAAGACCTGGTACATGAAACTGCCGCCGGTGCCGGCGACGAGCGGGATGTTCCACTTCGTGTGGAACATGTCGGGCGCGAGCGCCGTGAACGGGAAGATGGCGCTGTAGAAGGTGACGCACAAGAGGGCGACGTACCAGTACGACGCGCCGAACTTGCGGACGTCCGCCAGCACGATCTTGTCGCCGGCCCCGGGCCGCGGCAGATCGAGGACGCGCTCGCCGTGCCGGTCCATCCCGTTGTACACGAGGTTGCACAGCAGCGAGAAGAGGCACAGCAGCGCGGCCGCCCACAGCGCGTAGCGGTAGTTGCCGAAGTAGGACGCGATCAATTGCTCGGTGTTGAACGTGAACAGCGTGCCGAGACGGCTGATGGTGAGGCTGATGCCGAAGGCCAGCGCCAGCTCCTTCCCCTTGAACCAGCGCGCGATGATCGCGCTCTGCGCCACGACCAGCGATTCGGAGCCGGCGCCGAAGACGAACCGGCCGGCGAAGAGCATCCAGGTGCTGTCGGCGAGGGCGACGATGACGGCGCCCAGCGTGACCAGCGCGGAGAACAGCAGGCTGGCCTTGCGCGGCCCGAGCCGATCGATCAGCATCCCGCCGAAGAACACGATGAAGATGGCCGCAAGCGAATAGGCCGAATACAGGCTGCCGATCGTCTGCCGCTTCAGCCCGAGCGCCTCCATCAGCGTCGTCTCGAGCGCCGAGATGCTGTCGTAGGCGAAGTAACTGCCGAAGGTGAGGAGGCAGATGAAGAGGAGAATCGTGAACCGGTAGCGCGCGGTGCCAGGATAGAGCGGTCCGTGGGGGTGCGGGGCGGCGACGTTCGCGCCCGGCGCGCCCTGCCTGGTTGTATCAGCCATCTCGAGCCTCCTGCTCCCCTACTGGCTACTGTCTACTCAGTCGGACGCAGCGTGCTGCGTCCCTGCCCGCTACTCATTGGAACCGGTTTCATAACCCTCTTCGCTCTTCGGGTCCTGTCCGCGAACAGCCCCACTCGTGCTCGGCCCGAAAAGCACTTGTCACGTGACACGGGCCTGCGCGCGAGCGGGGCGCCCCGTTCGCGGCCACCCGCCCCGGTCATGAAACCGCTTCTGCTCACTACTCGCCACTCACCCTTCGACTCGCATGCCTGCACGCTCGCTCAGGGCAGGCTACTTCATGGGCGGCCACAGGGGACCGCCCCTACGGGTTCTCGGGCGGAGACAAGCTCCGCCCCTACGGTTTGATGCCGCGCGCGGCGAACTCGGTCACGACGCGCCAGCGCAACTCGCGCGCGACGGCATACTGTTTCAGCGGCAGCGTCTTGAAGCGCACCCGCAGCGTCGCGTTCGCCTCGCCGAGGCTCTCGAGGCCCAGGATCTCGAGCGGCGCCAGGATCATCGCGCCGAAACCGGCATCGGCCTGCATGCGCGCCCCGATGTCGGAGAGCGCCTGCGCCACCTGCTGGAAGTTCTCGCTGAGCGGAACGGTGAGATCGACGACCGCGAAGGCGAAGTCCTTCGAGAGGTTCGCCAGCGTCGTGATCGTGCCGTTCGGGAACACGTGCACCGCGCCGTCGGCGTCGCGCAGCACGATCGTGCGCAGGTTGATCTGCTCGACGAGGCCCGTGACGTTCTGGATCTGCGCGAGATCGCCGACGCGCACCTGGTCCTCGAGGATCAGGAAGAAGCCCGAGATGACGTCGCGCACCAGGTTCTGCGCGCCGAAGCCGATGGCCAGCCCCGCGATGCCGGCGCCGGTGACGATGGGCAGGACGTTGATGTTCAGCTGCAGCAGCACCGTGAGGCCCGCCGCGAAGGCCACACCCACCGAGACGAGGCTGGCAAGGGTGCCGCTGAGCGTGCGCGCCCGGCGCCGGCGCTCCAGCCCGGCGGGACCGGACGCGTCGCTGGTCAGCTGGTACTCGAGGTACTCGATCCACAGGTGGATGGCGCGGATCGTAATATAGGCCGCGACGACGATGATCGCGATGTGAAGCCCGGGCCCCAGGAGCCACTGCAGGATATGACGCGGCTCCCATTCCCAGTTGGTCATCCTGCCCTTCAACGACGGCGGCAGCACGAGGGGCAGCGACAGGCCGAGGCTCACCACGGCGGCCGTGCCGTAGGCGAGCAGCTTGACGCCGCGCAGGAGCTGGCGGGCACGCACCTCGACCGCTTTCCGGGTTTCGGGATCGGCTACCTCGCGCGCAATCAGCCAGCTGCGCAGCAGCCGCCTCCCCGCCCAGGCGACGATGGCGGCGAGCACGAACAGGCCGACCACCGCGGCGGCGATGGCACCCGGCGGGAGATCAGAAAAGGCTTCAGGCACCAATTCCTCGATTCGCGACCATCAGCTTACAATTTCATGTTGTCATGAGCCAAATCCTTCCCGACGGCATCGACAATTACCTGGCAGGCCTCAACCGGCGCAGCGACCCGGTGCTGGACGCGATGGCCGCCGAAGCCCATCGCCGGGACCTCCCCATCGTGCATCCGGAAACCGGTCGGCTCCTGCAACTGCTGGTGATCGCCATCGGCGCGCGTCGCGTGCTGGAGATCGGCACCTCGATTGGGTACTCGGCCGTGTGGATGGCGCGCGCGCTGCCCGCCGACGGCCTGCTCATCACCTTCGAGCGCGAGCGCGACCTGGCGATGGAAGCGCGGGCGAACTTCGCGCGCGCGGGCGTGGCGAACCTCGCCAACGTGATGGTGGGCGACGCGGCCCGGCTCGTCTCGAAAGTCGCCGGGCCGTTCGATCTGATCTTTCAGGACGGCGACAAGCTGCTGTACGAGCCGCTGCTCGATCGGCTGCTCGCGCTGCTGCGGCCAGGCGGCCTGCTGGTCGCCGACAACGCGCTGTGGCGGGGCGAAGTGGTGCCGGGCTACGTCGCGCGGCCGCACTATCCGGCCGACACGACCCAGGCGCTTGCCGCGTACAATCAGCGCCTGGCCACCGACCCGCGCGTGCTCGGCCTCGTGCTGCCCCTGGGCGACGGCGTCTCGGTGGCGGTCAAGCGGCCGTGAAGATCGACAAGGCCTTAGGCTCTAGGCTTTAGGCTTTAGGCTTTAGGCTTTAGGCTTTAGGCTTTAGGCCTTGGGCTTTAGGCTGGCCCAAGGCCCAGGGCCCAAGGCCAAAGAGCGATAGGAGAAGGAACGTGCCAGATGACAAGGTGCGACCACGGGATGTGACGGCGTGGCTGGAAGATGCCGTAGCGGACGCCGAGCGCCGGGGGCTGCCGGAGCTGAAGCCGCTGCTCGAGAACCTCGCCCAGGCGACCGCGCTGCTGCGCGCGGCGGATTGGAACGAGGATGCCGCAGCGTAGACAAACGATCCGAGTGTCCGAAGGTCCGAGGGTCCGAAGGTCGGACTTTCGGACGTTCGGACTTTCGGACATACGGACTGATCTATGACCACCATGTCCATTGCGCGGCTCGCGCCGCAGGTCGAGGCGGGACAACCGAGCGTTGAACGGCTGGTCAGCGAAACGCTCGAGCGGATTGCACGTGTGAACCCGGCCATCAACGCGTTCATCACCGTCGCGTCCGACCGGGCGCTGGCCGATGCCCGGCGTCTCGACGCGGAGCGCGCGCAGGGCTGTTACCGGGGACCGCTTCACGGCATGCCGATCACCGTGAAGGATCTGATCGACGTCGAAGGGCTGCCGACAACGGCCGCCTCGCGCGTGCGCCGCAATCACGTCGCGCGCCGGGACGCCGCTCTCGTCACGCGACTGCGCGCGGCCGGCGCCATCGTCATCGGCAAGACGAACCTGCACGAGTTCGCCTACGGCACGACGAGCGAGGACTCCGCCTACGGCGCGGTGAGAAATCCCGTCGACACGACGCGATCGGCGGGCGGGTCGAGCGGCGGATCGGCCGCGGCCATCGCCGCCGGCCTCTGTGCCGGGTCGGTCGGCACCGACACCGGCGGCTCCATCCGCATCCCTTCGGCTGCGTGCGGCACGGTCGGACTGAAACCGACGTTCGACGAGCTGCCGTGCAAGGGTGTCGTGCCGCTGAGCCAGTCGCTCGATCACGTCGGGCCGATGGCCGCCGATGTCACGAGCGTGTGGATGTTGTACGAAGCGATGGCGACGCACACGAGGGAAGCGCGAACGATGTCGGCCGCGACACCCGGCTCGCTGCGCCTCGGCATTCCTCGGCGGTACTTCCTGGATGTGCTGGACGAGGAGGTGCGCGCGAGATTCGAGGAGACGATCGAGCGGCTGCGGCGCGCGGGGATGCGCACCAGCGACGTGGAGGTGCCGCACGCGGAAACCATCGCGACCGTCTATCTGCACATCCAGCTGCCCGAGTCGTCTGCGTACCACGCGGTGACGCTGGAACGCGAGCCGGAGTCGTACACGCCGCCCGTGCGCGTCAGGCTCGAGATGGGCCGCTACGTGCTTGCGGAGGACTACGCGCGGGCGCAGCGCGGCCGCGAGGTGCTGCGCCGCGAAGTCGACGCGGCGCTGCGCGACGTGGACGCGCTGGCGCTGCCGACGCTGCCAATCCCTGCGCCGACGATCGGCCAGGCGACCGCCCGGCTTGGCACCGTCAACCTGCCCGTGCGCGCCGTCATGCTTCGGCTCACCCAGCTCTTCAACATCACCGGCCACCCGGCCATTTCGTTGCCGTGTGGTCAGACGCCCGCGCGACTTCCGGTCGGCCTGCAACTGATCGGCGCGCGCCACGCAACGCCCGACCTGCTGCGCCTCGCGCTCGCCTGCGAGAGCATCGTGTGAGAGCCTCGACGGGGCGCGATGCGGCGCTGGTCACGCTCGAGCCACCTCTGATCACCAGCGGAGCGGGCACGCCCCGGGCCGAGCCGGCTCCGCAGCCCGGGAACGCTCCTCGGCGTTGCTTCGTTTTCCGGCCGTGGACGCGTCGGCCTCATATTCGGCCACGCTCCCGCCGTCGCTCGCATGGATCCCAAGCGAGCTATGGCGAGGCCACGCCGTAGCTGCGCACGCCAGGCGCGCAGCGGAGGCGGGTCGCCTGCGCCTCAACATTCGGCCGACGGGAAAACTCCGCAACGCTCGTCGCGTTCCGGCATTGCGCGCGGGCTGCTCCGCAGGCTCGGCCCGGGGCGCGCCCGCTCCGCCGGTCACCTGTCGCACGTGCGAGCGACAGGATTCGGCCGCCCACAGCAATCCGCCTCGCGAGCGGATGCGCACGCAGCGACCGTGCGAGAGGCACCCCACGGCGGCTGCCGCCGTGGGGACCCCGCCGCACCGCGATCAGCGAAAGTGCGTAAAGCGCAGCGTCGGCCGTTCTCGGGCCGCGGGTCGGGCTTCGGCGCGCCCGGAAGCACATCGGGCATGGGAAGCGGCTTCTCTTCGGTTGGCGGCTGATTGATGACGTCAGGCTGGTCCCGCGGATTGGGATTCGGCGGCTGTTCAATCATGCCGGCGGAGCTGCAAGACGCAGTCCTAGAGGTATTTCAGCAGGCCGGAAAACGCCTGGTAGATGACCGAGGCGAGCTCGCGCACGAAGGGCGTCACGGCCCCCTCGTTGACCGCGTCGGCAACCGTGACGGGATTGGTCAGCAGCAGCCAGATGATGGCCCCGGCAAGCATCGCCGAAATGACGGCGATGACGCCAAACAGGCTCAGGCTGAATCGTGCCAGCTGCATATCGCGCCTAGTGTACCACCACAGCCTATTGGACGCTCCCCCGGGCAACCGGGTTGGCTGCGGTGCACAAGGAATCAGGATGACAATCCCGTACTACGAGCGCCAGGCGCGGCGAGTTTCAGCCGCCACGCCCAGCCGATCGCCCCCTCCTGACGCGCCTGGGCGCGCGAACGCCCGTCTCTTCACGTAAACGTATGCACCGGCCGGCAGGATCGCCCAGGTCCAGGGAACCAGCGCCAACGGCGGGAAGAGCGAGTCTCGGCGATGCGGGCGATACGGGATGAGACGGGATCTGCGGCCGGCGGGTTCAAACGCGGCCCGGCCCCCTACTCCACCGTGACGAGAACGGGTTCGGGGAATCCTTCCGCCCGCAGCGCCGGCGCCACCACGTCGGGATCGCCCACGACGACGGTGATCATCTCGGCGGGCTGCAGGTAGGCGTTCGCCACGCGGGTGACTTCGTCCTCGCTGGTGGCGTTGACCCGCGGGACGAACTCCTCGAACGAATCGTCCGGCAGGTCGTAGAGCGCGAGTTGCGCGACGGCGCGCGCCACCTGCTCGGACGTCTCGAAGCTGCGCGGGAAGCCGCGGGTCAGCGACGCGCACGCCAGCCGCACTTCGTCGGGTGTGGCCGGCCGCTCGTCGCGAATCGCGTGCAGCTCGTTGAACGATTCCCTGACGGCCGCCGCCGTCGCCTGGGTCTGGACGCTGGTCTGCAGGAGGAACGGCCCGCGGCCCCGGCGAAAATCGAACGTCGTGCGCGCGCCGTAGGTGTAGCCCTTCTGCTCGCGCAGGTTCATGTTGATGCGGCTGACGAACTGGCCGCCGAGCACCGAGTTCAGCACGAGCAGGGCGTGGTAATCGCGGGTCGTCCGCTCGGCGCCCACCTGGCCGATTCGCAGTTCCGACTGCGGCGCGCCGGGACGGGCGACAATCGCCACTCGCGATCCGACGACGGGCGCAACCAGCGCGGGCACCGCCGTCGCGTGCGCGGTTGCCGGCGCAGCGGTCCAGCCGGCAAAGGCGTTGCCGACCGCCTGCGCCATCTCGGCGTGCGAGAAGTCACCGACGGCGACGATCGTCGCGCGGGCCGGATCGTAGGAGCGATGGTGAAACGCGCAGACCTCGTCGTGCGTCATCGCGCGCAGCGACGGTTCGGTCCCCATCGGCAGGTGGGCGTACGGGTGGGTGCCGAACAGCAGCCGGCTGAACGCGCGGTCGGCCAGCGAGGGCGGCACGTCGCGCAGCTGCGTCAGGCGGTTGACGCGCAGCTCGCGCAGCCGCGTGAACTCGTGTTCGTCGAGCGACGGCCGCGTCAGGATGTCCGAGAGCAGCCCGAGGCCGCGATCGGTGAACCGCGACAGCATCGCCAGCGTGATCATCGTCGCGTCCGAGCCGACCTCGGTGTCGAGCGACGCGCCGATGCGGCCGATCGCCT
>Ga0315282_10017998_pt1 | contig 10149 bp, 8 predicted proteins | sample YL17G07_20_MG_FD_203693 | JGI IMG/M metagenome (GOLD analysis project Ga0315282, IMG submission 203693) | Sediment microbial communities from Yellowstone Lake, YNP, Wyoming, USA - YL17G07_20 | ecosystem: Environmental > Aquatic > Freshwater > Lake > Sediment | place: USA: Wyoming | collected... | reverse complement strand
TAAACCTTTCTTAACAAGCTTGCCGAAGGCTCCCCTTATGTCAGGAGAAAGCCTCGTAACATCACCGGCACTCTATTATGCCTCCGTCAACAATAAAAAAGTGTAACGTTAGGAAGTTGACTTTACATGAATAAGCGAACTATTGGAGCACAGGCAACTTAATGGTTAAGTAATTGTTCCGTCTCTCTGAAGATTAGAGGTTCATAACGATGGATCTACTGACAATAGGAGGAATTACATTCGATAATCTATTTTGGGTAGATAGGTTGCCAGAGAAACATTTTGAGGCTGCGATTGAAGAATATGGAAAGTATTATGGAGGCAGAGCACCAAATGTGGCTGTGGCAGCAGCAAGACTTGGGATTAAGTCAGGTATTGTTTCGGCCGTCGGCGAAGATTTCACTGTAGAGGGATACGAGGACTATTTGAGAAATCTGGGAGTTGATCTACGGGGTGTAATCAAACTTCCTGGAAAAAGAACGAAACAAATTTTCATATTTACTGACCATAGAGGTGACCAAATAACTTTCTTTGATTACGGCGCTGAAATTCATTTTGAGAAGATGAAGACACCGGCTGATTTAATCAAGGAAAGTAAGATCGTCCATATTTCATCATCAGGAGATTACAAATTCAATATCCGATGTGCAGAGTTTGCTCATAAGAATGGCGTTTCAGTTTCCTTTGACCCTGGAAATGATCCTTTCATCGAGATTCCTCGCTATTCGAGAAAAATGCTGCAATATAGTAAGCTCGTGTTCATGAATGATGCCGAAGCATTGTGCATAATCAGACGTTTGAAGCTTCACGTTGCGAGTGATTTTCTAGATCTTGGTCCTGATGTTGTCGTGATTATCGACAAACACGATAAGTCTAGCTTGATTTATACTAGGAAGGGAGTAGAGCGAATTCCTTCAGCTATTAAGATGGTCAGAGATCCTACGGGAGCCAGCGACGGTTACGTCGCTGCATTTCTTGCAGCATATATCAAGGGCTATGACCTGAAAATTGCAGGTGAGTTGGGAGCTGTTGAAGCCTCTTTTGTTTCAGAAAGCTTTGGATCGCAGACAAACTTACCTAGCTGGGGATTACTTGTGCAAGCGAAGCAGCAGATATTTGGACATCTAACCTAGGCATAGAGCAGCGCGCACTTTTGACAAACTAGATTGCTAACAAGAGACTTATGATTACTAGAAGCAGTCCTCCAAGAATCAATGCAAGGCTCTCAAGGTAGAAGTATTTCAGGTGCGATAATGTAACTTGAGGGTTTGTGGATTTATTTGGCAGATATAAAAGCGACACGGTATAGCCAATGCCGATAAGTGCAACACCAATGAGAATACCGATCCAACTGGTAAGCATCTTGCTTCCTCAGTTTGCTACATCACTTTTTAATTGAACTATCTCGGAATATAAGTTTGTGGTAAAGAAGCAAACTTGTCTTTGTTAGCTGTTTTTTCTACTCACGAGTCCAATAAGGAACCCAGCGATGAATGTTGCTACTGCGCCAACAGCAATCAAGAGCGTAGCAGCCGAGGGAACAATGTTCGACGTAGCCAGTATTGATAACGCTGCGATTATTATACCCATTGCTGTAATCATGGTTGTCTCGAATATTTGCATTCTACGTGTGGCCGCTTTTACTTCGTCTAGCGTTACCTTAGGCGCACTCTTCAAAAACCCGTAATCTGCCATCCTCTTTCTCCTTGCGGCATATCCTACCGATCTACCAGGCGTGGTTCTTACGAAATCAATTGTTGCAAATGGCTGCCCATACTCTAAAACAGCGGGTTCGGTTGAAAGGTTGTATAACGGACAATAAAGATGACCTCTGTAACCTGGATCTACTTGCGGCCCACCAACCCAAAGCAATCCATTATAAACACATGATATTCTCAAGTTCCACCTTCCGATGACATTACTAGGCATGTTAAGTTCTTCAAGTGTTTCCACGATTGCAACTTGGTAGGGTTCAATACGCAAATAGGGATTCTTTTCATCTAAGAAAATAGTTTTCTCACCAACTCTGCATTCTTTTCCCAATGACAGATGGTATGCGGCCGGCTTTAATCGATCCTTCTCCTTTTCCGGATAGAAAGGGTCGATCATGTTATATCTTTTAACACATTCTATGATCTCGCTCGACACTAGAACCCCTGGCGGTTCATCTGGGAGAAGCGTAACTTCAGTAGGTAGATCCGCTTGCTCTTCTGTCTTCTCTCCTTTGACTATTCTATTTGGCTTCCTATTCATTGCTATTAACCTCACGTGTCTACCATACTGCAACTGTTTAGCTAAGGTTTTCTAAACTTATATTACTTTTCACATGTTTATTGACTATTTAAATTGAGCTTACGGTTACTAGCATCAGAAACCTTGCTTTGGGACTTCATCGGGTGAATGCTCTAGGAACTATCAAGCAGCCTTCTTTGTTCCCAAGCGCGCGCTGGTTTCAGCTTTTTGTCGTCTTTATCTTCATCAAACGGTCTATCAGTTTGAACTTCGTGATGCAATATTTGATCTCATCGCTAATAAGTACACCAGACCCTAGGGTCGTCTTCAGGGCAAGGAGGCAATTTGTCGTTCAACAACTTCCTCTCCTAAAACATTCCTTGTGTCAATAATCTCTTCGTTTGTTGGTCCAGTACCCACAAAGCTCACCTTTACCCGGGTTTCCTTCTGGATGTGATCAACAAATTCCCTAGCTGTCCGTGTCAAGTCTTCAATTCTCCTCACGCCTCTGTTCTGATAGTCAAGATAGTCTACTCCATTAAGGGCAATCTCTGTAGGATTGTTGACCATAGCTGCCTCTTTGACGATGCCGATATCAAAAAATGCAACTCTTCTTAGTCTATTTGTCACAGTCGTAAATTCTCTAATCTTGTATGGGTACCCGCTCAGCTCCTGCAACTTCCCCCAAGTGATTTCGTTCTTCAGTGGACCAGAGTTTCCGCCTACTCTAATGGGAAAGGTCCTAAGAACCAGTATTACAGTAGTGGCTCGGAGAGGGCTAACACCTACCTCGCTGAGGAAGGAACTTGCCGTAGTGTCTCTGCTAGTAGTATATGGATAGGACTTGGAATGATAAAGAGACAAACCGAATCCCTGAGTTCCCTCGACAATAACCTTGAGGTTTCTGTCTAGAGCCGAATTTATCTCGCGAGAAACGCAGGTCAAGAAAGGCTGAAGCTTGGGCTCATCCTTAGCTAGGCGGAAACTTCCATTTCTGAGAACTCTCCTAGCTACGGCAGCTCCCACTCCCGATAATGTAGATCCAATTTTCTTTCTAAGGTTAAGAGCTTTCTCGTATTTCTCGTCTTCCTTTGTTATTATTCCCGCATTGAAGTCGACACCCAATCTTGCAGGGTTCACCCCACAATATTCCAGTTCTTGCAGGAGTATATCGGGATTAATTAGAGTCCCCGCAGCTAGTAATAGCCTAGTTTTAGCGTTGACAAACCCAGCAGGTAGCAGTCTCAGTACGCATCTCTTCCCATTGAAATCCACAGTATGTCCTGAATTAGGCCCTCCACAGCGAACTACATAATCGACATTGTCCGTGGCAGAGAGGTGCGACACTATCTTGCCTTTTCCTTCTCCTCCGTACTGGCCCCCGACTACTATTGTGAGCGGCATCTGGATCCTGTACTTAGATTAAAGTTGTATTGGTTTTAACTTTTTTCATCGAACGAAGTTCTATTCGGCTCAGAACCATGTTGGCAAATCCTTCTGCTGTCGATTCTCGGTATTATCAGAAAACCTTCTTCCTTGTTTCCCAAGGCCTCATACTCATCAGCCAAGTAGAAATAGCCGACCAAGGCAGATGTTATTGCGTCCAATTCATCGTGTGAATTTCTACCATTCATGAATTCTCCAGTAAGACCCACATTCTGCAGACCCTGCTTCAAGTCTTCAAGGCTCACTTTCTTGCGAATAATCCTCAAAATGTCTTGTGCTGCTCCAGGATAACTTTCTATAACAGGAAAGCCTCGCCTTTCAAACTCCTTTCTCATATGGATGCCCCTCTCCGTTAGTAGTTGCATACTACGAATCAGTGATGGAAAGATAAAGACACCTCTGCGTCTAAGTATCCTTTCAGCTTCGCGTGTGATCCCGAATCTGCGGCACTCACAGCTATCCTTTGTGCAATCTCTACCTTTCGGCAAACCTAAGGGAGAATCTATAGAAACCAAATCAGGATTTACCCCAGTCGTGGTTTCTATTATTTCCTTATCTGTTTTCAGTAGCTTAGCTTGGACTCGTTTGCCTTCCATCAATGCCCATCCTGTACTTCTTTTTTCAGAAGCGCTCAGATCGATTCCGACGACCTTTGGGTATTCTTTTTTATTTTTCTTGATTCTTAGAAGTAAGTGATCTATTGCTTTTGATGGAGTACGGTTTCTTCTCGTGTTAATTAGAATAGGTTTCGAATTATTTATCTTGAGTTCAAGCATAGAATGTTGCCTTCTTTGGATTTTTACTGTTGTTTGCGGAATCTTAAAATCAAGCTCCAGATCAGGTGAAGTTTCCAAGAAATCCATCTGTAGCGTGGCGCAAGCGTGTTCAAGCAGAGGCTTCAGATTCACGATGTCGGCCGTATTGTACTTCACCAATGACTCCAATGCATAGTCATCGCCACGGACATATCTATTCCAGAGAACCGTTGCGTCGAACCCATCCATGCAAGAGATATCATCGTCCCTTACTATGTTCATTTGCTCCTCAACAGATTTCAGTCCGCCTGTATGTCCCAGTCTCCTTAGTAGAAACCTCAAATCAATGTGCACGGGCGGAATACAGTGTTGCCCAAGCTTATTACGAATAAAGTGCAGATCAAACAAGGTTCCGTTATAGGTCACTAAAATAGAGTATTTTCTGATTTCTTTCCTGAAATCATTGAGATTTTGCCCTTGGATAAAAGTTTTGACATTATTACCATTGAAAATACCTATAACAGTAATATCATCGTAGTAAAAAGAAAGCCCAGTGGTTTCAATGTCCAGAAAAACCGTACTATCCTTAAATGTTGGATATAGTCTCCAATATTCTCGCTTAGGAAGGTTTTTCGCAAAAAACAATACGTCTTTCTTTCTAAGAGCTGTCTCTGAAGCTTTCAACCATTTTTTTATTCTGACAGCAGCACTTCCAGAAATACCTACTTTCTTGCTTTTTTCCACAAAGTCATCCCAAGAATATATTTTACGTTCCCAAATCATTTTCTCTGTTTTAAAGCCGACTCCAGGAATGTGCAAAAAAGTAGACTTTAGCATTCTTGGTCTTCCCCCTTCTCATAATCTGCAGTGCCTATTTTTACGCTTTTCCTCACAAAATCACTTCACTTACGATCATTTAGATGATCACTATTGAGATGGCAAAAGATTAATGCTTAATAGTCTTTTTTGATTTTGGTGGAAAAACTTGACCATTTTGCCTATCGATACACAACGCTATGGAACCCCAGAGATGAAGTTCATTTTTGAAGAGAAGACACGGTTCCAGAAACTTTTGGATGTTGAGGCAGCTTTAGCTTGGGCTCATTCCAAAGTTGGCAACATTCCGCGGAAAGATGCTGAAAAAATCGCTTCTGCAGCCTCGTTAAAACACGTGAAGCTGCATTGCATAAAGGAGATTGAGCGTGATGTAAAGCATGATATGGTAGCTTTAGTTAGAGCATTTGCTGAAGCTTGCGGTTCCAGTGGGGGGTACGTTCATCTTGGTGCAACAAGCTCTGACATAAAGGATACTGCGCTTACTCTTCAGATAAAAGATGCTCTTGAATTAATTGAAGGAAGGCTAAATGGTCTTGAGAAAATTCTGATGGATAAGGCCTTACAATATGATGAGACAATGATGGTTGGCAGAACGCATGGTCAACATGCTTTGCCCATAACTTTGGGTTTCAAGTTTACGGTGTGGATGCGAGAGATTTCCAGACACATACAAAGGGTTAGGCAAAGCAAGGAGCGTGTGTTAGTTGGAAAAATGAGCGGCGCTGTCGGCACCCAAGCGAGTTTTGGCGTACATGCCATGAAGATTCAAGAACTTGTTATGCAACGTCTCGGAATCAAACCAGCCGAGATTTCTACGCAAATTGTACAAAGGGACCGTCACGCGGAGCTTATATGTTTGCTGGCTATGATAGCCTCTACGCTTGACAATTTTGCCACTGAAATTAGGGAGTTGCAAAGGCCAGAGATTGGAGAGCTTTTTGAGCCTTTTGAAAAGAAGCAGGTGGGCAGTTCTACTATGCCTCATAAGCGAAACCCAGTAACTTGTGAGAGAATTTGTGGTTTGGCCCGAATCGTTAGGAGCCTTGTCATACCTGCTTTGGAGAATGTCGTAACATTGCATGAAAGGGATCTGACTCAATCTTCTGCAGAACGTTTTATAATTCCGGAAGCCTGCATACTGACCGATTATATTCTTTTTTTGACGACTGGGATTTTGACTGGCTTGCAAATTAACGAGCACCGGATGCTTAAGAACATTAAGGTGACTCAAGGACGCATGATGTCTGAAGCAGTAATGATCGCATTGACAAAAAAGGGCATGAGTCGCCAAGAGGCTTATGAATTGTTGAGAAATCTGGCGGCAAAAAGTGAAATGGAAAAACGCCCATTCAAAGAGATACTGTTGGAAGCAAGGACCATGAGCGAAAAACTAAGTGAAAAGGAAATTGATGAGGCACTAAATCCTAAAAACTACTTGGGCACTGTCCTAAAGCAGATAAAGCTTATGATTGAGGAAACGAAAGTCGAACGTAGAGACCGAGGGCTTTCCAGCTAAGGCAAACTTGCGAAGCTGTAGCTGAACCGGGTAGCAATGTGCACGTATTTGAAAGATTATTCAGATTGCTGATGGAGCTAAACCGAGAATGGCAGCTTAAATGGTGGAATTGACTCATATTTCATTATCATATAAGCTAGAGTTTATCCAACTCTCTTTCTAATAGTGGTATCTTGAACTTCATAAAAGTCAGCTGCTGGAACGACACTCTCGCCTAGTGGAGAGATGAGTTAAAATAAATTTTCAGATAGCCCATGTAGAGCACGCGAAACTTTACTCTTTAGTAATGCATTTATCAACTTACACTCTTAGTTATTTACGGACGTGGAAACTGCTTTCTATAGGAGGACGCATACCCGGATGGATAACAAGAGATTAAGAAAAATTGAAGTTGAATATAGAAACTCCCGGATTCTTGCAATTATTCTATCCTTTCTCTCGATTCTGTTTCCTATCGCAGTTTTCATAATGACTTATGAATTAAAATTGAGGACTTCAGTCTTCTGGGCTTTTCCGTTAGTTCATTTATGGTGGTTTGTGCCCCCTCAAGTGGGATGTTTGCCCTTCTTTAGTAGAAAATTGATCTATCATCCAAGCCTTATGAAAAAGGTTTTTTGGTTGATGTCTCTGTGGCCGATCCTTGTGGGGATTCTTATCTGGATAGATACTTCATTAGATCTCTTGCTGACTAAAGCATTGTCTACCGTAATACCTTTCGTATCTGGCGCCTCTTCGTCAATTATTGCACTTATGATAACAGTGTTTCCATTCTTTGATGGAAAACTATTATCAGTATTTCTGAATAAAGTCGATGTGGACGTTCTGGGATCCACCCGAGAAAGAGTCATAATGAATGGTTTTGGTGAAACATTTTACAAGAGCCCAGAGGTTTTGCGAAAAGGTCTCCCAATCCTAATAGGAAATAGAACAAAAAGAGCTGTTGTAGTTTCTCATATAATGCTTGGCGTCACTACTCTAAATGTTCCACTAAATTTCGAAACAAAATCTGGTATAGGACCAATTGAATATGAAGAAAAATGGAGATTACCCGAATGGATGGTTGTTGAATCAAGATCGAGTCAGATCTTGTATATTCCTTGGCAAAAGGTTATGAATGCATCAAAAAGAGCAGAAGAAATGACACAAAAAGTAAGAAAAAGATCAAGATTTCATGTTGGCATTTACGACCCCTTTCTTAACAGGAAATTTTGGAGTAAGGAAATCAATCATCAATCTCTGCTGCAGGAGTTCTGTGACCTTGAATAGGTGAAAAAACATCCAGAATGGGGAAGAAAGTGACTTTATGAGAAAAACTAGAATTTTTCACCTCGGCGCGCTGGCTTGTCCCGAAATTGGTTTTAAATGGTTTTTATTCTTCTTTTGACTGTTCGCGCCCAGTACGGGCTTGTTTGACAGGCGAACCCTGACCGTGTTGACGGATGGCAAGTGTAATAAGTTGTCGCGGAGAAGATAACACTTAATACTTCCAGTTCCCTTTAGTGGGAGTTTCTCCTTGAATCCGATGTGTTTTATTTGGGGTTGAGCAGATTTAAGCTTTATCAGAAGCGCTGCAGGGGGTGTTTCTAGATTTTCTGTATGTTGCAGTTTTGCTTATAAACATAATCGGGGTTTTTTCCAGAACAGGTAAGCTTTCGTCTGCATTAGGAAACCGCAGATTTTGATGAGTCCTGCAAGCTGCTCCAAGGTTGCAGCATTCACTTTTCTCTCGTAATCCCCCGTATGCCCGAATGGAAGGCCTGAGCTGAAAAACTTTGAGAAGCGTGGATGGTCGGCTTTAACGAAGGCCTCCCTAACCCTTTCCAGGTCGTCGGCGTTGAGTGCTTGAAGTTTCTGGAATACATAGTTCCCGCTTCCAAGCAGCCTGACGTTAAACCCGACTTGTTCAAGGACTCTGGAAACCCGCAAAATCTCCTTGGAAGGCTCCTGCTCAGTAACCTTCTTCATCCCCGCCTTCTCGCCAAACGGGTTGTACTTGGCCATTACCGCAACCATCTCCACGTAGGGCGTGCCGGTTAAGGGTAAGGTGTCCCGAACAAGTTTCGCTCCGAGTCCTATGCTCCGATATTTCGGGTGAACCACAACACGGTTAATAATGGTCAGTTTCTCGTTCAGTTCCCGCATCGTCATTCGGGGCAGAACAATTCTTCGACCGTAGGCGCTGGGAGGCGGATAACAATAGACGATCACTCCGCACACCTCGGTCCCCCGCTTAAGACAATAGATTTTGCGAGGCGCAACCACCCTGTGACTGCGATAATGAAAGCCGGCGAGCATTTTCCAATCCTGCATCGATCCCTCTTCAACACGCATTTCCCTCATCAAACTGCATTCCCTTGCGGGCTCATTTGAGAAATAGTCGACAGAAATCTCCTTGCCATACCGCTTGTGGATGTGCACGCTAGGCTTCAAATCCTCAAACAGGTCCGTGTGAGTCGTGGCTACAACCACAGCTTTTCCCAAGGTTCTTGCAAGCTTCTGCACGTTAAACGCCACAATCTTCGCAGTATCACGATCCAGCGTTGCGCAGAACTCGTCAGCCACCCACCACTGCTTCCTGCTCTCAACCATTTTGGCGATGCGGTAACGGTACTTCTGTCCGTCTGAAAGCTGCTCGTAAGTGCGCAGGAACAGAAAAGCGTCGTTCAAGCCAACGCGACTTAAAATCTCAATGCCCTCTTCAACTGTCTTTCCCACAGTCTCGATTAACGGTTTGTTGCTGCAGATTTCGAGGTTTTTCATGTCTACAGCTTCAGAACCAAGGTCACTTAACAACGCTCGTAGTAACACGCTTTTCCCGCTGCCGCTCTCGCCCGTGATCAAGACGATGTCGTTAGGGCTTATTTTCAACTCAACATTGTCATAAATCACGAAGTGCTTCTGCTCGTCAAGGCCAAGGCCGAAGGCTTCAGCAACCGCTATGCTTCTAGGTGTGAGTTTGGTAGCTGTCTCATACGAAATATTAAACGTGAACCTGTTCCGGCTTCTATCGTAGACTCTGCGGAACTGGCGGATGCGGAAATATTCTCTTCGCCTTGTCAACGTGTTACGCCCTCAACCTGCTTCCGCTTCAACTTTTCCCGCAGCCTGTTCAACTTCACTTTTCCATTGCTCATGGTGTCCACTGACGACAGGTTAGAATGAGAAAAAAGAGCCTTGAGGTTGTTTTGAAAACTAAAAAAAGGAGAAAAGTTAAGACATGCCGAAGGCGAGCCTACTGAGGTTTTGCGGTCGTTCCATTCGCTGCTTTGCCTTCTTTGTAATCTTCGTACAAGCCTATGCCTATTGGGATTGTAAAACCAAGCAATCCGAGAAGTGGTCCTACCACACCAGGTGTTGCAGTAG
>Ga0315282_10017997_pt1 | contig 10150 bp, 16 predicted proteins | sample YL17G07_20_MG_FD_203693 | JGI IMG/M metagenome (GOLD analysis project Ga0315282, IMG submission 203693) | Sediment microbial communities from Yellowstone Lake, YNP, Wyoming, USA - YL17G07_20 | ecosystem: Environmental > Aquatic > Freshwater > Lake > Sediment | place: USA: Wyoming | collected... | reverse complement strand
GTCGCCCAGCAAATGAAGGCGTGCCGTCATAACGTTTTCACTAGCATGACGCGCGCGCGCGCTACGGGCTATACAGAAGAGGGATATAATCAAACTAGAAGACATTTAACTTGGAATAAGAAAAGCCTTGATTAAGTTGGCAGAATCATTTTAAAAGCACGGGTGCCCTTACGACACTTTCTTTTAGCGGAGTCATAAAATCCTTTTGGGCATCCAATTACTATTGTCGCGTTTCCACTTTTCTTAGAAAAGAAAGAAGACTCGTCGAATTCGTCGGTGGTTCGGGGCTCGCACCTGTCGGTGCCATATATGGGCTTCATCATATTGCACTCCCTCTTTCCCCCGACCTGCTCGCATTTAGCGACGCAGCCATTCTTAGCCTTCTTAGCCATCACTTCTTCACCGAAGCCCTATGCTGCGCGCGCTTCTTGTCCTTTTCTGACAAGGCCCACGCGCCCAGCGCCAACAGAAGGAGGAGCCACCAGGGGAAGCCAGCCGGTTCGACTTCTACCGGTACGAATGTCGCTATGACGACCGTATCCACGTTAATCGTGACACCCATAGGATTAATCGATCCCGCATCCACGCCGTTTACCTGCCACCCCTGGAACGCCCAGCCGTCAGCCGGAGTCGCTGTTACCCACGTAGTCGATCCCCGACGATAGGTGTACAGCCCCGTCGGAGGATCTGTCGACCCCTGCCCATTCGAGTAGATCTGGAAAGTATTAGTGGGAGTAGGCGGCGTGAGTTCGTAGAACACATCATCTACATACGGACCTAGCTCTCCGACCTTCCAGGTATTGTTGTCAACGTAGAACTGCCAGAAGTATATTTCTCTTGAGAATGGTGTAACGAAGGTCACTGTTTGATTATTTAGCTTAATTATGTCATCTATCCATACAGTCACTACGCAGTGATCGGGAGTAAGTGTGTTTTCCACCACTATCTTGTGCCAGTCACCTACACTTATCGGGCCTAAGTCAAACCAGATGTAATTTATTCCATCAACGATTTGAATTTTGAGGTCTTCAGGGCCAGTCTTATTCTCCGGCCCCATCATGATAGCCCAATCGCCTCGGCCTCCCCATAAATCAGATGAGTGGAAACCTAACACAGGACTGTAGGTTTCTGGATGCAAAGGATCGTAAGATATCTGTCTAAATTTTGTCCAGTATCCAATTATTCCGTGGCTTGAACCGACATCCGCAGTTTTAGGGGCTATGTTATATGTGTAGGGTGGAAACCACTTAGTCATCAATCCTCCGCCCGACCCTCCAGAGGATCGCTGCATGATGACGCCGTAGTTTCCCGAGTGTGCAGCTTCCGCTGCAACTATAGAGTCGAGATCCTTCCAGTCCCACCAGTTGCGAGTGGCGTCCTCGAATCCGCAGGAGTCGACATAGGGGATACTCATTGGCTATTTCCTCTTCACTGACGCCCTGCAGACGGCCACGGGATTATATTTGCACTTCCCGTAGTCGAATTTCCCTCGCCTCTTCGCTGATTTAGGGCACGCAGCTTTCTCCACCTGGCGTATGCAGGAGGACAGCCTCCGCCTAAGCGCGGGGCTGCGCTTCTCGGCCTTAGTGAGCCCAGATGGGAGATATGCGCGCGTCATTACCTTCTCCTCTTACATTTGCTCAGGGCAACGCTTGCGGCTGCGAATTGAAGCGCCCCTATCTTCCTACCCTTTCTCTCATAGAGACGGAGGCCCTCCAAAACATTCTTTGAAGCGGCTTTGATGTATCTACACTGGCATCTGGCAGGGAGATCTTTACCAGCCATTCTCCAGAAATCACGTGACCCTTGTATCTCCTTAGAGGTCATCCTCGGCAGTGAGACTGACCGCGTGATCAGTTTCTCGGCGTCGTTCTTCAGCATCCGAATTAAAGTAGGGCAATCAGTTTTAGCCATTCACTTTCCCCCGCAGTATTTTTTATCCATACGCCTCACTATCGCGTGGTGTCTCTTCTCATCAAACCTGATATCCCCTAAAGCACGTTCATCCGCCTCTTGGACAGCGAAGCCACGCGCTGATTCCATCAACTCTGTGTAGTCTGGGAAAGCCTTAGCCTCATCCTTGACCATCTCCTTGATTAACTCACAGAATTTCGCCTTCATTTCAGCAGCCTCTTCAGCTCGGCGCCGCTCACCGGCTTTCCGTCCTTCAGCACCGTCGGCGTGTACTCGATCGCCTCGCACTCCTTAGAGGAGCATTTGTCAATATCAACCACCTTGACCTTGTCGCCCCTGATCTTCGCGTTCTTCTTTATGATCGGAACCATCTGCTTGCACGCCTCGCAGGAGTCAGACTTGTATATGGTAAGCTTCGCCATGCCTGAGTATGATTCAGCGAGAGCTAATAAAAGAGTATTTCCTAGATGCCCTTCGTTATGAGCAGCTCGGTGACAGCCTTGTGCTCGCCCTTGTTGTTGAGGGTGTACTCCTGCTTGATCCTCCTGCACTTATATTTCCCGCCTCGGCAGAACTCCCTCCTGACGAGGGGGATGTCGTTATAGCTTATCACCGCCATATCCCTCAGCCCATCCGTCACCTTCTTCACGTCGGCGGGCATCAATTCCCTGCCGTGGCGGTAGCCCTCCGTCGACGTCTTCGGGTAGGGCGGATCAATGTAGAAAAGCGTCTTGCCCCCGTCGTGCTTCCTGCAGACGGAGCCAAAATCACCGGAGGTTACAATCGTCTTCCTGAGCCTCTCCCTATACTTCAGGTGGTTCTTGCTCGCGACACCACACCTCTTCGCCTTATCGCCCCCGCACTTCTCCCAGGCCCCAGGGTCGGGCGTCGTCCCCTTCCCCCCGTAGCTGATCTTGTTCCTGTATAAAAAATTCGTCTAGCCCTTCTTGCAACGTCCACGGAAGCGGTATCCCTGTTTCGTGTGGCAGTACCGCATCCCGTTGCTGGTGCAGGCGCAGGAACCCACAGCGAGCCTCATTTCCTTCTCCCCCGACACTCGGATCTTTTCGCGTATTTACCGTTTTTAAGAGATCGGCACCGCGAGCCCGTCGAATCACGCTTTACTTCGCTATCCATTGCGATCAACACTTTATGATGATATATTTCCACTTCCGCTTTCCAGATTCAGTGTGGTACCAAACCTGATTACGCCCACACTTAGCATCGTACTCAAATTCGAAAGCACCTTGACTTTCTTATTGATCAGCCGCCTAGTTACCTTAGCCATTTACTTCATCCTCGGTGCTCCTTGAATCTGGCGCACGCCTTCCGGCAGACTCTTTTCCCCGCCCTGACTCCGCAGACTTTCTTAGGTTTGAATCTAATGCAGGACCTCACTAATCCCATCGACTCACTTCCCACACCACTCGCGCCAGCCCTTCGATTTCGGGTACCCTAGCTTCAACATCCCAAACTTGCGTGCTCGGGCGCAGATTCTGGCCTTCTGGCCCTTGCACTTCTGGCCGAACATCTTGGTTCGGGTCCTAGCGTTTGCTACGTGGCTGGGGTTATGGATCGGATAACTTCCGGGATAAGGATAGTTACCTGGGCAGGCAAAATCGGATTTGGGCAGCCTCTCCCTCTGGGCCTGGGTCAGCCTCGCCAATTAGTGAAGCCCCCTCACTCTGCCTTGAATCTGACCTTGCCAGACTGGAGTCGGCAGACCTTTACGCCCTTACGGACGTGCTTACAAGTTCCCTTCTTCACGTTTGGGTCGCCTCACTTGCTGCGGACGCAGCGGCTGCCGCGTCCCTTCTTCCTCTTGTGGAAGCCCGGCTTACACCTTGCAGACATCCCTAGACCCTCTTGAAGCGGGTGCAGTGCTTGTGGCCCTTCCTGCCAGCAAACTTAGCGCATCTCTTTACGCTCATCTTTCATGCCTCAGGATAGAGTGGGGCTGGAATCCTTATAAGTGTTTGGTCATTAAATTTAGCTAAATAATTTATTCATTTTGACTTCTTGAATGTTTTACATCTCTTAACTTTCACCAATCGCCCCAGGCTCGTCCTCATAGTGACGACTTGGACCGTGTCACACTTCAGCCCCTTCGGACCGGGGTGCTTCGATTTTCGCGACAAAGGCGATCTCTGGGGGGAAATGAGTTACATCCGCTTAAAACATTTATTCTTCTTTATAGTTAGGCATCTCCGGCTCGTAATATTTGATGCTGTTTTCCTCCGAAATATGATTTTTCGCTGGCTGCGTCTTTATGGGATATGTTTTGCAGGCATTGTTTTTGTAGTGGATAAGTAGACCCACATTCATCTTATGCCTTTCTCCGTATCTGATGTGTGATTTTTGGTTAGGTCGGCCTACTAGGGCATAATCCGTGTTGAGGTAGTAGTCTCCTATGGAAAGTGAATCAATGTATCGTGCTATTGTCTCGGCATCTGTCTTCTTAAACTGGTTTTTCTGGTCGTACAGAACAATCGTTATCCTGTTCGTGTCGTGAAATCTGTCTAGGTCTTGATTCTCCAGCAGCCATTGGAATAACTCAAATCCCTTGAATCTTCTTTTGTAGGTTTTTGGGATGCCTCCATCCGTTACCTTAACATCAAAGGAAATCCCCTCAATCCATATATCCACTCCACTGTAATCGTTATCTGGCTCCGCTTTCTGTGACTTAGGGTATTTGCTTAACTCATCCACAATTAAGTCGTGTGGGATTATGTCCTCTACTCGATCAGTGTACGTGGTCTTTTTCCAGTTTTTATTCCTCAGCCTCGTCACCCCAATATACCCACTCATTTCTCTTTTTTTCAGGCCTAGCGAATAACTCAAGATATTTTCGGCGTGGATACATCTTTTCTATTATGCCATATATTTCATCTGGCTTCCTACTGTGCCCCCGTTTATCGGCCTTGATGATGCTACTCGGCCTATTCCCCTCTTCAGGGGGAGGCATCTTCCCTTTCTTCCCAATCAACAGAAGTTCGTGATCCCCTCTGATGTAATGACCTACCCCTAAACCACTTTTAATCCACACCATATTAGTTAGATATTCGTAGCCCCATTTTTCCAAGACACTGAGGGCCTCCCTAATCTTGGGATTCGTCGCCCAGAGAAACAATATCGATTCCTCAGCGGATGGAATCTTCAATTTGCATATCTCGTCGAGGCTCATCGTTGAGTATTGCTCCTCCGAGTTACCCGAGACAGCCGTAAAATCATATTTCCAAGGCGGATCTGCTAAGATAACATCAAATAATCCCTTTGGGAGAGATGGGGGACTAGCGTGTTTTTCCTTTAAGTTGAGAGATTGATAAGCATAAGATATGCTAGTCGATCCTTCTCTTACACTCTTTTTTATTTCCTCAGTACCCTTATCTCTAACCTTCTTGGCTCTCTCGTAGGTTCCCTTAGATACGCCAATGGCTTTTGCGGTGAGTTCTGTGGTTTCAACCCTCCCCTCATTTGCGGGTAGGGTTATACCCGCATACTCTCTCTGCTTTGCTTTCTCCGCAATCAGATTTTCTAGTGGCTTAGCCATCTCCACCTTCTGAAAGGCGTTTAACTGACGCCTGAGTAGATTTGTTTTAATCACATATATTTCTTCGTCAAGGACACTGGGCAGATCCACAATCTGCGTGTCAAAGTAGAGGGCGTGCTTATTGCATATTTCAAAGCGATTATGACCATCTAATATCTCATCTTTTTTATTTATTTTAATTGATTCAAAACATCCCTGATTGGCGACTATATCTGCCTCTAATGCTTTGTATTCTTCAGGTTTAATCGGAGGAACTAGCTTCCTATATTCTGGATTGATCTTCAATGGCTTCAATTTCATTCACCTATTTACATTGTTTTTTCCTTAACTCCTCACAACAAATGTTGGTAATAACTTTTAATTTTGTCTCAATAATATCTGAAAAGTATTTTAATGCAACCGGATCAGCTGTTTTTAATGCTTCATATTGATTATCTAATTTAATTATGTGTGGTTGAAGATATTTTTCTCTATGAATTTTTAAATCAAAAAGAATATGCATAACTCTATGATGGTTTGGACAGAGATAAATTTCATTTTCATGTATATCTAAACCATCGTATTTTATAGGTAAAATATGATGAAGATCGGTTATTGGGTATCCACAAATAACGCAAGAATTCATAACAGTTTTATCTCCTTGTCTACTTTCAGTGGCTTCAAGTTATCACGCGTGCGCTCTTAGACAAGTCGTATGGGTGAGTATAAATATATAAAACTGCCCTATCTAAATCGGTGGATTGGGGGCCCCAGCTCTTAGACAAGGTTTTAGCTTCCATCCACCTAAAAACCGTTATATTTCCCACGATCCAACCACATACCAGACATGGAGCCCATCTACGTGGTCCACTGCCCCTACTGCCGCGCCCTCGTCCCGATATTCAGGGATAAGGCCACGGCTAGGTGCACCGCCTGCGGGGGGCAGATGCGGATACTTAAGCCGGGGGACAGCGGATACCTAGATGCGGCCCAATCTGTCAAGAGGAAAGAGAAAGAATGAGTCAAATATCGGTATCCCAGGCGCTGGGGCTGTACATTGCGTACCTCCAGTCTAGGATCGCTGGCACGCCGCCCGCGCTCGTGAATAACCCGAGCATCGTGACGGTTAACCCCCAGACGGGGCAGTGGGTGTCGCTGAGCCTCACCCAGATGCTTTCTGAGGCGCAGAGGGGAACAGCCATAGGCATCAACGAGGCCGTCAAGTACGCGGCCCAGCAGGGGTATTCGGTGGCGGGTTAATGCCTACCCTCCGATTCAAGATCACCGGTGATGAGCAGTTGAAACACCTATTCAAGGCAGAGGACGAGCTACACAAGGCAGGCGTGGAATTCGACACAGGCTACGCGACTGAGGAGAAAATCAGGGAATGGGAGTTAGATTGGAGCCTCAAGGGTGCCGAACTCGTCCACGAGGGAAAAGTAATATTGAAGTGATCCCGATTGGCGCGCGTCCTCCTGATGTCCAGCAGCTTCGATCTGCCGACTACATATATTTCGAGTTTGACAGACATACTGGAGGCCGACGCCGCCGCGATGGGCCACGAGGTTCGGCACATCAGGGACAACGCGCTCACCCCCGAAAGCTACGCCGACGCTGTCGAGTCGTTCAAGCCCGACATAGTCATCGGGGCGGGGCATGGAGGGACAAATGTTTTCACCACTATGAATGTCTCCCCGCTCATAGTGGCGTGCACGAATGACGGGGAGCTGGCGGGGACGGGCGTCGTCTTCCTATCCTGCCTGACGGGGGTCGTGCTTGCCCCCAGCATAGTGAGCAAGGGCGGGAAGTCGGTGGCGGCCTTCACCAGCGAGTTCGCCTGGATCGTGTCGGCCCCCTATGATCCCTACAGCGATCCTTACTGGCAGCCCTTCGCGCGGATGCTTCTGGAGTCCACCCGCGAGGTGCTTAGGGGGAACGGGTGGGGGGCATGGTACTCGGTGCTCCAGCGCGTCGGGAGGGAGGAGGAGTCGAAGTGGGGGCAGTCCACGGATCCCCAGGCACCCGACATAGTCTACGCCATAAGGCACGACCTCGCCTGCGCCACGGTAGTCGGTGAAGGTGCGGGGGCGTACGCGGGGGCCGAGGGAATCGGGATCCTGGCGCTGATACCCCTTGCGGTCCTGCTCATGGGGTAACAATATGGTAGACAAAACGGCGGGGCTGGCGATGGGTGCAGTCGTCGGGTTCTCTGCCGACGCTCTCTGGAACGCCTGGCCTCCGCACATCTACCTCGCGGAGGAGAGAAGCCCCCTCGCCTTCATAGACCATATCCACTGGGGCATTGCTTCCCTAATAGCGGAGAAAAGAACCAAACTGGGCGGAATCGGGATTGGCTTTGGCGCATCACTAATCACCCTAGATTTTAAATATCCCGACCACTTCGTCGGGAGAGACCCAACCGAGATGGCGGCCAGCAACGCCCTCACCGCTCTTCTAACTCTCCTATTGGTTTTCTCATAGAATATCTTTTTAACTCCATTGAATCAAATACTTCCCAGAGGCGTGGCTAGGCAATGAGTGGATGGTTTGAGTGGACCCGCATCGACAACCAGGCTTCCCGCGACGCTTTCTACTTCTGGGAGCGGACGAGCCAGGGGATCAAGCCCCGGCTGCCGCTGAATAAGGCTGTCATCGAATCGTGGGTCGTGGGCGGGGAGAGGGGCGGAGGCCCAATAATGGTTGAGAGCCTGCCCGTAGAGGCTTTCCAAGTCAAAGGCATCCCCGTCTACTACGATCAGTATCAGGATATCTGGTTTGTTGACGGTTACCCCGATAACTTCGCCTCCGCGGCTGAGGCGGCTGCCTTCGCGGAGAGTTTAATCCCAGCCACTCCCCCCACAAAGTCTGGTCAGCCCCATCATCGGGCTGGGCGCCCTAGTCGCCCTGCTGGTATAAGGTCTATGAAAGCTGGAACGTGAAGGATCATGCCCACCCCAATATTCAAGGTAACAAACATCACCAGAAGCAACTTCGTATCAGTCAGCCCCGAGCAGATAGCGAAGATCTACCTCGCCCTATACGACTCCTTCAAGATAGAGCTAACCGGATTCGTCCCAAGCGGCGTCGCCATATTTCAGAACCTCATAGGCGGCACCTGGACCACCGTCCAAATCCTCCCGCTGGATTCGACGGGGGCCCTGACGATCCCGCCGACCCCCATAACCACCGACGTGGGCGCGTCGAAGCCCTACAGGGTTCTAACCAGCAGAGAGACCAGCGGGGAGATCGACTTCACGGATATCCCGTCTGGGCCAAACCTCCCCGTGGAGACGTACAGGGGCATCGGCATCTACCTCAACCAAGACGGAACCTACAGCATCCTAGTCAATGGCCAGTTCATGGGGTCATACGCATCGATAACTGAGGCTAGGGTCGAGATCGATTACCTGCTTGCCCCGAACTACACGCTCACAATATCGGCGGGGCTGGGCGGGACCACAACCCCGCCAGCTGGCGTGTACTCCTACAAGGCAAACACGTCGCTCTCCATCAAGGCGAATCCCTCCACCGGGTACGAGCTTGACTACTGGGTGGTAAATGGAGCCATCCCCACGCAGACGGTCAACCCGGTGCCCATCATCGTCAGCAAGGACGGATTCACGGTCCAAGCCGTATTCGCCAAAGCGACCACGCACTGGCCCTACGAGTACAAACTGGTCAATCAGTGGGAGGAGGCCCCAGGAAGCCCAGTCACCCTCCAGGCCAGCCAAGACGAGACGGGGAAGGCCATGAGTTCGTCCCCATTCAACCTGGGGGACACGAAGTACTTCATGGGGGCGAAGATAACCTACACCATAAGGTACATAGACGGGACGGTCGGGCCAACCGTGGGGATCGACTGCAACGGGACGAACGTGGTATCCGGGGTGATAGACAAGACCCCGGGCGTGGAAAACAACCCCGCATTCCTGACGGGGGAGGTGAACATAACCATGCTTCTCACGGCAGTCAACAATACGATCAGGGTGGGGCAGAACAACATAATCGTCGTGGGGTGGAATAAGATCCAGTACGACTGCACCGTAGTCCTCGGCTACAGCCAGAAGCCAGACACACCGCCTGGCACCAACCCCGACCCCTTCGCCTTCCTCAAGAACCTCCAGTGGTACCAGTGGCTCGCAATCGGGGCCTTCGGCCTCGGCGCACTCTACGTGCTGGCTGGGAAAAGAGATGGAGGCGGACAGGGAGTCAGCATACATTTAGGTGAATACGCTAGGCGTGGCTACTCCGCCGTAAAATCACGGGCTAGGAAGAAGATTTCGCGCGCGCGCGAGGCTTCTTCTTCTCACCGCTGAGGGCCAACCCGATTATCCCGAAGACCGCGATTATGGCGATCCAGATAGCGGATGACTGGGCCGGGGGCGGAGGCGGGGTGTAGACATCAAGCTCTAGGATCAGGCCTCCCCCGTCGCCGAGGTTTATGCTCGCGTATGTCTTCGTGATATGGGTGGGGTGGCTCACCTCAATGTAGTAGGCCCCCTCGGTCGGGGCCGTTATGACCGCGATCCCACCCACGCCGGTCTGCTGGGCGTACGTAGACCCAATATCCGCGCCGCTGAGCTTGGTGACGCTGACCGTGGCTCCAAGCAGGGGGATCAGGTTACCGTACTGATCAAAATTGGCGTCGTCGTAGACGGTGAATATGAATTGAGCCATGCCGATTATAAAATCGTCCTCAGAATACTA
>Ga0315282_10017996_pt1 | contig 10150 bp, 9 predicted proteins | sample YL17G07_20_MG_FD_203693 | JGI IMG/M metagenome (GOLD analysis project Ga0315282, IMG submission 203693) | Sediment microbial communities from Yellowstone Lake, YNP, Wyoming, USA - YL17G07_20 | ecosystem: Environmental > Aquatic > Freshwater > Lake > Sediment | place: USA: Wyoming | collected... | reverse complement strand
AGAGGCTGGGGTATGATGGAGCAATATTTTTGGATAATAGGGGTTTTGTTAGCGAGGGAACAGGCGCTAGTATAATGACGGTGAGAAATGGAAAAGTGATAACTCCGCCGGTGAGTGCATCAATTCTTGAAAGTGTCACAAGAGAAACGCTTCTTAAAATGATACCAGAAGATTTAGGCATTCCAGTCGAAGTGAGAGATATTACTCGTGTTGAGCTTTATGCTTCTGATGAGGCTTTCTTGTGTGGAACTGGTTGGGAGATCACGCCAATAACCAGCATAGATGACTTGCCTTTGGGTAAAGAGTATCCTGGAGTTGCAACGAAGCGTATAGCTGAATATTATGCGGACGCAGTAGTTGGAAAAGTAGAGAAACGCAAAGAATGGTTAACTTTGGTGTAAGCAATTCAGGCTGGCGTGTTGGTTGTAACCCGACTTTCCTCTTAGTAATTTCTGTGTGTTCTTCTACTTTCAACTTTTCACCTCCTTTTTGCGTGGCTTGTTCCATGCAACTGAAATCATTATAGACCCTTTTGGTCTTTCTAATGAACGTTTGTTTGAACTATTTCCTTTGTAAAATCCTCTGGTTGAATGAGCATTACCTGAATATTTTTGGATATCAAGCCATCTGATTTTGCTCTAAAATACTCGTAGAATTCTTTGTTTGTTAGAACCAATAGTTTTTTTTGTGCTTTCACCTTGTCAAGAAACAAACAGTCATTTAATGTTCGTTCATAATTACTTCTCGATTTCTCTCCAGACTTTATTTCTCCTACTATACTTGCATCATCAGAAACAAGGTCAAATTCATGTATCTGTGGCTTTCTTTTAGAATCATACCCAATTACTAGTTTGTGTTTTTTCAAAGGAAGACCAAACATTTTCTCCATAAGGTTTCTAACGAAGTGTTCCTTGTTATTGGGATTCATCTTTTTTCTGCTCCTTTTGTAGTTTTTTCATTTAGGCTTTGAGTATGGCATGAAGAAGTCTGTAGGTTTCTAAAAAGGCATTACCTTTCTCCGTGATTTTGTAAATCTCGATTCCTTCATTATTGGTTACTTCAAGAAATTTATGCGTAACTAGCCAAGGTAGGTATATCTGTAGTTGTCTGAAACTCAAACTTGCCTTATACATTATCGCAGTTTTACGAGTTCCCTCAACTGAAGCTTCCAGAATGGTTGCTATAATGTCTAATCTTTCTCTTCCACTGAAAGGTTCTTTTGCAGCTACCATAGACTGTCTCCATTTGTTCTTGTTATATGCTTTTGTTCTATGCTATAGTTCTATGCTGATGTTCTATTAAAGATTTTTCTAACGATGAATTTTCCATGCCTCTTTTGTTTTCTAGTAGACGTAATTTTATAGTATATACGTAGACCAATTCCATTGGTTTTTTGAACACTATGCTATGCTGTGATAAAATAGAGTTGCTATTGTTTCCGATTATTTTGAGTTGCTTTAATCCCCATTTTGTTTCTTCGGTGTTATCCGTTTTAGGATTTTCTCATGCATGGTCTTAGGAAGGGGGTGTGCCTTTTATGGGGGGAACTTCGTTCCCACCCACACATGGAGATGTGGGCATAATGGTCTTTAGAGTCCATGTTGCCTGAGCTCTTAACTTGATAGTTACTGACAAAACTGTACGCTGACTTTCTGAATTTTCAGGAATTGTCGTTGTAAAGGTAGGGACATTGTAATATATTTCTACTTGACTCTTGTTATGTTAGCAGGAGAGACAAGAACTGCCGTCACACAAAAATCCGATTACAACATTCCATAATTTTCGCCAGTTTGTTTATGCGACTTATGAAAAGTATGGAATAGACAAAACATTAGATCTAATCAGCAAGTCCAAAGTGTGGCCACAAGTAAAGGCTGGACTAAGAGGAGAACTGCTCTTCTATGACAAATTCTTTGAGGAGTTGAAACTTGAGCCTCTTCTTGACGCAGGTGTTAAAGCTGATCTTACGGGTGTACGCGGGGGCGACCTCGTCAATTTTGATGTTACGACAAACATTGAGTACAAGGACATTGATAAGTACGTGGAGATAATCCAAAAAAGGAAGAAAACCTACGAGATAGTTTTGGTAAATCTCAAAAATGAAGACTTTGAGTTTTTTCCATTGAGGTTTCCAGTATGCCCTAAATGCGGGAGATTTAGCCATTATATTCTTTATCTTGAACCTGCTACAACTGAAACATGCCGATGGAGTGATATTTCGGATGAACAAAGCATTGTGCAGGTATGCACAAAATGCAAGTACTTCGAGGATCTGAAGACCCTTCATTTTGAAGTTCATTCGTTGTCTGCAGAGATTGATGAGATGGTCAGTACAATAGATGTGGATGAATCTCCTCGATTTTCTTCAAAAGATGTCGCAGATTATTCGCAAAAAGCTTCCAGTTCAATAGTAAAATTTTTTGAGAGAGACACGGAGTTGCTGATTTCTGGTGTAGCTGAAAACAAATACGTGATCACAGATCCCAGAGACGCATCAGGATATTATGATGGGCTGTTACATTGGAAACATCCTTTGGCTCACGACTTAAGCAACTATTTGGGAATATACTGTGGGGAGTATGAACTTGGCAAATCTGAAGCTGCAGAGTTTGTAAAGGATATAAAGTGCAAGCTCTGCAAGCAACCCAATATGCGATATAACCACACAAAACAGACACTTACTTGCCGCAGATGCGGCTTAATACATGATGTGTCTCAATATATTAAATCCCTCGTAACCGTAGGATGGGAAATTAAACGCGTTAGAAAACCCGATACATAGCGCGCGTATGCTCGTTTAACGCCCAAAAGTACCAATATTCTCAAGAATTACTTTCTTGCACAAGTCAAGAGCTAGTTCCGAGTCCTTTGAATCCACAGGCTTATCTGAGTGCAAAATCTCGTTACGCAACTTTTTCATACGCATAAGTTCTGCATACCTTTCTTTCGTGAATCTTCCAACTAGGTTCAAACATTCTATAATATCATCGGCAGACCAAAGGATTCCTGTGAGTTTCTTGTGTCTCTTATTATCAACTTTCTTGTCCTTCAACATTTCGCCCCAAACGTCATCTATATACTTCTCTATCAAGATCCATCCAAGTAAGAAAGAGGCTCTATACTCTGACAAATAATAGTGAGTAGCCGCATCCAGATAGGTCGAAATATAACTCTTGATTGTTGGATTGCTCGTGGCTCTTCTCGCGACTGCTATAATTTCCAACATTTTTTCTTTGCTGACTGTCATAAGGGATCTGTGAGAGTGTGGGCCAAAATCTGATCTGTGCGTTTGTGCAATTAAAGAACGAGGAGTAAAATCGATTGAATACATACTGCTGCCGATTTGCATTGTGTCGAATCTAACATCGTATGAAATGAGATCATCCTTAGTGAACGAGATACCCCTAATATCATATAAGTTGGCGGTTCCGATTATCTCATTTAGGATTTCAATCGTTATCTTGCGCTGAGTTTCAAAGTAGTTCCACCTTCTCTTGCTAACAACTACTGCAATTGTACCGTTATTATAGAGCAATACCTTGCGACCCTTATAGCTAAACTCGGCTATCTTTGACTTAGATAACAGAACTGGAGAGCCTTCAAATACTATGGGAGGATGCCAAAGCCCTCCAATAGCGGTACCAATTTTCACTCCCTTATTCTTCAAATCCGTGAGTGACCTTTGTCTTTCTACGTTTTTGGACTCCTTAATCCAATTTGCAACAACTTTATTTGGTTTCCTAGAGAGACAGTCAGTCAAGATAAGCAGGAAATCGTCTCTTCCTTCTCGAATAAAGCGAATCCACGGTATTTCAGTTCTTTTGCGTTCGCCCACTAGGAATGGCTGAATATCCCCTATGAACGCAACATACGATACCGCAATTCCCGCCGCAGTCTGAAAATAGTCTTTGACTAGGATTTTGTGGTCAAAAATGCTTTGGAATTGATCAAAATTCTTTGCATAATACAGATCTATCTCTTGGTCTGGTCTCTTGTCATCATGCGTGACTAGTAGCAGCAAACGTTGCTGACCCTTGATAATTATTGCTATGATTTGGCAAGGTTTGGCAAAGGACTGCAAGATTGGGTACACTCTTTCATAAGCTCTCAAGTCCTTTCTTGCAGCTGCCCCTTTGCAAGCAACAACAAAATCCTTTATCCAAGTCTCTGTGTTTCGAGTTAGCAGACTCATCTCATGACTTCCTCCTTTTTATACTCGTCTGCTCTTTCTATCTTAAAGATTTTAGGCTGCCCTCTCGTCGATCGCTGTGCTTGTCGTGATGGGTAATTTAGCGCGCGCGAATTGTTGATTTAAGGCTACATCGCCTTTTCTCCCTTTTTGTTGTTTTACTGTGCGGTTTGAGGGGAATCGGCTTTGTGCGGAACGTGGGCATGGTAGCGCGCGCTGTTTTGTAATAGTTGAGAAAAGCACAACGCATTTCTGTTTGAACTCTTGATATTGAACAGGTAATCATGAATCCTCAAGAAGCAAAAGTATACTTCAAAGGCATCTTGGCAAACGTAGACTCATCAATCCTACAAATGGATTTTAATCATGGTTTCAAAATAGAATCTTTTTCCGACGAAGAAGCTACAACGTTTTTCGAAAATCTTGAAAAGATTCCGAGAATGACAATTGCTGAGAAATATTTTATGCGTTATGGATGCTTGAATTTTTCCGAACAAAGAATGTATGCAATTAGCAAATTGTTTGAAAACATGTCTACCCTTGATTTTCCTGAGATAGCGAGATTCGATAACACATTGGTTCTCGGCTACTTAGATCCTACAATTCGACTGATGAGGCTTTTTAAAGAGGGAGATATTCGCATGCCAGTTAAATTCTACTATCGAGTCCAAAACAATGAAATCGAACGACATATGAGCGGAACAATGGGTAGATATATCTCACACGAGCCTTATCACCTTGAAGCTTTTGAAGTACCAATTCTGCAGAACTTCATTCATGGCGTGAAATTGCCCTTCCAAAGAGACTTTGTACAGTTGGCTTTTGAGAACTTTGAATTGTCCTACGAGATTTCGGATATACAGCTTGCATTTGTGGTGCTTATGATTGGCTTAGAAGCTTTGCTCAACCCTGCTTATGATGAGGTAAGATATAGAGTTTCCAGAAATACGGCAGTCCTTCTTGGAGAAGACAGGGAAAAATCCGAGGAAATACTCACTCTAGTCAAGAAGTTATATGACAAACGATCAGAAATCATTCATTCTGGGAAGAGAAAAATCGTCGAAAAAGTAGATTTATTGACTTTACGTGATTACGTGAGAAGAGCAATCAAAGAAATATACTACATCGATAAGGAAAAAAATAAAATCATGAATTTGCTAAACTCTTATGGGTTTGGTGAAAAAATCGAGAAATCTTGAATTTGCTAGCGCGCGCCGAAGAAGTGCGGTTTTGCGTATCGGCATAATGCGAAACGTGGGCAGTGAGGCGAAAGCCTCACGGTTATATTTTCTTTTTCTGAATAGTTTGGTGTTGTCTATTTCTATAATGTATTCGAACGAGTGTTCCATGGGTTGCGAGGCTTCGTTGAAGTCTTTAGCGGCTTTTACATGTGTAAGCGCATGCTACCATTATTTATTCTGACTAAAAAGAATTAGAAACGTTAGGTCATATTTCTGACGACTTATCTCAATTCCTGTTATTTGGTTTATTCTTATTAGTTCACTCGAAATTCTCGTTTCGAGACGTCTTGCAAGAGAAAAATTGACGATTTCATTATCTTCGTAGAGTGTAGCGCCTTTTTTCCATCGTAGTATTTCCAATGACGACAAATCTGCTTCACTCGTCTGCTCTTTTATGTTCAGGAGCTTCATCATTTCAGTAGCTAATTTCTCGGTGTTTGGTTTTGTTGGTTTGGTCTCATGTAAATAGGGATTGGGAACCGATTCCAAATGGTCACGTTTGAACTTCTCTATCTTCCTTTCCGAGTCCCAACGTTCGTGCCACTTGCCTATTGTCACTATAGGCAACTGCTTGTCAAGCATATATAATTCGTTTTTAATCACCATTCCAGTTGCCACATGTTGTGGGGCGCGAACAAAATAAATTTCTGCATCAGGATATATATTAGCCAGCAAACAAGCTGTTAGCTTTGCATAGTCTCTGCAAACACCCAGTTTATTCTCAAGAAGAAAGCTTATTGGAATACTTGCCCTAAAAATGTTGTATAGCTGCTTTAGTGGAATTTTTCTATAATAAGAAACCATCAAAATCGTTATTGCTAGCAACGTTCCGCTCAATGTTCCCAGTATTGCAACTAACAACCATAACCCTAGAAGGAGACTTGGAACAAGACTTGCAAAAAAAGCAGCAACGGATAATAGTAAAATATTCGACAGCGGATACCGTTCAAACCAGATAACTATATTATCGTTCTGCCATTCTAAAATGTTTGTCAAGGTCTCTTTTTCTGATGCGGCTTCAAGTCTATTTGCCAATTCTTTTATCGCGCTATTTTCTATTTCCTTTGTAGTCGGGCAATATCCTTTGCCACAAGCACGTTCGTAATTCTTTCGTAATTTGCTTTCGCTTTTTTTGAAAGGCATCACAATTGTATTCATTACCCGTTTAATATTCATTTTGCCATATTATGTTCCTCCCCAGACGGGGATATTATTTTGACAACTTTGCAATGCGCCAAGATGTTCTTTAATTCGTCTTTTTTTGAAATGATAGGTTCAAAAGTGGTTTTTAATGCTTAAAGAAAAAAAGTGGGATTATTTGCGTTTGCGGTAGAATTTAAGTCCGTCTCTTTCTGTTACGTATTCAAATCCTGAGGAGTTGATTGAGAGTTCGCCCATTGTAAAAAAATAGGTGTTTTCGCGCGCGAATTAGAAAAGAAGCTGGCAGAAAAATCCTAACTATTAAGATTTAGACCTATAGTAACATTAATATAACTAGAGAATATGTAGTTATATGGTGGGGATAATGGATATTTTAATCAAAGCAGGTTTGATTCTCTTAATTGTTGGAGGATTGTCATTCTTAGGACTCATGTTTGTAGTTTTGGGTTTTGGTGTTGGTGGCTCAGGAAATCCTCCACTTACTGGTTGGTATGCAGCATTGATTACGTTTATTTACACTATAGGATTTTTCTGGTTTGTATTCTTAATCATAGGTGCAGTTTTGATTGTTGCAGGGCTCATAAAGAAGCATAAAAGTTGAGGAGTTGGAAAGGCGACTTGGCAAAAAAACCTAGTCTATTCCTTCTTTAGCGCGCGCTTAGGTGTGCGGTTGAGGTGTATCGGCTTGTGCGGAACGTGGGCATTGTGAGGCGAAAAGCCTCACGGTTCTGTTTTTTGTTTGTTTGAATTAAAAAAGAGGAATGTAAAAAAAGGAGTTATTTGCGTTTTCGGAATAGTTTTAGCGGGCGCGGATATTATACACAGACAGATATGAGACAAAGCCTGTGCTCATTTGACTACTCCTTGCAAGATGGAGACAATGATAGCTAAGATGGATAGAAATATTGTAATCCATGGCGCATACTCTTCGATTTTCTTAAGGAAAGGTTTTCTGATTGCCGATTTGCCCTTCAGCATGGTCTTATCCTCAAGTTCACTAAGGGATTTCATTTCTGTTTTGAATCCATTGAGTGATTCAGCAATTCGACGATAGGACTCTGAGTCTTCTCCGCTATTTATGCTCTCAACAAGCTTTCCAAGGAAAATTCTTGTGTCTTCCCTTTCCTTCTCGTTTCCGCATAGTAACCCTAAGAAAATGACATTGAACTCAGGCCAAAGATTGATTTGTTGAGAGAATTTCCAATGAGAGAGAAACAACTCGTGACAATTATCTACAACGTACTTTGAAAAAAACTCTAGGATGCGACTGTTGGACAATGTGCGCAAATTTTCGTTTGGAGTCTTAGCTAAATACTCAAGACTATAAAGAACTATCTGTTTGTTGCTGAGTCTCAAAAACATTGAAAATCCAAAAAGCAACAAGATCAAATCAAGTGTTACTGATGTGGAGAACAATCCAAGCACTATAGGTTTGATGTCGGCTGGCAACGTTTTGTATGTTGGAAAAAGGAGAAACGCTGTAAAGAGTGGAACATAATAGAGTCGCAGAAAGCCCAATAATGATGCATGTGAAATCCTTTGATAAAATAACAACTTGGGGCGCTGTTCTATATGTTCTAGGAACGAGTGTAACAAAACCTTCCGTATACGGTTCAATACAAGCATTGTTATGCTGATAACAAGTGCAAGGGCCAAAAACAGAGGTAAGACGTCGAAGAACAACTGCCATGAACCTAATAATAAGGCATTTGTTACTCCATTTACCCCAAAAAAAAGGCCGAAGCCAATGAACAACAAGAAGATTATGAAATATTGGGATAATGAATCAAACTTCGAGAGGTCTATTTTTCTAGCATTCAATTGGTCTCTCAATGGCACGGTTTTTCCCTGCTTACAGTCATCTCTTGAGCGTTTAAGGCTTAGGTCGATGACATGGGAAGTCTTTCATATAAGCGTGCGAAGACTCGTAGTTTCCAGTTGCTGTTGCAAAAAAGATTGCTTCAAATAGGCGAGCTCTAACTGCTTATCGTCAATAAAAAGAGAGGAATGTGTGTGTTATTTGCGTTTTCGGAACATCATTATGTTTTGTGGTGTTGTGCAGATATATTGCCATCCGTTGTCTATTAGTTCTCCTGCTTCTTTATCGTCTTTAGCTACTGCATGATGATAGTTTTGGGTTTCTTCGTCAAATTCTACTATATGCGTGTAAACCATTGTTGAGTTGATGTTTCTGTGTCCGAGTTTCTCTTTTACGAGTGGTAGGCTTTTTGTATCGTTGAATAGTCTTGTTGCGTAGTAGTGTCTGAATGTGTGAAAGTGTATTTGTTTGAGTCGTGGGTTTTGTAGTTTTTCGGCCAATCCTGTTTTTTGTCGGTCAAATCTCCATCGGTGGCTTTCCAAACGTGTTTTGCCGAATATGTATTCGTTGGTTTTTGGTAGCGCTTGGAGCATGTTTACGAGTTTGTTTGATATCTTGATTTCTCGGGGGTTGCCGTGTTTTTCTGCTCTGCATTTTAGAGTGCTTTTTTCTTCGTCTATGTCTGTCCATTTGCATTGCCATAATTCGCCTATTCTGAATCCTGTTTCTTTTAATGCTTGGAGTGATGTTGATATTTTCTTGGTTGTTCCGCTTATTAGTGCGTCTATTTCTTTTTCTGTTGGAACAAAGGGTAATGTTTGGTTGTTGTCGTAGAATGGTGGTGTCCATTGTATATTTTGCATTTTTGCATATTCGTTGTAGGCGTATACTGCGATTTGTTTGTGTCCGTTGCTCCATGATTCTCGTGTGGCTATGAATAGTTTTACTGCTTCGGGGTCTGATAGGTCTATGTTGTTTTTACTCATGACTCGGAGAATTTTGAATTTTGTTTTTGTAGTTGCGTCGCTGAATCCTGCTTTTTTGCAGTGCCACATGAATTCTATGAGCTTTCCTTCTTGTAGGGAGGCGGGTTGATAAAAAAGGCTGGCGTGTTGGTTGTAACCCGCCTTTTGTTTTTTGTGGCATTCGGCTAATCGGGCTACCCGCGCTTTAGGTAGATTCCTCATCAGCGTCTGTTTGCCCTTTCCACTTGCAGGACGGCCGTTTCACCGTTTCGCATCCAGCATTCTCAACAACTTAGCATGTTTCATAGGCACTTGCCGGATGGACGTTTCGTTTCTGCTCCGGAGCCAAGGCTCTCGCCTTACGCCCTTGCAGGCGTTGCAATTCTACTTGTGGGCGGAGTTTCCTCAAGCCTCTTTTGTGAGGCTCGAAAGCCACACACCAACTCGCCAGCCCAAAATTTAATGCGTAAGAGTATGCAATAAGAATTTTGGTGCACCTTTACCTATAGACTAGGATGGATGGTTGAGTTATGTCTAGGCGTGTTATTTTAGTGACTGGAACACCTTGCATTGGAAAAACCTCGGTTGCTCGCTTGCTTGCTTCCAAACTAGACGCTTTATATGTGAATTTAACCGAGTTGGCTGTGTGTGAAAATCTTATTTCTGGTAAAGACGAGGAGCGAGACTCTATAATTGTTGATGAAAATCGAATGCGGCGTAAAATCCGAGAAATCATTGAAGGTTGCGATCAAAATGATATTGTTATTGACGGCCA
>Ga0315282_10017995_pt1 | contig 10151 bp, 8 predicted proteins | sample YL17G07_20_MG_FD_203693 | JGI IMG/M metagenome (GOLD analysis project Ga0315282, IMG submission 203693) | Sediment microbial communities from Yellowstone Lake, YNP, Wyoming, USA - YL17G07_20 | ecosystem: Environmental > Aquatic > Freshwater > Lake > Sediment | place: USA: Wyoming | collected... | reverse complement strand
GAGCCGCGAATGCCCATCTTCTCTTCTCTGTGACCCACCGTGAAGCCAGGGAACTCCTTTTCCACGATAAAGGCGGTCACGCCGCCGGCTGCGCCCAGTGCGGGATCGGTCACCGCCAGGACGCTGACGATGTCAGCAATGTCGCCGTTGGTGATCCAGATCTTGGAGCCGTTGAGGATAAAGGAATCGCCGTCGCGTACTGCACGCGTCTGGATTGCAGCCGCGTCTGAGCCGGCGTTGGCCTCGGTGAGGGCAAAGGCGGCAATCTTCTCGCCGCGCGCCAGGGGCTTCAGGTACTTTTCCTTTTGCTCGTCGGTGCCGTCGAGGTAAATGGCCATTGCGCCGATGCCGGTGTGAGCTCCGATCACGGTGGCGGTGGAGCCGCAGATCTTGTTGAGTTCCTCCATGAGAATGCAGTAGCCCATCTCGCCCGCCCCGGCGCCTCCGTATTTTTGCGGGAATGGCACGCCCATCAAGCCGAGCTTGGCCGCTTTCTTGAGCGTCTCGAACGGGACACGCTCGTCGCGATCGATCTCTTCGGCCAGCGGGGCCACCTCTTTTTGCGCAAACTCCTTGATCATGCGGCGGAGCAGCTCATACTCTTTGGGAAACGTAAAGTCCATTGCGTCCTCCTTTGTCCGGTTTCCAGTATTCAGTTGCCGGTTACGAGTTGGAAGTTGACAATTCGCAGCAGCCTGTATCCTGCTGGGCAGTCTTCACTGCGCAGGTCCTCTCAGTTGTCTCTTGAGGACTTTGCCGGCAGGGTCCCTGGGCAGCTCCACTCGAAATTCGATGCTGCGCGGATACTTGTAGGCTGCCAGACGCTTGCGTGCGTACTCGATCAAGTCCTCGGCTTCCACAACTTCGTCTGGCTCCAGCACCACAAAGGCCTTGATTTCCTCGCCCATCACCTCGTCGGGCACGCCCACCACGGCAGCCTCGACGACTGCCGGGTGCGCCAGCAACACCTCTTCCACCTCGCGCGGGTAGATGTTGAGCCCGCCCCGGATGATCAAGTCCTTTTTGCGGCCGACGATGGACAAGTAACCATCGGGATCCGTACGCCCCAGATCGCCGCTGTGGAACCAGCCGTTGCGCATGGCCTCGGCCGTCGCCCCCGGACGCTTGTAGTAGCCCTTCATCACGTTGTGGCCGCGAATGACAATCTCGCCCACCTGCCCTGCCGGCAGCTCACGATCCTGCTCGTCCATGATCCCGATCTGCACGCCATAGATGGGCAATCCGATGGAGCCAGGCCTGGGCGGCCGGTCCATCGGGTTGAAAGAAGCCACCGGCGACGTCTCCGACAGCCCATAGCCCTCGTAGATCGGGAGGCCGTAGCGTTGCTCAAACTGCTGCAGCAGTTCGACCGAGAGAGCGGCTCCTCCAGAACAGCACAAACGCAGCGAACTCCAGTCGTACCTGTCCGCCCCAGGGTAATGCTGCAAGTACCAGAACATGGTCGGCACGCCCACCAGCACCGTGACTCGCTCGCGTTGGATGGCCTGCAGCACCTTGTCTGGTTCGAAGCGCGGCAGCAGCACGAGCGTGCCCCCCGAGTACAGCGACGCGTGCATCACGCAGGTCTGGCCGATGGCGTGGAACAGCGGCAGAACAGCCAAGGACATGTCATTGGCAGTCAGCCGGCACAGCCGATCCGCGGTGAGCGCCGCGTTGAAGAACACATTCAAGTGGCTGAGCTCAGCACCTTTGGGATGCCCGCTGGCACCAGCAGTATAAAGGATCACCGCAGTGTCGTCGGGCGTGGTCTGGGCTGTATCGAACTCAGCGCTTGCTCCCGCCAATAGATCGTGGAACAGGTGCCAGCCCAAACCCAGTGGCGAGTCCCGCTCGGCAGGAGCGTGCTTGCCCACCAGGATCCAGTGTCGGCACGTCTCCACCATCGTCAACGCCTGCTGTGCCTCGAGCAGCACCGTCTCGTCGGCGATCAGGGCCACGGCATCCGAGTCCTCCAGTTGGTAGGCCACTTCGGCGGCCTTGAGCAGCGTGTTGATTGGGACCACGCAGGCACCCAGCTTCAGAATGCCAAAGTAGGCACTGACAAACTCGGGCTCGTTGGGCAGCATCAACGCTACCTTGTGGCCTGCCTGCACTCCCAGACGCTTGAGCGCGGAAGCACACTGGTTGGCAGCCGTGTTGACCTGGTCGTAGGTTAACCGCCGACTGTCAAAGATGAGCGCGGCATGTTGGGGCTGGCTGGCAGCTCCTGTTTCCAGAACGATGGCCAGATTCAAGCTCATGGGCAGCACTCGCTGGGCACACCGGCCACTGGCGAAGGAAAAACGGTGGCAAGGGACAGGGCCGCACCGCCCTCGCGTAGCACCCCGTTCGGGCCGCACGCCCGACGGGGCGGGACGGCCTTCGGCGCTCGCGACGAACGGCACGTAGACGGAGATCGCACTCGTGCCTGTCCCTTGGCTCGTTCACTCTGTCCAGGCGGCGTGGCTATTTGTCCTGGAACTTGGGTTGGCGCTTGCCCAGGAAGGCGCTGACGCCCTCGTAGCTGTCCTCGGTGCCACACAGCTCAACGAACTTGTCCTCCTCCATTTTGAGGGCTTCGAGCAAGCCCGCCTCCATGCCATGGTTAATCGCTTCCAGGATCGCCGCAGAAGCCTTGGCGCTCTTGGCGACGATCTTCTTGGCCAGATCCTGAGCAGTCTTGATAACCTGTCCCGCGGGCACCACCTTGTTGACTAGGCCCAGGCGCTGCGCCTCCTGTGCCGGCAGCATGTCGCCCGTCAAGATCAGCTCGATGGCTTTACCCCTGCCGACGAGGCGAGGCAGGCGCACCGTGCCACCCCAGGCAGGCAGCAGACCCAGGCTCACCTCGGGTTGCCCAAAGCGCGCGGTATCGGAGGCGATGCGGATGTGACAGGCCATCGCCAGCTCGTTGCCACCGCCCAGGCACACCGCGTTGATGGCGGCGATGACGGGCTTGCTGGCCCTCTCGATGCGGCTGAACAGTGCCTGCCCATTGGAGATCATTGCGCGCTTGACCGGCTTGCCCTGGCGCCCGTTGTCAATCTGCTGCTTGATCTCGTTGACGTCGGCGCCGGCCACAAACGCAAACTGGCCCGCGCCGGTGATGATGATTGCCTTGACCTCCGGATTGGCCATCACCTCGTCAAAGGCGCTGCCCAGATCTGCGATGGTCTGCTCGTTGAAGGCGTTGGCCGGTGGGTGGTCGATGGTCAGAATGGCGATACGATCCTCGATCGATACTTTGACATACTGACGTTCCGCCATGGCAACTGCTCCTTTCATCAGAATGTGACGAGCCACAGGTGGCGTGCCAGGCCCTCCCGCCACGCGTGGCTCAGGGTTCCCTACACCGTATACTCACCAAAGCCCTTGCCCACTTTCTTGCCCAGGTGGCCTGCGCGCACCTTGGTCTTGAGTAGGCGAGCCGGACGGAAGCGATTGCCGTATTTGGCCTGCAGCTTTTCCAATTCCGCCAGCACTACGTCCAGCCCCAGGATGTCGGCCAGTTGCAGCGGGCCCACGCGCTCCTCGCCGTACTTCATGCCCGCGCCTGCGACCATCGCCATGTCGATCTTGTCCTGCGGGGCAATGTTCTCGGTCACACACAGGATGGCCTCGTTGATCATGGGCATCATCAGGCGCTGCCAGGTGAACTCGCTGCCCTTGTGCGCCTTGCCCTCGTCCTGCAGTTTCTGGATCATGGCCTTGACCGGCTCGTCGGTCTGGTCGCCATAACCGTAAAAGCCCGCGCCAGCCTTCTCGCCCAGGCGCTTTGCGTCGAACATCAGCTTGAACAGGCCAGGGATCTCGACGCCGTACTCTTCACCCAGGTACTCGGCGGTGTGGTACACCACGTCAAGGCCCAGCATGTCCATCAGCGTGAAGGGTCCCATCGGCCAGCCGAATTTGACCATCTCCTCGTCGATCGTGCGCGCAGGGGCGGCGCCCTCCTGCAAAGCCAGCGTAGCCTCGTTGAGGTAGGGCATCAGCAGGCGGTTGACCAGGAAGCCCGGGCACTCTTGCACCACCACTCCGATCTTGCGCAGTGACTCCGTAAAGTTCACCACGTCGTCGACGGTCTCCTGCGAGGTTTCCAACCCGGGGATGATCTCCACCAGCTTCATTACGTGTGCCGGGCTAAAAAAGTGCATGCCGATCACCTTTTGCGGGCGCTTGGTGGCCGCGCCCATCTCGGAGATGGACAGGGCCGAGGTGTTGGAGGCGAAGATGGTCTGCTCCGGGCAGATCTTGTCCAGCTCGGCAAAGACCGCCTTCTTGATCTTCATCACCTCGGGCACGGCCTCGATCACGATGTCCACGTCGCCGAAATCGTCATAGGTGAGGCTGGGCGTGAGCAGGCTCATTTTGTCCTGCATTTCGCCGGCGCTCATCTTGCCCGCGTCCACGCGGCGCTGGTAGATGCTGCGCACGGTGTCCACGCCCTTGTCGAGCATCTTCTGATCCACGTCCTTGAGCACCACCGGCAGGCCTGAGAAGGTGATCACCTGGGCGATGCCACCTCCCATAAAGCCTGCCCCCACCACTGCGGCCTTGAAAATGTACATCGACACTCCTCCTTTCAAGGTGTTCTCTGTTCAAACGTCCCAAGACACCGGGGTTCTCGTGCTTACTTCCTCTCCAGCACGATCGCAGCGCCCTGCCCACCGCCGACGCACTCGCTGGCCATGCCTAGCGTCAGGTCGCGTCGCGCCATCTCGTAGAGCAGCGTAATCACGATGCGCGCACCCGAGCAGCCCACCGGGTGGCCCAAGGCGATGGCGCCGCCGTTCACGTTGACCTTCTCCCAGTCCCAACCGTCCTTACTCAGCTCCTTACCCACAGACAGGGCTTGGGCTGCGAATGCCTCGTTCAATTCGATCAACTGGATGTCCGTCAGCTTCAGCCCAGCCTTCTTGAGGGCTTTGGGCACCGCATAGGCGGGTCCGATGCCCATGATGGCCGGGTCCACGCCGGCGTAGGCGTAGCTGCGGATGTAGCCCATGGGCTGCAGGCCCAATTCCTCGGCCTTGTCCGCGGTCATCACCAGCACCATCGCCGCGGCGTCCGAGATGGGGCAGGCGTTGGCGGGGGTTACCGTGCCGTTCTCCTTGAAGGGGGTGGGATACATGGCGGCCTTTTGCACCGAGAGCGTGGGATTGATGCACTCGTCCTGGGTGACCTGCTCGGAGGCTACCACCTGGCCAGCCACCTTTTTCTGCACCTCGACCGGTACGATCTCATCCTTGAATTTTCCGGTGCGCGTTGCCATGAAGGCCTTCTTGTGGGACTGCACGGCGTATTCGTCCTGTTCCAGCCGGGTCAGGTTGTACATCTCGGCCAGATTCTCGGCCGTGCGACCCATGATCTGGTTGCAGATGGGGTCCGTCAGGCCTTCCCAGAGGGTGTCGATGAATGTGGTGTGGCGCAGCTTCAGGCCCCAGCGCGCGCCACGCACCATGTAGGGTGCGTTGGACATGCTCTCCGCCCCGCCGCACATGAAGATCTCTCCGTCCCCAGCCTGGATGGCCTGGTAGGCATTGGTGATCGCCACCTGGCCGGAGGCGCAGTTGCGCTGGACCGTGTAGCCAGTGACCTCTTTGGGGATGCCAGCCATCAACGATGCCACGCGCGCCATGTTGGAGGCATCACTGAGCTGACCGCAACAGCCCACGATCACCTCGTCGATCAGGGACGGGTCGAGTTTGGTACGTTTCAGCACCTCCTTCATCGTGCGCGCCGCCAGATCCTGCGTGGTGACGTCCTTGAGCGCTCCGCCATGGCGTCCAATGGGAGTTCGTACGCCGCCTACGATTACGACTTCTTTCACTGAACCCTCCTTAGCATGGTTGTGCTGGCTTTCGCCTCCGGATCAACAAACACAAAAGGCAAGGGACGCAACAATGGAGACGGTCTCCACGGCTGACCCTTGCCTCATGTCGGGGCATGTATGTTCGAAGAGGAACGTGGCCAAAGTGAGCTCTCTCCCCAAGCGTCATTGCTAATCGGATTTTCAGGATTGCCACAGAGAACACTTCAGACCTGGTCAAGAACATTGTAGCACAAATCCACGAAAAAGGCAATCTGGTGACAGAATTCACAATCAACCCCCACCGCTAGCTTTGGTGGAATGATTGGGCGTGTGCTATACTTGGCACAGCAGCGAGGAGTGAATGCCATGCCCATCCGCGTGTTGTCGCCACAGGTGGCGTCCAAGATCGCCGCCGGAGAGGTGGTGGAGCGACCGGCCTCCGTGGCCAAGGAATTGATCGAGAACGCCATCGACGCCGGCGCGACGGAGATCCGCGTGGAAATTCGGCAGGGCGGACGCCGCCTGATCCGTGTCAGCGACAACGGCTGCGGAATCGCGGCGCAGGAGGCGACGCTGGCCTTTGCACGCCACGCCACGAGCAAGATCACGGACGAAGCCGACCTATCGCACATCACCACGTTGGGCTTTCGCGGCGAGGCCCTGGCTAGCATTGCCGCCGTGTCACACGTCACGCTGACCTCGCGCGCCCGGGGCGAGGAGGCAGGCACTCTGCTGCGCCTGCAAGGTGGAGAGATCGTGCGCCATGAAGCGCACGGCGGCAGGACCGGTACGACCATCGCCGTCGAAAACCTATTCTACAATACGCCTGCGAGACTCAAGTTCCTGCGCGCCGAACCCACTGAGGCCAGCCACATCGTGGAAATGCTCAGCGCCTACGCCATGGCCTACCCCGAGCTCAGCCTGCACCTGATCGACAACGGCCGTCTCGTGCTGCAGACGCCCGGCAACGGCAAGCTCTGCGACGTGCTGATCAAAGCCTTTGACCTCTCCGTGGCACAGCAGATGCTGGAGATCCAGGTTGACGAACCCGCGCCCGCAGACGACCTTGCGGCGCGCGAGAGCCAACCCGGGCATGAGATCCCGGTGCGCGTCAGTGGCTACGTGGGTGGACCCAGCCTGCACCGCGCCTCGCGCAATTATCAGATGCTCTTCGTCAACCGGCGCTGGATCCAGGATCGCGCACTGAGCTACGCCGTCGAGGAGGCCTACCGCACCCTCATCCCTGTCGGGCGCCACCCGGTCGCCGTGTTGAACATCCGCATGGACCCCGTCGACGTGGACGTGAACGTGCATCCCACCAAGCGCGAGGTGCGCTTCCGTGACCCGCGCGCTGTGTTCTCAGCCGTGCAGCGTGTGGTGCGTCGCGCCGTCATTGGCCAGGCCCCCGTGGCAAGCGTGGCGAGTGCGCCCACACCCGTGCTTTCGGACGAGTGGGCATCACGGCAGTCATACCCATCTCCGCGCAGTGCCTGGGACATGGTGCCCAACCGCGCGCAGGCGGCCATGGAGATTCAGCGCACGGCCGACGTGGCGTCGCCCACCGCCCAGAGCGTGCCCATGCTGGAGCGCCTGCCCATGCTGCGCGTGCTGGGGCAGGTGCGCCAGGCCTACGTCATCGCCGAGGGGCCGGACGGCCTGTATCTGATCGACCAGCACGCGGCGCACGAACGCGTGCTCTACGAACAACTGCAAGCCGAACAAGCCACGATGAAAGCGCCCTCGCAGGCACTGTTGGAGCCCCTGGCGCTCGAGTTCACGCCCAGTGAGCGCAGCCGGCTGGACGGGATGATGGTGTCTCTGGCCGCCTTTGGATTCGACATCGCGCCCTTTGGCGGCGATACCTACCTGGTGCGCGCCATCCCCAGCGCCCTCAAGGCAGCGCAAGTGCGCGCCGTGCTTGCCGAGTTGCTGGAAGGGGCCGGCGAAGAGGCCGATGCCGTCCCTCCCGCGCAGCATGTGCTGGCCGTGATCGCGTGCCACAGCGCCGTGCGCGCCGGACAGACCCTCACTCTGGATGAAGCACGCGAGCTCATCCACCAACTGGAGCAAACGATCTCGCCCTACACCTGCCCCCACGGACGTCCCACCATGATCCACTTGAGTTCACTGCAACTGGAGAAGAGTTTCGGCCGGCGCTAGACCGGTGCGGGTCGCGAAACCTGTTGCCCACTTGCGCGTATAATACAGGGAAGGAGAGTAAGCATATGACCAACACCCTTTATCGTAACAAGAGCAAAGGTATGGTTGCCGGGGTGTGCGCCGGACTGGCCGAGTACTTTGGAGTGGACCCCACTGTGCTGCGTATCATCTTTGTCCTGTGGGCGCTCAGCGGCGGGTCAGGTGTGATGGCCTACATCGTGCTCTGGATCATCTTGCCCGACAAGGCGACCGTGGGCGGCCCGCATCGAGAGTCCGTGCGACAGAACGTCGCCGAGATAGGTGCAGAGGCGCGGGGCCTGGGGCGCGATCTGCAGGAGGTCTTTGGCGGCAAGGCATCGGGCGACACGGGCTCGAACCGGCGTCTGATGTGGCTAGGTGGTTCCATCGCGCTGATGGGCCTGGTGTTCCTGCTGGATAACCTGCACCTATTTGGCTGGTTCCAGCTCGAGCAGCTATGGCCTGTCGTGCTGATCCTGGCCGGCGCTGTCCTGCTTAACCGCGCAGTGCGGGGCAAGTAGGGCGCTCTGTCAACGGATGAGCAACGGACAAACGAACACCGCGCTCCGCGTTCGCTCGTTCGATGAAGGCTACTGAGTCAATCAATGGGAGGTATGGCATGAACGAAAGAAGGCATCGTCCTGGTGTTGTGGGTCCGTTGATGCTAATCACGATTGGCGTTTTGTTGCTGCTCAACCAGATGGGCAGGCTGTCGTGGGACCTGTGGGGCACACTGTGGCGCTTCTGGCCGGTGATCTTTATCCTGATTGGATTGGACATCCTGGTCGGGGCAAGCCGCTCTACGCTGGTGTATGTCCTGGGCCTTCTGGCGGCACTGGTCGTCATTGGCGGAGTGATCTTCTACGCCGTCTGGCAGGGCGGGCAGTTGCCTGCGCCAGGCCCCAGCGCGTTCGGCACGGAGACGCTCATTGAGCCACTGCGCGACGCTACGAGTGGCCGCATCACACTCAAGCCCGGCGTGGCACGGACCGAGATCGGCGCCCTGGCCGACTCGCCCAACCTGGTGGAGGGCACGATCGAATACGGGCGCTACTCGCTCAAGGCAAACCGCAGCGCTAGCGTGGTCAACGGCCGCGCCGAGTTCTCGTTGCAGGGACGAGGACGCTCGAGCACGTTCTGGTGGCCATCGGACAACCGTACCGAGCGCTGGAACCTGCGTTTCACGCCTCGCATCTCGCTGGAGTTCGCGGTGGAAAGCGGCGTGGGTGACCTGGATCTCGACTTCAGCGGCCTCAAGGTCACGCGGTTGGATCTGAGTGGCGGCGTGGGAAATGCCACAGTGACCTTTCCTGCCGCGGCCGGCATCACCCGCGCCTCCATCGAGACAGGCGTAGGTAACATCCGCGTGCGCATCCCCGACGGGGTAGGCGCTCAAGTGCGCGTCGACAAAGGCCTTGGCAACGTGAACGTGCGAAACAATCGCCTGAGCCGCTCTGGCAACGATTATGTCACTAGTGACTATAGCTCAGCGGAAAACAAGCTCGAATTGGGCATTAACGGCGGGATAGGGAACATCACCATCGAATGAGAACAGGAGGTGAAGAGCGTGACAACATTCATTCTTCTCTCCAAGATTTCCGCAGGCAGCGTCAAGAAAGTCAAGAACCTGGCTGCGGCGGACCAGGCCTTTGACCGCAAGCTGAGGGAGCAGTGCCCCGAGGCCAAACGCGTCGCCAGCTATGCGCTGCTGGGCGCTTATGACTTTTTGCACGTCTTCGAGTGCCCCGACGCCATCACAGCCACCAAGGTGGCCCTGCTGGCCACCGAGTTTGGCCAGGGCAGCACGCAGACCCTGACCGCCATCCCGTTTGGCGAATTCACCAAGCTGCTCGAAGAGATCGCGTAGAACCGGCAGTCAAGACAGCCTCCCCAAGAGCATGCCCACCAGGCTCGGGCGTCGGGAGGCTGTTCCGATTTCCCTGCGTACAGAGGGCGGGCGCGAGCCTCGGTCTCTGCCCTGCGGGCTAGACTTCTTCTTCCGCCTTGCTCAACACATGCTCAAAGATCTCCAGGCCCTGATCCACCAGAGCGGCTGGTACGTTGAGCGCGGGCACAAAGCGCACGGAACTGATGCCACAGCCCAGCATGAGCAGGCTGCTTTCAAAGCACTGCTGCACCACGGCATCGCGCAGTTGCGTCG